>ERZ761602.4793-NODE-4793-length-16769-cov-5.434307_pt1 | contig 16769 bp, 8 predicted proteins | sample MGYA00512165_ERZ761602 | MGnify/ENA primary metagenome ERZ761602 (study PRJEB28899, sample SAMN02445085) | bioreactor sludge metagenome | biome: EBPR sludge; isolation source: Thorneside wastewater treatment plant | place: Australia: Brisbane, Thorneside...
GGGGCCCCATCGGGGCTTCATGCCCCGTGGGGGAGGGGCTGGCGACAGCCCCTCGGAGAAGCTGGCTCGGCTGCGCGTGGAACTCGAAGCCGTCGCAGAAGACCGCGATCGGTCGCACGTCGTCGAGGCGTTCGCGCGTTCCGTCCTCGCTCACCTTCGCGGTCGGGGTGATCACGTAGTCGGGCTGAGACGGAATCGACACGCCCTCGGAAGGACCGAGGAGCGGCTGGCCCACCATCCTCCACCGGTGGCCCGCGAGCTCGAAGCTCCACTGCACGCGCCCCGCGTGCGGAACGCGCCGAACCTTGCCGCCCGCCGCTTCGATCGAAGCCTCGAGCGTGCGCGCGAAGCGGCGCTCCAGCGCGCTCTCGCCCACGTTCGCGGTCGAGAGCTCCGAGAGCGAGTCGACCTCCTCGAGCTTCGGCAACGCGCGGAGGATTCCGTCGAGCATCTCGACCGCCACGCGGCGTGAGATGTCGTCCCGCGCGCTCGCGTCTCGGTAGCCGTAGAGGCAGCGGTAGCAGCCGTCCGCGCACGTGCAGCTCGAGACCGCCTCGAACGCGCCACGCACCAACGCCTCAAGGCGCGCGCGATCGCGGTGGAGCTCGGCGAGGTAGCCCGTCCCGCCGGGCACCGTGTCGTAGACCACCAAGAACACCACACGTCCGTCGCTGCGCCCCGGCGCCGACATCGTCGTGAAGCCGAGGTGCGCCGCGCGGCCTCCGAAGAGCCGCCGCGCGCCGAGCGCGATCGACGCGCGCAAGGTCGCGGTCGCGACCCGTTCGGACGCGAGCTCGACCGGCACCACGAAGCGCAGCGCCTCCGTCTCGATGCTCCGCGCGAGCGCGACCTCGACCATCTTCGCCGCGCGTTTACCCAGCTTCACCGGGCAAAACGGCGCGTGCTCGGCCTTGACCTCGGTCGCACGCCCACGCGGCGGCGGCTGCACCTGCCCGCAGTCCTGACAGACCACGAACCCGCGCTCCTTGAAGTGCTCGCCCGCGATCTTGCGTCGCTCGCCCTCCGCGCCGACCTCGCCCCAGTTGAGCTGCCGCAGCGTGACGCCGCGCAGCAGCTCGTAGCCGAAGGTGATCGGAGTCGAAGCCACGTGGGCCTCGCCGACCGTCGCGCGTGCGGTCTCGACCACCTCGGTCACGCGGTATCGCTTCTCGCGGCGCTCCTCCGTCTCGTCCGCCGTCGTGGCTTCGAGCAAGTCCGCGTACGACCAGGCCTGCTCGAAGCGCACCACACGTCGGAGCTGTCCGACGTCGCGGTAGCCGGGCGCGCCACACGAAGGGCAGTCGCCCGGATGCGCGCCGTCGTCGAGCGCGCTGTGGTGGCACTCGGGGCAGAAGCGACGATCTTCCGTGCGCGGATGCTGCCGCGTGCCGAGGTCGATGCGGCCGATCGTGACTTTGTGGCCTTCCGCGTAGAAGGTGTTGAAGGGCGCGAGCTCGCGAAGCGCGGCCGACGCGGGGCGGAGGTATTCGTAGCGACGCTTCTGCCGCGGGGCCTCGCCCTCGCGCACCCGCAACACCGAGCGCAGCGTCACGCCCTTCTCGGGGAAGGCGTAGTTGGGGAGGACACCCGCGTCCGTGAGCACTTGGATCGGGTGCTTGTCGAGCAGCTCGCGCCGCACCGCTTCGATCGCGCGCCGCGCCTCCGACAGCTCCGTCTTCATGCGCGCGGCCGCTTCTTCGAGGCTCTCGCCCTCCTGCCGATCGTCCTCGTCGACCGCGTCGGGCGCGTCGAGCGCGCGCTCCCGATCCCGCAGCCGCTTCACCTCGTGATCGAGCCGCGTGACCTCTTCCTTCGCGTCCGCGAGCGCGAGCTCCACTGGGCGCGCGAGCCCTTCGTCGACCGACTCGGCGAGGCGCGCGCGCGTTCCCTCCGAGAGCTCCGGAAACCGCGAGAGGAACGCGGCGAGGATCGCGCGCCCTTCCCCGTCCACGAAGCGCGCGAGCGGCCATGGGAAACCATCCGTCGAGCCCGCGCGCTCGGCCTTGAGCACGTCGCGCAGGTTGCGGGGGATCGTCGCCTCCGCCGGGCGCTCCGCCGCGTGTCGATCCATCGCGAACGCGACGAGCTGACGACGGATCATCTCGTAGGCGTCGAGGAAACACCCCGGCACGTCGACCGCGCCGCTCATCATGTCGCGCGGCTGCGCGAAGAAGTGAGCGTCGTGGTTCTCCGCGTGCGCGAGCGTCAGCACGAACGCGTTGCCGGTCTTGCGGCCCGCGCGCCCCACGCGCTGCTGGTAGTTGCTCGGTAGCGGCGGTACGCCCGCGAGCATCACGGCGCCGAGATCACCCACGTCGATGCCCATCTCCAGCGTCGGGGTCGCGGAGAGAAGGTTCGCGGAGTCCGGGGTCGGGCGCGTCTTGAACTCGCGCTCCACCTCCTCGCGGGTCTCGCGCGGGAGCAATCCCGTGTGCTCCTTCGCGAAGACACGTACGACGTTTCCTGACTGATAGAGCCGCTTGTAGTAGTCGGTCTCGGGTCGCTTTCGCCGATTGAGCACGCGGAGCCGCCCCGAGCACCGAAAGCGTGGACACGGCGCGTCGAACTCGAGCTCGTGGACGCCCAGCGCCGTGAGCTGCTGATGCGAGCAGACCCGACAATGGAGCACGTTGCTCGCCATCGCGAGCGTGAGCGCCTCGGGCCGCAGCCCATACACCGCACCTCCGCGGCTCTCGACGCGCACGAGCAGACCTTCGTGCGTGGCGAGGGCGAGCGCCTTGCGGATCACGAGGTCGAGGCCCCCGTCGCGCAGATCGACGCCGAGCGCACGACGCGCCCAATCGCGCAGCCACGTGAGCTTGCCCGGCTCCGAGAACGCGGCGTCGAAGACGCGATGCGCTTTGCCTTCGAAGAGAAAGCGCGGGAGCACGCTGTTCGGCCCGAAGGGCGACAGCTCCGGCTGCTTTCGTTTCGAGAGCAGGTACGGGCTGCCGCTCGCGAGGAAGGCGTCGAGGTAGGGATGCGCGATGCCACCGCGCCAACGCAGGCGGAAGAACCAGCCGGCGAGGAAGTCACGCACCGCGTCGCCGAGCCGCGCTTCGATCTCGCCCGAGAGCTGCACCGGGCGTTGCTCGCGCAAGTGGTCCACGAGCGCGTCGCGCACTCGGACCATCGCAGCTTCGTCGAGCCGCGCGAGGCTGACCTCGCTGCGTTCGAGCCCACGCCCCGCCGGCAACGCGAGCCCCATCTCGCGCGTCGCCTCCCAGCCGGTGCGGCGTTCGATCAGCGCGCGCAGCGCCGCGCGCGCGGGCGCCGCGTCCTTGGTCCCGAGTGACGCACGCCACGTTTCGTAGGTCGGATGTTCGCGGAGGTCCGGTGGGGTAAGACGTGCGAGCGCCTCGTCGACGCCGAGCTTCTCCGCGAAGTGGGCGACCACCGCGCGCCCGGCCTGCGGCAGCGGGAGCTGCTGGTTCGGTGTGGATTGGATCGCGGTTTGGATGGCGGTGCGGATCGCGAACCGATACGTGCGGGCGGCGAAGAAGCCCGCGCGATGCGAGGCGTCCTGAACCGAGTCGACGAAGGTGATGAGCTTCTTGCTCTCCCCCGGCGCGTCACCGTGCTGCGCGCTCTGGAAGATCTGCCCGACCGCGACCGAGGCGAGGCTCGCGAGCCGCGCGCCCAGCAGACCGAGCGCGTCTTCGGCGCCGCAGCTCGGGCAGTCGCGCGTGAAGCGACGCCGATCGTCGACGAGCTCCGGGAGCGCGACGGGTATGCGAGGCGCGGGCTCGGCGCCGTGGCGGTGCGGCTCGGACGAGCCGAGATCGAGACACACCGGGCAGAGCGTCTGCGGGAGCGCGAGCTGCCCGTCGCGCGTCTCGGTAGGCTCGTGCAGACGCACGTAACGCGCGCTCGGATCGCGCCGCAGCCATGCGTCGCCCACGCGCCGGCTCGCGACCACCAGGTGCTCACGCGCCTCCGGCTGCACCGCTCCGAGCCCGTGCGAGCCACACTCCCGACACGACGCGATCGGCGCCCAGGGCTCGCGGACGTCGACCTCGTCGCGAAACGCGAAGCCCGCGAGCGGATCGAGCCCGACGGGTACGGCGCCCTTCCCTCGCTCCGCCGCCGCGAACGCCGCCTCGGTCGGCAGGTGCGCGACGAGCCCACGCAGCTCCTTCATCCAGAGCTGCACCTGCACGTCGAGAAAGGGAACGACACGCGTTCCGTCGCGACGGCGCGCGTAGCAGATCAGCGCGACGAAGGCGCCGAGCAGCTCCGCGCGCAACTTCGGGTCGAGCGCCGCGAACGCCGGCTCCTTCGCGGCGAGCGCCTCGACCAGCTCGTCGACGTGCTTCGGACCGCGCCCACGGCGCGACGCGACCTCCAGCAGTCGACGCAGGAACGTGTGCCGCGCGAGGGCGTCGCCGATCTCGAGCGGGTCGTCGCTGGCGATGCCGAGGAGATGCTCCGAGAGCTCCCGCGCACGCGTCTTGGCCTCTTCGATGGGGTCATCGACGTCGTCCTCCGGCGCGAGCCCCGGCAACACGTGCGCGGGATCGGGACGCAGCTCGATCGCCTCTTCGGGGAGCCGTGGAGGAAACGCGTCTTCGAGCGTGAGCCGATCTTCACCCACGATCGCGTCGGTCCCGACCGCATGCCCGAAGAGCTGACTCGCGAAGCGCGCGAGCGCGTCCGCACCGTTCGGGCCTCCCACCGTCGCGGACGTGCCCACTCCGCAGAGACTCCCGGGTGGAAGATCCACGCGTGCTTCGAGGCGACGCACCAGACACGCCACGTCGGTCGCTTGAGCGCCGTCGTAGACGTGCACCTCGTCGAGCACGAGGTAGCGGAGCGTGCGGGGATGGCTCGACGCGAAGAGCCCGGCGTCCTTCGGATTGAGAAGGAGCAGATCGAGCATCCGATAGTTCGTGAGCAGCACGTCCGGCGGGTTCTGCCGCAGCGCGCGCCGCCGCTCCTGCGACTCCGCGCCCACGTAGAGCCCGACGCTCACCTTGTCTTTCAATCGCGCATCCGTCGCGATCATTCGCTGCGTACGCTCGACCTGATCGGTCGCGAGCGCGTTCATCGGATAGATTACGATGGCCTTGATTCCCGACCGCTTGCGCGCGTTCTCCCGGAGGCAGTGATCGAGGATCGGGTAGAGGAAACACTCCGTCTTCCCGGAGCCCGTCCCCGTCGTCACCAACGTCGAGCGCGGCGCCCCGTCTCGCGACGAGAGCCGCTCCCACGCCGCGACCTGGTGCGCGTACGGCGTGAAGTCCGGAGTCAGATCCAGCGGCGACGGCGCATCCGCGTACGCACGTCGGAACGGCAAGCGCAGATCGACGAAAGGCCCCCGAAAGAGGCCCTTGTGCGGGTGCTCCAAGAACGCGAAGAGCCGCCGCTCGAGCGCCTCGCTCTGCAACCCGAACGTGGCGCGCAGGTAGTCGACGAGAGCTCGACGCGTCTCGAGCGCGAGATCGAAGGGCTGCATCGCGAGCGGAGACGGTACCGCGGTTGGGGTGGGAGGTGGGGTGGAATGCGGCGCCGGGTCCGTTCAAGGTCGGTCGAGGCGAAGCAGATCGAGCAGATCGATCACGACGGCGCTGTGGCTTGGCCCACCGCGGTACAGCCAAGGCACCACCCCGCCGACCAACGCGACTCTCGGCCACTACGGGTCACGCTTCAGATGACGACGCACGAGGTCCGGTTCGAGGCCGAGCTCTCTCGCGAGGAAGGCCACACGCTTAGGCTCCGGCAGGTCCTCGGCTCGCTTGCGCGCGCTCTCGACGGCTGCCCACATTCGTACCAGCGGAGGGTCGACCAACTGTGCGACCACACCTCGCATGGACATTCGAACCCGCACGCGTCGTCCGGATTCGCGCAGCACGCCGTGCTCGATCAGCTCGTGCACCGGCGCCCTCAGGGGCTCGGGCACGTCTTCGAGCCGAAGCCCGCTGGCGGCGTCGGCCTGCCGAAGCAGGTCGCAGGCATCGTCTCCGAAGTCGCGCACGAAACGCGTCGCCGTCACCCCGAGCTGGCCGAAGTCCCCCAAGAGCGAGTGTGTGCGAGCGAACGCTTCCGCGATCTCGAAGAGTCGCCGAGCTTCGCCGCTTGCGTCTTCGGCCCGCTCGCCGAGCCGATGCACGATCTCCGAGACGGTCACCGCATCGTGCTCACGTGCGGCCCCTGCGATCTGCGCTGCGAACTCGAGCAGCTCGTCGACCACGCTCTCCACGTCCGGGTCGGGCGGCGTACGTTCCGTCATGATCGGCGCATCCTAAACGACAGTCGTCCGCAAGGCATCTCGCCGAATGTTGGACACGAGACGTGACCGATCACTCGCGGTAGCTCTCACTCCCCCACAACACGCCGTCGCGATATCATTCGAGCGTGTCGCGCTTCCTTCTCATCCACGGAGTTCTCAATCCCATAGACCCCTTCCCCGCCTGGCGCCAAGCGCTCGGCGTGACCGAAGACCAAGCGAAGGGCATCTGGTGGGGCGAGCCCGAGCAACGACGGATCGCCCAGCTCGGCTCGAATCGTTGGTGGTCTCTCCCGACGAGCAACCCGGCTTTCGTGTCGGTGGTGCCAGAATCGTTCGCCGAGAGCCCGGCGCCATCGCTCTCCACCGAAGACGAGACGTTCATAGCCCAATGCATGGCGCAGGTGAAGGAGGGTGCGCCCGAGGCGGAGCCGTTCCGACTCGAGGTCGACGCCGTCGCGCCAGGTGTCGTCACCTACGGAGCCCTGGATCTGAACGGCGCAGCGATTTGGCTGAAGGTGATCGAGACCGCGCTTCGCGAGGTGTACCTCTACCTGCGCAACCGAGAGTACCGCGACGCGATTCGCACCTCGTTCGAGGAGACCTTCGAAGATGGCGACGTGGTGGTTGCCCACAGCATGGGCAGTGTCATCGCGTACGACTGCCTGACGCACGCCGACCTCGAGCCGAAGTCGAAAGCCTCGCAGAAGAGGGCGCGAGCCTTGGTGACCTTCGGCAGCCCGCTCGGCTTGAACGTGCTTCGGAAGATCATGCCCGGTGGGCAAGGAGCGCTCGCGATGCCTCCGCGACTCGCCGGCTCTTGGCTCAACGCGTTCGACGCCGACGATGCCATCGTGGGAATCGAGGATGCCGACGTACGTCGAGACAGGCGCGGCCTATCCGACGAGTTCGCCGGCCCCTTGCCCAAGAGATTCGCGGAGAAGCCCGACATCCGGCTCCCGTCTTGGCCGCATCACGACGCCGTCCAGTACCTGGAGCGGTTGAAAGACCAGATTCACGCGACCTCGGCCCCGAGGCGGAGCTCGCGTCGAACCTCGTCGGCACGCTCTTCCCCGAGGGCACGTCGTTCGGCACCGCCGACGCGATCGCGCTCTGGACCCACAGCGGCACGCTGCTCGAGCGCATCGAAGAAGAGACGCTGCGCAAGACGATCGAGTCGCTCGTCCACCCGAAGCTCCTCGTCGCGATCGAGCGCGCCCACGCATGGCTCGGCGAAGCGATCGGCGTCGAGGGCGACCAAGTCGAGCTCCCCGGCCGCCGCGCCCTCCTCGACGCGGTCTCGCGCTTCAGCTTCGCGATCAGCGCCTACGCCCGCGCGCTCTCGATCGGCATCGACGAGACCACCGACGAAGCCTTCGAGCAGTTCAAGCGAGCGCTGGCCCCGATCGACCCCATGCGCGTGGCCGGCAAACCGGGCGCGAGCGAAGAGCTCGACGAGGACGAAGAACCGACGGAACCCACCGAGCCCGACCCCGACGCGCCGTTCGTCCCGGCGTCGGATGATCCGATCGACAACCCGTTCATCACCTGAGTCAAGTTGGGCGGAGTACCCCAGCCGCTGGCTACAGCCCGCATTGACGCGCCACGACCTCGCGGAGCATGGAGCCGCCTCTTTCAACCAAACACTTGGATCGCTGCGCCAATGTTCAGAACCCCGTTCTTCGATGTCGCGACTAGATGTTTGCGCACGTCCAGGGCTGTCATCGTCGGACGGCACGCGAGTACGAGCGCCGCCGCGCCCGCCACCAAGGGCGCGGCGTAGCTCGTACCCGACACGACTCCCCAATTGTTCGGACTAACTGTCGTCACGACGTCCTGACCCGGCGCGTACAGCGAAGCTACGTTGGCAGCACCGAAGCGGCGGCCATAAGCGTCGACGGAGCCGACCGCCAACACATGCTCGCTCGCCGAGACATCCTGGCCTATAGCGTTCTCTGTCGGAACGGACCATACGATCGGGCATCCGAAGCCGCTGCGGCCACGCGAGGCCGCCGCGGCAAGCGCGGCTCGCATCGCTTTTGAGGGGGAGAATGGTTCTTTTCCTCTGGGCCCGAGGCTGCAGCAGATCACGTCACATGCGAGGGACGCATCACTCAACCCGGCCGCCGCTTCAATCGCCGCGACGACGGGTCCCTGTGTTGCCGTCGACCACCCGAGCACCTCGAACACGACCAGGCTCGCCTCGAACGCTAGCCCCAGTCCGTGAACGCTTGACCGCGCGGCCACCAAGCCCGCGCACGCCGTCCCGTGAGGATCTCCGATGTAGTCCGTGCCTTTCGTCCAACGACGCATCCCGCCGTTCGGGTCCGTCTCAGCCCCACCAACCACCGCATCCGTGAGGTCGGGATGCCAAACGTCGCACCCCTCGTCTATCAACGCGACTCGAACGGGCATCGATGACGAAGTCAACCCCCTCGTAATCTTCCATGCGTCGCGGCTCCCGATACTCCGGTGGTGCCACTGGCGGTACTCGGCTTCTTCGATACTTTGCTCTTGCTCTGTGAACATGCCGCATGGATCGTACAGCCATGCGATTCATATGCGCTATCGCAATCGCCATGCTCCTCTGTGTTGCCCACGTGCCGTTCGCGCGCGCAGACGACATCGACAACCAGGCAGCACTGATTTGCGGTTCCGCGCCGCCTCCCTTGTCGACCCTCGTGAGCCAACGGGCAACGAGTTTTTACACCATTGCTCGCGACGGACTCTCCGACATTCCGACGGGCGGAACCTCCGCATTTCGCCTCGATTCGTCCTTCTTCGTCTACGAGGCATCGGTCGTCGTGTTAATCCGGCACGGGAACGAGACGCTGGCATGTGGATTGGCGGAATCGGAGAAAAACTACGATCTGGCTCTCCTCGGGTTGAGCATGAGCGATTCCGTCGACGTGCAAGTGTTCTCGACACTTGCGGCCGGTAGCCCGGACGCTGCAGCATGGATTCGGATCACAAACGCTCACGCGCCGACCACGGAGAGCGCAGAAGCCGCACGGTGCGCACTCGTACAGGCTCAACGGAGAGAACGATTCCTCCAACACGTGATGTGCTTGGTACGCGACCAAACCGACCCTGGTGCATGTGCCAGTCCAGCTGGTTCCGTGAGCGCTCTCCCTGCCGAGCTTCTGGCGGCATGGTCACACCGAGAGACGGGTCGGATCTTGGCGACCGCGATCGTGGAGAATGCGGAACCAAGCTTTCCTCTTCGAATAGCAGAGCTGGACGTCGTGCTTAACGCGTTCGAGGATTCGCCCGCATCAGTGCCCTCCGTTCACGCTCGAACAGCAGGCAGCCGGCTGCTCAGAGCGCTGAAACGAGGAGCCTCGACCGTTCGTTCGGACGCGCCAGCTATCCGAACACTACTGGAGTCTACCCAACAGTATGCTGCGGCTCTCGACCGCGTGAAGTCGGATCTTGATGCTGTGCTTAGGCTCGTCACTTCATGGGATGCGGGTGACGACACGTGCCGCAACGAGGCGAAGGAGCGTCAATTGGTCCAGGATTGGACCGCGCGCCTGGAGGCTGCCATCACTAGCCTCGACACCCCACTACGAATGCCATCTCCGAACCTGTTGGATTCGCTTCGCACCAGCGCACACCAAGAACTCACTACCGCAGGTATTGAGTTTGCGTCGGCGAAAGACCGTGTCACTTCCGTTCGAAGACTCAGGAGATGGTTCAACGCTCCGCTAGGCTTTCGACCGCTCGTCGCACACAGACTCCCCGTGAGGTTTCGCGAGACCGTCCATCGGGTCCGACTCGGGGGCACGCGATCACGATTTGTCGCAAGGAGCGGCGACGGGATCTCGTTGGTGGTGGAGGGCGTTCCGACCGGCACCGACGTTTCCGTGCGTGCGCAACAAGCGGCGGCAACGTCTACCGCGGAACTTCTCCTTCCCCTCATGAAGGTCTTCATGCACTTCGTGGCCGGCGTGCGCGGCGACGAGGAGGAGGCACCCGTCGAACCCATCACGTACACGGGGCCATTTCTCAACCCCGACGGTATCCGGGTGTTGGGCCTCTCGGGAGTCTCCAGCGGCCAGACGATGACCTTGACGCTCTGCGCGGCACAGACGTGCACGGCCGAATCACCAGAGGCGGTGCGTCGAAACACCATCGACGTGCGCACCGGTAGGGAGCGTTGGGGAGGGTTCGCGTTTCTCGTCGACGTCGGTGCGAACTTCGGGCCGCGAGCCGCATTCGGAGCTCCGAGGTACTTGCCGTTCGGCGAACCCACCGCGGGCGAGCAACTTTACCGACTCTCCTATGGCGATAGCCTCGGAAACCGTTTCACCGTATCGATGTTGCTCGGGGTCACTTTCGGACCGCCAGAACATCCGCGGCGCGTGTTCTTGGGCACGGGGCCGGCGTTCATTCCCAAACAGGACCGAGGGCTTCGATTCCAATGGGACGCGCGGATCGGCGTTCTCCTCTTCCCTGGGGCGTATGTTACCGCCGGCGTGGGGTTTCGCCAGGTGAGCGGCCCTGGTTCGGAGCGAATTGGTACCATCCGGTCGGTCGCGGAAGGCAGCCCCGCGCCCTCCTCGAACAACACCCGCGATCAGTGGGTGCCAGTAGCGTCCGTCGGCTTCTCCATCGACCTCGCAGCGCTCGGGAGCGGTGCGACGACCTTCGTCGAGTCGCTTACCAAGGAGGACTGATATGCACCGATTGCTGCCTTTGCTTTTCCTAAGCTGCGTTTCCACCGATCCATTCGATGAGGTTGAGTGCACTCGCGAATCCGAACTCAAGATCGTCGTTCTAGGAGCGGACGGCCTCCCCGCTCCGGAGTCGCCTCTTCCGTTTCGGAACGGGGGAGAGATCGACGTTGCGGTCCAAGTCGACGTGTGCGGGTTCCTCGGCGATGCGATGGGACACGCTTACCTCGTCGGCGAGCGCGTGGAAGCCTCGAGCGGGGACGACGGAGCAGCCACCGTCGCGTTTGGTGAGCGCTTTCCTCTCGCCAGGGTGGTGGACGCGAACGGTGTCCCTGCGCTGGAAGGCCGCACCACCCTGGTTGCCGGGCGGGGAGGCCCCGTGAGGATTGGGGCCGAGGCCCTCGGCTTGATGAACCTACAAACCCTGAACGTCGTCCAGCCCACGCTCGGTCGTTCCGTGCCCCCGACGTTGGAGCCCGCCGCGAGTGGGGTCCGAGTGTCGCTCTGTCTCGAGACATCCGTCGCTTTGGGGGAGCTGGAGGTGGAACAACGCGACGTGGACACGCCGACCAAGTTCAAGGTCGCAACTCGTCGGGGAAGCTGCGTGGATCCGATGGCGGCGGATGCTTTTCACTTCCGCTTCGCGCTCAACACCACGAAGACGGATGTCAGCTACCGCGCGAGCATCGCGAAGACAGAGGTGGACCTCGAGGAGACGCTGCCCGCGCTCGTCAACCGGACGGTCAGCCTGTCGTTCCCGGAGCTCGAGAGTGGTCTGCTTCCGCCGGCCGGGGAACTCGTGCGAGCACGCGTCATCGTCGCCGAGGCGGGCAATCCCTCCGCCGCCCAACCTGTCGTACTGGCCGGCGTCACCGCCATGCCGTCGATGCTGATCACGAACATTCGGGGGGAGGTGGACGCGTTCTTCGCGGCTCCTGCGGTCGACGAGCTCACGGTGCTCGCGACATCGGGACCAGGAGTCTCGGAAGCGGTTCTGCTTCGTCGAGCCAACGCGGGCGTACGCTTCGTCTTCCCTACAGGCAGTCCCGAGGCGATGGGGGTCCTCCGGCCGGCCGGTGAGCGACTCGACGTGACGATCGGGGTCACGCGTGCTGGCATTCCGGCCGAAGGCGAGTTGCCCACCTTGGTCGCCAGTGCTGCGACCACTATCGCCGCACTCTCGCGGACCGACGCGGATGGCATCGCGACGGCCAGCGTGATCGCGCCGGACGCAAACCTGCTGACGCTCACGGCCGCCCTTGGTACGGCCAGCGATGTCGTGGTGCTTCGACGTGCCAGCGTCCCGGACCCCACCCTCACCATCTCGTTCGACCCAACGTCTCCCGCTTCGATTGGGACGTTGCCACCCGCCGACTCGATTCTCACCGTGCTCGTCAACGCCTCACGCGACGGTAGATCCGCTGCGGGTGAGACGGTCAGCTTCAGCGCCATCCCGACCGTCTCCACGACGCCTTCTGGCGACGTACGGACCGACCGGACAGGGCAGGCGCGCTTTCACCTGCAAGTGCCTACCGTTGGCTCGCTTCTGTTGCGCGTAGCGAGTGGTGCGGAGGTCGCAGAGGTCGCGCTTCGTCGCTAGCATATCAGAGTGATTGCTCGTTCGCGAGCGTACCCGAGTGATCAGGAACTGCGCACGAAGAAAGGTGACGACGTCCAAAGCTCCTTCCACCGACTCTCAACCCGATACCAAACTATTCATGGACGAAGGACGGAGGGGTGCTCAACCGCGTTTGCGACGAGGATGGCCTCGCCTATAGGGCCTGCGTCTGCGACGCGGGGGCTGCCGATGCGGTGATGGACTCGGGACGACCGAGACCCCGGAATAGACAGCAGGTGAAGGTTGCGAACGCCGAGGTACATCGGAGGCGCGCCTCGACCGTCGCGCCGTGTGTTCCCGTACGGTCGTCAGCGCGTTCAAACGAGGTTCACGGAGACCCGCCGCAATGCACCGCGGAAGCTGCACCCCGGCGTCAGAGGGCCATCCCTCGTGTACCTCGTTCAGTCGTCTCGCAGAGGGATTTGGTCGTAGACTCCCGAGATGTATCGCGCTCTCTCCGTCGCCACCGTGTTCGTCCTCGCCTGTGGCGGCACCTCGCCCTCGTCGCTCGATGCCGGGGTAGACACCTCGATGCCCGCGGATGCCATCGAGTCCTGCGCTCGAGACCGCGACTGCGACGACGGGCTCTTCTGCACCGGAGTCGAGACCTGCCGCCCCGGGGCCGACGGAGCGGATGCTCGAGGGTGTGTCGCGGCTGGACCACCGTGCATGGGGGAGTGCGACGAGGGCGGAAGACGCTGCCCAGACGAGTGCGACGGCCTGGAGGACATGGACGGTGACGGTCACGCCTCGCTCGCATGCGGTGGTGCCGATTGCGACGACGAAAACGCCGAGATCCATCCGGGAGCCCCTGAGCTCTGCAACATGCGCGACGACGATTGCGACGCGGTGATCGACGAGGCGCTCGAAGAACGCCCTCAGTATCCCGACGCCGATTCCGACGGTGCAGGTGACGCACTGGCCGCCCCCACCCTCGCATGCTCGGCGCTTCCCGGTTTCGTCGCGAACGCAGGCGACTGTGACGACACGCGAGCCGACGTCCATCCGGGTGCGGACGAGCGCTGCAACGGTGTCGACGACGATTGTGACTCGACCGTCGACGAGGACGCGCGTTCTTCGTGCGGTGGAGAATGTGGCGAAGACTGCTCGGGGGCGACTCTCGCGATGAGCTACGGAACCGTCTGCGCGCTCGAGGGCGGTGTTCCGCACTGCTGGGGTCGCGCCTCCAGGGTGGCGGGTCACCCGAACGTCGCGCTTCGTGAGGGCGAGCTCGAAGAAGGTGCTCCCGTACGCATCCCGATCACGGACGCAGTCACCTTGGCAGCCACGGGCTCGTTCGCGTGTGCAGTGCGGTCGGACGGCACGCTGCGCTGCTGGGGCGCCAACACCCACGGAAACTTGGGCGTAGGCGATACGGCGCCACACGCCACACCTCAGACCCCCGTCGGTTTGGTCGACGCGGTTGGGGTCGCCGTGAGCCGAACCGCTGTCTGTGCCGTCGACCGCGGAGGCCTGCTGTGGTGTTGGGGAGGCAACACGAGCGGTCAGCTCGGAGACGGTACTCGGACCGCCAGGACCGTCCCGACGCTCGTCCCGTCGCTCTCAGACGTCGTCGAGGTCGCCGGGGCGGGCAACGCCTTCTGCGCGCTCACCCGAGCCGGAGAGGTCTGGTGTTGGGGTGCCGGCCCGACTGGCGATGGGCTGTCTGCTGGCGGACCGCCGCGCCGAGTGCTGGAGGGCGCGAGCGCGCTCCGTATGGGCGGCGCCAATCTGCACTTCGCGTGCGCAGCCCGAGAAGGAGGCTGGTGGTGTTGGGGTGACCAGCTCGCGATCGAGAGTGGAGGCCCCACGCGAGTCGACGTCGCGACCCGTGTACCGGAGCTCGATGGAGCCGTGAACGTCGCGATCGGGGCGGGATTCGCGTGCAGCGTCGCTGCCGATCACTCGGTGGCCTGCTGGGGCAACGCCGACATGATGGACGAAGACCCTGCCCTCGGACGTACGCACTTCCCTCCGGTTCCGACGGGCCTGCGATCGGTCGACGGCCTGACTTGCGGGACCTTCGGTTGCTGCGGGCGCATCGCTGGCGCGCTTCGGTGCCGAGGTCATGGCTACGAGCTCTTCTTCGGCGACGGCGAGCCTCGCATTCATGGCCCGATGATCGGAGTTGGCCTCTCGGGCGCACGAACGATGGCGCTCATGTCACTGGGCGGATCTGCGGCTTGCTTGGTAGACCGCGACGGGCGGCTCGGGTGCTACGGAACTTTGGCGGGCGTGCCCGAGATCGATCACCTCCCTGGAGGCGCGGGGACATACCTGACCCCGATGCTCGTACCGAGCGTCACCGAGCCCGTAGCCGAAGTCGCGCTCTATGTGAGGTACACCTGCGCACGCACGACCGCGGGAGAGGTCTGGTGCGGCGGCGGTAGCGCAGCTCCCGGGGACGGCAGCCTCTCACGCGTCGTCGACACCCGACGCGTCGACGCGTCCGGGATGGGCGCGCTGCGATCGATCACCGCCGGAGACCTCTACGCGTGTGGCGTGGCGGCGTCGACCGGGCACGCGTGGTGTTGGGGTGCGCGGGATGACTTCAGCGCACCCTTCTGCGGAGACGGTCCGACGACCTCGCGATGCTACGTTCCCGTGGAAGTCGCAGGTGGCCACGAATTTCGAGCGCTCGACGCGGGTCGACTTCGTGTGTGCGGCGTGACGACGGGTGGTTCCCTCTTCTGCTGGGGACACGAAGGTTCCGGGCTTGCGGCGATCGCGCACGAGCCCGTGGCCGTAGGAACGTTCACGGACATCGACGAGGTGACGGTGGGTGAATCCCACCTGTGCGTGCGGAGAGGTGGGCGCGTGAGCTGCATCGGCATGGGAACGGACGGTCAACTCGGTGACGGTCGAGGCGTTCGCTCGGAGGTCTTCGTGGACGTCGTGGGCCTGAGCGACGCCGTCTCGGTGCAATGTGCAAACCACTCCTGCGTCGCGCAGCGCGCCGATGGGTCGTACGTCGGATGGGGCGAGGATCGCGGGGTGCTCGGGGCAGCGACTCGCGATGCGGAACGACACGCCCCCGTCCCCGCCGCGCACGGCCTGCTCGGCGAGCTCTGGCTGGGTGCCTCGAACGCGTGTCTGAGGCGCGAGGACGGCGAAATCGTGTGCTGGGGGGTGGAGAACAATTGGCAGGTTCGCGCGCTGCCCCGCGATTCTACCCGCGGCGCCTTCTGAGCGAGCGGCGCGGTGGTGGTTCATTCCTTCGCTCGTTCGTTCAGTCGTCTCCTCGTGGTCTCGCGCTTCGAGATCGCGAGGAGCGGCCTTCGCGGACAGCGCGACGACCACGCTCACTGGGCGAAAACCGGTCGCTCCGAGCCCGTTCGAGGTGGCGGCCGCCGCTCGTTCGCCGCCAATCCGCCGCCACCCCTCGCGTAGGTATGCGGAATCGTTGAGGCGGGGTCCCGGTACGGAAGGTGATTTGAGCGGCGGCGGTGCATCCGCGGCTCATCACCGAGAACGCGTGCGTCGCGATCACGCGGCGGACGAGCTTTCGCAAGGCGTTCCTCGCGCCTTGGGCGGGGTCGTCGCGGGACGTGGTCTCGGCGGCCGCGGCGGTCGCGCTGAAGCGAACGTCGAGCTCGCCACGCTGGGACGAGGTCGGGCAGATCTTCGCGTACGCCGCGGCGCTCGCGCAGCGGGCGACCAAGATCGACTGGCACCAGCTCGTGCTGAACGTGACGCATCACCACAGCCAAGCGACGCCGCGGGATCGAGAGCTCGCGGAGGCGACGCGGATCCTCCATCGCACGACCGCGTGTGCGCTGAACTGGCTGCTGCGCGAGCGCGGGTTCGACGCCCCGGGCTCGGTGTTCGACAAACGACAGACCCATTGGATGACGCTGGTCGACCTCGAGGCGGTGACGCTGCGGACGATCTACGACGACGTGAACTGCGTCGCGGCGGGTTGGGTCACGCATCCGCTCGACGTGCCCGTGGGGCACCATCTGGGCTTCGATCTTTGGAAGGCCGGTGGCATCGCGGTGCCGAAACCGGAGAACGACTTCTTCTCCAGGAAGCTGCCGAAGGAGCTCGAGCTTCGGCTCACGCCTCCGATTGCCTTGATTCGACAGTTCGACGGCGACCTCGACGCGATCGTCGGCGCGTTGACCGAGCTGCGTGAGGCGCGCCTCCAGACGCTCGCGCGGGAGCGGCGGAGTCCCGTGCGCGGCGTGAAGAAGATGCGCGCGGTGCATCCCTGGGACGAGCCCGACACCGACAAGGAAGTGATCGGACG
>ERZ761602.4794-NODE-4794-length-16769-cov-4.562463_pt1 | contig 16769 bp, 18 predicted proteins | sample MGYA00512165_ERZ761602 | MGnify/ENA primary metagenome ERZ761602 (study PRJEB28899, sample SAMN02445085) | bioreactor sludge metagenome | biome: EBPR sludge; isolation source: Thorneside wastewater treatment plant | place: Australia: Brisbane, Thorneside...
GACCTGCGCAGCCTCCAGACTATGCTCGGCCATGCCGACATCGCGACGACCGAGATCTACACCCATGTCGTGGACGAGCGGCTGCGCGAGACGGTCGAGCAGGCGCACCCTTTGTCGCAGCGACGCCGCCCCGCCCGAGTGCGAGACTGATCGCGGAAACCCCGCCCGGCCCGGGCCATCATCCGGTTCCCATCGGACCAGCGACGACATGCCCCTCAGATCGAAGCTCTTTCGCGGCGATCCCAAGCTGGAAGCCTGCCTGGTCAGCGATCCCGCCCACGTCACGCCCGGCGCGAGCGGGCCGCACGTGGCGAAGATCCATACCGCGCTGTTCCTGGTCGACGGCGCCTCGGTCGCTTCGGCGGAGCTGGAGCGCCAGCACTACGGCCCCTCGACGACCGCCGCGGTGCTGGCCTTCAAGCGCAAGCGGCACATCATCAACTACAGCTACCAGACCAAGGCCGACAACATCGTCGGCAAGATGACGATCGCGGCGCTCGACGCCGAGGTGTTGCTCTACGAGCTGAAAGGCCCGCTGCCGAACGGCGACGCCGCCAATACGCAGTTCACCTGACCATGGCCGGAACGCTCGACGCCAAGCAGGTCTCGTTCGCCATCGTCAGCACCGGCGCGGTCGCCGGCTCGGCCGTGGACGATTCCAAGAACCGCTTCTTCGGCCATCTCACCAAGGGCTGGAACGGCAAGATCTGGGACGCCGACGCGATCACCTGGACGGCGAACGCGCCGTCCACCATCCCGGCAGCGGAGCGCGACAGCTGGGATTTCGGCTTCGTGCAGATCGCCGAGGCGACCAAGTTCCAGGCTTTCTACTCCTCGCGCATCCCCAGCGAGGGGGCGATCATCGTCGACTATTTCATCAAGCCGGCGATGACGCAGACCATCCTGCTCGACGGCGGCTCCAAGACCGCGCCCGAGCCCTGGTATCGCGATCCGGCCGGGGCGGTGCTGCCGAACGGGCGCATCCAGTCGGCCTCGGGTGACCATCCCGGGCTCGCCGTGCCGCTCAGGCTGGAGAACAAGGTCTGCTCCTACGTGAAGAACTATCTCTTCCACGTCATCATGGACCGCCGCTTCTGGACGGTGTTCGCCGCCAAGCCGCCGGGCGGGACGATCCAGTATGTCGGCCACTTCGCCTGGCGGGTGCGCTACGAGTTCATGCTGAAATGGCAGAACAAGGCGGCAGTCGTCTCGAAGAACGATTCGGTGGTCACCGTGCCGGCCAAGGGCGAGAGCGGGCGGCCCGCCGAAGCGGCGATCCAGGCGATGCTGGACGATCCCAAGGGGCCGCGCGCCAACGATGTCGGCACCAAGGCGCAGATGTCCGCCGAGACCGGCGCCGATCCGAACCGCCGCGACCTGCCGCGCCGCTTCGCCAACACGCCGTTCGATTTCTGGACGCAGACCTGAAGCCTATTGCGGCTCGGGGGCCTTGAGCGATTCCACGTCGAGGCTGGCGCAGTTGGTGCAGAAATGGCCCTCGGCGCGGATCACGAATTCGAAGCTCTCGCTGAAGCCCTCGCCGCCTGCCCAGGCGTCCTTGAAGCGCAGGACCTGCGGCTTCATACCGGGCGGGGCATAGACGCCGGCGATGACGTAGCGGCCGGCCGGGATGTCGAGGATCTTGCCGTGCCCGGGCGTGCGCGGCGCGCCGCCCCGGCGCACGATCGGGGGGATCGTCGAGCCGTCGATCAGAGCGCCCACTGGAGTCAGCGTGTAGGTGATGTTGTCCTGGTCCTCGACATAGATGTGGTCGGTGCCGAGATTGACATAGAGAAAGGCGCCGTACTCGCCCATGTCGGGCGGCCGCTTGCGGCCGGTGAGGGCCCAGGTGAAGTTGCGCACGCCGCCGTCCACGGCATCGAAGGAGTCGGTCTCGTCCGGCTTCAGGTCGATCTTGAAGGTCTGGTCCTCGAAGGTGCGCTCCATCGTGGCATAGGCGCGATAGGCGCCGAACGAGATGCGGGCGCGGTAGGAGCCGTCCTCTTTCGTGGTCACGAAGACTTTGTTGTCGCCGACCCCGTCTATGAAGACCTGGACGCCGGCAAGCGGCTGGCCGGCGGCATCGGTGGCGACGCCATGGACGAAGCCCGGCTCGACCGGCCGGGCGGTCGGCGTCTCGGCGGCGGCGGCGCCCGCCAGCAGGGCGGCGAGGGCGATGGTCGGCAGAATCGGGGTCGCCATGTCGGCTCTCCAGGCGGGTTGGGGCGAGGGGCGGTGCGCAGCGTCCCTAACCGCCCGCCGCGCTCCGGTCGTTGTCGGCCGTCACGATTCGGCGGGACGCGGCGGACGCCGCCGGGTCACAGCATCGCCGCAAATTCGGGGCTATGGTGGCGGCCGCCCAACCCCCGAGGAGGCCGCCCATGCTCCGTCGCCTGCGTTTCACCCTCTGCGCCGCCGCCCTGCTCGGGGCGCCGGCCGCCCTCGCCGGTCCCGCCGCCGACAAGGCGGCCGAGCACCTCTATGCCGGGACGCTCAAGGCCGGCACGCTGGAATTGCAGGCGATGGCCCTCGCCGCGCCTGGCGACGCCGAGGCGGCCGCCGGGTTGGGGGCGCTGCAATTCGCGGCGGGGATCGAGCGCTTCGCGCAGGCGATGTACCGGCACGGGCTCGAACCCGGCGGCAGTTCGTTCGGTCCCTTGCTGCGCATGCCGCTGCCGTCCAATCCGGCCCCCGAGCCGCTTACCTATGACGGCCTGCGGACGATCTTCCAGACGCTCTCCGCCGATCTCGATGCGGCCGGCGCGACGCTTGCCAGGGTCGGCGAGCAGCCGGTCAAGCTGCCGCTCGCAACGGGGCGGATCCGCATCGACGTCGACGGCGACGGCACGGCGGGCGAGGGCGAGCAGCTCATCGCCCTCGCCTTCGGCGACAGCGCGCCGGCCGAATTCAAGGCGCAGAACGAGGCCTTCGTCGTCGCCTTCGACACCGCCGACATCTACTGGCTGCAGGGCTACGCCCATCTGCTCGCCTCGGTCGCCGATTTCTGGCTCGCCTTCGACTTCCGCGAGACCTTCGATCTGACCTTCCACATCATCTTTCCGCGCGCCGGCCTGCCAAACGGCGCGGCGCTGAAGACTGGCGCGACGATGGGCGGCATGGAGGCGGACGAGATCGCCGACCTGATCGCGCTCATCCACCTGATCGACTGGCCGGTCGCCGACCGCGCCAGGCTGCAGGGCCTCGCGGCGCGCGGCCTGGCGGTCATCGAGCTCAACCGCAAGACCTGGGCGGCGGCGCGGGCCGAGACCGACGACGACCGCGAATGGCTGCCGGCGCCGGGGCAGAAGAGCGGCGTGATGGCCGGCATGGAGGTGACGGACGAGCGCATCGACGCCTGGCTGGCGGCGCTGACCGAGGCGGAGGCGGTGCTGAACGGCTCCAAGCTCGCCGGCCACTGGCGCTTCCAGAAGGGCTTCAGCCTGCCGCGCGTTCTCGCCGAGATGCAGAGCTTCGACCTCGTGCTGTGGGTCACCGGCCACGCGGCGCTGCCGTTCCTGGCGGACGGCCCCATCGCCGACGGCGAAGCCTTCGCCAACGCCGACCGCGTCTTCTCCGGCGATCTGCTGACCTATGCGTTCTGGTTCAACTGAAGGGCGGACCTTGAGGGATATCAAGGCCGCGGCGCGGCCCGCGGCGTAGTCGAAGCGCCGCACGAGACTGTGGCCGCCGCCGGTCGCGGCGGCGGTCATGCTCATGCCCCCTCAAGGAGATGACGCCATGGACCTCAAATCGTTGAATCCGTTCGGCCGTTCGTCCGCCCTCGCGCGCACCGGCGACGCCGATCCCTTCGCCAGCCTGCAGCGCGAGATCGACCGGCTGTTCGGGGATTTCGCCCGCGACTGGAAACTGCCCGCCGCGCTCGGCGGCGGCACGGGTTTCCTCAGCCCGAAGGTCAACGTCGCCGAGACCGAGAAGGGTCTTGAGCTGACGGCCGAACTGCCCGGCATCGACCAGAAGGACATCGATCTCGACCTCGCCGACGGCGTGCTGACGCTAAAGGCCGAGCACCGAAGCGAGAAGGAGGAGACCGACGAGAAGAAGCACTATCATGTCGTCGAGCGTTCGACCGGCTCGTATCTGCGCCGCTTCGCGGTGCCCTTCGAGCCCGACCAGGACAAGGTCGAGGCGAGCTTCGACAAGGGCGTGCTGAAGGTCTTCGTGCCGCGCTCAGCGGCCGCCGCCAAGCAGTCGAAGAAGATCGCCATCTCCTGACCGCGTCTGGAGCCCTTTCCTTTCCGATGGGATCGGAACGGGGCTCCAGGTTCTTGATCGAGCATCGTCTTCTCGAAGAACCGGCATCCGCTTCTTGGGATGATGCTCTAGTCCGGCGCGTTCACCCGCGCGGCGAGGGCGGCGACGTCCAGTTCGCCCTCGCGCGTCTGTCCGCCCATCGCCATGAAGCGCCTCATGTTGCGCTGGGCGGCCGGCGTGCGCAGCAGGGTCTGGAAGAGATAGGCCTCCTCCACCAGGCCCTGTTCGAGGGGCAGGTCGGCGGCGTTGACCGCCAGCTTGGCGGCGCGCACCGCCTCGGGCGGAAACGAGGCGATCCGCGCCGCCAGGCGGTCGACGAAGGGGCCGATCTCGTCCGCCCTGAAGAGGCGGTCGAGATAGCCCCAGCGCTCGGCCGTCTCGGCGTCGAGATCCTCGCCGCCCATGATGATCTCGAGGGCGCGGCCGCGACCGACGAGGCGCGGCAGGCGCTGCGTCCCGCCGCCGCCCGGCAGGATGCCGATCGGCACCTCCATCTGGTTGATCCGCGTCTTGCCGATGACGCCGTAGCGCAGGTCGAAGGCCGAGACGGTCTCGCTGCCGCCGCCGCCGACCCGGCCCTCGATCTGCGCGATGGTGACCTTGGGCATGGTGCGGAAGCGTTCGCCCATCGCATGGAAGTCGTTGAGCGCGGCGCTGCGCTCGGCCGGCGCGTCGGTCGGGAAGGCGAGGATCGCCGCGACGTCGAAATGGGCGATGAAGAAATCGGGATCGGCGCTGCGGAGCACGAGAACCGAAACCTCGTCGTCGGCCTCGATCTCCTTCGACAGCTGCACCAGCTCGCCATAGAGCTGCAGCGTCATCACGTTGATGGGCGGTGCGTCGATGGTGGCGACCGCGACGCGGCCGGACTTCGCGACGCGGATCAGCGCCAGATCGTAGGGCATGGGCGTTTCCCGGTTTGTCTGCGCCGCCAGCTTGAACGCCGGCGCGGCCGGCGCAAACCGCCAAACCGCCGCAGGCGGGCGCGCTTGACGCCGGTGTGGGTCTTTGCATAATCACCATTATGCCAAAACAAGTCGACCACGCCGGCCGCATCCGCACCATCGCCTCGGCGGCGATTCAGGCGATCGGCGAGGTCGGGCTCGACGCGCTGCGCCTGCGCGACGTCGCCGAGGCCGGCGCCATGACGACCGGCGCGGTGACGCATTACTTCGACGGCAAGGACGCGGTGCTGGAGGCGGCGCTCGCCGAAGTCGTGCGCCGCATCCTCGAAGGCCAGGCCGCGCTCGATGCGGAAGTCGAGCGCGGCGATCCGGTCGCCGCCATCGCCGCCTTTCTGCCCGACACCGAGGAGCGGCGGCGCGACTGGAAGGTCTGGTTCGCCTTCTGGGCGCGGGCCGCCGCCGACGAGCGGCTGCGCGCCCTGCACAAATCCTACTATGCCGACGTGATCGGGCGGCTGGACGCGACGCTGGCGCGCCACATACCGCCCCGCCGCCGGGCCGGCCTCGCCGACGCCATCGTCGCGGCGGTGGACGGCGTCTCGATCCGCGCCGCGCTGGAGCCCGAGGACTGGCCGCCCGAGCGCCAGCGCCGGACGCTGGCGCTGCTGCTGGCGCCGCTGTTCGCGCCGCAGCCCAAGACCCGAAGGCCCATGCGCAAGACGCGTTGAACGACCCCAAGGAGGAGCCCATGCCCAGTCTCGTCACCCTCGCACCCGACACACCGATCGCCGAGATCATGGCGGTCCTCGCCCGCGACGGCGCGCTCATCGTGCGCGACGTGCTCACGCCAGCCGAGGCGGATGCGCTGCGCGCCGAGCTGCAGCCCTATGTCGACGCGACGCCGCCGGGGGCGGACGGCTTCTCCGGTTTCAACACGACGCGCACCGGGGCGCTGGTCGCCCGCTCCCCCGCCTGCCGCGCCCTGGTGATGCACAAGACGATCCGGGCGGCGTGCGACGCCTTCCTGCTGCCCAATTGCGAGCGCTACCAGCTTCACCTGGCGCAGCTCATCCGCATCAAGCCGGGCGAGCCGGCGCAGGCCATCCACCGCGACCGCTGGGCCTGGGGCACCTACCTGAAGGGCGTCGAGCCCCAGCTCAACACGATCTGGGCGGTGACCGACTTCACGAAGGAGAACGGCGCGACGCGGGTCGTGCCCGGCTCGTCCGACTGGCCCGACACGCGCGAAGCGACGGACGAGGAGATCGGCTATGCCGAGATGAAGCGCGGCTCGGTCCTCATCTATACCGGCACGGTCTTCCACAGCGGCGGCGCCAATGTCTCGAACGGCGACCGCATGGGCCTCAACATCACCTATGCGCTCGGCTGGCTGCGGCAGGAGGAAAACCAGTATCTCTCGTGCCCGCCCGAGATCGCCCGCACGCTCGACCCCGAACTGGCGCATCTCATCGGCTACGCCATGGGGCAGTACGCGCTCGGCTACTACACGCCGCCGCTGCCGCCGGGCGAGGGCCCCGAAGCCGTGTCGCCGGACTACGCCCTGACCGGCCGGATGGACGGATCGCTCGGCGGCGCCGAGCTGATGGAGAAGCTGCGCGGCCAGGTCCAGGCGTCGGCCGGCTGAAGCGGGCGGCCTATTTCCCGTCGCCCTGCGGCGTGAAGCCGAAGGGGTGGCGGAAATCGGGATCGTAGACGGTCTCGGGCGCCGCCCGCACCGCCTCGTCGATCGCCCGCGCGTCCTCGCCGACGAGGATGCGCCAGCGGCCGGACTTCACGCCGTCGAGGATGACGGTCGCGGCGGCGGCGGCGGTCATCGGCGCGTCGTCCTGGAAGCGGCGGCCCATGTCGGCGACGAGGGCGGCGATCTGGTCGTCGCTGAAGGCCGAGGGATCGACGCCCTGCGCCTTCATGCGGGCCCGCGTCGCGGCCAGTTCGGCGGCGCTGAGGCCGGTCTCGCCTTCCTTCAGCACGCTGCGCGTGTTGATGGCGATCGCTGTGCCGATATGGCCGGGCATGACGACCGAGCAGGTGACGTGCGGCGCGTTGAGGCGCAGATCGGTGATCAGCGCCTCGGTGAAGCCCTTCACCGCGAACTTGGCGGCGGAATAGGCGGTGTGCGGGGTGAGCGGCCCCAGACTCGCCCAGAAGCCGTTGACCGAGGAGGTGTTGGTGATGTGGCCGCGGTCGGCTTTCAGCAGCATCGGCAGGAAGGCCCGCGTCGTCCAGTAGACGCCGCCCCAGCAGATGGCGAAGGTCCGCTCCCACTCGTCGCGGTCGCCGGCGACGAAGCTGCCGCCGCCGCCGATGCCGGCATTGTTGAAGAGCAGATGGATGCGGTCGGTCTTCAGCTCCTCGGCCGCCTCGCGCTGGAAGCGTTTGATGTCGTCTTCCTTGCCGACATCGGCGATGTGGGCGGTGATGCGCGTGCCCTGCGGCAGGCCGGCCGCCTCGGCGAGGCGCTTGGTCTCGGCCATGGTGGCGGCGTTCACGTCGCACATCGCGACGGTGCAGCCCTCGGCGGCGAGCTGGCGGACGAGTTCGCGCCCCATGCCGGTGCCGCCGCCCGTCACGACGGCGATCCGTCCTGCGAAATCCATCATCCTGGTCTCCTCCTCGGGCGTCTCGTGCGCCGCGTGCGGGCGGAGTGAAGCGCAGCACCGGCCTCGCGTCCATCGCTGACGTAAGGGCAAACTTGCATGGGCGCCGCGCCTCCGCTTTATGCTGCGGCGCGAAACGATTGCCGGAGCCGTGCCATGTCCTTCACCACCATCGACCGCGCCGAGGCGCCGCTCTACCGCTCCAAGCTGTTCCTGCCCGGCAGCCAGGTGAAGTTCTTCGAGAAGGCGGCGAAGGGCCCCGCCGACGTCGTCTGCCTCGACCTGGAGGACGCGGTCGCGCCCGCCGACAAGGTGCAGGCCCGCAAGAACGTCGTGCAGGCGCTCAACGAGGTCGATTTCGGCGACAAGATCGTCACCGTGCGCGTCAACGGGCTCGACACCCATCTCGCCTATCGCGACGTGATCGATCTGGTGGAGCTGGGCGGCGAGCGGCTCGACGCCATCATGATCCCCAAGGTCGGGGTCGCCGCCGACGTCTACGCCGTCGACATGCTGGTGACCCAGGCCTCGAAATTTGTCGGCAAGAAGAAGCAGATCAAGCTCGAGGTGATCCTCGAAACGGCGCTCGGCATGACCAATATCGACGCGATCTGCGGTTCCTCGAAGCGGCTGCAGAGCGTGCATTTCGGCTCGGCCGACTACGCCGCCTCGGCGGGTATGCGCACCACCAATATCGGCGGCGGCAACGCCGACTACGTGATGCTCACCGACAAGGACGAGAACGGCGCGCGGGTGCGCCACTGGAACGACCTGTGGCACTATCCGCTGATCCGCATGGTCGCGGCGGCGCGCGCCCACGGCATCACGCCGATCGACGGGCCGTTCGGCGACTACAACGATCCCGACGGCTTCCGCGTACAGGCGAACCGCACGGCGATCCTCGGCTGCGAGGGCAAGTGGGCGATCCATCCCAACCAGGTGCCGCTGGCCAACGAGGTCTTCACGCCGCCCACCGCCGAGGTTGAGAAGGCCCGCGCCATTCTCGCCGCGATGGCCGAGGCGCAGGCTTCGGGCGCGGGCGCGGCGACCTATAAGGGCGTGCTCATCGACGCCGCCTCGATCCGCCAGGCCGAGGTGATCGTCAAGCAGGCCGACATCATCGCGGCCCGCACCGGCGGCTGAGGCCGCCCTAGCGCCCGGTCAGCGACAGGAGATTGCCGTCCGGGTCGTTGAACCAGGCGACCTTGGTGCCGTCCGGTCCGGTCCAGATGCCGTCGGGGCCTTGCGCGTCGCCGAGGAACTCGTAGCGGATGAGGGCGACGCCGTGCGCGCTGAGCCTCTGCGCCGAGGCGGCGATGTCGTCCACCGCGAAGCCGAAGACCGGATGCTGGCCGGCCTTGAAGCCGGGCAGCGTGGTGATGCGCACCATCGCGTCGCCGATGCGGGCGACCAGCGCGAACGGATCCTGGGTGAGGTGCAGCCCCAGCACCGTGCCGTAGAAGTGCCGCGCCGTTTCGGTGTCGGTGGTCGAGATGAAGGCGACCGCCTTCGCGCCGTCGAGCATGTGAACGTCCTCCCGCGCGCCGCCCGCGCGCTCCGGCAGGTTAGGCGGCGGCGCGGAGACGGGGAATCGCTCGAATCGCCGCAGCCTCAGCCGAGCGCTCCTTGGGCGCGCGCCAGCTTTTCGGGATTGCGGACGATGAAGAGGCGGGCGATGCGGCCCTCCTCGATGTCGGCTGTGTAGAGCGAGTGCAGCACGCCGCCTTGCGAGAGCGCGAGGCCGAACTGGCCGTTGACCTCGACGGCGGCGATGTCGGCGATCTCGCCGGCATGCTTGCGCGCGACGCTGATCAGCACCTGCACCGCGTCGTCCGGGCCGACCAGCGGGCGCAGCGCGGCGCGCGCCTTGCCGCCGCCGTCGGAATAGACGATCGCGTCCTCGGTCAGCAGCGCCTTCATCGCCGCCGCGTCGCCATTGGCGGCCGCCGCCATGAAGGCGGCGACGACGCGCTGCTGCACGGCACGGTCGGTCTCGAAGCGCGGGCGGCCCGAACGCACGCGCTCGCGGGCCCGGCTGACCAGCTTGCGGCAGGCGGTCTCGGTCTTCTTCAGCGCGGCGGCGATCTCGTCGTAGCCGCAGTCGAAGGCGTCGTGCAGGATGAAGGCGGCGCGCTCGTCGGGACTGAGGCGTTCGAGCACATGCAGGAAGCCGAGGCTGATGCGCTCGGCGCGATCGTCTTCCTCGCCCGCTTCGGCCAGCGGCTCGACCACCGGCTCGGGCAGCCAGGGGCCGACATACGCCTCGCGCCGCGCCTTCGCCTTGCGCAGCGCGTCGATGGCGAGGCGCGAAGCGGCGCGGGTCAGCCAGGCCTGCGGATTGGCGACGGCGCCGCGGTCGGCCTTCGCCCAGCGCAGGAAGGTCTCCTGGACCACGTCCTCGGCGGCGGCGCGCTCGCCCAGCATCCGGTAGGCGAGGCGGACGAGCCGGCCGCGCTCGGCCTCGAAGGCGTCGCCGTGGCGGGCGGCGCCGCTCATGCGGCCTCCAGCGGCTGGGCGACGACCACCTCGCCGTGCGGCAGGCGGATGCGGGTGCAGGCGGCGGCATGGCCGAGCGCCCGTTTCACCAGCGGATAGCTGCGCGCCCCGGCGGCGGTCAGCGCCAGCGCCATGACGGTCTCCTTGCCCCAGCGCCGCTCCACCTCGGCGCGCAGGTCTGCGGCGACCCTGTGGCCCTTGCAGAAGGCGGCGGCGAAGTCGAAGCCGAGCTGGGCGTCGGGATCGGCGGGCCCGCCGGCGAGCAGCGCGTGGACCGCGTCCGGCGCGACGCCGGCCTCCAGCGCCATGTCGGCGACGAGCTGGGTGCAGGGGCCGCAATCCTCGTGCAGCGTCGCGGCCAGCATCGCGCCGAACCAGGCGCCCGGCGGCGCGGCGCCCCGCATCCGCAGCGCCGTCTGGGCGCGGACGAAGCGGCGAAAGGCCCGGGGCGATGCGTCGGTCATCTCGTGCAGATAGCTTGCGTCATAGCCGGTGCGCGTCTCCAGCCTGCGGATCATACGATGGTAGAGCCAGCCAAACATCAGAGACTCCCTCGGATCTGCGCGGCGCGCCAGGCGACGAAGAGGCCGAGCGCGCCGGGAACGACGACGCCGCCGGCTTCCAGCGCCGCCGAGGCGGCCGGGGCATGGTGGATGTGGACGAGGTGGAAGAGCCCGTGCAGGCCCGGCCAGGCGGCGGCCATCGCCGCGACGCCCCAGCCGAGCGCCGGGCGGACAGCGTAGGCGGCGAAACCGGCCGCGGCGACCAGGAAGGCGAAGCCGATATCGATCACGAAATGCGGATTGAACGGCCCGGTCAGCGCGACGCCGGGCGTCGCCCCATACCAGTCGCCGGGAGCGGCGATCATCGCCGCCGCGTTGAGGCCGTGAAAGAGGGCGAGCGCCGCCGCCAGAAGCCGGGTGAACATGCCGAACCGTCCTTGTCTCCTGGCAAAGACGGGGCTCTGGACGATTTGTGACCGGCGCGCGGCGTTAACGTAACGGCAGCCGCGATTGACAGACGACCCCTCCATCGCGGATGTGAGGCCCATGAGCACCTATCTCGAATTCGAGAAGCCGATCGCCGAGCTGGAGACCAAGGTCTCCGAGCTGCGCAAGCTGGCCGAGGCGACGCCCGGCATGAACGTCGCCGACGAGGCGTCCCGGCTGGAGGCCCGCGCCGCCCAGCTTCTGAAGGACACCTACGCCAAGCTGACGCCCTGGCAGAAGACGCTGGTCGCCCGCCATCCCGGCCGGCCGCATTTCTACGACTATGTGCGCGGCCTCATCGAGGACTTCACGCCGCTCGCCGGCGACCGCGGCTTCGGCGACGACGCCGCCATCGTCGGCGGCCTCGGGCGCTTCCGCGGCCAGCCGGTCGCCCTGATCGGGCACGAGAAGGGCAACGACACCAAGTCGCGCCTGAAGCACAATTTCGGCATGGCGACGCCGGAAGGCTATCGCAAGGCGATCCGCATCATGGATCTCGCCGACCGCTTCGGCATGCCGGTCATCACGCTGCCCGACACGCCGGGCGCCTATCCGGGCCTGGTCTCGGAGGAGCGCGGCGTCGCCGAGGCAATCGCCCGTTCGACCGACCGCTCGCTCAGCCTGGAAGTGCCGCTCATTTGCGTGGTGACGGGCGAGGGCATGTCGGGCGGGGCGATCGCCATCGCCGCGGGCAATGCGGTGATGATGCTGGAGCACTCGATCTACGCGGTGATCTCGCCGGAAGGCTGCGCCTCGATCCTGTGGCGTTCGGCCGACAAGGCGGCGGACGCGGCGACCGCGATGAAGATCACGGCGCAGGACCTTCTGGCGCTGAAGGTGATCGACCGGGTGATCCCTGAGCCGGTCGGCGGCGCGCATCGCGACCCGCTGACGGCGGTCGCGGCGGTGGGCGATGCGATCGCCGCCGAACTCGCGGGCCTCGCCGGCAAGGACGGCGCGACGCTGAAGCGCGAGCGGCGCGAGAAATTCCTGCGCATGGGCCGCAGCCTGGCGGCCTAGCGCCTACACCGTCACCTGGGCGCCGAGTTCGACGACGCGGCCGGTGGGGATCTGGAAGAAGTCCGTCGCGTTGGTCGCGTTGCGGTTCAGCGCGATGAACAGCTTGTCCTGCCAGCGCGGCATGCCCGAACGGCGGTCGGGCACGATCACCTTGCGGCCGAGGAAGAACGACGTCGTCATGATGTCGAACTTCAGCCCCTGCTTCTTCAGCCGGGCGAGGGCGCGCGGCACGTTCGGCGTCTCCATGTAGCCGAAATTCAGGATCACCCGCGTCACGTCGTCGTCGATCTTCTCGACCTTGGCGCGCTGTTCCTCGGCGACGCGCGGGTAGGAGGCGGTGAACACGGTCAGCATGATCAGCTTCTCGTGCAGCACCTTGTTGTGCTTGAGGTTGTGGAAGAGGGCCGGCGGCGCGACCTCGACGTCGTTCGACAGGAACACCGCCGTGCCGGGCACCCGCACCGGCGGGCTCTTGCGCAGCATGTCGAGCAGGTCTTCCAGCTTCATCGAGTCGCGGCGGGTCTTTTCCTGGACGATCTGGTTGCCGCGCCGCCAGGTCCACATGATCAGCATCATGCCGATGCCGAGCAGCAGCGGCACATAGGCGCCCTGGAACAGCTTGAGCAGGTTGGCCGACAGGAAGGTCAGTTCGATCAGCAGGATCGGCGCGATGATGGCGATCGTCCAGGGGCGCGACACGCCCCAGACGCGGCGGACGATGACATAGGCGAGCAGCGAGGAGACGACCATCGTGCCGGTCACCGCGATGCCGTAGGCGTGGCTGAGCGCCGAGGACGAGCCGAAGCCGATGACCAGCGAGATGACGCCCACGAAGAGCATCGTGTTGACGACCGGCATGTAGATCTGCCCGGCCGCGGTCTCGCTGGTGCGGCGGATCTCCATGCGCGGCAGCAGGCCGAGCTGCACCGCCTGCTGGGTCAGCGAGAAGGCGCCGGTGATGACCGCCTGGCTGGCGATCACGGTGGCCATGGTCGCCAGGATCACCAGCGGCACCAGCAATTCCTCGGGGGCCAGCAGGAAGAAGGGATTGCCGGCGGCCTCCGGGCGGGCGAGCACCAGCGCGCCCTGGCCGAAATAGTTGAGCGTCAGGGCGGGGAAGACGAACCACATCCAGGCGGCGGTGATCGGCTTGCGCCCGAAATGGCCCATGTCGGCATAGAGCGCCTCGCAGCCCGTGACGGTGAGGAACACCGAGCCGAGCACCAGCAGGCCGGCGAGACCGTGATCGAACAGAAAGCCGACGGCGAAGGTCGGGCTCAGCGCATAGAGGATCTTGGGGTCGTCGAGGATATGCATCGCCCCGAGGCCGCCGATGGTGAGGAACCAGACGACGCAGATCGGGCCGAAGGCGGCCGAGACGCGCCCCGTTCCGTGGCGCTGCACCGAGAACAGCACGCCCAGGATGATGATCGCCATCGGCAGGATGTACGGATCGAAGGCGTCGGTGACGAGCGAGAGGCCTTCCAGCGCCGACAGCACCGAGATCGCCGGCGTGATGATCGCTTCGCCCGCGAACAGCGAGGCGCCGGCGATGCCGAGCACGAAGATCGTCGTCGTCCGCCGGCCATAGGCCTTCTGCGCCAGCGCCATCAGCGACAGCGTGCCGCCTTCGCCGTTGTTGTCGGTGCGCAGCAGGAAGACGACGTATTTCAGGGTGACGATGATGGTCAGCGACCAGAACATCAGCGAGACGATGCCGATGATCTCGCTGCGGGCGAGCCCGTCGACGCTGGCCGCCGTCAGCGCCTCGCGGAACGCATAGAGCGGACTGGTGCCGATGTCGCCGTAGACGATCCCGATGCTGCCGAGCGTCAACGCCCAGAACGGGGCCTTGCGATGCTGGTCGGGCTCGCCGTGCGCCGTCGTGCCGGTGCTGGCGGGTGCGGTATCGGTCAAAGTCGCATCACGCGGATCGCCGGGATTGGCCCCTCAGAAGCGCCGCAATCTACGCGCCGCCTCACGAATGTCTACGCCGCCGAAGCAATATTCACGCTTGACCTTGCGCACCGAAAGGAGTTGCGGCGGCGCTATGGCGACAGCGCGCCGCCGCCCTCCAGCCGCTTCGCCTCGGCCTCGGCGGCCGCCAGCGCGTCCTTCGCCGCCTGCAGCGCGGCCTCGGCCTTGGCGACGCCCTCGTCGTCCATGATCGCCCGGCCGTTGAGATCCTCGACGCGGACGAAGTCGATGGCGTAGGCGTAGCCGCCGTCGGGCTCGACGCGCGATTCCTGGGCGGCCGCGTTGCCGGGCGCCGCGAGGTCGGGGGTGACGAAGACGAATTTGGTCTCGCCGGTCGTCACCGCCTCGGCGAACTTGAAGGTGAAGCGCTCGTCGATCCAGGGCGCGGCCGCGCCCTTGGCGCCGACGGTCGCGCGAAAGACGATCGTCAGGATCGCCTCCGACGAGCCGTTCTGGAGATTGAACGAGAGCAGCGGCTCGGACTCGCCGCCGGCCCCCGGCCGCCACACGAATTGCGGATTGACGAGGGCGAGCGCGGCAAGGAAGCGCCCCGCCGACGCCTCGTTGCGCCGGGCGGCCTCGAGCGCTGCCTCGGCTTCGGGAATCTGCGCGGCCAGGGCCGGAATGGTCGTCTCGCGCATCTCGGCGACCCGCCGGGCGCGGGCCATGGCGATGACCTCGGCGGGCGTCTTGCCGGCGATCTCGGAGAGCGGCCAGCCCATCTCGATCGCCGCCTCGAAGTCGCCGCGCTCGCCGGGCGGCAGTCCGGCGCCGAGCGCGGCGATCGAGGCCTCGGCCGCCTCCTTCGAGGCGCCGTCGATCACCGTCGGCTTGCCCTCGCACGCCGCCAGCGCCAGGCTGGCGGCCAGGACGATCGCCCCCAGAGCGCCGCGCACGGGATCAGAACCCGATGCCGCGCGCGAAGGCGGCGATGTCGGCGACCAGCTTCTCGGGCTTCTCCAGCGCCGCGAAATGGCCGCCTTCGCCCATGTCGGTCCAGCGCGCGACGTTCATCTGCCGCTCGACCATCGAGCGGGGCGGGAAGGGGATGAGATCGACCGGGAAATTGGCGATGCCGACCGGCTTCTCGATGCGCGCCTTCTCCGGCACCGGCGCGCCGCCCGCGTCCTCGAACAGGCCGCGATAGAGCCAGGTCGAGGTCGCGAAGGTGCCGGTGACCAGATAGATCATGACGTTGGTCAGCATCTGGTCCATCGAATAGACGCTCTCGATGCGGCCGTCCTTCAGGTCCGACCAGCCGTGGAACTTCTCGACGATCCAGGCGGCGACGCCGACGGGCGAATCCATCAGCGCGTAGGAGAGGGTCAGCGGCTTGGTCGACTGCTCGCGGAAATAGCCGCCCTCGGCCTCGAACAGCGCCGCGGCGCGCATCGCGTAGGCGCGCTCCTCGTCGCTCTCGGGGCCGACGCCCGGCGAGCGCCAGCCGAGCATGTTGAGGTGCACGCCCGCGCAGGCCGGCGCCTCGTAGCCGAGCCAGCCGGAGACCGCGCTGCCCCAGTCGCCGCCCTGGGCGATGTAGCGATCGTAGCCGAGCGCCCGGGTCAGCAGCGCGTCGAAATGGGCGGCGATCGTGCGCGGCGAGATCGGCCGCTTCGGCTTGCCCGAGAAGCCGTAGCCGGGCAGCGAGGGCACGATCACGTCGAAGCCGTCCTCGGCCTTGCCGCCGAAGCGTTCTGGATGGGCGAGCGTCTCGACGATGTGCAGGAACTCGAAATAGGACCCCGGCCAGCCATGGCTGAGGATCAGCGGCCGGGGTGCGGGGTTGGAGCCCTTCTCGTGGACGAAGTGGATGTCGATCTCGCCCACCCGCGCCGTGAACTGGGGAAAACGGTTGAGGCCGGCTTCGGCCTTGCGCCAGTCGAAGCCGCCCTGCCAATGGGCGATCAGCGCCGCCATGTAGTCGGCGTTCGCGCCATAGGCCCATGGCCCGCCGGGGCCGCCGGCGGGCACGTCCGGCATGACGAAGGCGGCGACCCGGGCGGCGATGGCGTCGAGCGCCGCCTGCGGGATCGCCACGGTGAAGGGACGGGGAGCGGAGACGGCGAGGGTCATGGTCGGTTTCCGGATGGGAATAGGCTGCCGGCCCACGGTAGAAGCCGGGGCGGGCGCAATCAATCGCGGGGAAACGGTGCGAAGTATCGATTCAAATTTGAACCCTTACCAATCCTTAAGGCTGGCAGGCCAAGGTCGCGTGACATGACAGGGAATGTACGTCTGGTCCTCGTGGCGGCGTGCGCCCTGATCGATCCCGAGGGGCGCGTGCTGATGGCCCAGCGTCCCGAGGGGAAGGAACTGGCGGGGCTCTGGGAGTTCCCGGGAGGCAAGGTCGAGGATGGCGAAAGGCCCGAAGATGCGCTGGTCCGCGAGCTCCGCGAGGAGCTGGGCATCGGCGTGTCCGCGTCCGCGCTCGAGCCGTTCGCCTTCGCCAGCCACGCCTATGAGCGGTTCCATCTGCTCATGCCGCTCTACCC
>ERZ761602.4797-NODE-4797-length-16760-cov-12.696738_pt1 | contig 16760 bp, 8 predicted proteins | sample MGYA00512165_ERZ761602 | MGnify/ENA primary metagenome ERZ761602 (study PRJEB28899, sample SAMN02445085) | bioreactor sludge metagenome | biome: EBPR sludge; isolation source: Thorneside wastewater treatment plant | place: Australia: Brisbane, Thorneside...
AGGGACCGACCCGCCCAGGGGTGGCGCCAGCAGAGGCTTGATGTTTCCTATCCCTCTCCCGCGCCAAGGAGCTGGGTATCGGACTTCGATCTGGTGGCACTCGCACAGGGCCATTGGTAGGTGCTGAACTGCCAGCCATGGGACTGGAGGCCTTGGAGGCGTCCCTCACGACCTTAGCGGGTCGGCCAGTGAACTTCATGATCTATCAGGACGCAGCATCAGCGGCAGCACGCTCACCAAGCATAGGTGTGCCATGACCACTGTCTATGACCTCTATGCGGTAGGAGGAGCCAGCCTTGAAGAGGCTCGTCGAGTTGTCGAGGCAGCACTGAACCTTTGCCTCCTTGCACATGAAAGCGGTTTTCACGGTGGTGAGTACTTCCGGTCAGGCCAAGCTTCGGGCGAGCACTTCATCCTGAAGCGGAACTGGGACCCCTTCGACGAGGAGTGGGCAGAGCCGAGCCATCAGTCAGCCTCCTATCTTCTCTATGTCAACAAGACTACCCGAAGCGCGGAGCTTCGCGAGCGTCTGGAAGAGGATGAGGGAGTAGTACACCTTCGGAGGAAAGTCTTCGATTGAAGGTACGTATATCGGATTTTGGTCATTCTTGCGGCGACAAGATTGTCGACCCGCGGCGCTGCGGGAACGGGCTTGCTTCTCAGGGATCACAAGTCCACTTCTCCCTCACCGCCCGCCCCCCCTCCACGACCACCCACCCCGCCCACTCCCGCACCCTCCGAGCGCTCTCCCCCTCGGAAGCAGGATACCCATCCTCTCGCCCCAACCTGACCGACCTGGTCCTCGTCTTCCTGTACACATAGGATCCCCGCGGTGAACGACCCGAAGCGTCCCTCGCGCCCGTCTGCTGGAGCGGCCTCCTCGCCGGGTCGTCCGGCGGCGGTGAGCCGTCCGTCGGCGGTGCCAGGGCGGGTGGACGCGCCGGGGAAGACCAAGGACCTCCTGCAGGCGGCACCCCGCATTGAGGCTCCGAAGGGCGGTGGCGCCATCCACGGCATCGACGAGACCTTCCAGGCCAACCCCGTGACGGGCTCGGCATCGCTGGAGGTGCCGCTCCCCTTCCCGCCCGGTCGCGGCGGCCTGACCCCGGCGCTGTCGCTGTCCTACGACTCCGGGGCCGGCAACGGCGTCTTCGGCCTCGGCTGGTCGCTGTCCCTCCCGGCGATCCGCCGCAAGACCGACAAAGAGCTCCCGCGCTACCGCGACGCCATCCCCAGCGACACCTTCGTGCTTGCGGGCTTCGAAGACCTGGTCCCCGTGGGCACACCGAGCGTCATCGTCGAGACCTCCGTCACGTTCAGCGTGCAGCGCTACCAGCCGCGCATCGAGGGCGGCTTCGCGCTGCTCCAGCGCTGGACGAACGGGTCGACCGGCGCGGTCCATTGGCGCACCCGCAGCGCGCAAAACGTCTTGCGTCGATACGGCTCGACCGCGGCGTCACAGACCAAGGACCCGTCCGACGCTTCGCGGACCTTCTGCTGGTACCTCGACCAGGAAGAGGACGAGCTTGGCAACGTGATCCGCTACGTCTACGACGTCGCCTCGGGAGCGTCGCCGACGGCCGGCCTCGCCGAGACCGGCCGCGTCTCGACCTTCACGTACCTCAAGCGCGTGCAGTACGGGAACAAGGCCCCCGGCACCATGGGGGACGGCTGGAGCTTCGAGGTCGTCTTCGACTATGGCGAGCACGACGACGACGCGCTTGAGCCGCACCTCGATCCGGCGGTCCGCACCGACCCCTTTTCGAGCCACAAGTCCGGCTTCGACATCCGGTGCTTTCGGCTCTGCCAGCGAGTGCTCGTGTTCCACCGACTGGCCACCGACCTCACCGACGGGACAGACGCCGCCGCCTCGTTGGTCAAGAGCCTGGACTTCACCTATGCGCCGAGCGCGGTCGCGACGACGCTGCAGTCCGTCACGCTCAGGGGCTACGCCGCGGACGGCTCGCCCACCTCGATGCCCTCGCTGGACTTCACCTACGTCGCGGCAAGCCCTGCCAGCGGACCCGAGTTCCTGACGGGGATCGAGGATCTCCCCGTCGGTGTGGATTTCTCCCGGGCGCAGTGGGTCGATCTGGACGGCGAGGGGCTCCAGGGGCTGTTGACCGAGGACGGGGCGGGCTGGTGGTTCAAGCGGAACGAAGGGTCTGGACGGCTCGGCACCTGGCGACGGCTGCCGACCCGTCCAGGCCCGGCGTTGGCCGCCACACAGCTCGCCGACCTCGACGGAGACGGGCGCCTTGAGGTGGTTCAGCGCGCACCGCCCCAGGCGGGGAGTTGGGCGCGGACGGCCGATGGGGGCTGGGACCGGTTTCGGCGCTTCGATCGGATCCCCTTCGTACCGGAGACGTGGGCGACCTCCCGGTCCATCGATGTCGATGGCGACGGTCGCGCCGATCTGCTCGTCGCGGACGCCCAGGGACTCCTGGTGTTCCGCTCGGACGGCGTCCGCGGCTGGAAGGCGCCCGAGCGCGTGCGGAGGGCGGCCAACGAAGCCGAAGGGCCGGTGCTCCTCTTCGCGAATGCGACGGAGTCCCTGTTCCTGGCCGACATGGACGGGGACGGGCTGGTCGACCTCGTCCGCGTTCGCCATGCCAGCGTCTGCTACTGGCCCAACGTCGGCTACGGCCGGTTCGGCGCGCGGGTCCAGATGGCGAACGCGCCCTTCCTCGACCGGGTTGACCGCTTCGATGCCCGGCGCGTGCGCCTGGCCGACATCGACGGGGCCGGACCGGCCGACCTCATCTACGTCGGCCCCGATCGCGTCCGGTGGTGGTCCAACGAGTCCGGCAACGGCTTTTCGACCTCGGCGACCGTGCCGAACCTCCCCGGGGTAGCCGATCCGATCACGGTGACCGTGGCCGACCTGCGCGGGGACGGCACGGCCTGCCTTGTCTGGGCCTCGCCGCTGGGGCGGGACCGGTACACCCCCATTCGGTACATCCGGCTGATGTCGGCGGGAAAGCCGTATCTGCTCGCGACCGTGACCACCAACCTCGGCCGGACCACCACGCTTCAGTACACGCCGTCGACGAGCTTCTACCTCGCCGACCGACGCGCCGGCCGGCCCTGGGCCACCCGCCTTCCGTTCCCGGTCCAGTGCCTCGCGCAGGTGACGAACGCGGACGCGGTCACGGGGCTTGTGACCGTGACCAGCTACGCTTACCACCACGGCTACTTCGACGGGGTGGAGCGCGAGTTCCGTGGGTTCGGCAAGGTCGAGCAGTGGGACGCCGAGAGCTTTCCCCAGGACGAGGGCACCACCCACCTGCCGCCCGTTCGCACCGTCACGTGGTTCCACACCGGCGCCTGGGAGGCGGAGGCCCGACTCCTCGCCACCTTCGCCAGCGAGTACTACTCGGGCGACCCCGACGCCTTCGCTCCCGCCGAGACGAGCTTCGACATCACCATCGCGCTGGCCGGAGGCGGGACCATGCTGCGCGAGGCGCATCGGGCCCTGAAGGGCAAGCCGCTGCGCCAGGAGATCTACGCCGAGGACGGGCTCGGCCCCACCTCCAGCACCCCCTACAGCGTCACCATGTCGGCCTGGGCCGTCCGCACGGTGCGGATGCGCAGCGGAGACACGCCCGGCGTCTTCCTCGTCACCCCCAGCGAGACCCTGAGCTATCACTACGAGCGCAACCCGGACGACCCGCGTGTCGAGCAGCAGCTCACCTTGGCGGTCGACAGCTTCGGCGTGATCACCCGCGCCGCCACCGTTCATTATCCCCGGCGAACCCCGAGTGTGGGAACGCTTGACGCCCAGCAAGCGCGGGGAGAATGCCGGATCACCCGCACCGAGGTGATCCACGACACCGCCGGCACCTCGCAGTGGCACGTCGGGCTCCCGTACCGATCGCGCACCTGGAAGCTGCAGCCCGAAGCGAGCGAAGACCCGTCGACCTTCTACGCGGACAAGGTGACCGCCGCCGACATCGCCCCGCTCATCGCGCTGCCCGTGGTCACCGGCAGCGGCTCGGCGACGACCCCGGTGCTCGCCTGGGACGAGGCCGAGCCCACAGACAGCGCCTGGCTCAAGAAGCTCAGCGACACCGTCACCACCTACGACGACGACGGGACCGAGCTGACTGCGGGGACCGTCGGGGTGCGGGCGCTTGTGCACCAGAGGGTCCAGCTCGCCTTCACCGAGGACCAGGCCGCCGACCTGCTGGGCCGGGTGGGCGCCCCCGCAGACCTGGAGGCGGCTGGCTACATCGAGCTGACCGCCACGCCGTTCTTGTCGCTCACCGATGTGGCGGGCACCTGGGCCCGCTCGGGCACCCAGGAGCGTGACGCGGCCCACTTCTACGTGACCACCGCGCTGACCGACCCCTTCGGCAACGAGACCACCGTTGCCTGGCACAGCTCGTACCTCTTCCCGGAGAGCGTCACCGACGCGCTCGGCAACGTCGTCACCGGAACCTGGGACCTGCGGGTGCTGTCTCCCTCGGAGGTGACCGACCCCAACGGAGACCAGACCCGGCTCGCCTACGACGCGCTCGGCCGCGTGACGGCGATGGCGGTCGTCGGCAACGCCTCCGAGGGCGACACGCTCTCCTCGCCCACCGCCGAGTTCGAGTACGACACCAGCAGCGTTCCCGCCTGGGCCTGGGGCCGCGTGCGCGAGACCCACGGGGTCGCCGTCGGCAGCACCCGCTGGATCGAAACCACTGAGTACAGCGACGGGGCCGGGTCCGTCGTCATGACGAAGGCCACCGCCGCACCGGACGGGGCCACAGCGCGGTGGATCGGAAGCGGCCGGGTGGTGCTGAACAACAAGGGCCTGCCCATCAAGCAGTACGAGCCCTTCTACTCCACCACCGACGCCTTCGAAGCCGAGGAAGGCTTCTCGGGCGTGACGCCGCTGATCACCTATGACCCCCTCGGCCGCGCCATCCGCGTCGACCTGCCCAACGGCACCCTGCGGCGCATCGAGTTCTCGCCCTGGGAGCAGACCACCTGGGACGAGAACGACACGGTCACCGAGAGCGAGTGGTATGACGAGCGCATCGGCCAGAGCCCGGCCCACGAGGAAGAGGACCTGGCGCTGGACGCGGCGGAGCACGCCGACACGCCGACCACGGTGCGCCTGGATGTGCTGGGGCGTCCTTTCCAGACCATCGAGCGCCTGGACGAGAGCACCGAGCTGCTGACCACGCTGACCCTGGACGCCGTGGGCAACCCCTTGGTGGTCACCGACCCCCGCGAGGTCGAGATCCAGACCCAGTCCTTCGACATGCTCGGCCGCCCCATCACCACCGAGTCCCCTGACGGCGGCGACGTCACCGCTCTCCTCGATGTCGCAGGCCAGCCCCTCTTCCTCTGGAAGCCCGGCAACCTGGGCATCGAGACCGAGGTCGACGCGCTGCGCCGCAAAGTCCGCACCTGGCAGTGGGACACCGACGCCGAGACCAAGGTGCTGCGCGAGCGCATCGTCTACGGCGAGGCGCTCGACGATTCGGGCACGTACGACCCCAAGGACGACCACCTCCGCGGGCGGCTGTACCGGATCTACGACACCGCGGGTATGGTGGAGTTGAGTTACGACTTCAAGGGCAACGTGCTGACCACCACCCGCCGCTTCTTCGACGACGATGAAGAGGATGTCGACTGGCAATCCTTCGATCCGGTCGCAACCCCCTTCACCGCGGACGACAAGGACTCGGTGGCCGACCTGCATGAGGGCGACGGGGGCAGCAACCCCGGCGCCGTGAGCCTGATGGAGGCAGAGGAGTTCACCGTCTCCGCGACCTTCGACGCGATGAACCGCGTGGTCTCGCGCACCACCCCCGACGGGGCCGTGACCGAGCACGAGTACGACGCCGGTGGGCGGCTCAACGTCGTCGAGGTCGACAGTGACACCATCGTCGCCGACATCCAGCACAACGCCCGCGGCCAGCGAACCTTCATCTCGTACGGCAACGGGGTCACCACCACGAGCGCCTACGAGCCCTTGACCTTCCGCCTGCACACCCTGGTCAGCAGCGGGGGCCGGCAGTCGCTGGAGTACCGCTACGACCCGGTCGGCAACATCCTGGGCATCGACAACAACGCCGACGACACGCTGTACTTCGACAACGCCGCGGTCGAGCCCCACCAGAGCTTTCAGTACGACGCGCTGTATCGCCTGACGAACGCCTGGGGCCGGGAGAAGTCCGCCCGGGGCCGGGCGGACTGGGTCGAACCGGAGTTCGGGCCCGTGCCCGACGCCAGCGAGACCATGCGGGGCTACGAGCAGCGATACCTGTACGATGTCGCCGGCAACATCACCGAGATGCGGCACCTCGTCAGCGCCACGACCGACTGGGTGCGGACCTACACCTACCCCAGCACCAGCAACCGCCTCTCGACCACGACGGAGACGGACGGTACGTTCAGCTACCAGCACGACGTGCGCGGCAACATCGTCTTCTGGCCGCACCTGTTCAACGACACGGGCTCGCCGCCCAATGTTGAGGTCGACTTCCGCGACCAGATGCGGCGAGCGCTGATCAACGACGACGGCGACTACTCCGTCTACCACTACGACCATAGCGGCCAGCGGGCGCGCAAGATCGTCAAAAAGGGTCAGATTGTCGAGGAGCGCCGCTACGTCGCCGGCTGGGAGGTCTGGCGCAGGTTCGACGATGGCCCGCTCGACGAAGAGCGTACCACGCTGCATGTCATGGACGATGAGCGGCGGGTGGCGATGATCGAAACGAGGACGGTGGTGGAAGGCGACGACGTGAGCACACTCGTGCCGATCGTGCGGTACCAGCTCGACAACCACCTCGGCACCTCGGTGCTGGAGCTCGACGAGAGCGGGGGGATCATCAGCTATGAGGAGTACCACCCGTATGGGACCTGCGCGTGGTGGGCGGGAGACTCGGCGACCGTGTCGCAGCGGAGGTACCGCTACACGGGGATGGAGCGGGATGACGAGACGGGGTTGCAGGTCCACGGGGTGCGGTACTACGCGCCTTGGCTGGGGCGGTGGGGGAGTGCGGATCCAATCGGGTTGGGGGATGGGGCGAATCGGTTTGCATACTGCGGGAACCACCCAATAGACCGCACAGACCCGGCAGGCCTTCAGGGCACGCCCGAGTACGAGGACCTTGGCGATGCTTGTTTGCCTCTCAACGAAGATCAGGAACATGGGACAGAGGAATACCTGTATTCCGACACCGACTCCGAGTTGACACTCCCGGAGCCTCCGGGATACAATCCAGAGCTTGTTGGTGAGCGTCTCGTGCTGAGCTCGCCTACCGACAAAGACCTCGCGAACTTTCTCGGAGATCTTAGCCGAGGTCTACCGGAGGACTCCGGGGACTTGGCTGCTCCTGCAAGCTTGGTCTCTCTGAGTGAACAGCTACACTTTTTCACTCGACGGGATGCACTTGAATACGGAGGGCTCGTTTATCTGACTGAGAGTGGTGAGACGGGTTTTGTGTTCGCAGGAGCTGGAGGCGCCAAGACGATGGGGGAGCTTATCGACTTCGCGTGGCAGTCCCTTCCCGCTGACACGATGGCGGTGGCCGGACTTCACACCCACCCAACCAGCGGCCGGCCAAGCGGAAATGATATCCTCAACCTCCTTGGCGGTACCGAGCACGAGGCACACAGAGGTCGCATGTTGGATGCCCAGATTGTGATAAAACCCCCAAGGAAGGGTGAGGGCATTGCTAACAAACCTGGGATGGTGCTTCTGGGTTTTAGCAAAGGAGTCGAGCGCACAAGCTCCTTGGCGGAGCAGTTTCTTGTCGACAACGGATCACCGCTATTCTATCGGCAACGCTCTCCCGGCGCAGTGCCCTATAAACTGTACGGGTATGACGATGATGTCGCACTGCATAGCCTCGCACAGTCAGGCGCGCCTATCGGAATGCAAGTGTACGTCTTTGCTGGATCCGCTGGGTTTCTGAGGAACCGACCGTGAGCGTCCTCGCCATGTGGTTGCTGGCTTGCACGTCCGATAGGGCCGTTCTGGAGGAGACCATATGGTTCGCGACGGTAGAGGCGACGGCGGCACGGTCCGAGCTGCACCTGCCCTCCGCCTCTTGGCCAACTACCCAAGCCCTGCGTGTGAACTGCGAAGATAGCGATCCTAAGAGTCCACCAGCCTGCCGCTTGAACAACATGTACAAGTGCGCCCGCAACGACATGAAGGGTGCATACATGGGGGCGAAAAATTTCGGCTACGTGCCGCGGTGGGCCTGGACCGACGAAACGGGGGGAACTTCAAGCCGTTGCGCCGGAACGGCAGCGGACGCCAATGCCCCCAACGTCCGGGAGCTTGTGCTAGCTCGGATGTCCGCTTCGGAAGTCACGCTTCACGCTCGGGTTGAGGTGGGGGGGCGCACGGCCGAGTGCGTGACACACTGGGGCAGCGCTCGCGTGCCGGATCGGCTGGTGAACCCGGGGTTGGACCTAGCCCTTGCCTGCGCCACGAGGCAGCTTCTGGAGTTGGAGCCAGCAAGGGAGCGCTTTGAAGATTTGGTCAGTTCTCTGTGGACCTCCACCCGGCTCGCTGGCATGGAGTACGAGTACAAGTATGGCGAGATTTTCGATTTGCACGAGCTCTATCCGATACTGAAAGATGAGCTTGAGCTCCACCACTGGTGGACGGTCGAGGAGCAAAGTAGGTAATTGATCGGGGGGCATTGATTCGTGACAGTTTTCCAATGGGGCCAGAACCCTACGATTGTCACAGGGTGCGGCTCCTTTCGTGAGGACGAGGGGTCAGGTCGTTAGAATTGATCCCTGCGAACCAAGCCCCTTTCCGCGGCGCCGCGGGTCGACCATCTTGTCGCCACAAGGCGTCTTGACTGCGGGACACAGCGATCGACGCGGGCGACGGTCGTGGTCGAGAAGGGGTCGTATGGGCACCTGGTTTGAGCCACGGGGGCCACGGGGCCCTGGCGAGCCCATCCCTACCCCTGCCGGGCGGCCAGGTATCGAGTCCATCGCTTGACGTTGCAGGCGGTGAGCTTCACGGCCACCGCAAGTCGCACCCGTTGCATCCGTCGTACACGGAGGTGCCCCAACCCGTGGGCCCGCTTCAACTCGGAGTTCGTGGCTTCGATGCCGGAGCGAAGGCGGTAGCGTTGCTGCCACTCTGGGTCCGTCATGCGTTTCAGGTTGGCATCACGGGCTCTGAGGTCGGGCTCGATATCGAGGTGGAAGTTGCCCTTCTTGCTATTGGGCGGACGCACGGCACAGGTTCCGAGCCGTGGGCAGGCCGTGCAGGTCTTGGCGTCGAACTTGGCATGCAGCGTGGAGGGCCGCGCGTCGTCCGTGGTGCGGATGGTGTGCGTGACTGGCGCGTGCCCTTCCGGACACGCCACGACCTGTCCGTGCTCGTCGAACTCGAACTGGTCTCGGCCGATGTTCCCAACGGGAAGCCGCCCCTGGGACGAGGGGCCGTGCAGGTCCACCTCCATCTCGCTCGCGGCGATCAACGAGGCCCCGGTCACATACTGGCCATCGACCAACAGCACCTCCCTGGCTGAAGTGCGAGGGCTGCGACCACCACCGGCTGGTGCCCTTTTCGTGCAAGGGACGGGGGTTTTGCCCGTCCTGCGGCGGGCGGCGGATGACCGAGCGAGCGGCGCGCTGGGTCGACGAGCTCTTCCCCATCGTGGCCGTCCGCCAGTGGGTGATCACCGTTCCGTGGCCGCGACGCTTGCTGCTGGCCCGCAGTCCTGAGCTGGCCAAGGGCGTGCTGAGGGTGGCGCTGCGCGAGATCCGACGGTGGCTGCGCCGGAGCACGGGGCAGCCCAGGGGCCAGGGCGGCAGCGTCACGGTGACGCAACGCTTCGGCTCCGCTCTGAATTTGAACCTGCACTTCCATGTTCTGGCCCTTGACGGGCTCTACTGCGAAGACCCCGACGACGGCTCGGTCCACTGGTTTCGTGCGCCTGCTCCGACCGATCAGGAGGTGTCGACCCTGATCGAGCAGATCGCCGACCGCGCCGAAGCCTTCCTCGCGCGCCGAGGCTTCGGGCTTGACGACGAGCAGGAAGAAGATCCCGACGACGCCTTGGCGGTGATCCAGGCAGCGGCGGTCGCCGGACGCAGCGCCGTGCGGCGCTCCCGGCAAGCCCGGCGCGTCCAGAAGCTCGGCGGCCGGCCCTACCGGCTTCCGCCAACGTGCGCCAACTGCGATGGCTACGGCTTGCATGCTGGGGTCGTCATCGGCGCCAAGGATCGCAAGGGCGTGGAAGGGCCTCGCCCGGACCATCGCGCGGCCGCCCCTCGCCACGCCTCGGCTCGAGGAGCTCCCCGATGGTGGCCTGCGCATTCGCTTCAAGCGGCCCTGGACGGACGGGACCGAAGGCACGACCCGGTTTGGAGGACCTGTCCCGGATTGAGCTGATCGAACCTCTGGCAGCCTTGGTTCCACCGCCACACGCCAACACCGTCTTCTACCATGGGGTGCTCGCGGCCCGGTCGGCGCTGCGGCCCAGGGTGCAGCCGCGAGAGACCAGGCCGTCACAGCCTGGGGGATCGACCGCTTGCCGCCTCGCCAGGAAGCCGGCCGCGACCTCGCGTTGGGTGCCATGGGCCCGGCTGCTCTGGAGAGCCTTCGAAGTCGACGGCTGGGCTTGTCCGTGCTGTGACCAGGGAATGCGGTTGTGGGCCCCCCTTTGGCCGGTCCACAGGACCGGCCCGAAACGGCGTCGTCGCCCCCGCGACGCTTGGGGTGATGGAGTCGTTGGCGAGGTCCGCGCGCGGGCCACCGGTCGATGGTTCGAAGACGCTCGCCGGCTGAGGCGGGGAGCTGGATGATGCAGCATCGACATGTGGACCCTACCGAGTCCGTCGCGGCCCTCCAGATGCTTGGCGCTCGCCATCTGCCGGGCATGCACTTCCGCCGCGGTCCAGGCGGCCGGCGTGGACCCGCCGGCGATGCGGGGGCTGGCCCACGAGGGGGTCATGGACCTGGGCGCGGAGGGCCACTTGACACAGTCCAGATGGGCTGGATGGCACAAGCCTCTGCCCGTGCAGACAGATCGCCGTGATCGTCCACCTGGAACGGTCCTTGCATCAACGAGGCGCCCAGGAGTGGCGCCGCCATGTCCTCCCGGCTCTTCGTCTCCTCCACGCTCATCGGAGCCCTGGCTCTCGCTCCCTCCTCCGCGCGAGGTGGTGGCGCCTTCCTGGTCGGCCTGCACTCGGCCGCCGTCCGCGACGACCTCCTGGTCCCGCTGGGCTTTGGGGGCGGAGGATTTCGGCTCGGCGGACGCCTGGCATTCGACGCGGGACCGGGGGCGCTGGACCTCCGCGCCGACCTGAGCCCCCGCCTGCTCGCGACCCGGTTCGGCCAGGCCGCGTTGAGCCTCGATCATGGCGTCATGCTGCGCTACCTCGTGCCCCTCGCTGGCGACCGCCTGCAGCTGGGGGCGGCCCTGGTCGAGGACAGCCGCTTGAACTACCTCGAGGCCTGGGACGACGCCCACGCCTACGGATTTGGCTCGCAGTGGTTCGGTCCTGCTTTCGCCCTGGAGGCCGGTCGGTACGGCTCCCGGGAGCTCCAGTTCGAGCTCACCCTGGCGCTGCTGGGCGTGGTCGGGCGCCCTCCGGAGTACCGCTACGAGAAGCAGGACCCGCTGAAGCGGCCTCTGTACTGGCTCGCCGGGCAGGACGGCGGGGGGGAAACCTTCCGCACCCTGGTCGACCACCAGTCCCTGCGCGCCGGCCTGGCCCTGCGCGCCCCGCCTCTCCAGGATGGCGGAGGCCGCTGGTCCTACGGGCTGGACGGCCGCCTGTCGCGGGTCACGGACCCCATCGCCGTCGACATGAGCCTCACGGCCTGGGCCGCCCGCGAGTGGGGGTCGCCATGAATGCCCTGGTGCTGGCAGGCTGCATCCTGCTCGACGCCCCCTACAAGCACGACTTCGGCACCGTCCCTGCAGCCCTGGACGACGGCTGGGTCGTGGCCACACCCGAAGAGGTCGGCCTGGACCCGGCGGAGCTGGACGACATCCACGAGGAGCTGCTGGCCCAGGACCAATACTTCGGCACCCTGGCCGTGCTGATCGTGAAGGATGGCAAGCTCGTCTTCGAGGCCTATCTGCGCGACCCCGCCGACCGTGATCACGTCCACCACCTCCAGTCCGCCACAAAGAGCGTCAGCGCGATGCTGGCCGGCATCAGCCAGGACCGGGGCAGACTGCCGCCTGTACAGACGCCCGCCTGCGATCTGCTGGGCGAGGCCTGTGATGGCCTGGGCGAACAGAAGCAGGCCATCACCATCGAGCACCTGCTCAGCATGCGCTCGGGGCTGGATCTCAGCAACGAGTTCATGGCCTATGAGCTGACCGTGAAGCCGCCCGCCGATCCTCTGCGATTCCTGCTGGAGCTGCCCCTGCTCGGAGATCCCGGCGAGGTCTTCGAGTACAGGGACGTCGATCCCCAGGTCATGGCCTATGTGCTCGCGGTGGCGGAGGGGCAGTCGGAGGAGGCCTTCGCCCAGGATCATCTGTTCGCGCCCCTGGGAATCGAGGACTGGTACTGGCTCGACCTGCACGACGGTGCGACCACCGGCGCCTTCGGCCTGCACCTGCGGCCACGGGACCTGGCGCGCCTGGGGCAGGTGGCCCTCGACGGCGGCGCCTGGCAGGGCACCCAGGTGGTGCCGGAGGCCTGGCTCCTGTCCGCCATCGCGCCCCTCGAGGCCGACGCCTGGGAGGGCTGGAGCTACGGCTGGTACTTCTGGACCAGCCCGGAGGGGGACGCACACACCATGGCCGGTCACGGCGGCCAGTTCGCCATGTGGTTCCCCGCAGCGGACCTCCTGGCGGTGCAGGTCGCCATGCCCGACGCAGAGCTGCACGGCAGCGCCCCCGGCGACTTCTACGGGCTGGTGCGACGCCTCGCGGACTGAGCAGGGGCCACGCGCTTGCCCGAATTCCACACGGACCAGGGAGAGGCCGACGGAGTTCACGCGGCTGTCGACGGAGAGATCCATCCAACCGGAATCCGAGGGCCCCCGCGACGGCGGCCGCTCCCAAGCCAGAGAGCCAGGTCGCGGGCATCCAGGGCGCCGGGGGGGCCGGCTCGCCCGGGGGTGGCGCCCGAAGGGGTTGGTGTGGTCCATCCCTTCCCTTCTGGAGGCCCTTCTGGAGGCCCTTCTGGAGGTCGAGATCGAGGCGCCAGCGCTGTCGTGGAGGCTGGAGGCCGGGCGCCGCCTGGGGGTGATCGTCGCCGCCCAGGACCCCCATGACGTCCTGCCCGAGCATCGACCCCAACGGGCACGTCGCTTCGTCAATCCCGAGCGCCCCTCCAGGGTCGAGCTGCCGCTGGTCGTGGAACCGATGGGAAGCGGGGTTCCCAGGGGAACCCGGGGATGCCGCGCGGCTACAACCTCGTCCTCATGGTCTCCCTTTGGCTTCAGGCTTCCGCGGCACCCTTCGCTCTGGGTAGAGCGGCGCGAGGAGGTGGGAAAGCCGTTGCCCATCGCCTCGCTCGACAAGTGCCCGAAATCGCGTGAGCGCAGAGTTGGCACGAGTCCTGCAATAGCTTCGCACGGCACCGGGAAGGACGAGTCGGAACACCGACAAAGCCAGCTCGGACGGCTCTTTGACGTGAAAACCAAGAAAGCCCAAGGGAGCATCGGGCACGCGGGTCCATCACCGGACACGCGCGCAACGGACTCGGACACGGAGAAAGGCCCTGAGGACGGTTGGACCCGGCGGTCGAGAGAGCGCCAAAGCCGACAACGTCGAGAGGGAAGCAGGTCGCGGTGACGCGACACGGCTGTGGTCGAGGGGAAAGCTTCGAAGGGTGTCCGCGCCTGTGAGAATGGCGCGGGAGAGTGATGGGAGCGGCAGACCGCCCCGGCACGGGTTGGCTCGGCTTCGGCAGAGCGCGACCCAGACGCCGGAATCCGGTAGCCTGCCCTCGGGCCTCGACCTCGGTCGGTGCGCCCGCGACAGCTCCAACCCTTCGTTTCGGCGACGGGTGTTCCCCCTCCCGTTCCTCCAGTGATGGAGGACGCTGCGGTGCTCGATACGGTCGGTGTCTCTTCGACGAACCTCGGTTCGGCGAGTCAGCCCGTCCCGACCGACATCCCGGCGGGTCTGCAACCAGGCGAACCCCATGATCGGTAGCAGGGTGAAACAAACCTGCACCCTGTGTGCGGAGCAAACCGTCGAAGTCGTGAGAAACGGCAAGGGCGGAACGAGTCCCGGATTGGTATTCCGGGGCCGACGGTTCGTAACGAAGCCGCGGCGTCAGGGCCGGCGAAAGCCAGCACAGACGTCTGTCCAGTCCGCTGGACACCCCTCGAGCGGGGACGGTGACGAGCCCGGAGTGAACGCACACCAGGGATGTCGATGGAGGGGAGATCTTTGAGACGAACCCCAAGAGAGGAAGTCTGACAGGCCAAGAGCGCTCTTCACAGAGCAATCAACCGCCGAGACAGTCAGGGCGGCGTGGCCGACCTGTCCCGCACGGTCGCAAGACCCGAGCCATACGGGCATCTCCGCAAGGAGACCCCCCGCGGCGAGGAACAGGAGAAGGTACGCGCGCACGAGGCAGCCGACAGGCTGGTGTACCGGGAGACCGGGTCACCAACCCGCGAAGCCGCCGGGAAAACGGACCATCGAATCATGTCAGACCGCACGACTACGACGTGTCTTCTAAGGAGAGGCCAAGGCCAGGAGGGGCGACCCACCCGGTTCTACCAGACTGGAGACACTGAGAGGATGAAACCGCGAAGACCAGCCATCGCGCGAGAGCGCCGCTGGTAAGGTCAAGGCGGAGAGCGGGAAAGACCAACGACCCGCGTTCTCTCGGTGGAGCACTCGGAACCCTTCGGGGTCCCGGTCGCTCGTCCCTGGAGGCCAGCCAACTCCTGAAGGCCGCCAAGGCACGGACCCGCAAGGGCACCGACCGAACGCACCGCAGTCGCCGCGTAATACTCTGAAGGGGCGTCCCCGATAGACGCCAACCCGGTGCCAACAACACCCCCCAGCCGCGAGGTTGGGGGGTGTTTCCGTTAGGGCTCTGCGATGACCTCACCCGATGCCCGCTGGTCCTGGATCCTGCCTTCGGCCGTGGGCCCCCTCTACGCCCGGGCCGACGCCCAGGGCGCCTTGCTCTCCCTGAGCTTCGAGCCCTCGCCCGCGGGCCAGCCCGACGCCTCGCCCTTCGCCGCCCTGGGGCGCTGGCTAGATGCCTGGTCGGCCCGCGCGCCCATCGCCCGCGAGTTCCCGCTGGCTCCCGCAGGGACCGCCTTTCAGCGGCGGGTCTGGGCCGAGCTCGAGGCCATCCCATTCGGCCACACCCTCGGCTACGGCGAGCTGGCCCTGCGGCTGGGCGGGCCGACCCTGACCCGCGCGGTCGGCGGCGCCAACGGGGCCAACCCGATCGCCATCGTCGTGCCCTGCCACCGGGTCCTGGGCAGAGACGGCGGGCTGGTCGGCTACGCCGGCGGGCTGGACCGCAAGCGCGCGCTGCTGGCCCACGAGCGCCCCCCCTCGGCCCAGCTCTCGCTGCTGGGCTGACTCAGGGGTCCGGTCGAGGCTCGACGCCCTCCACCATCCAGCGGGCGATCGCCCGGCGGTCGGCCTCGGACAGCGGCGCGGTGCCCTCGCGGACGACCCGGCCCATCTCGCCCCCGACGAAGTCTCCGTCCGGGGTCATCGCCAGGCTGAGGAAGGTCTGCCAGTCCTCGACGGTCCAGCTGGCCAGCCCCTCAGCGTGCGGGGTGATGTTGGGGCCGGGTTCGGGATCGGCGTCGCTGCCGGCGAGCTCGTGACGGGCGCGGGTCGCTCCGATGCGGTTGCGCGGGCTGTGGCACTCCCCGCAGTGGCCGACCGCCTCGACGAGGTAGCGCCCGCGGGCCAGCTCGAGGTCGAGCTCGGGGTCCTCCGGCAGAGGACCCCGTTCGAGCTCCAGCAGCTTCCAGAAGGCCAGCGGTCCACGCCGCTTGTAGCGGGTCAGCTCGTGCGGCAGGTTCGGCTTGGCGATCGGCGGGAGCTCGCGCAGCCAGGCCCAGAGGTGGGCCAGATCTGCCTCGTCCATCTTGGTGTACGAGGGGTACGGGAAGGCCGGGTAGTAGTGCTCCCCTTCGGGCGAGCGCCCTCGCCGCATCGCCCGAACGAAGTCCTCGAAGCTCCAGGCCCCCAGGCCGTGCTCCGCGTCGGAGCTGAGGTTGGGACCGTAGAAGGTGCCGAAGGCTGTCTGCAGCGCGTAGCCGCCGCCATAGGGCTCTCCGCCCTCCGCGGTGTGGCAGGAGGCGCAGCCCCCCAGGCCGGCCAGCTCGGCGCCGATCGCCGGGTCCGGGGGGCCCGCCGCCAGGGCGGTCCCCAGCAGGATCAGCAGGCTGGGGCTCAGTCGTCGTCCTTGCGGAAGCCGTCGTGGCAGTCGCCGCAGGTGCCGCCGACCTTGCCGAGCTGGGCCTTGAAGGCGTTGATGTCCCCGCCCTTGGCGATCTCGACCAGGGCCGCCGACTCGGTCTGGAAGGCCTCGCTGCGGGCGGCGAAGGCCGCGGGATCGGCCCAGATGCTGGCCAACGCCTCGGTCTCCGGCACGGCATCGGGCCCGGACCCCGCCGGGAAGAGGGCGGGGACCAGCGTGCTCATCTGGTGGATGGCGGTGGCGTGGGCGACGAGGTCGGGTGTCCGCGGCTCCAGCGTGCCCTTGGCGAAGAAGGAGAGGGACTTCATATGCTTGCCCAGGCTCTCGAAGACCTCGTGCCGGTAGTCGTATGCGCTCTTTGCGGGGCTCGCGGCGGCGGGAGGCGCCGGAGCAGCGGC
>ERZ761602.4799-NODE-4799-length-16751-cov-17.249701_pt1 | contig 16751 bp, 17 predicted proteins | sample MGYA00512165_ERZ761602 | MGnify/ENA primary metagenome ERZ761602 (study PRJEB28899, sample SAMN02445085) | bioreactor sludge metagenome | biome: EBPR sludge; isolation source: Thorneside wastewater treatment plant | place: Australia: Brisbane, Thorneside...
CCCAAAATATATGGCGTGTCAATAGGTTTTTTAATTTCTCACAAATTTGTAATTTAGTTGTTTAGACCTCGGAGGTTTTACAAACCTCCGAGGTCTTGGAAATTTCTGATACCTTTTGATAGACTCCGCAAGCCTCACCCAGTTATTCTTGCGAAAATTCTTAACCTTTGTGACCTTCGTGTCCTTTGTGTTTAAAAAAGGAAAATTATGAAAACCAATCCAAACAAACTTTGGCTTATCGTCCTTGCCCTCGGCTGGCTATTTGACTTCCTCTTTTGGGAGCAATCACCCGGAATCAACTTTGCAATTTTTTGGACGGCTTGTTTAATCGGAGCGTTTTATCTTTTACTAGGGGATGGGCTTCGCCCGCATCATTCTAGCCTCATCCTGATTCCGTTGTTCATCTTTTTCGTCGCCGTCACATTTCTGCGCGCCGAATCACTGACCACTTTCCTCGCTTACACATTTACATTGGTGACATTAACCATATTAACCGTCACCTACCTCGGTGGGCGTTGGCTTCAATATACATTTGTAGATGGGCTTGGAAAAATTCTGGGGCTAATGGGAAGTATCGTAGCGCGTCCAGTTTTATTTTCAACTCAAGTTCGTAAATCACAGACTGAATCAGGTGTAAAGCCAAGCAAATATAATTTCATGCCAGTCATTCGCGGGCTTGTAATTGCTTTGCCAATTGTCGCCATCTTCGCTTCTTTACTCGCCTCAGCCGACGTGGTCTTTGGTCAACGCTTAGATGATTTTATTGAACTCTTCAAACTCGAAGACCTGCCCGAATATATTTTCCGTATGATTTATATCCTCGTCATCGGCTATGCACTGGCAGGCATTGTGTTACACGCTTCAACGGAATCGAAAGATGAAAAATTAATTGGTGAAGATAAACCTGCTATTCCTGCATTTCTTGGTTTTATTGAATCCACAATTATTTTAGGGAGCGTCATTACATTATTTGCTATCTTTGTCGTGATTCAATTTCAATACTTTTTCGGTGGTGAAACCAATATCAACGTTGAAGGTTACACATACGCAGAATATGCCCGCAAAGGTTTTGGAGAATTGGTTGCGGTTGCATTTTTTGCATTGCTCATGCTTCTCACTTTAAGTGCTGTCACCAAACGTGAAACTGAAACCCAAAGAAAAATTTATTCAGGTTTTGGCATTGCTTTAGTTTTACTTTTGCTCGTGATGTTGTTTTCAGCATTTCAACGCCTCAATCTCTACGAAGCCGCCTATGGATTTTCCCGCGTCCGCACGTACACGCATGTTTTTCTGATATGGCTTGGTTTGCTTCTCGTTGCAACCATTGTTCTTGAAATTCTTCGCAAAGAAAGATTATTTGCAATTGCTATGCTCATTGCTTCATTTGGGTTCGCCATCAGCCTGCCGATATTAAATGTCGATGCGTTTATTGTGAATCAAAATATCAAACGTGAGTTAACTCAACCTGATGCTGTCGATTTAGATTCGCAATACTTCATCCAACTCTCAGATGATGCAATTCCTCCACTTGTGAATGCGCTTCAATCTTCGGGTCTACCTGATTCGGTGCATGAAAAAGTCGCCGCCGCCTTAGCCTGTATCCGCTATGAAAGAAGCGATGAAAATGAATACGAATGGCAATCTTTCCATTTCGCTCGTGCCAATGGAGATAATGCCCTTGCTTCTGTAAAAAATGAACTGGATGAATTTGAAATAGATGACAGCACATATCCAACTTATGTTGTTGCCTCATCTGGCACTGAGTATTCTTGTTCACCTTATTACTTTGATTAGTAAGAAATCTCATCCATTGACAGTCTACTCTACTATTCAAAAGGACTGTCAATGGATTTTAAATTAACCATTTTCTCTGATTACATCTGACCATGGTGCTATGTCGGCCAGGGTGTGGTCGAGAGGCTTAAAACTGAATATAAAATAGATGTTGAATGGCGACCATTTTACCTTCGTCCTGATACGCCACCAGAAGGTATGGATTTGCCAGAATATGTGCTCAAAGCGCGTAATACTGGTATAGAAGACCGTTTGTATGAATTAGCAAAACTAAATAATTTGCCATTTGTATCTACAAAACGTTTTTACAATACGCGGTTGGCTCACGAAGCCACAGAATATGCCCGCCTGCATGGAAAGCTAAACGAATTTCACAAAATAGTTTTTCATAAAGTATATGGCGAAGGCTTAGACCCAAGCAATTGGGATGTTCTCCGCTCGGCGGCTACTGAAGTTGGTTTAGATGCAGATGATATGCAAGGAAAAGTTGAAAGTGGAACTTATACTGAAGAAGTAGCAAATCAGGTGCAATGGGCGTATCAAATTGGTGTAAGTGGTGTGCCAACGTATGTGATTAATGATAGATATGCCATTGTCGGTGCACAACCGTATGAAGTTTTCAAAAATGCACTTACACAAATACTAAGTCAGAAGAAGGAATAAACTAAAAAGAGCAGATTTCTGCTCTTTTATTTTTCTACCTCAACCTCTACATTTAAAATTCTATCTAAGCGAAATGTCCGTTCTGCTTCTCGGCTGTGACAGTATGCCTGTAGATAAATATAATCTGCCAAGCCAATCACATCTTTTGGTGTAATCCAACGTTCAGACGTTTCTCCATCTTTATCCGCATATTTGATGAATAATTTTTTGCCGCTGTTAATAGCTTCGCTTAATTCAGTTGGCAAATAAATCCCTTCTTGGGGCCAAGCAGGTGAGTTGTAGATTCCAATAAAATCATCTAATGATTTGTTGATTGTTTTCAACGAATCCATCATGGCAAAGAAAAGATTTTTTAATGTAATCGCATCTGCTAAAGCATGTGAGCCTTGCATGTTTGTAGAAATGTTAAATTCTTTGGCGAGTTGATTCAAACTGTACGATGGCAGTTGATAAAAATCGCGAGCGATTAATAAAGTATCAATTAAGTTGGGGATTTCGATATGCCGATTTAATTTTCGATATTCATTATCTAAAAATTGAATATCAAATTTTGCGTTGTGGCAAACTACAACGGTATCTCTTAAAGCATTTTCTATTTCGTTAGAAACCAAAACAAAACGTGGGGCTTCTTTTAATGTATCTTCATCGAGTCCATTAACATGAACTGCCGCAGGCGAAAGCTCACGCTCAGGGTTGATGAGCAGGTCGAACGTCTGTTTGACGCGTTTGCCTTCGGTTAATACAATGGCAACTTGGCAAATCCTATCTCCAAACCATGGAGAAAGTCCAGTAGTTTCAATATCTAAAAATGCAAAACGGGCGTTGGAAAGGTCAAATGTCATTATCATTATTTTAAATGCAAATCAATAAATGCGGTGTATTTTGATAAAATCAATCATCTGGAGAAAAACATGCCAAACCCTGAAATAAATGATGATGTAGAACTAACTACAAACTCTGACATTGATATGCCAAAAATTGAAGATGCAGTTCGTACAATGCTGGTTGCATTTGGGGAAGACCCAAACCGTGAAGGTTTACTCAATACACCGAAGCGTGTCGCACGCATGTATCCCGAATTATTAAGCGGGTATAAAACTGATACAGAAAAACTTTTGAACAAAGCAATATTCAATGTCACTTATGATGACATGGTCATCGTGCGCGATATTGAATACTTTAGTATGTGTGAACATCACATGCTTCCGTTTATGGGGCGCGCGCATGTAGCCTACATCCCCAATGGACAAGTAATCGGTCTTTCAAAAATCCCACGTATTGTAGATATGTTTGCTCGTAGATTACAAGTGCAAGAACAAATGACGCGTCAAATTGCAGATTTCATTATGGAATTACTTAAACCGCAAGGTGTAGCAGTTGTTGTAGAAGGTTTACATTTATGCGCTATGATGCGTGGCGTAAAAAAACATGATGCCCGTATGACGACTTCTACGATGTTAGGGACATTTAGAACGCGTGTAGCAACCAGACAAGAATTTTTGAATCACTTAGACAGAGGTGCTGACCCACTTAGGATATAACCACATCATCCCGCTTCATTATCCAGACGTGAATTTGTTTTGCCACCTCAACTAATGACTTCGCCTCAAGCGGATGCACAAAGTTGGGAATCAACTCTGCCAGCGGAATAATCACAAAAGCATGATTCCATGTTTCAAGGTTGTGAGGTGTTTCATCAAACAAAATAATATCAATGTCAATTGTACGAGGGGCATATCTATTTTCATTTCGCACACGCCCTACCTGGTTTTCAACTGGACGAAGGATTTGATTTTTTAATTCATCGGGTTGTAAATTAGTAAAAATCAAAACACACATATTCAAGAAATTTTCGCCATCATATCCCACCGATTTTGTCTCCCAAACGGACGAAACAGATTCTACTTTTGTAACTTCTTTCAATAATTCAATAGCACGTGGAATATTTTTTTCTGGTTCAATGTTTGAACCGAGGTTCAAATATACATAATGTAAGGGCGACCCGTCTGGATTCATCATGTCAATTTGCCTTCTATGAAAGGCTCGCCTCTACTATGAATCATCACGCTTTCTCTCAATTTCCACACCAACAGATTTTGCAAAACGGACTGCACCAGGTTTTTCCACTTTCACAATCACTTTATTGACTAAATTTTCTTTCAAACAAATTTCTGCCAAATCATTGGCTAATGCTTCTACTGTTAATCTCTTGGCTGTCTCTGCATGGGACTGTAGTTTTTTTGATAACGCGCTGTAATCAATACAATGATTAATATCATCTGTTTTTGCGGCTTGAGAAATATCTGTAAATACAGTCACATTAATTAAAATATCTTGCGGTTTTTCACGTTCCCAATCACGGATGCCGATAATGCCGCGTACAAGTAAATCTTTGATAAAAACTTTATCCATATTACTCCTAAACCAAATGCCTGCCACCATCCAAATGAATGATTTCACCTGTGATGTATGTGGGACATGTCAATAAAAATATTAAAGCCTCTTCAACTTCTTTCGTTTCAGCCCAGCGTTGAGCAGGGACATTTTCTATAATTTTATTTTTGTCTGATGATGAATCTGCTGGTGGAAGAATTGCTCCCAATGCCAAACCATTGACGACAATATTTGGGGCTAAGGCAATTGCTAAAGATTTTGTCATTGATGCAAGTGCGGATTTTGTAATTGTGTAAGGAAAATGGTCTGCGCTCGGGCGTAAAGCACGCCAATCTAAAATATTGACGATTCTTCCGTGTTGAGTCTGTTTTGCAAATGCTTGGCTCAATAAAAATGGCGCAGTTAAATTAATTGCAAAATGTTTTTCCCAATCACCTAAACTGGTATTTTGAAAAGATAAATTTTCAAATATCGAAGCGCTATTCACTAACGCATAAAGCGGACTAATTTCATTCGCTTGTGTGATGAGATTTGAAACTGCTTCGGGTTGAGAGAGGTCACAGGTTAGCACCCAAGCAGAACGTCCGAGAGAGGCGATTTCATCTCGAAGAGATTCGGCTTCTTCAAGAGAATGTCCGTGATGAATCATCACATTGGCTCCAGCCTTTGCGCAAGCAAGTGCGAAAATTTTCCCTACACGTCGCGCCGCACCAGTGATGAGAATCGTTTTGCCTTGCAAATTGTTCATTTCATCATTGTATCTCATGTTTTTCTTGACTTGTTTTTTTGTGGGTGATATTATGGTTTTATCATCATTTGAAAGGAGAAAAATGATTAATAACAAACCCTCGTACACTGGCGATATTGCCGCGCAAGAAATTGACCCAACCAAAGAGTATTCGGCTGAAAATCAAGAACTTGTTTTTTCGGAGGGACAAAATTCAATTTGGGCAGATTTGTTTGCAGGTGTTCACCAACCATATTTGCTGGAACATATTTGCAAAGAATGGAAAACAGGGATGGATTTGTTGCAACTGAATCCAAAATACATTCCCACTGTGGCGCATTTGAATAACAATATTACAACTCGCACAGGTTGGAAAATTGAAAGAACGGTAGTACGTTACACGTTGGCAGATGATTGGTATAAAAAATTTGCGCAACGTGTTTTTTTAATCACTGATTATTTGCGCACGCGTGACCAAATGGAATTTACGCCAGAGCCAGATATGTTCCATGATATTTTTGGTCACTTGCCATTTCTCACGCAAGAATTTTATGCACGCATTGAAGATAAATTTGCGCCTGCTTATATGAAAGCCACACAAGACGAACGCGAAGTGATTAAACGTTTGGCTTGGTATAGCACAGAGTTTGGTTTGTTCGTGCAAGATAATCGCTTTGTTGTATTTGGCGCGGGCATTATTTCTGGGCGCAAAGAATTGACTCGCACGATTATGGAATTTTATCGCCTCGGCTGTGACAATGTAATTGATTATACGCGTCCGATTTTTGCTCAGTTGTATGAGCAGTTCCTCAAAAATAAAAATGATTTACATCGCATCATTGATGGCGTGAATGAATTGCATCAGGGCGGTCAAATGTCATCAGCTGATGAAGGCTGGAATGTGGTGCTTTCATTGTATAAGAAATTAAATATCAAACAAGAAGGCATGTTTGGCGGTGATGTCATCATCGCGCCGTTTGATATTGAAACGATTTCTAGAATTCCGAAAACAGTTTATGCTTTCAATCCGATGTTGTTTGTATGTGAATCTTTAGAAAAGATGGATGAACTTTTAGACTCATATCTCAAACCCATCGCGCTTCGTGTTTGACCTGAATCTGGTTGCTGAACCTCAACTGAATCAAACTCCCGAACAGTGTTTTCGGGAGTTTTTGTTTCATCAAAAATGGAATAAAATAGAGCAGGCATTTATTCATTATTTCGAAGGAGCATCCATGCCCAGCAACCTCCACTTCCAATGGCAAAACGAAATATTATTGAAGACGATTTATCCAATGCGTTTGGTCAAACTGCGCGATTTTTTGATTTACTACAAAGAAACAGATTTGTGGAAAGAATACAAAGGCAAAGATATTTCTGCATTGAAAAAAGATGTGGAAGATTATCAAGAGGGGATTGAAAATGCCAAAATTGTTGAATTTAAGAAATACAACTCACTAAAAAATTATTTTAGAACTCCTGATGTGAAAAGTTTCTTCGTCAAATACAAACCTATTGACGAAGCCGCTTTGGCTGAGATTCATAAAATCCATGCTATTTTTAAATCCTCTTGGCCCAAAGACATTCGTGGTGAGCGACCTTTTATCCTCTCACGCATTGACTCGCTCAAATTGCAAATCGGCTTTTTGAAAGACCGTGTTAAATATCTGACCAAACGTTTAGAAGCGATGGTGCCAGACCATCCCAGCCGCGCCAAAGATGAAGCTGAATTAAAACTCAAAGAAGGTTCTGCTTTGCCGATGTTGTTTGATGAAATGGAGAAACTGCGAGATTTTGAAGAAACGTACGACAAACTTGAACAGCCAAAACTGGAATGGTACAAACTCAGCAAAGGTGACCCGAATTACGAACCTTCCGAAGAGACTTATATTGTTGAAGCACACCTTAAGAATCCCGTTACCGTGAATCAAATTGTGCGGTTGAAGGTTGAGCAATATGCTAAAACTTTAGAAGGGAAAAATCAGTATCAATTGTTGGAAGAAATTCGTCAGCGATTTGAAAAAGAGCCAAAACGTTTTCCGCTTTGGTTGCAATATATGATTGTGCATTTTTCGGGCATGAGATACAAATCAGCGCATGGTTCGTGGGCAGACCCAAAAGATTTGCTGGTGCAATTACGTTTGGTTGATATTCGCAAAGAACATGCCACTTTGACTGATGTAGAAGTTGATGCAAAATGCAAAGAAAAAATTGCTCAATATGAAGGCAGTGGCGCAAATAAACCTAAGTTAGCAACTTCTACAGAAAAAAATTGGAAAGATAAAATTGCATTGCATATGCAAGGCGTCAAAGCCAATGGACCAAAAACGAAAAAGGCTGGGTTGCTGGCTTTGATGGAGGAAGAAGTCAAATATGAGATGATGTCGCTGACCACCGACCAAGCTCTGGCTAAGTTAGAAGCGATGAAAAATCAGTTTCCAAAATGGGTGTGGAAAACAATCGTTAAGTTAACATCATTGCGGGTCAATCATGTCAATGATGAAAATTGGGAAACTTATACACCGGAAGAAGAAAAAGAACGCGGTGCAGATATGGTGTATGGCAAAGTTATCAACGATTGGGTCAATAAACATATTGGCGCATGGCGTGATGAACACGGACGCACGCATGAGTTAATTGTTTCACGTGCGGTCTGTAATGAAACTGCCGAACATATTCAACATATTCGTGGACATTTACCGCCCGGCGGATTAACTGACAATGCCGCACAATATTTCAAATTGTTTAAAGAAAAAACAGCAAATGTTAAATTTGTTAGACCAACTGTCGCAAATGATTATATGCAAGGCGCAAGTATTTTTTGGTTACGTTTTGTAAACAATGAGCCAAGTCAATGGCAGGTTGCCAGAGGTGTTGAAGATGCAAACGGAGTTGGTTTGCTCCCAAAAGATTTTATTGGCAAACGTCCGCAACCCAAAAGCGGAAAAAATGCACCACCTGCTCCTGTGCCGTGGCAATATAAAATGGGCGAGCCTATCACGCGCACACGCACAACCGTTGATGCAAATAAAGTGAAATCTACACAAACTCAGTGGTTGCGTTGGATTCATGAAGCCACTGTTGTTGAAGTAGTTGAAACTGCCGATGGCACGTATGTTTATACCTTTGAAACATCATTACCGAATGATGATCGCGGTACATCATGTTTAGGCATGTTCCGCAACACATTGAGATGGCATCTCGATGATGGAACAGAAGATAATTACAATCGTTCGTTTGTGGGCTTTGTGCCAGAAGGCAAAGTTCCTGTGGAAAAGATGAAAGAAATGTTGGATTGGAATAAGATTTTAATTAAGTAATTGTGGTCTCGATACGGCGGCGATGGTCGAGTATGCGAAGCATGTATCGAGACCCGCCGCCTACTCGACCACCGTATTATGAACACTATAACTCCTATTCAAAAAATATTAATCGCAATACTAGGGCTTGGATTTTCAGGGCTATTTTGTTTAATTACATATTCAATCATTGTCGTTGCCAATGAACCCGTTATGACTCAACATCCTACCGTGACGCAACCATTTTTGGAATTAGAAACTCCGACGCTTGAAATTTTGATTTCACCCTCTGAGACAATTACGCCTCTTCCTACGGTCGAACTGATTCAGCCAACCTTAGAATTGATTCCTACTCCGATACAAACATTCAATGATTCACCACCACCTGTGGGGAAAATCGTCTTTGCTTGTTACATCCAACAAATTGACCAAATCTGCTTAATCAACTCTGATGGCAGTGGACGAAAACAATTGACTGATATGAATGCCACTGCTTTTTATCCATCACTTTCACCGGATGGGGGGACAATTTTCTTTTCATCACGTGATTCTGGCAATTATGAAATTTATTCTATCAATATCAACGGAAATAATTTTAAAAAAATAACCAATGATATCGGCGCATTATATGCTCCAGAACTTTCTCCAAACGGCGAATGGATTGTGTTCACCAAGAATGGTGATGGACTTTGGCTCATTCGTCCTGATGGTTCAGGACTCAAACGTTTAACGAATCGAGATGATATAGACCCATCATGGTCGCCAGATGGTTCGATGATTTCATTTGCATCATCCAGAGCAGGCGCACGTCAATTATTTGTGATGAATGCAGACGGCTCTAATATTCAACAAGTGACAAACCTCAACAACATGGGCGGACGTAACACCTGGTCACCGGATGGCACGAAGCTTGCTTTTTATCGTGGCGAATTTGGAAACCGAAATATCTTTGTGATTAATATAGATGGCACAGGCTTGGAAAGACTCACAGACGGTGGCGATAATTTAGGTCCATCATGGTCACCAGATGGCAATTGGATTGCATTCACATCTTTCCGTGATGGCAATAATGAAATTTATGTCATTCATCCTGATGGAACTGGATTAACTAGAATTACGAATAGTCCCATCTCCGATTGGCAACCGAGGTGGGGGAATTAAAAAAATCTCTGCAATGTATGCAGAGATTTTTGAGTAACGTATCACTAGATATTAAGGACAGGATGGAAAGTAGTAACCTGCTTCGTTAGTAGGCGGATATCCAGTTACTGCACAAGTGCCACTAAGAGGGGTATAAATATCGAAGAACATAACACTTTCATAAGCATCACTGTACTGATTGTAATATTGGATTATCTCTCCGGGGTTAGCGTCTCTTTCTTGGCAGTGAGTTCCAAAATTAGTCCACGCATTAGGGTCAGGGGGAACAAGCCAATCCCAAATGCTATAACAAACATTTGGTAATGGTACATACGTCCAAAAGCGAGCGTTGCCAAAACCAATCACCACATTATGACCACCTACTTTTTTAGTGGTATGGCAGGTAATTCTATCTCCATGTTTTTGACCACAATGAAGGGTGTAATCGTCTCCACCTTGCACCACTACAAAACCAGTGTTAAGTTCCTCTTTTGTAAACTCACCACTGACTCGAAATATAAAGGTTGGACCAGCACTATTATTTCGCACTTCTATCAATTCAAGTGCCTGACCGGCAAAAACTGTACTTGTAGTGAGTGCCAACAAGACGATTAAAGCGACTATTGAATTTAGAATTTTTCTCATAAAGCAAATCCTCTAACTACGCTGAACAGGTTGATGTCAAAGAAAGAAGCGAACAATAAAATTATACTTTAAAATTCGAGTCACAATATGCTAAATTTTTGGGACGAATTGCGTAGTGTATAATTTTAGGAATGTTTATCTTAATCAAATAAAAGAGGCAATATTCAATGAAAATAAAGTTTTTTGCTTTGATTATGCTTCATTTAACGCTTATCGCTTGCGCTTCAACTCCTACAGAAAGTATTGATACACCAACGCCACTTATTCCCACTGAACAAATTTCAATACCTATATCAGCATCTACGGTTACTCCAACTGAAATTGGTATCTCTGAACCTGTCGTTATTGAAAATTCAAATGGCTGGGTGGTTTATGATGATACAAATAACATTGTGAGTGTAAACCTTGATACAGGTGAAACAAAAGTATTAATCTCAAGAAAAGAAGTGGAAGCCATATTGATAGAGGATAAATCCTCACTTTCTTATACATACGGCTATGAAAAGCCGATAAAAATTATTATATCGCCTGATTTTACAAAAGCATTGATATCTATCTGCGCCTCTTTAGACAATAATTTCCGATGCGTTTTTGAAGACTATATCTACACAATCAGGTCTAAATCTGCGATTCGATTACAGCCAGCACCGGGGGCATATGGAGTATATTGGCAATGGTCACCTGATAGTTCAAAATTAGCAGGCGTGGCATGGACTTATGTTGGAGCGGAATATCGGCTAGAAAGGTTTTACTCGATTACTAGCAGTGGTACGGATTTAAGATCTCTAGCATTGATTACCGATAACCATTGGCAAATTGCTTGGCACCCTGGCAATTCTGCCATTCTTCCTTTGACATTTGTTCAAAATTTCCGTTCCATCTTAACAGACGCTTCCAGTGAACCGGGCATTTTTATGGCAGGGCTAGCCCAACGTGACAAAATCATGTGCATCAACTTTTCACCAGACTATAGCAAAGTTGCTTTTGTGTTGCGACATGAATTGCCCGGAAATCAGGATTCACTTTATATTGCCCGTTCAGATTTTCAAGAAATTGCATTGATTAATAGTTTTACTATAGACCCGCGCTATTCATGTCAGGTGAATTGGTCAGCAGACCAAAACTTTATTCATATAGATTATCAATATATTCAAAGAGAAGAAACAGGCTTTGAGGATTTAAGTATTCCAGTATCGGGTATTGACAAAGTAATTAATATTGTAAACAAGGTAGAAGTTACAACTCCTGCTAACGCTCAAATTTGTGGATTTAAACCAGAGCAACTTATCTATATAAATAATGAAACATCAAGCCTGGATTTATTTAACCCTACAAACGCTGAGATTATTAATCTGCCACAAAATGTTAAAGACGTTGTACAAGGTTGCCCAATTCAGTGGTTTCCAGAAGAACCTGAACCAGAAGTTTCGGAAGGAATTGCCACTGAAAATGCTTGTTACCCTAACAATAGTTATATAGATGATGATACAGACCCAGAAAATATTCCTGACGTATTTGATTTGATTGAAGCCTCATCTTCACTTGAAGGTGAGACATTAAGCGTCGTATTGAAATCCAGCAAATTCACAGAATATTTAGTGGAATATCTTAGCCCGAACGTAACAGATTTCTTAAATGGTTGGGATGTATTTATAGATGTGGATAACAACACATTAACAGGTGATTCAATTGGCGTTGAATATCGTTTTTCAGTTGCTATTAGAGCAGGAAACGAACCACAAATTGGAAGTGTCATTCTTGCTTATGACCCAGTTACAGATACATACATAAGGTCTGGGACTGTAGAAGTTCGTTTTGATACGCTTAACCAAACCCTAAATCTGAGCGGAAGTATTGCAGGCATAAATCCAAATTCACGTTTGGTCTTTTTATCCCGCCTCAAAGATTCTACAACCAGAGAAGTCACGGGAGACCGTATTTGTAATTAAGAATCATAGAAAGTAGAAAGTGGAAAGTAGTTTTGATCCCCACTCACCACTTTCCAATTCCCCTGCAACTTTTCCCACCTGACTCCTGTATTACACTTTAGACATGAATGCGCCCACAGACCGCGACCTTATTCTGCGTGCCAAACGCGGTGATAGTGAAGCGTATGGTGAAATCGTCACACGCCATCAAACCAGCGTGTTCAATGTTTGTTATCGCATTTTGCACAACCGCAGTGATGCCGAGGATTTGGCTCAAGAAACTTTTATGCGTGCTTACAATCGTCTCAACACATTTGATATCGAACGCGAATTCGCTCCGTGGATTCGACGCGTGGCGGCAAATTTGTGTCTTAACTTTTTGGAGTCACAAAAAACTTCAACACAGTTAGACGATGAACGGGATGAAGATAAAAGTCAAAGTCCAAGTGGACAGGTTGAAGTTAAAGAAAGAAGCGAAAAAATTCGTCAAGCACTTGCATCACTTCCATCCAATTATCGCCTTGTCGTCGAATTGCGTCATTATCAAGAAATGTCTTATGATGAAATTGCCAACGAATTAAAAATTCCATTGAGCGACGTGAAGAGCCATCTCTTTCGGGCGCGCAAATTGTTAGCGGAGAAACTTCATGCACCTGACTGATGAACAACTCAACGAATATGTAGATAACGAAACCAACGAACGTGAGCAAATTGAATTGCATTTGCATTTATGTGATGAATGTTCTAAAAGATTTTCTGATTTACAAAATTTATTTTTGGAATTGGATTCATTACCTGATTTGCAATTAACTCGTGACCTATCCACACGCTTCATTTCTTCGGGAGGTTTGATTCAGCAACCTCCACGTTGGCTCACGCTGACAGTTTTTGCACAAGCCGCACTCGCTTTGATTGCATTGATAATTTCAATTCCAGTTATCACAACCTATATCCCACAAATTGATACGAATTCATTAATGACTCCATTATTTGAAATTCAATCACTATGGAACACATGGCTTGATTCACTTTCGACTCTACAACTACCAACGATTCCCGAATTCCCAATTCCCATTATTGAAATGTCAAGTTTGTTACTCGCACTCGCAGGCATTTTCGTATTATGGATTTTAGGAAATGGATTGTTATTGAGAAATCAAATTCGACGATAAACGGTGGTCGAGTAGGCGGCGGGTCTCGATACGGACTTCGTCCTACTCGACCAGCGCCGCCGTATCGAGACCACATAAATAATAGGAGACCACACATGACCGAACTTTTTCGTAACATTTTCTTCGTAATCGCATTGACAATTACATTGTCGTCATATTTTCTCGTCATCAATGCCTTATTCACAAACCGCGTGAGCAAAACACAACATGTGATTAATCAAACGCCAGGTCGTTCGTTCGGTTTGGGGTTGGTCAACGCTTTATTTTTTGGTGCCATTGGAATCTTCCTATTGATATTGATTGATGGCAATTCCAATCGTGTTCCTCCCATATTGCGCGTGATTTTGCTTTTCCCAACAATTATCGTGTGGACGTTTTTAATTTCGTTGGTATCTATCGGTCTAACAAGCATGGTCAAAGTGTTGAGCGAAAGAATCTTTCCAGATTTAACTTCATGGAAGCAAATCGTCTGGGGTTCAGCAGTTTTATGTTTTGCTTGTGCCTTGCCATTGGTCGGTTGGTTTTTGTTAATTCCATGTATCTTGTTTATTGGAATCGGCGCGGCAATATTGGGAATTGTGCAAAAAAACTAAATTAGGAATCTTTCCTCTTTCTTCTTTCACTTAAGACGCGCTCGCCCCGCGTCTTTTTTTTTACTGTTCTCTATTCACTATTCTCTGCTCTCTTCTCTGCAACTTTTTCCCCACCATCCCTGTATCCCTTATATCAAACAAACGAAAGGAAATTCCTATGGCAGACATCTCCGCCATCTTCTTTATTCTCTTAATCATCGGGGTTGCTTTCCCTGCAATGCTCACGGCTTGGTGGTTACTATTTCCATCACTTATTTCACGCGCACAAACTCGTGTGGAAAAAACTCCTTGGGCTACATTTTGGATGGGATTAATCACCTTGATTGCTTTCGTCGCCCCCATCATTATCCTCTTCGCGCTTCCCTTCGGACCTGCGAAATTGTTCGGCTGGATTTTGCTTGGTCTTTCGCTGACAATTTCTTCTATCGGTTCAGCAGGTATCGCCGCACATTTAGGCAAAAGACTTTCACTCAATAGCAATTTCTCTGCATTGAGCAGCTTCATTCGCGGAGCAGTGATTCTCGAACTCGCCGCATTCTTTCCACTCATTGGCTGGCTGTTTGTATGGATTCCGATGTTAATCATGGCTTTTGGTGCGACTGCATTCGCTTTGTTAAATTGGAATCCGAAAGAAAAATTAAACACGGAAACAAGTAGACAAGTAAAAGTGAATCCAATTACCAATCACTAATTACCATTCACTATTCACCATGACCCTTTCACGAAGAGACTTCCTCAAACTCGGCGCGCTCGTCACAGCCAGCACAGCCCTTGCATCTTGTGCGCCAGTGTATAGAAAAATCACAGGCGATTTGCCCATCACTGCCTGGACTCCATTGAATCAACTTGATTTCATGATGTTGAATCGCATCACATTTGGCGCACGAGTCGAAGAAAGAAGACGCTTCTTAGAAATTGGTTTACAAAACTATATCGAAGAACAACTCGATTTTGAATCAATAGATGATTTTGCTTGCGACCTTCAACTTTCAACCTTCAACACACTCGATAAAGATGCCAACGAACTCGAAGGAATCAGCAATCAACTCTTTGATGGTTATGATAGAGAAACTGTTCCAAACGAATTACGTCAAGCCACATTGATTCGTCAACTGTATAGCAAACGTCAACTCTATGAAGTCATGGTTGATTTTTGGAGTGATCACTTTAATATCTTCATTGAAAAAGGTGAGTGTTTTTATCTCAAAACAGTGGATGACCGCGAGGTGATTCGCAAACATGCTCTCGGCGCATTTCATGATTTAGTTTTTGCATCCGCACATTCGCCTGCGATGCTCACATATTTGGATAATCAAGTTAACGAAAAAAGTCATCCAAATGAAAATTATGCGCGTGAGTTAATGGAACTTCACACATTAGGCGTGGATGGTGGTTATAGTCAACAAGATGTGATGGAACTCGCAAGATGTTTAACAGGTTGGTCTGTCAAAAAACATTTTTGGTTAGGCGAATTTGTTTTCCGCGAAGAGCAACATGATACAGGCGTGAAAAATGTTATGGGGTTAACGATTCAACCTGAAGGTCAAAAAGAAGCGGAACGCGTGATTGAAATGCTCACATCACATCCCAGCACCGCAAAATTTATCGCCACAAAATTATGTCGTCGTTTTATTGCTGATAATCCGCCGGGAGAAATTATCGAAAAAGTTGCCAGAACTTTTTTACAAACGGATGGTGATATTAAATCTGTTTTGCGTGTTGTCTTGCTGGATGGGCTTGCATACATGCAACCAAAATATAAACGTCCATTAAATTTTGTTTTGTCTGCATCGCGCATGTTGAATGTTGAAACGGATGCGGTTGCAATCAATCGTCATTTGTTGCGCATGGGGCAGGGGCATTTCAATCATCCCACGCCTGATGGTTATTCAGATTTCAGCGAAACATGGCAAGGAAATTTAATGCCACGGTGGCAATTTGCATTTCAATTGATTCGTAATGAAATTGAAGATACAAAACATAATTTGCAAAATTTATTAGATGTTTTGTTGACTGAAAATTTGCAAGAAGATATTGATGCGATTTCATCTTTGCTATTAGGCTCGCCAATAGACCGCCTCATTCGTGATGGACTAATTGATTCTGTTACCTCAGCAGGTGCAAACCCTGAAGAAGCCTTGCAAATTATTGTTGGCAGTTTAATTGCTTCACCAGTATTTCAATGGAGATAAAAATGTTACACACCTTACCAATGATTAATAAAACTTGGATGCCACGCCTTGCATTTGCACCACAAAACACTGCACCTCGTGGTGATACATTAGTCGTTGTATTTTTACGCGGCGCGGCGGATGTATTAAATATGGTCGTGCCACATGGCGAAGATGCATATTATCAGTTACGTCCATCACTTGGAATTGCACGCCCAGATGATT
>ERZ761602.4800-NODE-4800-length-16750-cov-407.347290_pt1 | contig 16750 bp, 15 predicted proteins | sample MGYA00512165_ERZ761602 | MGnify/ENA primary metagenome ERZ761602 (study PRJEB28899, sample SAMN02445085) | bioreactor sludge metagenome | biome: EBPR sludge; isolation source: Thorneside wastewater treatment plant | place: Australia: Brisbane, Thorneside...
GGCCCAAGGTGGCGCACGTGCAGCTCGACTCGGCCTGGGTCAAGCGCTTCGATGCGCTGCTTCGCCTCGGCCACCTGATCGTCATGCTACTCGGGGTCCTTTTCGCTGGCGCGCTGGTCACCATCACCTTCAACACCATCCGCCTGCAGATCCTTGCCCAGGCGGCAGAGATCGAGGTGGCGCGGCTGATCGGCGCCACCGACAGCTATATCCAGCGCCCGCTGCACTACTTCGGCATGCTGCAGGGCGCCCTCGGCGGGCTCTGCGCGGCGCTGCTGGTGGGAATCGGTTTCCATCTGCTGACGCCGCTGGTGGCCGAACTGGCGCAGCTCTACGGTGCCAACTTTGCGCTGCAGGGCTTGCTGGCGCTGCATGTTGCCGCGCTGGCGGCGATCGGCGCCACCCTCGGCTGGCTGGGTGCGAAGATCTCGGTGTTGATCCACCTGCGGCGCTTCGCCTGAGGGCTGCGGCAGCTCCCCCGCAGCTGCCGCGAGCGGCGGCCGGCGGCGCCGGAACTCAGCCCAGCAGGACGCTGGACCAGACGACGAGTACATTGAGCAGGGCGAGGAAGACGGCCGCGCTGCCGATGTCCTTGGCCCGACCGGCCAGCGGGTGGCGCTCGAGAGAGACGCGGTCGACGACGGCCTCAATCGCCGAGTTGATGAGTTCGACGATCAGTACCAAGAGCACGCTGCCGATGAGCAGGGCACGCTCGATTCCTCCCGCCGCCAGGACGAAGGCGAGCGGAATCAGCAGCACTGCCAGCAGAACCTCCTGGCGAAACGCGTCTTCGGCCTCGTAAGCGGCTCGCAGGCCGGCACGCGAGTAGCCGAGCGCGTTCCACAGGCGCCGCAGTCCGGTCTGGCCCTTGAACGGGCTTTCTTCAGCCATCTTCCTTCCCCTTGCAGTAGCCGCATGCGCGCGAGTATGGCGAGTCGGCGCGCGCTGCCGCAAGCAGTCGGCAGCGTCGGCAGGTGAGCGGTGGTGGACGCCGCGCTGTCATCGACCACGCCCCTTCGCTACAATGGCGACCCACGAAGCATCTCAAGCGGACAGGAGCCGCCAGCACGCGATGACCCAGGACGAAATGAAGCAGGCGGTGGCGCGCGCGGCCATTGCACACATTGTCGAAGGACAGGTTGTCGGCGTCGGTACCGGGTCGACGGCCAACTTTTTCATCGATGAACTGGCGCTGCTCGGGCAGCGGATCCGCGGCGCCGTGGCCAGCTCCGAAGCGACCAGAAGACGCCTCGAAGGCCACGGGATCAGAGTTCTCGATCTCAACGAGGTGGACCGGCTGCCGGTCTACGTCGATGGCGCCGACGAGATCAATCCGTCGCTGCAGATGATCAAGGGCGGTGGTGGTGCCCTGACCCGCGAAAAGATCGTCGCCGCGGTGGCTGAGAAGTTCGTCTGCATCGCCGACCAGTCGAAGCTGGTAGCGGTGCTCGGTCACTTCCCGCTGCCGGTCGAGGTGATTCCGATGGCCGTGAATCATGTCCGGCGGGAGCTGGCACGATTCGGCGGTGAGCCGATCGTGCGCGACCGCTGCACCACCGACAACGGCAATCTGATCATCGATGTGCACGGGCTCGAGATTGCCGACGCCGCTGCTCTGGAAAGCGGCATCAACCAGATCGTCGGCGTCGTCACCAATGGTCTCTTCGCCCGCCGCCCGGCAGACGTCTGCCTGTTGGCAACGGCCGCCGGCGTACAGACGAAGATCGCTGGCTGAAGCGCTCAACCGCTGCTGCAACCGACCAGGAGCGTGGCTGAGCGTCTGTCGCTCAGTGGGCTGGCGGCACGTAGCCCTGCACCCGGTCGGCGCCGCTGCCGAAGAAATGGCGCTCCATCTGCTCGGCGAGGTATTTCCGGTGCGCCGCATCGGCAAGGTTGAGGCGATTCTCGTTGATGATCATCGTCTGCATGCGAATCCACTGCTGCCATGCCTCCTTCGACACGGCTTCAAAGATCCGCTTTCCCAACTCTCCGGGATAGGGGGGAAAATCAAGACCCTCGGCCTCGCGGCCGAGCTTGACACACTGCACCATTCTTGCCATCTGTTCAGCTCCTTGCTTGTTCTCGTGGGCCCTGCTCCGTCGGGCATCGGCGGCTTTCGATCGAGCCGGTGCGGCAGGTGCCGCTCACAGCTCCTTCATCAGCACGCGCGAACGACGCTGCAGGTTGTAAACCAGCCGTTTCTCGGCCGGCAAATCATCGATCTGGCGCGCCGTGAAGCCACGCTCCTTGAACCAGTGGGCGGTCACTGTCGTCAGTACGAACAGACGACTGACGCCGGACGATCGTGCCCGTGCCTCAATGCGCTTCATCAGCAGCGCGCCGTAGCCCCAGCGGCGATAATGCGGATGCACGGCCAGGCAGGCGAGTTCCGCCTGCCCCTCGCCGTAGGGATAGAGTGCCGCGCAGGCGACGATCACGCCGTCGTGCTCGACGATCGAGAAACGCGTGATCTCGCGCTCGAGCATCTCCCGTGAGCGGCGAACGAGGGTCCCGTCTTCCTCCAGTGGCCCGATCAGTGCCACCAGTCCACCGATGTCGTCGGCGCGCGCGTCGCGCAACTGCTCGAGCGATTCGCGCGTGATCACCGTGCCGACTCCGTCATGGGTGAACAATTCGCGCAGCAGGGTTCCGTCCTCATCGTACCCGATCAGGTGCACGCGGCCAACGCCGGCACGACTGCTGCGCGCCGCGCACGGCAGGTAGCGCCGCAGGTCTGCCGACAGCCAGTCACCGAGACTGATCAACCGTTCCGCCGCTTCGACCGTCAGCTCGTCGAGCAGGGCGCCATCGATGTCGGTCGCACCGGGACTGTCGGTGAGGAAGATCAGCTTGTCTGCCAGCAGCGAGGTGGCGACCGCTTCGGCCACCTCCTCCATCGCCAGGTTGAAGATCTCTCCGGTCGGGCTCGATCCGATGCAGGAGAGAAGGACGATGTTGCCCAGACTGAGCTGGGCGCGGATTCCCTCGGCGTCGATCTTGCGTACCTGCCCCGAGTACTGCAGGTCGACGCCGTCGACGATGCCGACCGGCCGAGCCGTGATGAAGTTGCCGCCGACGACGCGAATGGTGCTGTTCGCCATCGGCGTATCGGCGAGGCCCTGCGAGAGCAGCGCCTCGATCTCGACATAGATGCGGCCAACCGCGTCGATGACACAGCCGATGGCCTGTGCGTCGGTGACGCGGTAGTTGCCGTGATAAACCGAGGCCAGCCCACGCTGGCGCAGCAGATTCTCGATCTGCGGCCGCGCCCCGTGCACCAGGACCAGGCGGACGCCGAGTGCCGCCAGCAGGTTGACATCGTACGCGAGTGTCCGTGCCAGCGGACCGGCGATCGCCTTGCCACCAAAGGCGATCAGAAAGGTCTTGCCGCGAAACAGGTTGACGTACGGCGCGACCGATCTGAACCAGGTAACGAAGGGGGCAGAAGTCAGCTGGTCACCCATCTCACGCCGCAGGTGTAGCCTTTCGGTCGCCTTCGCCGGCCCTGTCCTCCTTCGCCGCCCGGGCCGCCCTCGCCTTCTCGGCGCGCAATTCCTTTGCCCGTTGCGCTTTGGACTGCCGTGCGCTGGCCGGCGCCGCTTCCTGCGACTCCCTGGTTGCCACCTCCTGTGGGCTTTCCGCTTTCGCTGTCGTGGCAATGACCAGCCGCGGCTGCTTGACCGGATCCACCTTCAGCTCCTTCTCGAGGCGTTCGCAGATCGTCCGCAGCACCTTGACGCGGGCAAAATACTTGTCGTTGGATTCGACGAGCGTCCAGGGTGCCGTACCGGAGCTGGTGCGATCGACCATGTCGCAGATCGCCTCGTGGTAGGCGCCCGCCTTGTCGCGGTTGCGCCAGTCCTCCTCGGTGATCTTGAAACGCTTGTGCTCGACCTGCGCCCGCTCCTCGAAGCGTTTCAGCTGTTCGTCGTCGCTGATCTGCAGCCAGAACTTGACGACGATGCCGCCCGCATGCCAGAGGTCATGCTCGAAGTCGTTGATCTCCGAGTAAGCCCGCAGCCAGTCGGCAGTGCTGCAGAAGCCCTCGACGCGCTCGACGAGGACCCTGCCATACCAGGTGCGGTCGAAAACGACGACCCTGCCGAGACGCGGCATGTGACGCCAGAATCGCCACAGATAGGGCTGCGCGCGCTCCTCTTCGGTGGGCGCGGCGATCGGCACGATCTGGTACTGGCGTGCGTCCATTGCCGACATCACGCGCCTGATCGCCCCGCCCTTGCCGGCCGCGTCGGCACCCTCGAAAGCGAGAATCAGCGCCCGCTTCCTGAAGTCGGGATGGCGCATCAACTCCGACAGGCGCGCCTGCCAGGTGGCAAGCTCGGTCTCGTAGGTTTTTTTCGTCAGGCTCTGCGTCATGTCGAGCGAGCTCAGGACGTCCAGGCGGTCGATTCGCGGCGAGAACGGCGGCGCCACCGGCGAGTTCTGGTCCCGCTTGTCGGCGAGGCGCTTTTGCAGCGCGTCAAGGATCGTCTTGCCGACGGTCAGCGAACGGTAGCGGTCGTCGGTGCCCTCGACGATGATCCACGGCGCGCAGGGCGTATTCGTCGTGCGCAGCAGGTGTCCGGCGACTTCCTGCAGCTTGTCGTAGGTCTTCAGGCGGTCCCAGCTCGCCTTGGTCACTCGCCAGCGGGTCAGGGGGTTGGACTCGATCGCCTTCAGGCGCTCACGTTGCGCATCCTTCGACAGGTGCACCCAGAACTTGAGAACCAGCGCCCCCTCATTGACCAGCATCGCCTCGAAGCGATTGAGCTGGTCCATTCTCTGGTCGAAGTCGGCGCGCGAGATGTCGTTGCTGATCCGCTCGGCAATCGGATGTGAATACCAGGAGCCGGAGAAAATGCCGATGCGGCCTTTCGGCGGCAGCGCCCGCCAGTAGCGCCACATCGACGGGCGCGCCCGTTCCTCCGCGGTCGGGGCGTAGAAAGCATGTGTCGACAGGAAGCGCGGATCCATCCACTCGTAGAGGACGTTGATCGTCTCACCCTTGCCCGACCCGTCAACACCGCTGATCAGGATGACGACCGGAAAGCTGGCGTCTGTTCGCAGTTGCTCCTGGGCTTCGAGCAGCGCAGCCCGCAATTTCGGCTCCTCGACCTTGAAGGTGTCCTTGTCGATCCTGTGTCCCAGCTCTGCCGATTCAAACATCAGTCGTCTCCTCCTTGAAATCACCCCATAAGGCCTGAATGGCTGCCAGGGCTACGAGGCCAGCCGTCTCGGTACGCAAGACACGCGGTCCGAGACGCACTGACACAAAACCTGAAAACGCTGCCAACTGCACTTCCTCTGCAGCCAGCCCCCCTTCGGCACCAACAAGCAGCTCGACCGGCCGGCCGGCGACCGTTTCCTGCAGGCGCGCCAGCGACCGTGCGGCGCTCGCGGCGAACATCAGCCGCAGGGCGCCGGCGGGCGGCGGCCGGCCCAGCCAGCCGTCGAGTGACTCGACCGGCGACAGCTCCGGCAGCCGGTTGCGGCCACACTGCTCGCAGGCTGACACAATCACCGCCTGCCAGTGCTCCAGACGGCGCCGTGCTCGCTCCCCAGCGAGACGCGGCACGCTGCGGCGCGACAGTACCGGCACGATCCGCACGACACCCAGCTCGACGGCCTTCTGTATGGTCAGGTCCATCTTCTCGCCAGCCTGCAATGCCTGGACGAGGGTGACCGACAGCAGCGACTCACGCTCCACCGCCGACCAGTCGCTCAGCTCGACGCTCACCCGCCGGCGGTCGTTGGCGACGATACGCGCGCGATACTCGCCGCCGCGACCGTCGAAGAGCGTCAGCTCATCGTCACAGCGCAGCCGTAGAACGGTGCTCGCGTGGTGCGCCACTCGCTCTGGCAGATCGAAACGGGCCCCGGCCGCCAGCGGCAGCGGGCAATGAAAGCGGGGATGGTTCACCGTGCTATTATAAGTTCTTCCGCAAACGATGGTCGCTGTTTGGAGGCTCCCGGCGCATGGCGCTCAATACCCCGGTGTGTGACTTCGGCTGGCAAGCCGCAGACTTCGAGCTGGTCGATACCAGCGGCGCGCACCAGACCCTGTCCACGCTGCGCGGCCCGGATGGCCTGCTGCTCATGTTCATCTGCAACCACTGTCCCTATGTCAAGGCGATCATCGACCGCATCTGCCGTGACGCGCGCGAGCTGCAAGCCCTGGGCATCGGCGTGGCGGCGATCATGAGCAACGATCCGGCAGAGTATCCTGAGGATTCGTTCGAGAACATGGGGCGCGTGGCGAGAGAGCTCGATTTCCCTTTCCCTTATCTGCATGACCCGACGCAGGACGTGGCGCGCAGTTATGGCGCCGTCTGTACCCCCGACTTCTTCGGCTTCAACCGCGAGCTCGGCTTGCAGTACCGCGGGCGCCTCGATGCCAGTGGCCGCATGCCGGCGCCGCCCGCCGCCCGCCGCGAGCTGGTGGAGGCGATGCGTCTGGTCGCCGCAACCGGCAAGGGTCCGCTGGAGCAGACTGCCAGTATTGGCTGCTCGATCAAGTGGCGTCACTGAGCGGGCATGCGGGAGGAGAAAAGCGCGGTCGCTCCGCTGGCTGACGGCGAACTCAAGCAGATGCTCGATGCCAGCATTGCGCTGGTACGTGAAGTGGCACAACGCGAGATCATTCCGCGCTTCCTGCGCGTCAGTCACGGGCAGCGCAAGGATGACGGCTCGCTATGTTCCGAAGCGGATCTGGCCGCGCAACAGTTTCTCGTGAGCCGCCTGAGCGGGATTCGTCGCTGCCCGATCATCGGTGAAGAGATGTCACCGGCGGCGCAGCGCGCCAGTTGGGACGCCAGCGGTGACGACCCGCTCGGTCTCTGGTCCATCGATCCGATCGACGGCACGACCAATTTCATCAACGGGTTGCCGTGCTTTGCCGTTTCCGTTGCCTGGCTGAGCGCACGGCGCACTCGCCTGGCGGTCACCTACAATCCGATCACCGACGAGATGTTCTACGCCCGTCAGGGCAATGGCGCCTACCTCAATGGTCGCCGCCTGCCGCTGCGCCAGGTGACGGCCGACATCGGCCGTGCGGTCGGTGGCGTCGACTTCAAGAGGATTCCCAAGCTGCTGGCTGATCGAATAGCGGTCCGGCCGCCATTCTACTCGCAGCGCAATTTCGGCAGTTCGACACTCGACTGGTGCAACCTCGCTGCCGGTCGGCTGGATCTGTATCTGCACGGTGGCCAGATGCTCTGGGATTACGCCGCGGGAAGCCTGATCCTCGGCGAGGCCGGCGGCCAGATGTGCTCCCTGGCGCACGACGATTATGAAGCCGAGGACGTCTGGCGCCGACCGGTGATCGCCGCCCTGCATCCCGCAGTCTTCACGGCATGGCGCGACTGGGTTCGCGAGAACACGCTGCCCACCGTTGCCGATAGAGCGGAAGGCGATGATGGCTGACGAGCGTGCTGCGCTGCCCACGCGGGCGCGCAGTGGGCTAGTCGATCGCCAGTTCGCCGGCCAAGTGCCAGCCGGCTGACAGTTCGCTGGCGAGTTGCCCGGTGTCAAGCGCAACGGCGAGCGCGGCACGCTCGCGTTGGCAGGCCAGACCCGCGTGTTGCAGCCAGCTGTCGTTGTAGTAGGTGTGCCGGTAGCGATCTCCCGAGTCGCAGAGCAGGGTGACGACCGAGCCCTGGACGCCGCCTTCCTGCATCCGTGCCATGCACGCCAGTGCGGCGATCAGGTTGGTGCCGGTCGAGGCGCCGACGCTGCGTCCGAGCCGGGCCGTGAGTTCGTGCATCGCCGCCAGCGACCAGACGTCCGGAACCCTGACCATGGCGTCGATGACCTTCGGCAGAAACGACGCCTCTACCCGTGGCCGGCCAATGCCCTCGATGCGTGAGCTGGAATGCAGACAGAGATCCGGTTGACGGCTGCGATAGTGATCGAAAAACACCGAGTTTTCCGGGTCGGCCGCACAGATGCGGGTGCTGCGCGCACAGTAGCGCACGTAACGCCCGAGGGTGGCGACGGTGCCGCCGGTACCGGCGCTGGAGACGATCCACTCCGGCAGCGGGTACCTCTCGAGGCGCATCTGCTGAAAGATCGACTCGGCGATGTTGTTGTTCGAGCGCCAGTCGGTCGCGCGCTCGGCATAGGTGAACTGATCGAGGTAATGGCCACCGAGTTGGTCGGCGAGCCGCCGCGATTCGCTGTAGATGGTGAGCGGATCGTCGACCAGATGGCAGCGACCGCCCTGAAACTCGATGGCAGCAATCTTCTCGCTCGAGGTCGCGGCCGGCATCACGGCGACGAATGGCAGCGCCAGAAGGCGGGCAAAATAGGCTTCAGAGATCGCCGTCGAGCCGCTCGACGCCTCGACGACAGTCGTTCCCTGATGCAGCCAGCCGTTGCAGAGCGCGTAGAGGAACAGCGAACGGGCAAGGCGGTGCTTGAGGCTGCCCGTTGGATGGCTCGACTCGTCCTTGAGATAGAGGTCGACCCCCGGGAATCCGGCCAGCGGCAGGGGAATCAGGTGGGTATCGCTGGAGCGCTGGAAATCGGCTTCGATCCGACGAACGGCAGCAAGGACCCAGGCCCTTTCGCTGGCTGCCGCAGGCGGTGTGCCGGTCTTCATGGGAAGAGCTTAGCAGCCCCTGCGCGAGGAAGCAAAAGCTCGCGAGCGCCAGCTTCTGGGTTAAACTATAGCAAATTGCTCAAGTATCACTCACGGGAACGCCAACAGATGTCCATTACGACTGAAGCGGTACACGCGGCGCTGCGGCAAATCATCGACCCCAATACGCGCAAGGATTACCTGTCGACGCGATCGGCAAGGAACATCAGGATCGACGGTGCCGATGTCTCGCTCGACATCGAGCTCGGGTATCCGGCAAGGAGCCAGATCGACGCAATCCGGCGGTCGGTGATCGCCGGATTGCGGACCATTCCGGGAATCGGCAACCTCAGTGTCAATGTCACGGCGGGCATCGTCGCGCACACCGTGCAGCGCGGACTGAAGCCGCTGCCGGGGGTGAAGAACATCATTGCCATCGCTTCCGGCAAGGGGGGCGTCGGCAAGAGCACGACGGCAGTCAATCTGGCGCTGGCGCTGGCCCAGGAGGGCGCGACAGTGGGCCTGCTCGACGCCGACATCTACGGTCCTTCTCAGCCGCAGATGCTTGGCCTGGCGGGCAGGAGACCGGAGTCGAGCGACGGCGTCTCGATGGATCCCCTGCTCGCGCACGGGCTGCAGGCGATGTCGATCGGCTTCATGATCGACATCGATTCGCCGATGGTCTGGCGTGGTCCAATGGTGACGCAGGCGCTCGAGCAACTGCTCAAGCAGACCAACTGGCAGGATGTCGATTACCTGCTGGTCGACATGCCGCCGGGGACGGGCGACACGCAGCTGACCCTGTCGCAGAAGGTTCCGGTGACCGGCGCGGTGATCGTCACGACGCCGCAGGACATCGCCCTGATCGACGCGCGCAAGGGGCTGAAGATGTTCGAGAAGGTCGGCATCCCGATTCTCGGTCTGGTCGAGAACATGAGCATCCACATCTGTTCGCAGTGCGGACACGAGGAGTACATCTTCGGTCAGGGTGGCGGCGAGCAGATGTGCCGCGACTACGATACCGAGTTTCTCGGCGCGCTGCCGCTCGAGCTGTCGATCCGCGAACTCACCGATGCCGGCACGCCGACGGTGGTCGGTGCGCCGGATTCGCGGGCTGCAGAGATTTACCGCGCGATCGCCCGCCGCCTGGCGGTGAAGGTTGCCGAGCGGGCGCGCGACATGAGTGCGCGGTTTCCGAACATCGTCGTCCAGAACACCTGAAGCGGCGCCACGGCCCCTGCCGCTGCTGCCCGCCAGACGGCGGTTTCATCTGCTGCCCGGACGCCGTAGAATGAGGACTTTCTGTCTGGCCGGGGTGCAGGTAGCGACCAATGTCAATCAAATCGGATCGGTGGATCCGCCGCATGGCGGAAGAGCACGGCATGATCGACCCCTTCGAGCCGACACAGGTGCGCGAGGTCGACGGCCGCCGCATCGTCTCCTACGGCACGTCGAGTTACGGCTACGACATTCGCTGTTCGGATGAATTCAAGCTGTTCACCAATCTCAACTCGACGATCGTGGACCCGAAGAACTTCGACCCCAATTCCTTCGTTGAGGTCAGGAACGATTTCTGCATCATTCCACCGAACTCGTTTGCACTCGCCCGTACGGTAGAGTATTTCCGCATTCCGCGCAGCGTCCTCACGGTCTGCCTGGGCAAGAGCACCTACGCCCGTTGTGGCATCATCGTCAACGTGACACCCTTCGAACCCGAGTGGGAGGGTCACGTCACCCTCGAGTTCTCCAACACGACACCACTGCCGGCGAAGATCTACGCCAACGAGGGCATCGCACAGGTCCTGTTCTTCGAATCCGATGAGGAATGCGAGACGTCTTACAAGGATCGAGGAGGGAAGTATCAGGGGCAGGTCGGCGTCACCCTGCCCAAGATCTGAACAAGATCTGAACTGCCGGCGAGCCGGCGAAACGAGCATCAGGAGGAAGTGCGCTGCTGCCGCGGCAGACTTGCGCCGGAGGTGCCGACCTCTCATCCCCGACCAGAGACTGGATCCCGCACATGCATTTCAATTTCCCGGTAATCGTCATCGACAAGGACTACCGCTCGGAAAACACCGGCGGACTCGGCGTTCGCGCGCTGGCCAAGGCCATCGAGAAGAAGGGTTTCGAGGTCTTTGGCGTCACCAGCTACGGCGACCTGACTTCGTTCGCGCAGCAGCAGAGCCGCGCCTCGGCCTTCATCCTGTCGATCGACGACGAGGAGTTCAAGCATGGCCGTTCGGACCAGACGATTGCCAGCCTGCGTGCGTTCGTCAAGGAGATCCGCTGTCGCAACGAGGACATCCCGATCTTTCTCTACGGCGAGACGCGGACCTCACGCCACATCCCGAACGACGTCCTGCGCGAGCTGCACGGTTTCATCCACATGTTCGAGGACACCGCGGAGTTCATCAGCCGCTACGTCGTCCGCGAGGCCAAGGCCTATCTCGAAAGCCTTTCGCCGCCCTTCTTCCGTGCGCTGACGCACTATGCCGAGGATGGCTCCTACTCCTGGCACTGTCCCGGCCATTCGGGTGGCGTCGCCTTCCTGAAGAGCCCGGTCGGGCGCATGTTCCACCAGTTCTTCGGCGAGAACATGCTGCGGGCCGACGTCTGCAACGCGGTCGAGGAACTCGGTCAGTTGCTCGACCACACCGGTCCGGTCGCGGCCTCCGAGCGCAACGCGGCGCGCATCTTCAACGCCGATCACCTGTTCTTCGTCACCAACGGTACCTCGACCTCGAACAAGATCGTCTGGCATTCGACCGTCGCCCCGGGCGATGTCGTGATCGTCGACCGCAACTGCCACAAGTCGGTGCTTCACTCGATCATCATGACCGGTGCGATCCCGGTTTTCCTGATGCCGACCCGCAACCATTACGGGATCATCGGACCGATTCCCAAGGAGGAGTTCCTCTGGCAGAACATCCGTGCCAAGATCGAGGCACACCCGTTTGCCCGTGACGTCACGAGCAAGCCGCGCGTGCTGACCATCACGCAGAGCACCTACGACGGCATCCTGTACAACGTCGAGGAGATCAAACAGATGCTCGACGGCGTCATCGATACCCTGCATTTCGACGAAGCCTGGTTGCCGCACGCCGCCTTCCATGACTTCTACGGCGACTACCATGCCATCGGCGCCGACCGGCCGCGCTGCCAGGATTCGATGATCTTCTCGACGCAGTCGACGCACAAGCTGCTCGCCGGCCTGTCGCAGGCATCGCAGATCCTGGTGCAGGAGTCGCAGGGGCGCAAGCTCGACCGCGATGTCTTCAACGAAGCCTATCTGATGCATACCTCGACCTCGCCGCAGTACGCGATCATCGCCTCCTGCGATGTTGCCGCGGCGATGATGGAGGCGCCAGAGGGAACCGCGCTGGTCGAGGAGTCGATTGCCGAGGCGCTGAATTTCCGCAGCACGATGCGCAAGGTGGAAAGCGAGTGGGGCGCCGACTGGTGGTTCAAGGTGTGGGGGCCGGAGGATCTGAGCGGCGAGGGGCTCGAGGAGCGGACGGCGTGGATCCTCCGGCCGGGCGAGCGCTGGCACGGCTTCGGCCAGCTCGCCGAGGGCTTCAACATGCTCGACCCGATCAAGGCGACGATCATCACGCCAGGACTGGACGTCGACGGGGAATTTGCGGAGTGGGGTATTCCGGCTGCGATCGTCACCAAGTACCTCGCCGAACACGGGATCATCGTCGAGAAGTGCGGTCTCTACTCGTTTTTCATCATGTTCACCATCGGCATCACGAAGGGTCGCTGGAACACCATGGTCACCGAACTGCAGCAGTTCAAGGATGGCTACGACCAGAACCTGCCGCTATGGAAGGTGATGCCGGAGTTCCTGAGCAAGAATCCGCGTTACGACAGGTATGGGCTGAAGGATCTCTGCCGACAGATTCATGGCGTCTATGCGGCGAATGATGTCGCGCATCTGACCACCCGCATGTACCTCTCCGACATGGAGCCGGCGATGAAACCGACCGATGCCTTCGCCAAGATGGCACACCGGGCAATCGACCGCGTGCCGATTGATGAACTCGAGGGGCGCATCACCAGCACCCTGTTGACGCCTTACCCGCCGGGAATCCCGCTGCTGATCCCGGGCGAGCGCTTCAATGCGACGATCGTCCGCTACCTGCAGTTCGCGCGCGATTTCAACGAACGCTTTCCGGGCTTCGAAACCGACGTCCATGGCCTCGTCAAGGCACTGGTCGATGGCAAGCCCGTATACTCGGTGGACTGCGTCCGCTGAGTTCGTGGATCCGGCGCTCCTGTCGCAAGGCGAGCGACTGTCCGCGACAGGCGAGCGCAAGGGCGCTGTGACCTCTGCCCGCCAGCACTAGCAGGCTCAGCATTCTGGCGTTACCGCCGCGGCAGCGCATCGCCGCTTGCCTGCCTGTTGCCCGCATCGCTGGCCGAAGCCATTGCCTCCTCGTCTTCCGGCACCATCGGGTCGCCGGCTGAAGTATCTTCGACCAGGCGCTGGACGCCGTCCTCACCCACCGCCGTGTCCTCGAAGCGGAGCAGCGTGATGCGATGGTTGTCCATCTCGAGCACGGTCAGCCGGGCCCCCTCGAGCTGCACGGTATCGCCAACCGCCGGTACGCTGCCCAGTCGCTTGTAGAACAGGCCGGCAAGTGTCACGTAGTCGTCGTCCCTCGGGAACGGGAAGTCGACCAGGCCCTCGAGGTCCGAAACGCGCATCGAGGCATCGATCTCGTACTGGCTGCCGACCAGCTTCTTCACTCGTCTCGCCTGGCGCGTGAACTCGTCCTCATACTCGCCGACGATTTCCTCGAGGATGTCCTCGAGCGTGATGATCCCCTCCGTGCCACCATACTCGTCGATCACCACCGCCATCTGCTGCCGCGTCCGCTTGAAGTCCTTGAGCAGATCGCTCAGCAGCTTGCTGTTGGGCACGATGTAGGGCGCCTGCGCGAACTCACCAACGGGTCGCTGGCTGACGTCATCGAGCTTGTCGCCGCTGCTCTCGGCCATGACGCTCAGCAGTTCCTTGATCGCCACGACGCCGGTGATGCGGTCGAGGCTCTTGTCGTAAACCGGGAAACGCGCATGCGGCACGTCGCGGAACAGCCGCAGCGCCTCGGCCAGGGTCTCTTCGCGGGCCAGCGCGCGAATCTGGGTGCGCGGGATCATCGCCTCGCGGACGGTGTGCTCGTCGAGCTTGAAGACACCGCGAATCATCTCCGTCTCCTCGCGCGCGAGGGTTCCATCCTTCTCGCTCGCGGAGAGGATCATGCGGATCTCCTCGACCGACATCGTGAAGTGGCTTTCGCCGTGGCCTTCCAGGTTGCTCTGGCCGAACACCCGCAGCAGCGCATTCGAAGACATCTTCATGACGTAGATCAGCGGCCTGAAGGTGAGGTACAGCAGGTTGATCATGCCACCGACGGCCATGCTGAGCTGCTCCGCCTTGTGGAAGGCGAGCACCTTCGGTGCCAGTTCGCCGGCGACCACGTGCAGGAACGAGATGACGATGAAGGCAAAGACGTAGGAGACGGTGTGCGCGGCCTTGACCAGCGCCTCGCTGTCGCCGAAGAGCGTCAGGGCGGCGACGAACCACGGATCGGTCAGGATGCTGATGGTCTCCATGCCCACGGCACCGAGACCGAGCGAGACGAGGGTGATGCCGACCTGGGTCACCGAGTAGAATCGTTCCGGTTCGTTGTGCAGCATCTCGACGCGGGCGGCACGCTTGTCGCCGTCCTCCGCCAGTTGCCGAATGCGGCTGCGCCGTGCCGACGAGATGGCGATCTCCGAGCCGACGAAGAATGCGTTGCCGGCGACGAATACCAGGATCAGCAGCAGGTTCATGTAAAGAGTCATCTGTTCCATGCAGCACCCCTCCTTTGTCTTCTCCGCGACGGCCGAGGCGCCAGCGTCGGCGACAGCGGCAGCGGCATGGCGAGCGTCTGCCCACCATTCATGATTGTTTGTCTTACGGGGGATTTCTCCGGCATCCACCTCGCGCAGGCCAAATAATACTTCATTGATGCCCGGATCCTGCCCCTGTGACCGTTGCCGTCGCGACGGTCGCCGATCATCGTGGGCTGCGGCAGCAGGTGTCGGCCTGACGTTGCGCTAGAATGAGTGCTTTGTCGTGCAGAAGGAAAGCAGTGAACGGCATCACCATTGCCCTGTCGAAGGGCCGCATCTTTGAAGAGACGCTGCCCCTCCTGGCCGCCGCGGGAATCGAACCACTGGAGAACCCGGAGACCTCGCGCCGTCTGATTCTGCGGACCAACCGGGACAACGTTCGCGTGCTGATCGTTCGTGCCACAGACACCCCGACCTACGTCCAGTATGGCGCCGCGGATCTCGGTGTGGCGGGTAAGGACGTCCTGCTCGAACACGGAAGCGACGGCCTGTATCAGCCGATCGACCTGGGAATCGCCCGCTGCCGCATGATGGTCGCCGTTCCTGCCGGTTTCGACTACCAGAGCGCGGTACGCCAGGGGGCCCGGCTCAAGGTGGCGAGCAAGTACCTCAACATCGCGCGCGAGCATTTTGCTGCCAAGGGCGTGCACGTCGACCTGATCAAGCTCTACGGATCGATGGAGCTCGCTCCACTGGCCGGTCTGGCTGATGCCATCGTCGATCTGGTGTCCACCGGCAGCACGCTGAAGGCGAACAATCTCGTCGCCTGCGAACACATCATGGACATCTCGTCGCGACTGATCGTCAACCAGGCGGCTCTGAAGCTCAAGCGCGCTGCTCTGGCACCGATTCTCGATGCGATCACCCGGGTTGTGCAGCGATGATCGCCATCAAACGCCTTGCCACCACAGACAGCGATTTCCGGCGCCGCCTCGACGCCCTGCTGGCCTTCGAGGCGGCCCAGGACGAGTCGCTGGAAGAGCGCGTTGCCGCCATTCTCGCGGACGTAAAGGCACGCGGCGACACGGCGGTGGTCGAGTACACCCGTCGCTTCGATGGCCTGAGCGTCAGTTCGATGAGCGAACTCGAGCTGACGCAGAACGAGCTGCAGCAGGCACTCGCCGGGTTGCCGGCCGGGCAGCGCGAAGCACTGGCAGCGGCGGCCGAGCGCGTGCGCCGTTACCACCAGCGGCAGCCACTGCAGAGCTGGCAGTACGACGACCCGGACGAAGCGCTTCTCGGCACCATGCTCGGGCAGAAGGTGACGCCGCTCGACCGCGTCGGACTGTACGTTCCCGGTGGCAAGGCCTCCTATCCTTCGTCGGTGTTGATGAACGCGATCCCTGCCCATGTCGCCGGCGTTGGCGAACTGATCATGGTCGTGCCGACGCCGGCGGGCGAGCAGAATCCGCTCGTCCTCGCCGCGGCCGCCCTGGCCGGCGTGGACCGCGTCTTCACCATCGGCGGTGCGCAGGCGGTGGCGGCGCTCGCTTACGGCACGCAGACGGTGCCGCAGGTCGACAAGATCGTTGGCCCGGGCAACGCCTACGTCGCGGCGGCAAAGCGGCGGGTGTTTGGCGTCGTCGGCATCGACATGGTGGCCGGGCCATCCGAGATCCTCATCATCTGCGATGGTCACACGGCCCCCGACTGGGTGGCGATGGATCTGTTCTCGCAGGCCGAGCATGACGAGTTGGCGCAGTCGATCCTCGTCTGCCCCGACGCCGCGTTCATCGACCGCGTTGCCGCGGCGATCGAACGGCTGCTGCCGACGATGCCTCGCCGGCAGGTGATCCGCGCCGCGCTCGAAAACCGTGGTGCGCTGATTCTGGTCCGCGATCTCGACGAGGCCTGTGAAATAGCCAATCGCGTTGCGCCGGAACATCTCGAACTGTCGCTGGCCGATGCAGACGCGTGGGTCGCGAAGATCCGCCACGCCGGTGCGATCTTCATCGGGCGCCATGCCTCCGAGTCTCTGGGCGATTACTGCGCCGGTCCGAACCACGTTCTGCCGACCTCCGGCAGCGCCCGCTTCTCGTCACCGCTTGGCGTCTACGATTTCCAGAAACGGAGCAGCCTGATTCGCATTTCGCGGGCGGGGGCCAGGATGCTTGGCCCGATCGCGGCGACCCTGGCCTACGGTGAAGGCCTGCCGGCGCACGCGCGCGCGGCCGAATATCGCCTCGAGGAGGAGTGACGGTCATGATTTGCGGCACACCCCTGATGATGAAAGTCATGACCGTTTCCCTCATCCCCGGCCCTTCTCCC
>ERZ761602.4801-NODE-4801-length-16748-cov-15.469358_pt1 | contig 16748 bp, 11 predicted proteins | sample MGYA00512165_ERZ761602 | MGnify/ENA primary metagenome ERZ761602 (study PRJEB28899, sample SAMN02445085) | bioreactor sludge metagenome | biome: EBPR sludge; isolation source: Thorneside wastewater treatment plant | place: Australia: Brisbane, Thorneside...
TGCTTAACCTTCGTGGTGCGGGGGCGACTACGGAACGGCGATCTTGGCGAATCACGCCTGTATCAACCTGCCGCTTCCTTAATTTACGATGTGCCAAAGGTGGTGAAGCGGTAGCCTCTGCCACTTGGCATAACACGACGACCTCGAAAGACGGCCTGTCTTGATTTTAATGCAATTGGCTCATGATTGAATCAGTGCGTTTGCTACAAAAAATAGCACCAGATACACCCACAGCGCATCCAGAAAATGCCAGTAAATGGTGAGCAGGCGGAGTTTGAGTTTTTTTTCGGGGTCGGAGAAATACACCAGCACGCTTACCGGCTCTTTCATGTGCCTTTTGGCGGTGCGGATGAAGCCCCACAAAAAAGGAATACCCGCAATGACGTGCGCAAAATGCAGCCCGGAAAGGACGTACAGGTAGGCCGCCGAGTTGTCGGTGTTTACAAAGACGTTTTGAGCAAACAATTGCTGCCAGCCCAGCATCTGCGCGCCCAGAAATGCAACGGACAACCACAGGGTGATGTGCAGGAGACGGCGGTAGTTATCGGTCTCGTCGTTCAGATAGGCGCGTTTGGCCCGAATCATGGCTGCGCTGCCGCCCAACAACAGCAGGGTATTGACCAAAAAAATCCAGGGCAGGCGCAGCGGCGGCAATCCGCTTTGCACCCGCGTATAAACGAAACCCGCCGTGAGGCTGAGAAAGAGCGCCGTGACGCCGAAGAGCACCAAAAACAACATCACATTGTGCGGATGAAAGGCAAAGGAGTCGTACTCGTCGTACTCGTGTGGTGATTGCTGGTTTTTCATAAACGATATAACGGCGAAGCCCGACTTCGGTTGCCGGTGCTGCAACCTTTTCATTTCGGCGCTGTCTGTTTTCTCCGTCGGCGCGTCCGACGATTGTTTCAAATACCCTTAAAAACCTTATGATGACTACTTTTTGCAACCGTCTGCTTCTCTTGGCCGCGTTTACTTTGTCTGTCGTTCAGGCGTACAGCCAGAGTGCCGTATTCGGCCAGATCATCTCCGAAAAAGGAGAACCCTTGGAATTTATCAACGTCTTGTTGTTGAATGCCGCCGATTCCGCTATTGTAAAAATGGAACTCAGCGATGCGCTGGGCAAGTACGCATTCCGGCAGGTAGCGCCCGGCGAATACCGGGTAAAAACTTCCGGCTTAGGCTACTCCGATTTGCTCTCTGCTTCTTTTTCCGTCGCCAAAGGCGAAGATGCCACCGTGCCGGTCATGCGCATGGCCATAGCCGCCGAGGTATTGCAAACTATTGAGGTGGTGGCCCGGCGTCCTCTGCTCGAACAGCAAGCCGGTAAATTGGTGGTGAATGTGGAAGACAACATCACCGGCTTGGGCGGCAGCGTCACCGATGTGCTGCGCAAGGTGCCTGGCCTCCTCGTCATCAACGACCGGGTGCAGATGGCCGGCAAATCGGGCGTCACCATCCTCATTGACGGGCGCCCCACCAAATACATGGACGTGGAGTCGCTGCTGCGCGATATGCCCGCCGACAACATCGCCCGCATAGAGGTGGTATCGCAGCCGGGCGCTGCTTTTGATGCCGAAGGCACGGGCGGCGTCATCAATATTGTTTTGAAAAAAAATGCACTGCTGGGCACCAATGGCCAGATCATGCTGGGCATGGGGCGCGGCGAACTTTGGAAATACCGTGGCAACGCCTCCATCAATCACCGCTCCGGCCCCTGGAACCTGACGGCCGGCGCGGGCTACAATCACAATACTTTTATTGAACGCTTGGACCTCGTGCGCCGCCTGCCGAACCAACATTTCGTGCAATCGGCTTATACGCCCGGCAACCCCGTGTCCAAATCGCTGCGGCTCGGCGCCGACTACGACATCAACGACCGGCACCGCGTAGGCATCACCATGAACACGGTATATAGCACCAACCGCCGCACCGGCGAAAATACCACCTACGTCACGACGCCGGAAGGGGCAGAACTCTCTCGTTTTACAACCCTCAACGTGCAGGATCGCAACTGGAGGTCTTATTCCGGCGATGCTTTTTACCGTTGGAAAATTGACACCTCCGGGCAGGAATTCAGCATGGACTACAACTACGCCTACTACCGCCGCCGGGTGCAAAGCGACCTGCTGACCACCGGCGCCGACTTTGAAGACCGCCGCAATGTGGAGCCTGCCGATACGCGCATTTTTGCAGCGCAAGCCGATTACAAACGGCCTTTGTCGAAGTACTGGCAGTTGCAGGCCGGCGCCAAAATAAGCACCACGCGTTTGGATAACAAGCTCTTGGCCAGCCTGATGCAAAATGGAGAATGGGTGAACGACGCGCTGCGCACCAATACTTTTTTGTACGATGAAGACATCTATGCGGGCTATACCAACCTGACTTTCAACCGCGAAAAGCTGCAAGCCAATATCGGTTTGCGCTACGAGGATTCGCAGGCTGTGGGCTTTAGCGAAACATTAGACTCTACCGTCAACCTGCGCATCAAGCGCTTTTTCCCCAGCCTCAGCGTGTCGGCGCCATTGGGCGGTTCTTTGGGCTGGAGCGCGGCATACAGCTACCGCATCAAACGGCCCGGTTATTACGATCTCAACCCCTTTATCCAATACCTCGATCCGCTCACTTCCGACAAAGGCAACCCGTTTCTGGTACCCGAACTGACGCACAGCGGCCAGCTTTCGCTCACGTTCGACAAGCAGCCGTTTTTCAATTTGTCTTATGATGTGACCAGAAACGCGCTCACGGAAGTCATCGAGCAAAACGACGAAACCGGCGAGGCTTTCAAAACCAATGTAAACTTGGACAAATACACCCGCTACGGGGGCAGCCTGTTTTTTCCGCTCGATTTCATCGCCAAATCCATCTCCGGCTACGGCGGCGTCATGGTGTATTACCACGATTACAGAGCGGAGTACCTGAATGCAGATTTCCTTCAAAATCAATGGTCGGCTACCGGCTTCCTGCAAGTAAACGCCACCCTGCCCAAGGGCTGGAAAGCCGAGCTGTCGGGCTGGATACAAAGCCCCGGCATAGACGGCATCATGCGCCACGAAACGATGTACGGGGTGAGTGCGGGCCTGCAAAAAGAGCTTTTTGAAAAACGCCTGCGCCTGCAACTCAACGCAGAAGGCATTGTGCAGAAATTCTTCAACGCACGCGTGGACTATGCCAACCTCGATTTCGATATTTTGTCTCAATGGGAGGCGCCGGTGGTCAACTTGCGGGCCACCTGGAAATTCGGCAACCAACACCTCAAAAACCGGGACAACCGGGACAGCAGCTCATCGTCGGAGCAGCGGAGGTTGAATAATTAAAGGAGGAGTAAAACGTCAGACCAAGGAACCCTGGCGTGCCGGCTGGGGCAGTACCGCGCTTTCCAGATAGCTTAGGGTATGTTCTAAGCTATTGAGAATTATCGTATTGGAGGGAGAAACTACATTTTGGGCAATGACCTGATAACCAGAGAGTAATACGCGGCTGTCGGGAAACACATCGGCCATTTTATCCACATATCGTTGCACAGGCTCCTTGCCGAAGGTTTCCGTAATCATCGTAAAAACAAAATGCGGCTGGAGGATGCGCTGTGCATCGCGCAGGTCGGTAAGAGACACGTCTAATCCTAAATACACAACGTGGTAGCCGCGGGCCTTGGCCAGATACTGCATGAACAGGATGGTCAATTCCTGCCGCTCGCCTTCCGGCAGATACAGCAGCAGTTTTTGCACGCTCCGCCCTGTCGGCATCGGCAGCCGGTCTATGGCCACAATGAGTTTCTGGCGAATGAGGTTGCTGATGAAACTCTCCTGCACCGGATGTATGGATCCCGTGAGCCAAAGCAGACTCAGCTTATCTAAAAAAGGATAGACAACTTCGAGCATAGTGCGCTCAAAACCAATCTGTTGAATATTGGTTACCACGATGCGCTCAAACTTGTACTCGTCCATTTCGATCATGGAGAGCGTGAGGGCATCCAACTGTGCGCCTTCTTCAAAACGAAAATCGGACAGCTCGGATACCTTTCCCGTGATCTCTGACTTGCTCATCTGGGCGATCTTTGAAATCTTTATGCCGTTTCGATTGAGTAGTGCAATGTTGAGAATAAATTTGAGGTCTTCATCATCGTAATAACGGATATTGGTAGGCGTGCGCTTGGGCGTAATGAGGCCATAGCGTTGCTCCCATATCCGCAGCGTGTGGGCCTTGATGCCCGACAGTTTTTCCAAATCTTTGATTGCATAAATGGCCACGCCTGACGATAATTCTGGTGAAGGCTTGAAAATAAACAAGATCGAAACAGAGAAGCACTGAAAAGGTTTACAGGCACAGGGTACCGTAAGCCAATAGAGCAGAGAGTGTATTTAAAAATTGAGTAATTGTGCAGTTGGATGGCAAAATCACTCACCCCTCCTTTATCTAAAAATCCACCATAATACCAATACTCGGCAGCACGGTGCCCTGCGCATTGCTGATGGTTTTGAGGAGGTAGCGCTGCTCGTTGTAGGGCGCATCGGGATTGACGACAACGCCGGGGCCGATGGGCCGCTTGTTTTCGTCCAATGGCCGGTCGAGGATGAGTTGGTCGGAACTGATGGAGTTGCCGGTGATGTTTTCGATGTCCAAATAGAGATTGAGGCTCCACTTTTTGAAAAACCACTTTTTGTCCACTCTAATATCTATGGTGTTGGCAGCCGTGCGGCGCAGGGTGTTCAGGAGGTTGTAATTGACGAGTGCGCGATTGTTCACATCCCAGTTGGCGCGCAATGAGGATGCCTCGTCGAAGGGGGTAAACGGCAGCCCGCTCTGGAAACGCCAATTGATACCCACTTCCCAGTCGCGCTTGAATTTTTTGCCCACCGCCGTATTCACAATATGGCGCGCATCCCAGGAGGAAGCCACGAATTGGCCGTTTTTGTCTTGAAACTGGCTCCAGCCCAAAGTGTAGGAAATGATGCCATAGAACCCTTTGTACAACCGCTGCTGAAGCAGGAATTCCAGACCATAGCTGCGCCCGTCGGAACGCGGTACGGAGGGTTCGTTGCCCAACACGCCGAAGTCGCCGCCAAGATTGGCCAAGGTCAGGCTGTCGCGCAGGAGGAATGGGTAGTCGTACCATTTTTTGTAATAACCCTCCACCGTGATGCGGGTGTTGGAGGCGGTGTTCCATTCGAGGCCGGCGGTGAGATGGTCGTTGCGAACAAATTTGGCGCCGTTGTCGCGGTTCACAAACACGCCGTCTTCCTGATAGCCGAGCAATGTGTAAGGCGGCAGTTGGTAATAAATGCCGGTATTGAAATTGAAGGCCAGCCGGTCGGTAAAGTTGTAGGAAGCCGAAAAGCGCGGCGAAAACTGATCAAGCGGATTGGACATGGCCTCGGAAAAGTCGTTGCCGTCCACGCGGATGCCGCCGGAGAGTACCAACCGCTCATCGAGGAACTTGCGGCTCAATTGCGCGAAAGCGTAATATTTATTAAGGTTGAAATCAGATGCGTAGTTGACGGTTTGCGGGCCGGCGGCAGTGAAAATGCGGTTGAACGTACGGTTGTTGTAGCGCACAAATTCGTAGCCCGCGCCATAGTTGAGTTTGAAACCCTTGATACGGGAAGTATTTTCGATGCGCAGTTTGTTTTCCACTTCCTGCGAACGATAGCGAAAAATGAGGTTGTCCTCGGTAGAATCGTCGTTGCGGAAATACTTCTCCGATTCGTTGTTGAGCATGTTGCGGCTCAACACTACCGTCCAGAACCCGTTATCGGTGTAGTGTTTGTACACCAAGCCATTGGTGTAGTTCCATTGCGGCGATACCGGCAGCACGTCTAAGAGGTATTGCTGCTCTTCGGTTTCGTTGGCGTCAAAATTGAGTTTGAATTGATCTACTGCACCCAAACCGATGAAATACAGTTCATTGCGCTCGTCAAATTTGGTTTTGATCTTGGCTTGAAAGCCGTTGAAAGTAGGCAAAAACGGCAACCCGATGGCTTTGAACAAAAACTGGAGATACGAGCGCCGGGCCGAAACCAAAAACGTCGTTTTGTCGCCGATGGGGCCTTCCAGCGTGGCGCCGATGTCGGTAGCGCTCACCTGAAAAGTGCCGCCGATGCGGTCGTTGCGGCCATCGCGCTGGCGGAAATTGAACACTGAGCTGGAGGCATTGCCCCGGTTGGCTGGGAAGGCGCTGCTGTAAAAATCTACTTCCTGAATGAAGTTGACGTTGATGATGCCCACCGGCCCGCCCGATGCGCCCTGTGTAGCAAAGTGATTGATGACGGGCACTTCCACGTCGTCCAAAAAGAAGCGGTTTTCGTTGGGCGCGCCGCCGCGAATGATGAGGTCGTTGCGGAAAGAAGCGGGCGTAGTGACGCCGGGCAGGGCTTGCACCACGCGCGAGATGTCGCGGTTGCCGCCGGGGTTGCGCATGATTTCCGCTACACCGATGGTGCGCAGGCTCACCGGACTTTCTTCGGTTTTGCGGAAAGGCGAAGATTTGACCACCACCTCGGTCAGGGCGGCGGCGTTTTCTTCCATTTCGAGGTTCACTTCTGCCGGGCGGGTATTGGCGACCTGTACCTCAAATTCTGCGACGTCGGCAAAGCCGATAAAGCTCACGCGCACATTGTACAGGCCCGGCGCCAGGCCGGTGATTTCGTAAGCGCCGTTTTCGTCGGTCACAGCGCCTTTGTCAGTGTTTTCCACCAGCACATTGGCGAAGGAGATTGGCTCGCGATTGATTTTGTTGGTTACTTTTCCTTTGATGATGCCGTTTTGAGCAACTGCAACGGAAGCGCCGAACAGGCCGGCTAAGAGGAGTAGAATGGTTGTGAAACGCATGGTGAGTAAATGTAGTGGTGTGCTGTTGTGCTGATTGCTGAGCGAACGTGTTTGCAAGTCCGGCACAGGATTTGATTCAATTACTTGATGATTAAAAAGACACAGCGAAAGCGGTTTTTGCTCTTGCCAGGATGCTGAACAGACCAAGCGGTAAAATGTTGGAAAATTTTCTTCGGCTCGCGCTCGCTGTATGCTGTTCTGACAAAAACAGCCAGGCGTAAGGATTGCGCAGAGAGGATGGTCATGGCAGTTGCTGAGGGCCTATGCGAGACAAATTTAAAATAAATTGTTTTATATAATTTAAAACAATAATTTTAATATAATTTACTTTTTTTAGTTAAAGTTTTGGGAAATCGAATTCCTGTATTACTTTTGGCCTGCTAAGAAAACACGGACAAAGACAACAAAGCGAATTTCAAAGTTTGGAAAGCCTTCTATTACATTCCAAAAACTATTGAAAACCAACGCGTTCGTTAACTTCTAAAAGCTCATGAGAAAGGAAAAGTTTGTTTACAATACGCATACGCTCAGGTACGAAAAAGTGGTAGAACCTTGGAGCGCGATCATTCTCAGAATTTTCGGCTTCGTTTGCGCTGCATTGGTTACCGGGTTCATTTTCACCCTCGTTTCCCACCGCTTTTTTCCTTCGCCAAAGGAAAAGGCATTGCTGAATGAGATTCAACAACAAAAAGCGCTGCTGGGCGATGCCTCAGAGGAGTTGGACCGTTTACGCACCCAATTGGGCAGCCTCAAAGACCGGGATGAGTATGCGTACCGCATGATTTTCGGGATGGAACCCATTGATGAAGCCGTTTGGGAAGGCGGCGTGGGCGGCCACGATCAGTATGAGCAGCTCAAAGAGTTCCGCTATTCCGGCGAAACCATGGCCTCGGTACAAGAAAAAATAGACAAGCTGAAGCGGCAAATGGTGATACAGTCCAAGTCTTTGGATACCATCATGGATATGTCTGCCGCTAAAGAAAAAATGCTGGCCTCCATGCCTTCCATCAAGCCGGTACGCGCCGACAAGTTGAATCGTGGGGTGTCGCTCTTGTCCGGTTTCGGCTACCGCATCCACCCGATCTACAAAGTGCCGCGCATGCACACGGGTATTGATTTTTCAGCGCCCAAAGGTACCTCCATTCAGGCCACCGGCGCCGGCAAAGTGGTAAAGGCCGAGAACGAAGGCAATGGTTATGGCCTGTGCGTAACCATAGATCATGGATATGGCTACCAAACCATTTATGCGCACATGAGCAAGATAGATGTAAAAGTAGGCCAGAAAGTTGTTCGCGGCCAGTCTATCGGGCGGGTAGGTAGTTCGGGCGCCTCCACTGCGCCGCATTGCCATTATGAAGTGGTTTATAAAGGCAATAAGGTAAACCCGATTCACTATGTGATGGACGGCCTGTCTCCTCAAGAATACCAAACATTGGTAAAAGCCTCCGAAACGGCCAATCAGTCGTTCGACTAATCACGCGTTGCATCGCGGCAAAAAAGGCAAGGCTGGATTCGTGGTCTTGCCTTTTTTCGTTGACAGCGTAAAGAGAAACAAAACCGGGCGCTCGTCGAAAAAATCGGCGCACCAAACCTGCTCCTGTCACACTTTTGAACAAAAAAGAACCAATGGCAGTGGAAACGACTCAAGACGAAGCTAAACGGTGTACCAACTGTGAGCACCCCATGGATGAGGGGGCTAAGTTTTGCAGTGCCTGCGGCCAGAAGCGCGTGCCCGGAATCCCGACTGTCTGGCATTTAGTGAAGGATTTCTTAGCCTCTTTACTCAATCTGGACTCCCAGCTTTTCCAAACGCTGCGCGACATGATGATACCGGGAAAGCTGACCACCGAGTATTTCAAAGGGCGGCACAAACGCTACATCAATCCGGCAAGGCTCTTTCTTGTTACTGCGTTGCTGCATTTTGCCGTGCTGGGATACATATTTTCCGGCGGGCAGGAAATTATGACGGAGTTATTGGAGCAGCAAAAGAGAAGCGGGCACCGCGATCTGTTTTTGCTGGAATTGGACAGCGTAAAATCGGAAATAGCCGCCGGGTATAAAAAATACCCCCTCGTAGGGGAGGCGTTGGATTCCCTCCGCGCCCACATGGGCGATACTGTTTCTTTAGATTCCAGTACCTTTGGCTATTACAGCGTGCAAAAGGGAGAGTTTGTAGAATTGACAGTCAGCTCACAGGATATGTTGGATTTGCGCACTCAAGACCTGCTCGACAAGTATCATGTGCAGGGCCGTATGGAACGATTTCAGGCCGGGCAGTTTTATCGCATACTCCGAGAGGGGGATAGTTTTTTGAGCTACCTGCTGGGCAATCTCATTTGGCTTGTAGCGCTCATGATGCCCGCTTTGGCGCTGTTGCTCAAGCTGTTGTACATCCGCAGGCGGCGGTATTTTGTAGAGCATCTGGTTTTTTCCTTTCACTACCATGCCTTTGCATTTGTCGTGTTTTCTATTGCGTTTTTCTTTTTCGGGTCGGATATGCTTGCCGCCTTCCAATCAGAAAAAGACGTCAACTTGGGCGTGCATCCGGCTCACAGCATTGCGTTGGCATTGGTACTGATTTATCTGTTTGTAGCCATGAAGCGGGTGTATCAACAAGGCTTCATCAAGACCTTCCTGAAATTTTGGGTACTCAATGTCTCCTATTTATTTATTTTTACGCTGTGTTTAACCCTGACTTTGGTCGTCGGGGCGCTGCTGTTTTAATTTCTCATCCACTCATCACAGACCGTTATGCAACGCAACTTTCTTTTTTGCATCCTCTCCGTCATTACATTCAGCGTTTATGCTCAAACGCCCGTACCTGCGCCGCCACAGGAAATGCCGGTTTACATCGTAGGCGCTACGGCGCATTTGGGCAACGGGTTAGTAGTGGAAAACAGCATTGTGGCTTTTGAAAACGGCAAGATCACGCTGGTGCGCACGCCGCAAACTCTGCCGCAAGTCAACCTCAGTCGCTACAAAGTCATTGAGGCCAAAGGCAAACACCTCTATCCGGGCTTCATCGCGCCGAATACGCAATTGGGATTGGTAGAAATTGAAGCCGTGCGCGCTACCGTGGACGCCGGCGAAATCGGCGAACTCAATCCCAATGCCCGCTCCATCATTGCGTATGACTCCGACTCTGAAGTGCCGCCTACGGTGCGCGCGCAGGGCATCCTGCTGGCACAGATCACGCCGCAGGGAGGTCTGCTTTCAGGGCAGTCGTCTATCGTGCAGTTGGACGCATGGAACTGGGAAGATGCCGCCTACAAAATGGACATCGGCCTGCACCTCAACTGGCCGGCGATGTTTTCGTTCAACTGGCGGGAAGGCAGCCTGAGCAAAAATGCCAACTACGACAAGCAGGTAGAAGTCATCGAAACTTACCTGACTGAAGCGCTGGCCTATTGCAAAAATGATAAACCCGCCGAGAAAAACCTAAAATTGGAATCGGCCTGCGCCCTGTTCAACGGCAGTCGCAAGCTGTTTCTTCATGCCGACGACGCCAAAGCCATCACCGCAGGCGTGCTGTTGGCCAAGCGTTTCGGCATTACGCCGGTAGTAGTGGGCGGCGGCGATGCGGCCATTATAGCCGATTTCCTCAGAGAAAATCATGTGCCGGTCATTTTGGGCAACGTACACGCGCTGCCCATGCGGGACGATGCCGACGTGGATGCGCCGTTCAAACTGGCGGCCCAATTGCAGCAGGCAGGCGTCATGTTTTGCTTTAGCATGGATGGTTTCTGGCAGCAGCGCAACCTCGCGTTTCAGGCCGGACACGCTGTAGGCTTCGGGCTTCCGTACGAGCAGGCAGTGGCGGCGCTGACACTCAACACGGCCCGTATTTTGGGCATAGACGCCACCGTCGGTTCTATTGAGGAAGGTAAAGACGCCATACTGTTTCTCTGCGAAGGCGATGCGTTGGACATGCGAAGCAGCAAGGTTTCATTGGCCTTCATCAACGGGCGGCAGATCAGCCTGGACCACAAGCAGTTGGAACTGTACCGCAAGTTTAAGACCAAATATGAGCGGGGCGGAAAGTAAATGGACTTGTGCCCTAAAAAAATCCCTGCCGGAAAAACATACTCCTGCAGGGATTTTTTTGCAAAAAATAAACGCCTAGTAGTGGGGCAAAAATAAATGCTCATTTTCTTTAGGCCAAAGGATTAGATAAGACACTTAAAATGAAACGTTTACTTATCTAATCCTTTGGCGAAAATGATCACTTTATTTTTTTATCGCCCCCTATCTCCTCTTCTTCTTCACCGGCTTGCGGCCATATTTTTTGTAAGAATTTTTGCTCTTCTTTTTAAAAAGCTGTTCGTGCGTGGCTCTGTTCAGGCGGCTGTTGGCGTCTGCGTCCACTTCCTCGCGGGCAGGCTCCCATTGGTATCGCAGTCCCAGTGAAATGGTTTGTTGGCGGGCCTGAATGCCGTCAATGTTGCTGTGCAACAAGTCGGGTTTGGTGTCTTTGTCGTACAGGTTGGACAGCGACAAAGAGTAGCCGGCAAACATGCCTACGGAGGGCGTGAAACGGTAGGCCAATTCGCCCCGAACGCCAAAGATCAGGTTATTGAATCCGTCGCCGGAATTTTCCACGCTGGTGCCTTTGCTGTAAACACACTCACTGACGGTGACGCCGGTCGCATTGTTGAAATAGCGGCGATTGATGAAGACATCTTCTTTGGCAATGCACGTGAAGGCAGGCAACGCAGCCCAGGCGCCGGCGGCTATTTCCAACTGTCCTTTGCCGGGGCGGAGGCGCAGCTCAAGCGGGATTTGCAGGTGCAGCACATCGTGGCGATAAAAGGGATCGGTGGCGGGGTCGAAGTCGTCGGGGATGACGATTTCGTCGCAGGTGGGGGAAATGGTGGTGGGAGGCAGAAACAGGGTGTCGCTGCCGCCGGGCGCGGGGAGGTAGCGCAGGAAATCGGGCCTCAGATCGTAGCTGCTGTATTGCAGGGTAAGCCCGGTGCCGATGAGCAGGCTGCGGCTGATGTTCCACTGCACGCCGCCGGAGAGGAAAGCGCCGGGGCCGGGCCGAAACTCGAAGGCGCTCTCGGAGAGTACGTCGTAGGTTTTAAATTTGCCGTTGACAAACTGTGAAAACGGAATGAGTACCTGCGCATCGGGCGACTGCAAGAGGGAGTAATTGGCGCCGCCCGATATGGAAAATCCGGCGGATTGTGAGAGCAATTGAACCGTGAGGAGGAATGCCGGCAGTGCGGCGATGGCGGTTTGGAATGTTTTGTTCATAAGGAAGCAGGTTGACGAGGTGTGAAAAAGAAATGAGCGTCCACATAACGCCTGATGGCCTGTGATGGTGTAGAGGCGGGCGGTTTATTAACATTGTTAGAGCCGACAACTCTCTACCTGTATCGGGTGTGGAGCTGTCGGCTCTTGGCGGTCTGCTGCGTGAGGGGGCCGAAGGCAGTGACGACGCAGGAGGAGCGACTGAGGCGCCCGACGGCGCTTTTGTTTCTGCCAGAGCGCCGGCACGCCCCAAAAACAATCACCTTGCAGCGCCGACAACTGTCATTAGTAGAGCGGATGGCTCGGCCGGCGCATGTTTTCAGCGACTAAAGTCGCCCGTACCGTAGGCTGGTGCTGTAGGCCCTTGTTTCGGCGACTGAAGTCGCCCGTACCGGAGGCTACTGCACCGTATTGCGTCCGATGCTTTCGTAGTAGAAGCCCTGCTCGCGCATGAAGTCGAGGTCGTAGAGGTTGCGCCCGTCGAAGATGTTGGGTTGGCGGAGGAGACGGCGCAGCACCTCGAAAGCGGGGGTGCGGAACACGCTCCACTCGGTGACGATGGCCAAGGCGTCGGCTTCGATGAGGGCCTCGTAGGGGTCTTTGACAAAGGTGATGCGGCTGCCGTAGATACGCTCGACGTTGCTCATGGCTTCGGGGTCGTAGGCTTTGACGGCGGCGCCGGCTTCGAGCAGTTCGTCAATGATGTAGAGTGCGGGCGCTTCGCGGATGTCGTCGGTATTGGGCTTGAAGGCCAGGCCCCACACGGCGATGGTTTTGCCGCTGAGATCGTTGCCGAGCCTGGCTTTGATTTTGTGGGCGAGGATGTGCCGTTGGCGGTCGTTGACAGACATGACCGAGTGGAGGATTTTGAAATCGTAGTTGTATTCGCCGGCGGTTTTGGCCAATGCCTGCACGTCTTTGGGGAAGCAGGAGCCGCCGTAGCCTACGCCGGGAAAGAGGAAGCGCTTGCCGATGCGGGTGTCGCTGCCCATGCCCATGCGCACCATGTCCACATTGGCGCCCACGCGCTCGCAGAGGTTGGCGATTTCGTTCATAAAAGTGATGCGGGTGGCTAAGTAGGCATTGGCGGCGTATTTGGTCATTTCAGCCGAGCGCTCGTCCATGAAGAGGATGGGGTTGCCCTGCCGCACAAAGGGTTCGAAGAGTTGTTTCATCACTTTGACGGCACGAGGGGAGGAGGTGCCTACCACCACGCGGTCGGGTTTCATAAAGTCTTCAACAGCAACGCCTTCGCGCAGAAATTCGGGATTGGAGACCACGTCGAAGAGTTCTGTGCTGAGATTTTCGGCGAGGATGGCGTGTACTTTTTCGGAGGTGCCGACGGGTACGGTGCTTTTATCCACGATGACGGTATAGTTCTGGATCATGCCGCTCAGTTGCCGCGCTACGCCGAGGATGTATGACAGGTCGGCGCTGCCGTCTTCGCCGGGAGGGGTGGGCAAGGCCAAAAAAATGACTTGGGCGTGGGCTACGGCCGGGGCCAGGTCGGTGGTGAATTCGAGGCGGCCTTGTTTGGAATTGCGCTCGAAGAGGATTTCGAGGCCGGGTTCAAAAATGGGGACTTCGCCGTTGCGCATGCGCTCTACTTTGGCGGCGTCTATGTCCACACAAATGACGTGGTTGCCGGTTTCGGCAAAACAAGTGCCGGTGACCAAGCCTACATATCCTGTTCCTACTACTGCTATATTCATGATGCGAGTTGTTTTGAGGCCGCAAAGGTACGGATATGGCGGGGAAAACGCGACAGATGTGTCAACATTCCGGCGGATGCACATACACTGCTACCGGGCGCAACAACTCTCCGGGGCGGGCCTCCGAACTGAGCAGGAGTATGTCCTGAACGGCATTGAAGGTTGTGCATTCTAATATCAAATCCGGTTTGCCGTCCTGATCCAGATCGCCGGCCCAAACGGGTTTAAAACTTTCGATGCCCGGCAAGATGTGGGTCAGTTCCTGCCAGACTTTGTACTGGGAGTAGTTGTCGGCCACAAAGAGGCGAAAGTTTTTTTGTGTAAAACCCCAGGACTCCAATTCGTAGCTGCCCGTCGCCAGCAAGTAATAATATGGCGGGATGAATCCATTTCTGTCTCGTCCGATCGGAAGCGCTGTTTGATCGCCCGCCCGGATGTAGTCGGGGTCGTTCCAAAGCGCTCCGACAGTGGCGGCCCAGATTCCTGCCTGCCGGGATGACAGCGGCTTGTTGAGGCCGATGATGAAAATAGCGGGGGCGCTCTGATTGGTTTTCAAAACCAGATGAGCGAAAGCTCCATCATCGTATTTCACTGTGTCAAAACGCACGCTGATGGGGCGCAGCATTTCACCCGTTTCGGTGTAATAAATTCCATACCAGTACTTTACAACAGGGGCGTTTTGCAATGTCGCTCCTTCGTTCAGCAGTACATATTTCCCTGACAGATAAGCCGAAAATACAAAGCCTTCCTGCTCTTGATAGCGCACTTTCATCCAGTATCCTTTCAAGCCATTGACGGTCAGCAGCTTGCCAGACTGAAGACTTGAAATATGTGCCACGAATGCTCCGTTGGGAATGGTCGTCAATACATCTGCTTGAGCGTCGGGTTCGGCGCGCAGGCGCAGCGAGGAGGCAATGACCATCCACTCGTCCAAAGGCAGTGAAGTTTGGGCAGGAAGTGTATGAATACAGGCAATCAGCAGCAGTAAAAACAGCAGTCGGATAAGATGAGAATGCATAGGCAGCGAGTTGTTATGTTGTTGTGTGACCTATCAAAAAACAAGCATGCAGTAGGCGCGCTGTGGCGCGCGGTTCTAAGCGTGAAGGAACGCGAAACCTTGAACACGTAACGTGAAACACGGAACCCGAAACAAGGCCCGTTCCTGTCCGTACTACTAAGGCGCACTAAACTTGCTCCACGACGACCTCTTTTCCCTCCACTGCAATGGCCAAGCGGAGGATGTCTGTCACGCCATGAGCATTGAGTTCTGTATCGTATTTTTTAGCGAGTACTTGAGTGCGGGCTTCTGTCAGGCGGCCGGGCAAGGTTTCGCCCCGTTTCGGGCGCACCGCCTTGATTTCCATAACGATGCCCTTCCGGGAGAAGTCTTTGGGGATGAGGCAGATGTCGTAGCGACCATGGCCGCTTTCTCCATTGGAGCGAATGAGGTACGCCGAATCCAAGCGGGCCAGCAGTCCCAGTAGAAAGGCATGGTAAAAATGCTCGGTGCGGTTATCTGCCGTGTCGTAAAAACTGACCACCTTGAGTACGAATTTCGCCAAGTCCTCGCCAAAGGTCAGTACATCGCCCGTGGTGAGGGCCTCCAGCAACTTGTCGTTGAAAGAGCGCCCCAAATCCTCGTTGAACCAAGCCATGAGGGTACTTCTGTAGGCCAGCAACACCTCGCGATTGGGGATAGCCAGTTCATATTCAGTGATGAGGTCAACGGTCTCTTGTTTGCCGATGCGCAAGTAGCCCGCAAAGTACATCAGACTGAGAATAGCATTGGGATTGGTCTCCAATCCCCGGAAGGTGAGAAATTCGTCCACTTCCGCACAGAGGCTTTTGCCGCGCATCAGGGTAGTGAGTTGCTCCTTCACGTCGGCCTCCCTACCAAAGAAAAGCCGTTTGAGCAGATCGTGCCCGCCGGTATTCACCCAATAAGGACTCGGAGATTGGCCACCCTCAGCTACATAATTGAGGATGGACCAAGGATTATAGATTGGGGTGCCGCCGTATCGGTAGCCATCGTACCAAGCGGTGATTTCGTCCATCTCGCGGCCATTGAGACCGTAGTGGGCCAACATGGTCTTTACTTCCTGCTCTGTGAAGCCGAACTTATCAGAATAGCGCCCGACTTTGAGACCTGCGTCTGAGATGAAGTTGTTCAGCCCGCTGAAAAGGCTCTCCTTGGCCACCCGCAGGATGCCTGTGAGTACGCCTTTGAAGAGAGCGTTATTGTCCTTCAGCCCCTTACCCAAAAGCATCCGCATGAACTTGACCATGTCGTCGTAGTACCCATGCAGCCAGGCATCCACCAAAGGCGTGTCGTACTCGTCTATCAACAGCACTACCTGAGCGCCGTGATGTTGGTGCAGCAGGTCCGCTAATTTTTTGATAGCGTCCCAGAAGATGTGCTCGGCTGGTTGTCCGGTATCCATGCTCGTTTCCATCTTGGCCATCAGTTTGTCATATACCGGATGCCCCGCCAGAGAGGTGTGCCGCGCCCACTCCTCGTACAGTAGGGTGGTCATGGCCTGCATGGCGGTGGTATAAGTCCCCATTTTCACGTCCTTGAACGACAGTTCAATGACCGGGTATTTCCCCTGATACCGGGTCATCATCTCCTCGTCGTCAGTCACGGCCAGCCCCTCGAAGAGGTGGCCGTACTCTCCCTCGCAGTCAAAGAAGTAGCGCAGCGTGGAGAGGTTCAGCGTCTTGCCGAAGCGCCGCGGGCGGCAGTGGAGTTGTATCTCAGCCCCCTCTACAACGGCGCGCACCATTGCAGTTTTGTCCACATAGTAGCGGCCAGTCTCTATGATTTTTTTGAAGTCTGATGAACCGAGTGGCGATAGCTTGGGCATGATGGAAGCATTTGACTACAAAGATACGAAATTCTCCAGCTTGGTGAAGGGAGGACGAGTGTGAGGGGTGAGGGGTGAGGGGTGAGGGGTGAGG
>ERZ761602.4803-NODE-4803-length-16736-cov-13.848750_pt1 | contig 16736 bp, 11 predicted proteins | sample MGYA00512165_ERZ761602 | MGnify/ENA primary metagenome ERZ761602 (study PRJEB28899, sample SAMN02445085) | bioreactor sludge metagenome | biome: EBPR sludge; isolation source: Thorneside wastewater treatment plant | place: Australia: Brisbane, Thorneside...
GATAATACCTATACTTAATATATTTATTCATACTAAAACAGCGTCCTACTCCGAAGTTCTACAACAATTTCTCAAAAGCAATCCAATAAAAAAAGATGCCTAAGCATCTTTACTCTTTTTCTTTTTTTTCTTCGTAATCAAGTAATTTTTTTGGATGAACTCCAAGCCCTTTTGCTAATTCAAGTAATGTTGTAAATGCTAAATTACGATTGCCTCTTTCAATTTCACTAAGATTACTTTTAGTCAGATTACTATTGATAGCAACTTTATCTTGACTAAGACCCAGTTCTTTTCTAATCCCACGTACATGAGAGCCAAATTGAGCTAATCTTTTATCTTTTTCTTTACTCATACTACAAAATGCGGAAATATTTTGATAAAAAATGTTATAAGAACTTATAACAAATTAAAATATTTATTATATTCGCAGTGTTCAATTAATAGATATCACATAAAATATGATTTCATTTTTTTGAATATATTTGCGATTCTTCAAAAAACATTGAAGCATTCGCTTAGAATCTCGCCTTAGAAAACTGGTAATTTTGCAACGAGATGATAAGTATGATGCTCACGTCAATACTGGCGTGGGCTCTCTTATTGTTGCAACGGTATACCAGTACCTCTAAGGCAGTAAGTTGAGTTCCACGCTTTTTTTATTCCCCACAGGCACTCTCTTAATTCTTCGCACTGCTTTTTTTATCCTGAACGTCTCGCGTCACGGTCTTATCAGTATTTTTTTTTTAGTTAGTTAGATCTATGTCGCTCAACCTTGCCGCCACACATGCACGAGCGGCATAGTTCCCCTAACCCAAAACCCAAACCCTTTTAAACTTTTAAACCCTTAAACTCTTAAACAACATTAAACCTTTAAACTCTTAAACAACATTAAACCCTTAAACAACATTAAACAACCTTAAACCTTTTAAACATTGTCAAACCTTTAAATCCATCGCCTATGAAATAAAAGCCGCCACAATCCGCTCAAATCCGCCCAACTTGTCCGCCGTGGCGGATCCGTGGCAAAACCCCAAAAAGCGTAGCTTTTTTAAAAATTCGTGCAATTCGTGTAATTCGTGGCAAAACCCAAAAGCGAAGCGTAAAAAATTCGTGCATTCGTGGCAACCAAAAAAAAAGCGAAGCGTTACCAAGCATCAAAAACTTTGTGCCTTCACCGCTTAGTGGCAAATTAAAAAACGAAGTGCCTTAGAAGTAAAACTCAGCTTCTCAGCAACTCAGCCACTTAGCAACTCAGAAAAAAAAAGTCCCCTAACCCGTCGCCAAACCAGATAGAGGACCAAATCAAACAAAACGTAAGTCTCATTTAACTAACCAATTTTATGAATAAAATTTCAATAAACCAAAAAACCAACCCCATAAAGTACCTCTGCATCCTTGCATTCACTTTATGCACCCTCGCATCAACAGCACAAACCCAACAACCCATCACCGGCACAGTCTCCGATACACAAGGAACTCTCCCCGGTGTAACCGTCCTCATCAAAGGCAAAACCTCCGGAACCCTCACCGATGAAAACGGCTACTTTTCCATTGCAGCCACCCCTACAGATGTGCTAGTGTTTTCATACATGGGCTACAAAACCCAAGAAATCATTATCAGTAACCAAACAGTCCTAAACATCCAACTTCAAGAAGACACCACCCAACTTAAAGAAGTAATCCTCAATGCCGGCTACTACTCCGTCAAAGATAAAGAACGCACGGGCAGTATTTCCCGCATCACCGCCAAAGACATCGAAACCCAACCAATCACAAATATTATAGGAACAATGCAAGGGCGTATGGCTGGCGTAAACATTGTGCAGGAAAGCGGTATCGCAGGAGGTGGCTTTCAAATAATAGTTCGTGGGGTAAATAGTCTACGCACCGGAGCCAATACACCCCTATATATTATTGATGGAGTTCCCTACTCGTCAGATCCCATTAGCGACCGCCAAACATCATCATCCATTCCTGGGGATGGCAATCCTCTGGCAAGTATAAACCCTAATGATATCGAAAGTATCGAAGTCCTCAAAGATGCCGATGCCACAGCCATCTATGGCTCACGAGGGGCAAATGGCGTAGTGTTAATTAGCACAAAAAAAGGTAAATCAGGCAAAACTACAGTTACTATCGATACAAACCATTCCTACGGTTCAGTAACCAAAATGATGGAAATGATGAATACAGAGCAATACTTAAAAATGCGTCGCGATGCGTTTGCCAACGATGGCATTACTACCTATCCGGCAAATGCATTCGACGTAAACGGAACGTGGGACCAAAACCGATACACCGATTGGCAAAAAGTACTCATTGGCGGAACGGCAGAAACAACCTTCTTGCAAGCATCAGTTAGTGGTGGAACAGAACAATCAAGTTACTTGTTCAGCGGAAATTACCGCACAGAAAGTAGTGTGTTCCCCGGTGACTTTCTCTACAAGAAAGGCGGAGCAAGAGTTAATTTTAATCACAACTCAAAAGACAATCGATTTCAATTCAACTTCTCTGCTAGCTACATGGCACAAGACAACAATCTCCCTTGGATAGACTATGTAACACTAGCCCGACAGCTGGCCCCCAATGCTCCCGCTCTATACGACGACCAAGGTAACTTGAATTGGGAAAACAATACTTGGGAAAACCCACTTGCAAATTCAGAAAGTAAAAGTTTAATCCACACAACAGACCTCATCACAAATGCGATACTGGCTTTTAAACTAACAAACAACCTCACAATCAAATCAAATTTTGGATTCACAGACCTAAAAAACAACGACAGCCGTTCATTGCCGTCAACAATGTACAATCCGGCATTTAACCTCACAAGTCAACAATCCTCTATTTATTGGAACGATTTCACAAGAAGCTCTTGGATAGTAGAACCACAATTAAATTGGATTAAAAAAACAGGAAAGTCATCGTTCAATGTACTGCTAGGTGCCACATACCAAAATCAAACAAGTGAAAAATTAGCAACTTTGTCTGCGGTGTTTTCAAGCAATAGCCTACTCTACAATCAAGCAGCAGCGGCACAAACAGTAGTATATAACAATGATATAATAGAATACAAATACCAAGCATTTTTTGGTCGTCTCAATTACGATTTCGATAACCGATATATACTCAATATAACTGGAAGAAGAGATGGCTCAAGTCGCTTTGGTCCGGGAAATCAATTTTCAACATTTGGAGCAGCAGGAGCAGCCTGGTTGTTCAGCAACGAATCGTTTATTCAAAATAATATTCCTTTTCTGAGCTTCGGAAAACTACGCACTAGTTATGGCACAACGGGTAGCGACCAAATTGGTGACTATCAATTTTTAAACACCTATTCAAATTCAAGTTTCCAATATGCCGGAGCAATCGGTCTCCAACCGGCCCGTTTATACAACCCTAACTTTAGTTGGGAAACAAATAAAAAATGGGAAGCGTCACTTGAATTAGGTTTTCTCAACGATCGCATTTTCATTACTACATCCCATTACAAAAACCGCTCATCCAATCAGCTAGTGGGTTTACCGCTTCCCGGAACAACTGGGTTTGCTTCAATTCAGGAAAATCTAAATGCCGAAGTAGAAAATTTTGGTTGGGAAACTACATTGCGGTTAATACCAATAAAAACCGCAAACTTTTCTTGGACAACGAACGTTAACATTACCAAAGCGGGAAACAAATTAGTATCATTTCCCGGATTAGAAAATTCAAGTTATCGAACACAATATGTAGTAGGTCAACCAACAACCATACGAAAACTTTTCAATTTCACTGGGGTCGATCCACAAACAGGGCTTTACCAGTTTGAAGATGTAAATGGTGATGGTATCATTTCTTTTGAATACGACCGCGAAACAGTGCGAGATTTTAATCCTGATTTCTATGGGGGTTTACACAATGTTTTTACATACAAAGGACTTCAACTTGATTTTTTAGTACAATTCGTAAAACAAGAAAATTTCAATTTTGCAAATACACAACGTGCCGCCGGACACTTCGCCAATAAACCGGTCGAATACCTAAACAGTTGGGCACAAGCGGGTGACAATGCTCCGTATCAATTGTATGCCACAAACACAAATCAAGTAGCATCCCAACGCAGTGAGTTCTTCAGTTTAAGTAACGGAGCAGTTAGTGATGCTTCATTTATAAGGCTCAAAAATATAGCAATAACCTACGACATACCGAAAAAAATCCTCAAGGATTTAGGGTGTCGATTATCGCTACAAGGTCAAAACCTGTTTACGATTACGTCATACAAAGGAGCAGATCCTGAATTTACCCTTGGCGGAACATTACCTCCCCTTCGCATTTATTCAATTGGACTTCAACTAACATTTTAATAAAATTTCAAAAAAATGAAAAATCAATCAATAATTAAAAAATGTTTATTACTAGTAAGCATAATAGTAATAATCGTAAGTTTTCAAAGTTGTGACGAATTTGTGGATGTCGATCAACCCAATTCGCAATTAACCACACAAGCAGTCTTCGAAAATGCAACAACAGCTACAGCAGCTGTTACCGATATGTATGCCCAATTGAGAGAACACGGAGTACTAACGGGCAGAATAAACGGTCTTTCAAACCTGCTAGGCACCTATTCAGATGAACTCATTTCTTATGAAAATGGTATTTATACAAGTGAACCGTTTTACACAAATTCATTATCGCCATCAATGACCTATATCAGTAATATTTGGAATAGATCCTATACCCAAATATATGCAGCAAACGCAGTGCTAGAGGGATTAGACAATTCCAATACAATACCCGAAAACACCAAAAATCAATTACGAGGCGAAGCATTGTTCATTCGTTCATTAGTACATTTTTATTTAATAAACCTGTATGGTGACGTTCCTTATATAACCTCAACAGAATACAGACAAAACAGTGTAGCAACCAGAACAGCAAAAGAATTGATCTACCAAAATATCATAAACGATTTAGAAACGGCATCCAATTTAGTCAATGCAGAATACACTCAAGCAGGTAGAAATCGTCCCAACCGCTCAACAATAAAAGCTCTGTTGGCAAGAGTCTATCTATATAATGGCGACTATCCGGAAGCAGCGAATACGGCTTCGGCGGTTATAAACGAAACCTCGCTCTACAGTGTAGTAAACAACCTTGACCAAGTTTTCCTAAGAAATAGCACATCAACTATTTGGCAATTATCTCCGGGGTCAAATGGACCAAACACACACGAAGGTTCAACTTTCATATTCATGACAGGTCCTCCAATTCGGGTATCGTTATCCGAAGAATTAATTAGCCAATTTGAAGTAAACGATTTAAGAAAAGTTCATTGGATAAAATCAGTAACAAATGGAAACAACGTATGGTACCATCCTTTTAAATACAAGCAAAACAACATAACCGCAACGAGCCAAGAAAATTCAATTATTTTCAGATTAGAAGAACAAATTTTAATCCGGGCAGAAGCACGAGCAAGGCAAGGAGAAATAATTGGAGCTATAGAAGATATAAATATAATCCGTAGTCGTGCAGGATTACCCAATACCACCGCTGTTTCCCAAAGTGAATTGATCGAGGCTATTAAGCAAGAACGTCAAGTAGAGTTTTTTACGGAATTAGGGCATCGATTTTTCGATCTCAAACGATGGAATCTATTAGATCAAGTGCTGGCAACCAAACCAGGGTGGAACAATACAGATGCCCTATGGCCTTTACCACTCGCAGAAATGAACGCAAATCCATTTTTAACACCTCAAAATCCCGGCTATTAAAATGAATTATTTTCCATTTCAAAAAACAGTAGTTTTCTTCGACCTTCGATTGACCACAATTACATTGCTATTCATTCTTTTAGGTTTAAAAATGCATGGTCAAGAACTAAGCAAACAACAAATAAAGGAGAGTGACTTTCAAAAGTGGGGCAAATTAATAAATCAGGCTATTTCCGAAAAAGGGAATTGGATAAGCTACTCGATGCAATACAGCGAAGCACCGGATACTCTTTTTGTAGAAAGTGTAAATAAAAAAAAGAACTATCAATTTGCTAATGCAAACAAAGGCGAGTTCATAGGCGAGATGTCATTTATCTATTTAGATAAAAACAAGACACTCAATTGGATTGATTTAAATTCGGGAGAAAATAAAACGATTAAAAACATCAAGTCGTATGATGTTTCAAACAGCCATTATATAATAACAATAGAACAGCGAGACAACAAGAAGTATTTAGGTATAAGAGACTTCAAGGCAAATAGCCTAGAGAATATAGAAGGTGTAGTTGAATACAAATTAAATAATTCGAGAGATGCTTTACTATGTTATAAAGAAGAGAAACAAGTGAAAAGTATGACAATAATTAAATTGGGGACTTCGATTCAAAAATCACAAATTAGGGAAGAAAACAATGTTTCTTTTTCAAATTTGGTTTGGAGCGATAGTGATCAATCCATTGCATTTTTAGAGAAATACACAGAAAAAGAAGAGAAACTCTTCTACTATTCACTAGAAAAAGATAGATGGTCAGAGCTCAATCCCGAAGAGATAGAAAATTTTCCAAAAGAATTTCAATTAAGTGCAAGACAAAACTCGATAACCATTTCGCCGGACGATGAACGAGTAATTTTTGGAATAATTAAAAATCTAAGCCCTCAAGGTAAAAATAATCCGGTACAAATTTGGAATTCAAATGACGCAGTTATCCATTCCGAAAAAAAGCATTTAGGTGAACTTGAAAATAATTTTCAATTGGCAGTATGGTGGCCACAAACCGGCAAATTTTCTCAAATTACAGAGGAAAACAAACCGTATTGCATCCTTAATAATGCTAAAGACTATGCACTAACTTTCAACTATACCGATATCCCACATCAGTACACAATGAATAGAAAAGTTAATTATTACGTCAAAAACCTGGAAACTGGTGAAGAAGATGTAGTAATACATAATCAACCTACCGGTTTACGCATTTCGAGCATGTCACCAAAAGGCAAATACTTTGCATATTTTAACGAAAATGTATGGTGGGTTTATGATTTTGTCAAAAAAAAGAAAATGGCTTTATTACCTAATATTGATTTTTCAAATCTCGAATATGCTAATGAAAAAAGTAATTTTGGAGTGGCAGGTTGGTGTCAAAAGGAAGAAAATATTATACTGTATGATCAATATGATGTATGGAAAGTTCCCTTAAATGGAGACAGTCCCGTAAGAATCACAATGGGTCGTGAAAAAAAAATAGCCTTTAGAGTTGTGCATGACAATAAAAAAAAATATTTCTTAGCAGCTGGAAACAATGACCCGATCATAAACATCAAACAAGAAATTTTACTTTCTGCTACAACTGATAACGAAACGGGGTACTTTGTGCGTAAACCAAACGGAAAGTTAGTCGAGATTAGTTTTGATAAGTCGTTACATTCAAATAGTTCAAAAGTATCAAAAGCCAATAAAATAATTTTCCAAAAGCAAAACTATGATACCCCGCCAAGGCTAATGTTGGCTAATACTAATGCTAATCAATCATCTGTAATCTATCAAAGTAATAAACATCATTTTGATTATCAGTGGTACAAGCAAGACATCATTGAATATAAAAATTCATACGGAGAGACGTTAAATGGAATTTTGTACTACCCTAATGAGTATAAGACCACACAGCAATATCCGATGGTAGTATTTATTTATGAGGAGCAATTTGATAAGAAAAACAAATTTATAAATCCATCCAAGTATAACATGGCAGGCTTCAATGTTTCATCGTTAACTGCTCAAGGATATTTTGTACTTATGCCGGACATTAAATATAAAATTGGAAACCCGGGAGAATCAGCTGTAGATTGTGTACTAGCGGCTACCAATCAGGTCATAAACGCTGGTTTAGTAAATAAGAATAGAATTGCATTAATGGGTCAATCCTTTGGTGGTTACGAAACTAATTTTATTATCACACAAACAAATTTATTCAAAACGGCTATTTCAGGTGTTTCAATTTATGATATAAGTAGAATGTATCATTCCGTAAGTGAAAGTTCAGGACATCCGGAAATGTGGCGGTTTGAATCTCAACAGTGGCGAATGGGTAAATCCCTATTCGAAAACAGAAAAAGTTATGAGACTAATTCTCCTTCAAACTATGTCCAAAACATCACGACTCCTTTACTTCTGTGGTGTGGTGAAGAGGATAAGCAAATTGATCCCAACCAATCTATAGGGTTATACCTTGCATTACGAAGATTAGAAAAAGAGTGTATTTTACTGATGTATCCAAACGAATCACATTCAATATCTTCAAGAGTAAATCAACTGGATCTTCACGCAAGAATAAACGATTGGTTTGCCTACCACTTAAAAAGTGAACCACCGGCAGAGTGGATTAAAAAGAAGAACAACTAAATAAAAGCAGGCAATAATAGTTTCTTATTGCCTGCTAAATCCAAGCCTATTTAAAAACAAATTACGGCTGGTGGGTTAATAGTTGAGTACAATCCGAAAATTCAGATAATTTGCCATACATCGGAATGTTGGCAACATCTACACACACAGCAGCACTAATGTTGTTACATTCTAAACCTTCAACACAATTAAAGGGTGCAATTCTATTCCACCCCTGAACGACAGTAGAATCAGCTTTTTTGCCTGAATTATTGGTGCTAACTGCACCTGCAGAAGCAAGCACAAAGGCTGCAACAGGCAACAATAATTTAAATGATAAATTTTTCATAATGATTAAAATTTAATAATAATTAATTTGACCTACTCTTTTCTACAGGTTTTCGATCTCATCCCTGCAACCGGCCGGTTATATTTATTTTCTTTTGAATTGTTTAATTAATTCCGGACTAAAACGATAGGATACTAGTTTCGACCCAAAAATCACATACAGATGCGTATCAGTAACTTGCATATCATCAATTTTATCGCCATCAACTTTATAAACATAGAAACTCATTAGATAAGATTTTGATAGAACATCGTAAACATCTATCACATGAGCATTTTTCCACATCCTTTTTTCTTCGTATCGACTCGGTAAAGTCGAATTTACAAATAACAAATTATGATGAAGAGTGCTTAATCTGTTAACCATTAGCGGCGGTGCAGAAAATTTTCGCTCATTTTTTGATTTTACATAATCAATTTTAAGTGCAGCTTGAGTAGTAGTATCAATCGTATTCCCTCGATCAATTAAATTGAGCTGCTTATCGGCTATTACATATTGGTTTCTGTAATAGTATAAATAAACAAACTTTTCAAGTGAAGAACTATAATTCAGTATGCCGTCAGTATCAAACAATCCGTCAATTTGTTTTTCAAGTAGTTGGGGTGCAGTTTGCACTTTTTCTCTGGTCACATCCAATGTCGCCAATAAATTTTCACGCGATTGATTCAGGGTTCTTATAATGAATGTGGTTGAATCAACAACTTTGGCTTTGGTAAAACTGGGTATATTTTCTGTTTGCAAAATAGCTTGTAACTGATCTAGTTTTCCTTTAAAAACGCATGGAACTTTACCATCATAAACATAAAAATAAGGAGGATCTACAACTTGCTTAACATTCAAAAATTGAAATAAAGTATCCGTAATTTTAAAATGATAGCTTTTTGTTATTCGCAAAGAAGTATCCATTTCAGTAATTAATGCCGGGGCTGTAGTGTTGCCCAAATATAATTTACTGGCACTTTTTCCCGAAAAATAATAGCTGTTAGCATTCAGTTCGGCAACCTTATAACGTTTAGCTGGAAAAGGTGGAAATCGTCTAACAAAATTATTTCGTTCATAAATTATTTCTTCCGATTCAAGAAACAGCCCAACCATTAAGACCACACTAAAAGTGAATACCGCAACCACTCTAGTCAACAAGTAAACCCAATTCTCAATTAGCAGCGATAAAGCAAGTAAAGCTAATAGGCAAAACCCAATATTAAAATAAAAGTGTTCAGTCCAGTTCATCTTCTCCAAAACACCCCCGCAAGAGCAAGGAATATAGGAACTATAATTTAAAATAAGATAGATATAAATAGTAAACATCAACATGAGTCCAAAAGCACACAATAAACCTACTTTTCTAAATCTTGACAAACTCAATAATACTGCAATTATCAACTCAATAGCTGGAATTCCCCATGCTAAATAGCCCGCAAATGCACTCAACAATGGCGATTGTCCCAATTGCACCTGAAAATTCTCAAAGTCCAACAACTTACTCACCGCCGCATAAACAAACAGCAAAACATACAAGTAACTCACGATTGCTACAACTCCATTTTTTAGTTTTTCACTATTCATAATTTCTAATTTTCAACTGCTATAAGTAATCCGTATAAATCCGTTCAGTCCGCCTAATCCGTGGCTAAAAAAACAAACCACATATAATAACGAATGTAAAATTCCAAAATATTCCCCCATAACACTATGCAAATCAAGCATTTCGTTATCCCATTCCAAAAATTCCGAAACTCGCAACCCGTAACCCGCAACCCGCAACCTTTCAACCCCTCTTCAACTCCCTCGGCGAAAACCCATACTTCTTCCTAAAAGCCTTATAAAAATTCAAATACATCCCAAACCCACACTGATACGCAATCTCTTTCAAAGGCAAATCCGTTTGCAAGATGAGCAAATACGCTTTCTTCAACCGCTCATCTTGATAAAACTGATACACACTGGTATGATAATGCTCCCGGAAGCCATTCCTGATTTTGTGCTCCTCACTGCCAAAAAGTAAGGCAAGCGACTTTAAAGAAGGTAACGGAGCATCTAAATGCTCTAAAATATAAGCATGAATGCTGGCAATCACAGCTGCTTCAGCTTTTGCTTTCTCAAATGCAACAGAAGGAATCTGCTTCAAAAAAGGAACATCTTTTAAAACTACCTCAACAGATAATACAAACACGAAAGGATGAACACTACTACTACTTACCGAACAAAACAATGGCAGCTTAAAGCCATCACTAGTCAAAAACAGCAATTCAGTAGTAACAAAAAAAGAAGACCTATCACCTACTTGCTTTAGTAAATCCCTCCAAACCAACTTGGAAGAATCATCCAACAAGCTCTCAAAAAGCAGACTCTGAATTGCTTCTGATGTATACTTCAACCGATCAACAACAGTACTATTAAAATCAACAATTTGGTAACGGCTATCCAAAACAAACACAATTTGATTCAAATGCTCGAAAGTGGAATAAGGCGGAACCATACCCTGCTCCAAAACCAAAGCCCGAATTCGTTTCCCTTGTTCTAGTAAAGTCAATAAAATAGCATCATAGTCATCATCTATCTTGCCCAAATCCAAAGCAACAGTTTTTCTACTGGTCGCTAAGTCAAACAATAACTGATAAATAATCCTGAGTTTATCCCTTTGATTTGAAACGGACATAATATATTATTTGATAAATTCTGTGACACTCGCAGTAGCAAAAAGAGAAACAAACCTATCAAATTACACCAATCTATACTAAAAGTTAAGTGCTGGATTCTAGAATCCAACACCTCATTTTCAAGAAAAATCAAAAAAAGAAATCAGCTAAAAAAAAGCAACTTTACCAATAAAAACAACCCTTCAAAAAGAAAACCAAACCGCTATAAACTCTGAAAAAACGTCCACTTCAAAAAATTTCAAATCCCACCATTTTAAAATGAAAAAGACTATACATTTCCAAAATCCCAACTATGCAATTCCAGAATCCAACACCAAAACAATTGCCCCAACCAAATCCCAACCCTAGTTTTGCCCAAACAAAAAAACAAGCATAATTGAATAAAACTAAATCAAAAATGCAAATATTCCACTAAACCTAACCGTCTCGTCTCCCTCTCCTTTGGAGAGGGTTGGGGTGAGGTTAAAGAGCAAAAAAATTAACTATAAACACAAATGTTCCACAAAATCTAACAACCCCAGTCTCCCTCTCCTTCCTGTCTCGCCTTGGCGGATGGAGAGGGCCGGGGTGAGGAAAAAACCATGACAAATCAACTAACATCCATCTTACCACAAATCGAACAAAACCCCCTCCAACATTGCCCCCAAGCAATCAATCTCCTAATGGAAGAATATGAAAACCTTCGAGCAAACTTCATCACACAAAAGCCAACCAAACAAGAAGAAATAATTTTTTTCAAGTACGAAAAACCCAAACTAACCAGCCATATTATCTACTACAACGAACTGTTTAAAATAGAAACCAACAAACCGGTAGCGTCAGAAAAAACAATTCGAAAGTATTACAACAGCCAACTTAAAAAAAGGGAACAATTTTTCATTGATAATGCCGAATTTTACAGATACTTTAAAAAAGGGCATCAGTACCTCGACGATAAATATTTCCTCAGAAACAAACACGATTGCAACCTAGTGTTGGACAGTTTCTATTTCCAAATAGACAAACAATTCGCTACTTCACACGATTACAAAGCAGCACAAATAATTGCAAACGAACAACTACAAATTTATTTAATCGGAAAACTCAAAACAAAAGCGAATACCCAAGAATATAGCCAAGAAAAAGTCCTCAAATGGACTGGCTCCAAAGTGGGAATAATCGAACTCATTTATGCCTTGCAAACCGAAGGAGTATTCAATCACGGAGCAGCAAACATCAGAGAAATTGTGCAGGGTTTCAGTAAAGCATTCGACATCGAAATCGGACAATACCACAGAACATTCTACGAAATCACAAACCGCAAAGCAGAACGAACAAAATTCCTAAGCTCACTAAAAGAAAACCTCATCAATAGAATGGATCAAGCAGATGAACACCAAAGGCTACCCTAACGGATAGCCTTTTAAATGAAGTATACTTTTAAAATTCGTTTATAATAAAAAAAGTTATAACCTTCAATTCATGAATTCGTGGCAAAACTAAATCTAGCGATTCTCAATTATTCCTGCCTTCAAAGCAGTAAGTACCGCATGCGACTTCCCGTACTGAGCACCTTCAACAGCTCCGGTAATATTCGCGGTCAACCAATCCCAATCCGGGTCAGTGTTCTTTTTTGGACGTTTACGCTTTGCATACACACTATGACGTATAATGGAAGTAACAGACAAAAGATATTCCTTCTCACTGGCAGAAATATCCTTAGAGTCCTGCAAGGTAGATTCATACAAAACCACATAGTTATAAATAGCTTCATAATCAACATCATGATCAACTTTAGACAAAACGGTGGCCACAAAAGCACTAAAATCATTTTTAACTTGCGGAGAAAGTTGTAGATCGTCAACAATGGAAGTAAACTCGTCCTCACTGTTAGCAACGATAGCCTCAATACGACTTTGCGGAACTAAATTATAATCGGAAGATAAAAATCCATCAAAATAAAAATGTTCGCTTGCTTCCAAATTAACCTTAGATATAATACTATCAATTGTTTTGGGTAAAAGGAGACTGGAATAGTAAGACAACGAAAGATCATAATGAACTTGACCAACATAATCAAATGTGTTAGCCGGATTCAACGGTGTGGTATCTTGTGTTTTCTTACTGAAATGAGAAGCTTCAGTGCTCGTCAATTCCGTATCAGTCGATTCACAGGAAGCAAATAGTAATGCATAGAGTAAAATAATTAAATAATTTTTCATAAGAGTGTAATGTGTTAAATGTTACTGATTAGTTAAATCAGTTCATTTCGCCCGGGGTAATCTGAACAGTGTTTGGTTAGTTTCACACTTGGCAAAACCGGTTGAATTCGAGACAAAACTACCGGCTCAAATCCGACCCCGCAACACAACTACTAATGAATTTCCGAATTCAAACTAATGGATTCTGGAATCCAATACCATAAAAAAGTCATGCATTATCAATAAAATTAGGAGGTGATAGAATTGGCTACCGCCTTTAGAAAACAGCAATTCATTTATCGACTAAAATTTTCATTGAGTTCCGTTTAAAAAAATTTAATATTTTTACTACACCCATTTCAATTCCACAAACTTTTTAAACAGTAAGTTGAATTAAAACCTTAACCAACTGAAATGAAAAACGTTTTAATTACCATAGCATGCACACTATTCACTTTAACAATTGTTCAAGCCAGTAACTTTATTCAAGTCGACAGTTTGGCCTCAAAAAACTACCAATACTTTGAAGAAAAAGTAATGGAATACAGAACCGATACGGTCAAAGCACTAAAAATGACGAAACATTGGCTAAAAAAAGCCAATAAAGAAAACAACGTCAATCAGCAAATCAAAGCATACCGATTAATGATGCATCTGGTGGACAAAAAATTCCGCCTTATTTATGCAGATAGTTTACTAGTAAAAGCCAAAGCCACAAAAAGCAATGAAATAATAGGTAGTGCATACCTAACGGTGGGTGCCGCTCATTACGACAACAAAGAATACACTAAGGCATTAGATTTATACATTAGTGCTAACAATTACATAGCAAAAACAGACGACCATTACCTAATACACAAAGTAAAATATACAATCGCACTAACGAAATACTTCTTGGGCTATTATGATGAAGCAATTGCCTTGCTAACTCAATGCTTAGACTACTTTAAAGAAGAAAACGATTTGGCGTATATAAAATCAATGCATGCAATTTCCTTGTGCTACACACAAATTGAAAGATATGATCATTCTTCCTATTTCAATAAACTGGGTATGGAGCTAGCCAGTGAATTTGAAATGATTAACATGATTCCCTACTTCAAAAATGCAGAAGGGATAAACCTTTGTAAGCAAAAAGAATACAAAGAGGCAATCAAATTATTAAACGAATCAAAACTGGAACTGGAAAAAAAGAAAGATTATGCCAATCAAATTACAACATGGTTTTGTCTTGGGAAATGTTACTGGGGAATCAACGACAAACACAAAGCAGTAATCTATTTCACAAGAGTACACGAGGGCATTCAAACAAAAAAATACAGTCGTCCGGATCTTCGCGAAGGATATGAAATACTCATTCAATACTTTGGTGAAACCAATGAATTAGAAAAAGAATTATTCTTCATCAAAAAGCTAATGGAATTCGACAAAGAAATAAACAAAGAATTCAAATACCTAACCTACAAAGTCCACAAAGAATACGATACCAAAACACTGCTCGAAAAAAAGAAAAAAATCGAAAACGAATTAGCGTCAAACAAAAAAATATATCTTCTAGTTGTATCATTGCTGATAATAACGCTATTAGTTGTATTCGGTTGGCACCTACATTCCAAAAAGAAGGAAAAAGAAAAATTCAATCAAATAATGGCCGATTTAGCCGAAAAAAAGAAAGCAACTATAACACCAGCAAATAACCAAAATACAAATCTTAGTCCCGAATTGACGAAGTCATTATTGAAAAACTTGGAAAAATTTGAGAAACAAAAAAAATACCTCGAAAAAGACATGAACTTGGCAAAGCTTGCGGCACTACTAGACACAAATACCAAATATGCATCGTTAATTATTGCCGAACAAAGAGAGAAAAAGACAACAACCTACATCAACGACCTTAAAATTGATTACATAGTCGAGTTGTTAATTAGCAACAATAAATTCAGAAACTACACCAACAAAGCCCTGTCAGACGAAGCTGGTTTCGGTTCAACACAAATCTTCACACTCTGTTTCAAAAACAGAATCGGAATGTCACCCACTTCCTTCATCCAACAACTAAAATCGGTAAACCAAACCCAACAAAATAATCAACAGTAACCGTAAAGAATTTCAAAAAAACTTAAATAAGCTTTCATAAAAAGTAAAACTTATATCCCATATCTGCCTTATACGGTAAAATAATAAAAAACATTTCCGTACCCAATTATCAAAAAACCTAAATGAACTTTCTTTAAAGTAAAACTTATATGCCTTATATGGTAAAATAACTCAAAAATAATTATCGCGTTAAACCATTGATTTTATTGACAAAAATTAAAATACAATCATCAAAATTAAACTTTTTTGTTTTCCACTTCTGAATCACTTCTGAAATAAAATAAATCAATCTAAACAATTTTGCACCATAACACATTAAATCAAAAGTTATGGCAATAGAAGTAATCACTCGGGAAGACCTAAACGAATTTAGAACACTATTACTAAAAGACCTGCAAGAGTTAATCCACTCCAAACCAGCACAAACTAAAAAATGGCTCAAATCCATTGAAGTCCGCAACTTCCTAAACATCTCTCCTGGAACACTCCAAAACCTCCGCATCAACGGAACCCTAACCTACACCAAAATCGGCGGCACACTCTACTATGACAACGCTGACATCGACAAACTCCTAAACACCAACAAAACAAACGCAATGCCTACCCTCTTCAAATAAACCACAAAAAATAGCACAATCTCAAAGTACTTCTCCTTGGGAGAGGGATTTAGGGTGAGGTCAACTCTTAAACTTTTAAACAATTTTAAACTTTTAAACCAAAACCTCAGCAACTCAGAACCTCAGAACCTCAGCAACTCTCAAAAAATGAACTACATTAAACACCTAACCGGCTTCTTCGAAAAAGTAGTCCTCGACAAAACACTCAACCCAACCCATGTCAGCCTCTATATGGCCTTATTCCAGTTTTGGAACTGCAACCGCTTCAAAAACCCGATAAGTATCAATCGCGATGAGGTAATGCGAATAAGCAAAATCAGTTCAAAAGCAACCTATCACAAATGCCTGAAGAACTTGCATAGTTTGGGTTACATCAACTACGAGCCATCCTACAATCCATTCAAAGGAAGTCACGTCATTTTATTTAATTTTTCCGAAGATTTAAAACCAGCTCCAAAAAGTGAGAGAAAACTAAAAAATG
>ERZ761602.4805-NODE-4805-length-16735-cov-10.804556_pt1 | contig 16735 bp, 13 predicted proteins | sample MGYA00512165_ERZ761602 | MGnify/ENA primary metagenome ERZ761602 (study PRJEB28899, sample SAMN02445085) | bioreactor sludge metagenome | biome: EBPR sludge; isolation source: Thorneside wastewater treatment plant | place: Australia: Brisbane, Thorneside...
CAGTAAATCTTCTTTGGTCTCCGATTTCAATTCCATACTAATTAAATTAAAAAAACTGCCTTGAAATGGATCAAGGCAGTTGATGTGAATTAATAACCTCCGCCCAATGCACGATACAATGAAATAACGGCATTAAGTTGTTGAAAGCGATTGTCAATTGTACTTAATTCTGTGTTTAAAGCATTGTCTTTGGCCGTTAACACTTCCAAATAATTGACCATTCCGTAGCGTAATAATTCATCCGAATAATCCGCCGCATTTTGAAGCGATTCCAATTGTTTGGTTCGAAAGGCTAATTTTTCGGTTTCATTTTCATAGGAAGCCAACGCATCTGAAACTTCTTTTCCGGCGGTTAAAAGCGTTTGCTCAAATTGAAGATAAGCTTTTTCCTGATTGGCTTTGGCTATTTCGTGACGGGTTTTTATTTGTCGCTGATTAAAAATCGGTTGAGCTAACCCAGTTATTACCGAAGCAAAAAGCGAGTTGGCACTAAACCAATCTTTCAATTCCAAACTCTGAAAACCTCCGTTGGCAGTTACGGTTAAGGATGGATAAAAATTGCTTCGGGCAACATTGGTCATTTCAAAGGCATTTCTAAAATTCATTTCCGCCGAAATTACATCGGGTCTTTTGCTTAATAATAAAGCAGGAATTCCTACTTTTACATCAGTGGTCATATTTTGGTTTTCAAACAAACCTCTTTCGATGGTTCCCGGAGCTTGTCCGAGTAAAATACTTAACGTGTTCTCCAAAACTTTTACGTTGTATTTTAAATCTTCCAAAATAACTTGAGTTCCGTATAATTGAGCTTCCGTTTGTTTTACGGCAACGGCATTTACACTTCCGGCATCTTTTAATGCTTGAATAGTTTCAACACTTTGGTTTCTGTTTTCCAAAGTTTTTTCGGCCACTTTTATTTGAGCATCCAACGCCAACAATTGAAAATAGGTTGACGAAATACTTGAAATCAATTGTGTTTGAATCGCTTGTTGAGCTGCTACGGTTTGCAAATAACTGGCGGCAAAAGCTCTTTTGTTACTTCTGATTTTTCCCCAAATGTCTGCTTCCCACGATAATCTTCCAGACAATTCATATTGATCTAAAGCTCCGTTGAAGAAACTTCCAAACTGACTGTTTTTAGCCAATTCTTGGTGCGTCCAACTTGCATTGGCAGAAAAAGTGGGTAAATAACCAGCTTTTCCTTGTTTCATATTGGCTTCTGCGGCGGCTAAATTTTGCAATCCAATTTTAAGATCATAATTGTTTTGCAATCCGGTTCTAATGTGTTTTTGCAAAATAGGGTCTGTAAACAATTGTTCCCAAGAAACGGTCGCCAACGAAACGCTGTCTTTGACTTGTTCAGTTCGAAATAATTTTTCGGTTTCTATGTTCGGACTTTGATACTCTTTCGCCACAAAACAAGACTGCATTACTAAACTTGAAATAATGACAACCGTTATTTTTGATATTTTTAGATAGTTCATCTTACTTTTTATTATAAAATTTCTGGATCAGTTTCTTTTGATTTTCCGCTAATTCGTTCTTGTAATCCTTGGAAAATAACGAACAATACGGGAATAACAAATACACCCAAAAGTGTTCCCACTAACATTCCGCCAACGGCACCCATTCCGATTGAACGGTTTCCAACGGCTCCAACACCCGAAGCAAATGCCAACGGAAGTAATCCGAGAATGAACGCGAATGAAGTCATCAAAATAGGTCGTAAACGAGCTTTTGCTCCATCAATCGCTGACTCAAATAATCCCATACCGTGTCGTCGTCGCTGGATGGCAAATTCGACTATCAAAATGGCATTTTTGGCTAATAATCCAATCAACATAATTAAAGCTACTTGGAAATAAATGTTGTTTTCTAATCCAAATAAATTCACAAAACCAATCGCTCCGGCAATTCCGACAGGCAATGACAAAATAACCGAAAGTGGTAACACATAACTTTCATATTGACCTGCCAAAAGGAAATAGACAAATATCAAACTCAATAAAAATACGCCTGCTGCTTGTCCGCCAGCGATGATTTCTTCACGCGTCATTCCTGAAAATTCATATTCGTAGGTTTTCGGTAAATGTTGAGCGGCAACTTCTTCCACAGCTTTAATGGCATCACCCGAACTAAAACCTGGGTTTGCTTTTCCTGTGACACTAATTGATTTCAATAAATTATATCTGGCAACCGATTCCGGTCCGTAAACACGTTTTAAATTCACAAATTCGCTGATGGAAACCGTTTCATCTTGAGCATTTCTGATGAAAATATTATCTAATGATTCAGGAGTTGCTCGGTCTTCCGGTTTTGCTTGAATCATCACGCGGTATTGCTTTCCAAAACGATTAAAATCGGTTGTATATAATCCACCATAATAACCTTGTAACGTATTGAAAATTTGATTGATAGATATTCCTGCTTCTTTCGCTTTTTCAACATTTACATCCATTTCATATTGTGGGAAAGAAGGATTAAAACTCGTCATCGCATATTGAATTTCCGGACGAGCATTCAACGCTTGTAAAAATTCGCCTGAAACTTGGCTTATTTTCATCCAATCATCATCGCCTTTATCTTGCAGTTTTAATTCAAATCCGTCGGCATTTCCAAAACCTTGCACACTTGGTGGTGTGAAAAATAATAATCGAGCATCTTTAATTTCGGCTGTTCTCCCGAAAAGTTCGCCCACAACCGCATCAACTGATTGATTGTCTTCTTTTCGCTTGCTCCAATCTTTTAATTGAATAACCGAGAAAGCATACGAACCTCCGTTTACATTATTCAATAAACTGAAACCAACAACATTCATTCTGGCTTCAACAATATCCATTGAAGCAAGGATTGAATCATATTCATTGACAATTTTTTGCGTTTGTTCCAACGTTGCACCGGGTGGTAAAGTGATATCTGCCATAATTAAACCACGGTCTTCTGTTGGAATAAATCCTGAAGGCGTAGATTTAAAAAGTAATAACGCAATTCCGGAAGCCACAATTAATCCTACTACTGCAATCCATTTTCTTTTTAATAAAAATCCAATTGAATTGACATATTTGTTCGTAATCGAATCAAAACCAGTATTAAAAGCGGTGAAAAATCGATCTTTAAATCCTTTTTTATGATGTTCTGAACCTTCGTGCGGTTTTAATAATAAGGCACAAAGAGCAGGACTTAAAGTCAATGCGTTTACAGCAGAAATTAAAATCGCAATTGCCAACGTTATCGCAAATTGTTGATAGAAAACTCCCGAAGATCCTTTGATGAAAGACACCGGCACGAATACAGCCGACATTACTAACGTGATGGAAATAATCGCTCCGGTAATTTCGCTCATCGCAGAAACGGTAGCTTCTTTGGCAGATTTGACTCCTTCATCCAACTTGGCGTGAACGGCCTCCACGACGACAATGGCATCATCGACGACAATTCCGATGGCGAGAATCATCGCAAAAAGCGTTAACATATTGATGGAATAACCAAATAATTGCAGGAAGAAAAATGTTCCCACAATCGCAACCGGAACTGCTATCGCCGGAATTAATGTGGATCGGAAATCTTGTAAAAACAAGAATACCACAATAAATACTAAGATAAAAGCTTCGATTAATGTTGTAATTACTTTTGAAATAGAGGCATCAAGGAATTTTTTAGTGTTGTAAGGCACAACATAATCTACACCTTTTGGAAAATCGGCTTTAGCATCTTCCAAAATGGTCATTACTTCTTCAATAATTTCTTGAGCATTGGAACCTGATGTTTGGAAAATACCAACAGCAACACCCGGTTTTCCCATTCCCATATTATTAGTTCCGTAATTAAATCCGCCTAATTCAACGGTTGCTACATCTTTTAATCGAAGGAAATTTCCGTTTCCGATGGATTTAATGATGATATTTTCATATTCTGAAATTTCAGCTAAACGACCTTTGTATTTGATTACATATTCATAAACTCCGTTGGCATTTTCACCAAATTTTCCGGGAGCAGCTTCTAAATTTTGTTCTCTTAAAGCAGCTTGAATATCGGATGGAACGACTTTGAAAGCTGCCATTTTTGCAGGATCAATCCAAATTCGCATTGAATAATCTTTGGCTCCAAAAACATTTACTTGTCCAACTCCTTTTACACGTTGAAGTTTTGGTACTAAATTAATTTTAGCATAATTCTGTACAAAAACCTCATCATATTCCGGATTATCCGAAAACATGGAAAGAAACATCAACGCACTCGTTTGACTTTTTAACGTAGTAACCCCCGTTTGGATTACAGCTTCCGGCAATTTACTGGTTGCTCTGGCTACACGGTTTTGCACGTTTACGGCGGCAATATCGGCATCAACACCTAATTCAAAAAACACATTGATTTTGGCAGCACCATCGTTACTGGCAGACGAAGTGATGTACGTCATTCCTTCCACACCATTGATTTCTTCTTCAAGCGGAATGACTACACTATTTAAAACTGTTTCTGCATTTGCTCCGGTATAAGTGGCGTTTACTTGCACAGTTGGCGGAGCAATTTCAGGATATTGTTCGATGGGCAACGACATCAAACCCAATATTCCCAGGATGGTTATGAGAATAGAGATTACTGTTGAAAGAACGGGTCTTTCAATAAATACTTTTAACATATTGATTAAGTTTGAGCGTTATTATTTTTGTGAAGTAGCGGTTTGAGCTGTTTTTTTAGATCCGTCGTTGGGTATGATTTCCATTCCGTCACGTAGTTTTGAAACACCTTCAATAACAACCAAATCTCCTTCGTTTAAACCTTCGGACACAATATAATTGAGTTCTGAAGTTCCTTTGGTTTGGATAACTTTGGTGGATACTTTATTTGATTTATCAACCACAAAAACCAATTGTTTTCCTTGCATTTCCGAAACGGCAATTTGCGGAATTAAGACGATGTCTTTTTGTTCTGTAGGCAATTGAATGGTTCCGCTGCTTCCGCTACGTAAAATTCCGTTAGGGTTTTTAAATTCGGCACGTAATTGAATGCTTCCGGTTCTTCCGTTTATCAAACCATTGATTGTTTCAATTTTTCCTTTAATTTCATAAGGTGAATTATCGGCTAAAATTAAATTTACTTCCGGTAAAGATTTGATTTTATCCGCCATCGTTTGTCCGCTGAAAGTTCGATTGAATTGTAACAATTGTTTTTCATTCATCGAAAAATAAGCTCGCACGTTTCTGGCATCGGAAATGGTTGTAAGCGGTTCCGGATTGGTTGAACTGACTAAACTTCCTTCTTTATAGGGCAAACTTCCAACAACTCCATCAACCGGACTTGTTATCGTTCCGAAATTAATATTGGCTGCAATGCTACTGTAATTGCTTTGAGCTTGAGCTAAATTTGCTTTAGCCGTTTCTAACTGCACATTACTGATTATGTTGCGTTCTACCAACGGAATCATTCGATCAACCTCAACTTGAGCTGCTCTTACTCTCGCTTTGGCAGCGGAGGCATCTTGATTTAAGGTTTGTGTTTCTAATTTGAACAATAATTGTCCTTTTTTGACAGGTTGACCTTCATCAACATAGATTTTTTGAATAAATCCGTTTACTTTTGGACGGATTTCTACATTTTGTTGCCCTTCGATATTGGCAGAAAACTCTTGATATACAGTTGTGTTTTCTTTCTTTATTTTTTGAACAGTAAATGGCATTGGCCCCATTGCTTGTTGCTGTGGAGCTTCTTTTCCGCAGGATATGATTAGAAACGCGGCTATTGCTACCGTGAAAATTGACTTGTTTTTCATTTATTTAATTGATTAAGAGGTTCTGATTATTGTTGTTCTAATTCATTAATTTTTTTAATTGAATCGAGAAGGAGTTTTTCAAAATTTTGAACATATTCTAGGTAAACGTTTAAGACGCTTCTTCCTTTTTCGTAGTCGGCAGAAATTCGATATTTTTCATCGAATGCCTTCACTTTATGAACTATTTCAATTTCTGAATGAAGAATTTTTAAGTGATTTTGAATTCTATCAGCCAAATTGGAAGGACGGAAATGCTTTCTTCTATCTCCTGGTAAAGTGTAATAATTGATTTTTTCCAGTTTTAGTAAAAGATTTATATTGGTAGAAACAGAGCTTTTGCTGGCACCGGTTACTTCAACCAATTCTTCAAAAGTGAGTCCTTTTATTCTACAGTTTAAGATTAAAGTTCCTAAAATTCTTGAAGACAAAGGAGGAAGATTGTGATGGGTTTCAAAGTGAATCCCGAACATTTCGATGAGTTCTTGTTTTTCTTTTTCAATAATATCCATGTCATTTCAAATTAAATTCGGGACAAAGATAATTATTGGTTCGTTTACAACCGAACCAAGCGAACTTAAATTTTTGTTAAAAGTAAATTGTGCTTATTTTTATGCTTGAAAATAAGGTGTAGATTTTAATTTTTATCATGAGTCAGAAGAAGTTTCAATAGCTATTAAACTCCTGAATTTTTAAATGCAAACACAAATGTTAATACAGAGACGATTATTCCAACCATAAAAATGTTATACGTTATTCGTAGTAAACGGTATTTTCGTTCCAAAACCAAACCCAAATAATACAAATCTTTGATCATCGAGTTGTATAGATATTCACGGTCTTTCATCATTACATTCACAGCATCTTCATAATCTTTGTAAGGCATTTTATAAAAATTGCCAAAAAACAAAAGATTCACTTTTCGTTCTTCCACATCTTTTTGTGTAAACGTACCTGAAGTTACTTTAGGTCGGGTTGAAAGTATTGCAAAAATAATAGTAACCACACTAAACATAACCAAAACAAAAGTAGGTATAATTAAATGTACGTTACTTGGACTGTCTAATTTAGGAATCAATGTAGACAAACTTATCGAAATAATAATTGCATTAACCGAGAGCAAAATATTTGCTTTACTATCGGCAATTTCACTTAAACGAGTATGATTATTGAGTGTTACACGAAACATTGTATCGATGCCACGTTCAGGCTTATCTTCTTTTATTTTTTTTGGGCTATCTGTTGAATTTGCATCAAAATTATTCATGAGTTTTTTTATCCTTTTTTCAATTCTAGTGATGTTTTTTTCCTTGCTCGGTTGCCAAAAAGTCAATGCAAACGGGGTATAAAATTGGTGTTTTTGCGAAAGCATTTGTAGGTTTTCTTTAGCCCATTCTACATCTGTAAAACTCTTTTTACAAGTGGATTGCCATTCTTCACGCAAAAATTCGCAAATAGTTAAATAATTATCATTCGCAAAATGGAAATAATCTGCATCACGAATAATTTGTTCTAATTCATTTTGTGGTTGATGTGTAAAGACCGTTGCCATTATCAAATCAGCAACAGCTAAAATGAATTGTTCTTCACAATTATGCTCTTTCAAAAATTCGGTAGCAATTTGAACACTTGCCACTTCATGTTTTTCAGTTCCAAAAATATAGCCTGTGTCATGGAACCATGCTGCGATTAATAATTTTTCAGTATCTTCGTTTTGAACTTGTTGATAGTCTGTAATTTTTGTAACTGATTGAACTACACCCACTGTATGATTAAAGTTGTGGTAAACAAAAGTAGTGGGTAACTTCTCTTTTAACAAAGTTGACACATGTTGTTCAGCAAGTCGGATCAAATTCATATACTAAATTTTATTTTCTACTAAATTATGAAAATGTTTTCTGTTTTCATTAAACTGGTTACAAATTATAAAAAAGGAGTACTGCTACTTTCTTCGTTATTCATGCTTTCTTGTGCTACGCATTCTGTTCAAGTTGGAAAAAGTGCAAGTAGTGCCGTTTATAATCAAACGATTGACACCTCAAGAATAAGTCATAGTTTTTTCTTTATTGGCGATGCAGGAAACACGATCAACCCGGAAACTATAGAAACACTTAAGCTTTTGAATAACCAACTATCCAAAACGGATAAGAATAGCACTTTAGTATTTTTGGGAGATAATATTTATCCGAAAGGAATGCCTGCCAATCAAAATGACCCAAACAGAGCGGATGCCGAAGAAAAATTAACGATTCAACTTGAAATTGCTAAAAAGTTTAAAGGTAAAACCATCTTTATGCCCGGCAATCACGATTGGTATAATGGTTTAAAAGGATTAGAAGAACAAGAAAAATTTGTCACAACTTTTTTAAATGAAAAAAAGGCATTTTTACCTAGAAAAGGTTGTGCCATTGAAACCGTAAAAATCAACGATTATATTGGAATGATAGTGGTTGATAGCGAATGGTTTTTGCAGGATTGGGATAATCATCCAACCCTAAATGACGATTGCGACATTAGAACCAAAACTGAATTTTTTGATGAACTAAAAAGTGAAATCAATAAAAATCAGAACAAGTTTACTATTTTGGCAATTCATCATCCATTGATGAGTCATGGTCCACATGGCGGAAATTATTCACTTAGAAAACATTTATATCCAATAAATAATAAAGTTCCGCTTCCTATTGTAGGGTCCCTAATTAATCTTTTACGGAAAACTACTGGTGCAAGTCCGCAAGATTTGCAAAACAAACAGTACCGACACCTCATCAATATGATTAAACCAATGATTCAGAATCGAGATAATGTTTTGGTGGTATCCGGTCATGAACATAATCTTCAGTATATTGAACATGACGGTGTGAAGCAAGTCATTAGTGGAGCTGCCTCCAAAAAAGAAGCGGCGAGAGCCATTTTTACAAATGATTTTTCGTTTGGCGGTTTTGGATTTTGCACTTTAAAAGTATATGAAAACGAATCAGCTTTACTTACTTTTTTCGGTACTGAAAATAGCGAATTAAAAGAATTACATTCCGTTAAAATTCCAAGTCCAAATGAAGGATTAACTGAAACTAATTACTCAGAAAACAACGCTGTAACTGTCAAAACATCTATTTATTCACCTGAATCAACACAAAAAAGTAAGTTTTACAAATTTCTTTGGGGAGAACATTACAGAGAATACTATGGTTTGCCAATAGAAGCAAAATCCGTTCAACTCGATACACTTTTTGGCGGAGTAACTCCAACCATTTCCGGCGGGGGAAATCAATCAGAATCACTTCGATTAGAGGACAAAAACGGAAAAGATTACGTGATGCGTGCCTTGAAAAAGAATGCCACTCGTTTTTTACAATCCATTTTTAGAGATCAAAATGCTGTATCGGGTTTTCAAAATACGTATGCAGAAGAATTTATTTATGATTTTTATACTTCCGGTCATCCTTTTACACCTTTTATTGTTGGTAAAATGGCTAATAAAATTGGAATTTATCACAGTAATCCAACATTATATTTTATTCCGAAACAAAGCCGTTTAGGTAAATTTAATGATTCGTTTGGAGACAAATTATATTTGGTTGAAGAACGCCAAACAAACGAACATCTTGATTTAGAAAGCTACGGAAAACCTCTAGATGTATTGGGAACAGATGAGGTACTAGCAAACATTCGAAAAGACGAAAAATATCAAGTTGATGAAGAATCTTATATCAAAGCTCGTTTGTTTGACATGTTAATTGGCGATTGGGACAGACATCAAGACCAATGGCGTTGGTCGGAATTTAAAGAAGGGGATAAAGTGATTTATAAACCCATTCCTCGCGACCGAGATCAGGCTTTTGCAAAAGTAGATGGTAACTTAATTAGTTTACTTCTTAACATTCCCGGAGTTCGACATATTACCAATTTTAAAGCTGATTATCCAAGTGAAAAATGGTTCAACTTTTCGGCACACAGCTTAGATGTGGCTTTTATTAAAAATGCGACAGAAGAAGACTGGAAAAGGCAAGCCAATTTCATAATCAACGAATTATCAGACGAAGTTATTGACAAAAGTTTTGCCTATTTACCAAATGAAATTAAAGATGATGATACCACACTTTCTATCAAAAACAAATTAAAATTCAGAAAAAAAGGATTAGAAAATTTTGCTTTAAGCTATTATGCACTGCTTCAAAAAAGAATCATTCTAACCGGAACGGATAAAAAAGATAAATTTCTAATTGAACGTTTATCTCATGGAAACACAAAGGTTTCATGGTTTCGATTAAAAAAAGAAGGAGAAGAATTTCAATTTTCAAGAACCTACAACAAAAAACAAACCAAAGAAATATGGATTTATGGCTTGGATGACGACGATCAATTTGAAGTAAAAGGAAAAGAAAAAAATAACATCACTATTCGATTAATTGGCGGACAAAATCACGATAACTATGCAGTTGAAAATGGCAAAAAAGTAAAAATATACGATTATAAATCAAAGAAAAATACCGTAAATGTTCAAAACTGTACGGCTGTTCATTTAAAAGATGACTATGAATTAAACGAATACCATTATAAAAAACCAAAATACAATCACACTTTTTTAATGCCGATGATTGGTTTTAATCCGGATGACGGTGTAAAAATTGGCGGAACATATAGTTTTGTAAAACAAGGATTCATCAACAATCCGTACACCGCCAAACACAATGTGAATGCTAATTATTATTTTGCTACAGAAGGTGTAGAATTAGGTTATAAAAATAGTTTTACCAAATTGATTGGTGAATGGAATTTAGAAATGGAAGCCCGTTATACTACTCCAAATTTTAGCATCAATTATTTTGGATATGGCAACGAGACTGAAAATTTTGACAGTGAAGAAGGAATGGATTATAATCGCGTTCGAATTCAAATTTTAAAAGTGGCTCCGTCTTTAAAATATGTTGGTCGTTTTGGCAGTGAAGTTACCATTCAAACTTCCTTTGAAAATATTGAAGTAGAGGAAACTTCCAATCGATTCATTAATGAACCCGGATCCATAAATTCTGAAGTTTTTGAATACCAGCAATTTGCCGGAGCTTCATTTAAATATGCTTTTAAAAACTATGATCGAGAAGCTAATCCAACCATCGGAATGCGATTTGCTATTCAAGGAACATGGAAAACCAATTTATCCGACTTTAAACGCAATTTTACTTATTTGGAGAGTGAATTAGGCTTTAGTCATCAACTAATTACATCCAATAAATTAATTTTAGGAACGTTATTGAAAGGAAAAATGCTTTTGAACAATAATTTTGAATTCTATCAAGGAGCAACATTAGGTGGCGATTATGATTTGAGAGGTTACCGAAATGAACGTTTTCTGGGGAAAGAATCGTTCTTTCAAAGTACCGATTTACGTTGGAATATCGGGAAAATAAAAACTATAATTCCAATGAGTTACGGAATTCTTGCTGGATATGATTATGGAAGAGTTTGGTTAGATGGAGAAAATTCTAATCAATGGCATCAATCTGTTGGAGGAGGAATTTGGCTCAATGGATTAGATTTAGTAACAGCACGTTTAACTTTTTTCAATAGTCAAGATGGTAACCGAATTGCTTTTGGATTAGGTTTTGGATTTTAATTTTATGATATATGGATAAGTTCCTGAAACTCTTACTTGTATTTTTTGCCTGTCAACATTTTATTTACGCCCAAACGGATAGTCTATCCATTCATCGCGACACGTTGGTTTTTAGCGAAATTAAAAATGATACACTAGTTAAAGAAACCATTTGGCAGAAGCTTAAATATGATGCTCGAAACGGTGCAAACGGTTTTCTTTACACATTTGCACAACCTACCCGTTGGGACAAGAAAGACCTTGCGTATTTTGGTGGTACTTTGGTGGGAACGGGAATTTTATATCTAACCGACGAAGAAATCAGTAGTTTTTTTAGAAGACAAAATAATGATATTCCACCTTCTGTCAGTGAATTTGGTTTTCGATTTGGAAAACCATTAGTAAATTATGGTCTAACAGGAAGTGTCTATTTGGTTGGATTACTCTCAAATAACGAAAAAATTCGTTACACAGGAGTGCTTATGATTACCTCTGCCAGTGTGAGTGGTTTACTTCAACAAGTGATGAAAACAGCGGCAGGACGAGTGAGACCTTCAACGGGATTAGGGCATGATTATTTTGATCCTTTTAATGGCACACCAGCTTTTAGTTCTTTTCCTTCAGGTCATACGGCTTTATCCGTTACAACTTGTTATGCTTTGTCAAAACAATTTAAAAGTCCATGGATTAAAGGAGGCTTTTATGTGTTAGGGATGGTTTCACCTATGTCAAGAATTTGGGAAGGTGCTCATTGGGCTTCGGATGTCTTTTTAAGTACCGTGATGAGTGTGGCCATTGTTGAATGTGTTGATTCTTATTTGAAAAGAGATGCTAAATATAAACTCAATCCCGAAGAACAAAAAAATAAAATTTCGTGGAATGTTAGAATGGGTTATAACCAATTAGGTTTAGTGGGTACTTTTTAAGGTATGAATTGAAACCTCATAGAGATTTCCACCTCTTTTTTTAGTTCTTTCATCAGCAATTAACAGTTTATCATTGTCTTTAAAACTTACTGCTTCTTTTTGACTATAATGATTTAGAGCAAGTTCTGTTATTTTACCACTTAAAAAGTCATCATCGTTGAATTCTTCAAAAAGCCAAATGTTTTTATGACCTAGCAAGACAATTTTTTTTTCATCGGGGCTAATGGCTGCACCTGTTATAACGCAAGAATTATAATTTGCACAGGTTTTAAATTTTCCAATTAACTGAGCAGAATGATTTCCGACAATTGCGGGGATTTTGTAAATTAACGTAGTCCCGTCAAATCCTTTACTTCTGTTTTTTGTGAATAAGTAAAAAGCGTTTTGATAAATAAAAAAAGCTTCACAATCATATAGTTTTTCTTTTTTCTTAGCCGGAAAATGAGTTTGCTCGGGATAATTAAAATTTATTTTTTCTACAGGTAATGAAGGGTTATTTGGTGAAATTTTATAAATAGCTAAATCTTTTCGATCATTATCATTATTTCCAAAATCGCCGATGTATAAGTTATTATTATCTCGAGTGAGGTCTTCCCAATCAATATTGGGGATGTCATCCAATTTAATAGTATGTTCCACCATACCATCGTACTTTATTCCGTATATTTTGGATTTATTTCCGCTGTCTTCAATCATCCAAATTATACTATCGGTTGCAACCATGCCGGAGACTTCAGAAAGATTTTGAGGTAAAGAAACAATTAAATTTACAGCATTATTTTTATCATTTTGACATGATACATAAACGGTAAAAATCACTAAATATAAAAAAGTAATTTTTTTTATTGATTTTAGGAAGTTATTAATAACATAAATTATAACAGCAGTTTTCAAAAGTTTCAGCGTTTAATTAAGGAGGAAATTTTTTCGAAATGGATTTTCAAATCGCTTTAGCAAAGTTATTAAAATATGTGTAACTATGTCTATAACTTGATTTATCTCTTTCATGGACGTATTATTTAGCAAAGTAGATTTAAGTCTTGGTTTTCTTAATGAAGAAATTATTTTCATAGCCCAATAACTAGAGTTACTAATGGATCAGTTTTTAAACTTTCATACTCTTTGTCGGTGAATTCACATTTTGAATCGATTAGTTTTAATTGGTTTTTTGTACATTACAAATTGACAAATTACTTCATAGCCACATTCCCCCAAACATGTAACTTTTCTTCAAACGGAATCCCTGCATTCGCCGGACTCGTAGAAGGTAAAGTCATTAACTGATAGTGATTGGCTAACTGAACATACTTTTTGAAATACTGTGCCGCTTTTTGTCCATTAAAAAAGATTTTTACAATTTTTGGATGAGTAGCTAAGAAATCTGTAAAATCATTCGGAATTTCTTGTTCAATGGCACTGTCTAAACTTCCTTCTCGCACGCAATTTTGCAGTACATCCCAAAGGGCAATGTTATGGTTTAGAACTAACTTTTTTCTAATTTCATAATCGGTGGAGTAGGGTTCCTCAAAAATTGAAAACAATAATTTCCAAAAAGCATTCCGTGGATGACCATAATATTGGTTTAACGTTAATGAAGCAATTCCGGGCATTGTACCCAAAATCAATACCTTTGCCTCTTGGTTGGAAATGGATGGGAAGGAGTGGATTTTCATTTGGTGGTTGTGGGTTTGATATATTTTAATTGCGTTAATTTACTTGTTGCGGTTCACATTATAATTAAATAACCACTTACTTTTTAGAAAAACAATTTATTAAAATCATTTTTCTTGCAACGTTTTTATTTTGATTACTTCAGTCAATTTTTGTAGTAATCTTTTGGAAACATATCTGAAACCTAATTCCAGAAAAATAAATCGTAGCATTACAATTGCCATCATAAGCTTAAAAATCAGCTCAAATTTATGTTGAATCATTGCTATAATCATTCCGGAAAGCGTGAATAAAATTATCAAAATAAATAAGATTTTTAAGATTTTCCCCGTCTGAATTTCTAACGTTCCTTTTTTATTTTCCAATTTTCCGTGTACAATGCAAAAATCTCCATACAACTTTTTTGATAGTTTTAGTTCAAATTCATTTTCTTTGATTTCGCCAATAAATAGTTGATTATTCCAATTTGTAACATACTGTTCTTTTGATAAAGTATAATTTTTTAAATTTGAAATCGCTGATTCTTTATCATTGAATAATTCAATTGAATACTTATTTTCAGGGAATAGTTTCATTGATTTTGATCCACTTAATTTATACCATTCTTTCCGGATTTCCCATTCGTTTTAATAATCGCAAATGCGAAACAAGTCCGCCCCAATAACTTGTTTGATTGGGTTTTATATTGTTTTCAAGTAAAACACCATACAATATTTTGTTGAGTTTTGGGTAATGAATATGATGGTAATGCGGAAACAAATGATGTGCAATGTGGTTGTTGAAGCCACCCAAAATAAAGTTGGCTGTTTCGCTAAACGGATGCATATCGTTTGAACTTTTAATTTGATTCATTAACCAAGATGTTTTGATGTAGCCGTTTTCATCGGTGGTTGGGTATTCGGTTTCTTCCACGTGATGTGTCATGAAGAAAGTGAAAAGTAAAAATAGGGATTGTGATAAATGCATGAGTAAAAATCCGATTAGCACCACGTACCAAACTTGTCCGGAGAATAGTAGTGGCAATAGAAGAATAAAAGTGAGGTAAACGAGTTTTTGCGTCCAAAAGGAAAAGTGGTATTTTACACCTTTCTTTTCTGTGTATTCATCTTTGGAAAATAGAATAACAAAGTCTTTTATAAAAACCCAAAAAAGCGAATAGGTGGTGTATGCCAATGGTGCATATAGGTGTTGATATTTATGATACCAATGGTATTCACTGTTTGGGATTACTCGAATTAGTTTAGTGATTTTAAGGTCAGAATCATAGTCTTTTACATTCGGTGCATAATGATGTGATTGAATGTGTCGTTGTTTCCAAGCTTCTGCGTGAGCACCCACAATGGTGTAAATAAAAATAAAGCAAAGGTTGTTTAGTTTTTTGTTTTTGAAAATAGTGTTATGTGAAAAGTCGTGCGAAAAATTGAAAGCAAACAGTAACGAAACAAATCCGTAAAGTATAAAACTAAGAATAAAATACAAGGAACTATTTGCTAAATATAAAAGAGCATAAGCCAACACCGAAAAGAAGAAATAGAAAATGAACTTCGTCCAAATTTTCCATAAGAAACTGCGTTTGTTGATGTGTAGTTTCTCATCTACTTGTCGGTAAATGTTTTTTAGCAAATCGCTGTCTTTAGCAATATGAATGTGCTTATCTCGCAAAAGGAATTGGTTTAAAAGTTTGTTGTGTTCCCATCCCTTTTAAAAAACGAAAATGGGAGGCAAGTGATTTTCGGTAGGGCATTTCCATATAAGTAAGTCCATGTTTTTGAGCTGTCTCACGAAATATAGGAAGAATTTCCAGATAATGAACGTGACAAATGTTCGGTAATAAATGATGCAAGGCATGAGCATTGAAACCGCCTAATGTCCAATTGAAAAAAATGCTGTCTGCGTTGTAATCTACAGACGTACACATTTGTAATTTTGGCCAACTCATGTTTAGCTTATTGTTTTGGTCAGGTATAGGATGTTGTACATAATCGGATAAATGGGAAACACCCAAAACACCCACAAATAGAATTGAAACGATAAAGTGATTTAGCAGAAACGCTAATAAAACGGTTGTCCATCCAAAAGGTAATAAGTAAATTGGGATGATAATCATATAGCCAATATAGAGTAGTTTGTAGATAACCAGCTTAACTACTTCGTTTTTGGGAATTTCAATCTTTATGGTTCTACTCGAATAGTTCAAAAGCATTAACGTTTCACGAAAGAAAAACCAATTGATGGAATAAAGAAGGTAAAGGAATGGTGCATAAATGAATTGGTATTTGTGGAACCATTTTAATTCTTGAGTTTCCGTCATTCGGAACAATGGATTGTTGAGTACATCAATATCGCTTCCTTCAATATTGGTGTAAAGGTGATGGGATTCATTGTGGTTTTTTCCCCAAACGTAAGCATTGTTTCCTTGCAGATTAAAGCTGATTGAAAACAAGAGTTTGTTCCAAAATTTGCTTTTTACGGCCACTCCGTGAGCAGCATCGTGCGAAATGTTGAATGCTGTTAGTAACACTGAAAGTCCCATTAACAGATAAAAAGTGTAAAAACCAATTGTTGTAGTGCTTGTAATCATAAGTGCATAAAACAAAATATCTAAACTGAAATACAGTATGATTTTGAAAATCATAATCGTATTGCCAGTTTTCCGAATGCCTTTTTCAGCAAAATACTGTTCGATTCTTTCATTCAATTCTTTATAGAAATCAGAGCCTTCGTCTTTAGACAATTTTAGTTTTTTCATTGGAATGGATTTTTTTGATAATTTAAACG
>ERZ761602.4807-NODE-4807-length-16732-cov-51.412664_pt1 | contig 16732 bp, 13 predicted proteins | sample MGYA00512165_ERZ761602 | MGnify/ENA primary metagenome ERZ761602 (study PRJEB28899, sample SAMN02445085) | bioreactor sludge metagenome | biome: EBPR sludge; isolation source: Thorneside wastewater treatment plant | place: Australia: Brisbane, Thorneside...
AAGATGACGGTTATGAGAAACTTTTCAGTTCCTTAGTAGCGATATAATCTAAATCTATTGATTTTATGTCGCCCCGATGGGGCTTGTGGAAGGGTATTTGACGGCGTTTTTTAGCAGGATGCCACCCCTACGGGGCTTTTATACCTTACAGCTTCCGTCACATGCGTGTCAACAGAGACCCCTTAGGGTGGCATTTTTGAAATACACCCGTTCGATGAAGCAAAACAAATGCTTCATGACTTTGAAGACCCCGCTTGCATTGGTGAGTGCATTATCTTAACATCCAATGCTGCACAACAAAATTCTTCATGCCTTATGACTAAAAAATACCTTGCGGGTCTCTTGTTGCTTTTTTGCCTTCTTGCGTTCAGAAATCATACCCCAGACGCCGTTCCACCCAAGATCAAGCTCTCGGAATATGGTTTTTTTGAAGGTCCAATGGCCAATTTAAAGCCTACTGACCGCGTATTTCCTTACGAACTAAATGCACCGTTGTTTACCGATTACGCGCATAAAAGCCGCTTTATCCGTTTACCAGAAAATACAACCATCGGCTATCAGTCAAATGGACCATTGGCTTTTCCCATTGGTACAGTGTTGATCAAAAATTTTTATTACCCCGCCGATTCCCGTAAACCTACGGAAAAGCGCCGGATTTTAGAGACACGTCTGCTGGTTCATGAGGCGAATGGGTGGAAAGCCCTCCCATACATTTGGAATGTGGATCAAACCGATGCCGTACTGGAAGTGGCTGGTGGGCGTTTGGATATTTCTTGGACACAACCAGATGGAACCACCCAAAACCTGAACTATGTGGTTCCTAACATGAACCAATGTAAAGGCTGTCACGAGTCGGAATTGCGCATTACCCCGATAGGCCCTTCGGCAAAACAACTCAACCTCAGTGGTCCCGACGGACAAAACCAACTCGCTGGATGGGCTTCCGCTGGCTGGCTTCGGGAACTGCCTTCGCCCACCGACCTCCCGAAACTTGCCGATTATCGTAATACTAATTTACCCCTCGCCGATCGTGCCCGTGCGTATTTGGATGGCAACTGTGCGCACTGTCATAATCCCAAAGGTCCCGGAAGCACCTCAGGGCTTTTTTTGGATACCAGTGAGACCGATCCTGCCAAATTGGGCGTATTTAAAGCGCCTATCGCCGCCGGAAAGGGCGCCGGGAACCTCCAGTTTTCCATTCTGCCGGGCAAGCCAGAGTCTTCCATTTTAGTGTACCGAATGCAAAGCCTTGATCCGGGGGTGATGATGCCGGAGTTGGGTCGGAAAATGGTCGATCAAGAAGGGGTAGCGTTGATTCGAAACTGGATTCGTGGCATGAAGGCATCCGAATAAGGGCAGCTACGGAAGGTCGTTATGAAGAAAGACGTTCAATCGCTTCTGTATCCAATCTAATTTGGGTTATGTTTTTAACTGAGTTGCGGTTTGAGCACCACGTGGTATTTTATCTATTGCTCCCATTCAGTTCCCGTTTGTAGCCAACCTTTTCCCAAAGCGCATCCGCAACGATTTGCGCCATCCATATCCCTTTTTATGTGTCCCTTACACTTTTTACACGTTATAGGAATGTGAATTTCTTACATATTTGACTGTGACGTTAGGATTAAAGAGGGGAATGTTTTTACATTTAACCATACAGTTAAACAATTTGGTTCATGGAAAAAGACCTCACCACCGAAGGCCGTATCTTGACCGCAGCCAGAAGCATTTTTCAGCAGAAGGGGCTTGCAGGGGCACGAATGCAGGAAATTGCCGATGAAGCAGGTATTAATAAGGCGTTGCTTCACTACTACTTCCGGTCTAAAGACAAATTATTTGAGCGCATTCTGGAAGAAGCCATTGGCAAATTTTTGCCCGAGTTGTTCGGTGTTTGGGAAGGCGAGGGGAATATCCTCGAAAAAATTGAGCGTTTTGTACACCGGTATATTTCGTTTGTTGCTGAAAACCCTTACGTCCCAAGCCTTATCTTACATGAACTTACAATTAATCCTGAAAAAGCGGGAATGATCCGAAAAATGGGGTTTAAGCCGCCAAAAGATAAAATGATGATGGAGGTGATGCTTGGGGTTCAAGCAGGTCTCATACGGCCTGTGCATCCCATGGACTTAATTCTGAACATTATTTCTATGTGTGTCTTTCCTGTTTTGGCGCGGAACATGATTCAAGGCGTTATGCTGATAGATGATCTCACCTATCAAGAAATGATTGAAACCCGTAAAAAGTCAGTGGCAGATTTTGTGATACAGTCTTTACGACCTTAATTTTTTTGATTTGGCTTTAACCAAAAGATTAAACCGAACAGTTGATATGAATATTCGCCTTATCCTTACCCTTGCAGTAGGCTTTTTAGTATCGGCATCTGTACAAGCTCAATACGACTTGGTCACGCTACGTACCAAAGCACTTGCACATTCGCCGTTGGTGTCCCAAAAAAACCTCTTGATGCAGGCCGAGTCTTATGCTTTGGCTGGAATCCATACGGGCCGCCTCCCAAAGGTACAGCTATCGGGGCAAGCCAGTTACCAAAGTGATGTCACGAAAGTAAGCCTGAGCGTTCCGGGTATCACCATCCCGACACCGGATAAAGACCAGTATCGTGCGGTGCTCGAGGTTTCTCAGGTATTGTATGACGGCGGAGCAGTCAAACGGCAATCCAACCTACAATCGGCGCAATTCCAAACACAACGTGCCCAATTGGACGTGGAGCGAGACCGGGTGGTGGAGCGCGTAAATCAGGTGTATTTCCAGATTTTAATGTTGGATGCACAAAACAATGTATTGACACTAGCAAAAGAAGAACTGAACCGTAAACATTCCCAAATGGAAGGTATGCTTCGGAATGGGGTTGGAAACCCGGTATCATTGGATGTATTGCGGACGGAAGACATTCGGCTCAACCAGCGGATCATTGAATTGGCTTGGCAGCGCAAAACCGCCGTTTCGGTATTGGGGATCCTCGTTGGTGAATCTATTCCGGAAAATACCGGATTTGATTTACCTGTGCCCCCAAAGTTGCCAGGAGTGCACATGCATAACCGCACGGAAGACCGCGTTTTCTCTGCACAGGCAACGGCTTTTCAATTGCAGCAGGCGGTACTCTCCGTCAAAGTGTTGCCCAAAGTACAGGCCTACGCGCAGGGCGGCTATGGTCAGCCGGGGTTGAACATGTTTAAGTCTGGTTTTCAGCCGTTTGGTATGGTAGGGCTGCGGTTCAATTGGACCCTTTGGGACTTTAATGCCACCCGCTACGAGCGGAAAGTAGTAGCGGTACAGGCCGAAATGGTAGCACGAAACCGAGATTTATTCCAGCAAAACTGGACGATCCAGACCAAACAACTGCAAAATGAAATTGCGAGATATGATGCACTTTTGGCGCAAGATGAAGCCCTGATTGGTTTAAGAAGCAAAATTCGACAGACTCTTTCCGTTCAATTGACCGAGGGAGTGGTCACCGCAAATGAGTACCTGACCGAATTGAACAATGAAACGCAGGCCAAAGAAAACAAGGCCCTACGAGAAATTCAGCGGTTACAAGCCCTTATTAATTACGAACATGCACTTGGCACATCGTACTAACAAGATCAAACAGACAGGATCATGAAAAAATACCTTTTCTTTTTCTTTGCCGCCCTTATGGGTTGTCGCTCCGGCGAGGAAATGCCCGATGCCTATGGCAATTTTGAAGCCCAAGAAACGCTTGTTTCTGCCGAGGCCACCGGAAAGTTACTTTCCTTTGAGGTAGAGGAAGGGCAAACACTGGCGGAGCAACAGGTAGTGGGGAGTATAGACCCGACAAACCTCGAACTCCAAAAGTCACAATTGGAAGCGAGTTTAGAGGCACTCAACGAAAAACAAGGTGATCCCGAGCCACAAGTAGCGGTTTTGGAACAACAAATGGTGGCCGCTCAAAATCAGGTACAAGCTACCGAAGAACAACTGGGCGTTACCCGCCAACAAATTACCAACTTAGAGCGCGAGAAAAACCGCGTACAAAATCTGATTCGTGAAAATGCGGCAACCCAAAAGCAATTAGACGATATTACTGGCCAAATTGCGGTGTTTCAACGACAATTGGAGGTACAAAAACAACAAGTGCTTTCCCAAAACCAGCAAGTGGCCGTGCTTAAGCGGCAGGTAGAAGCCACCCGTGCAAACATCGGAACCCAAAACCGAGGTATCCTCTCTGAAGCAGCTCCTTTGGGGCGTCGCATAGCCCAATTGGATGACCAAATTGCCCGCACCACCATCCAAAATCCGGTTCAAGGCACTATTCTCAGTAAGTATGCTACAAAGGGCGAGATTGTGAACTTTGGCAAGCCCTTGTATAAAATTGCAGACCTCTCTACGCTCACCTTGCGTGCCTACATCACGGGCGGCCAGCTCTCGACCGTCAAGATTGGACAACGGGTTAAGGTAATGACCGATGGCCCAGATGGAAAACTTCGGTCGCACGATGGATCGGTTTCATGGATTGCAGGCAAGGCCGAGTTTACGCCCAAAACCGTTCAAACACGGGAAGAACGGGCTACGTTGGTATATGCCATCAAGGTACAGGTTCCGAATGAAAAAGGCGAGCTAAAGATTGGTATGCCCGGTGAAGTAAAATTCTGAACTTAAACCGGATTCCGCTCATGATTCGTGTAAACCAAGTTTCCAAGCGATACGGAGCCATTGAAGCCCTCCGACAAGTGAGCTTCGAGGTTAATCCCGGCGAGATTTTTGGCCTAATTGGGCCGGACGGTGCAGGTAAAACCACGCTTTTCAGGATACTTACCACCTTGCTGCTCCCAGACGAAGGCACTGCGCGGGTAAATGGGCGCGATGTGGTGGCCAACTACAAAGCCCTTCGGGCCGAAATCGGGTATATGCCCGGACGTTTTTCACTCTATCAAGACCTAACAATTGCGGAAAACCTCGCTTTCTTTGCCACCATTTTTGGTACTACCATCGAAGCAAATTACGAAAACATCCGACCTATTTACGAGCAATTGGCTCCGTTCAAAGACCGTCGTGCGGGAAAATTATCTGGTGGGATGAAGCAAAAATTGGCCCTCTGTTGTGCCCTCATTCACAGCCCAGAGGTCCTCTTTTTGGATGAACCCACCACCGGCGTGGACCCCGTCTCGCGCAAAGAGTTTTGGGACATTCTGGCCATGCTCAAACAAAAAGGGATGACAATTTTGGTCTCAACGCCTTATATGGATGAGGCCACCCGTTGCAACCGCGTAGGACTGATCCAAAATGGGGAACTGTTACAAATTGACACGCCCGCAGGTATTGTTTCGCGGTTCGATCAGCCCTTGTGGGCGGTTACATCCGATGAAATGTACCGCTTGATCCAAGATTTACGGACACATCCAACCATTAAAACAGCTTATGCCTTTGGCGATACGGTACACATTACGGTTAAGCATAGCTTTTATCCAGAGGATTTATTCGCCGATTTAGGTGCTAAAAACCATCAAAACATCGAGATATTCCCAATCACCCCAACCATCGAAGACTGCTTTATTGGTCTGATGGAAACACAAAAAACCCCATGAAAGCAATCGAAGTAAGGGCACTCACCAAGCGTTTTGGCGATTTCACCGCCGTAAATGCCATCAACTTTGAAGTAGCGCAGGGCGAGATTTTCGGGTTTCTCGGTGCAAACGGAGCGGGTAAAACGACGGCCATGAAGATGCTCATTGGCCTTTCGCGTCCCACTTCTGGCGAGGCCACAGTTGCAGGTTTTGATGTCTATCGCCAGACCGAACAAATCAAACGGAATATTGGATACATGAGCCAGAAATTTTCACTGTATGAAGACTTGACTGTATGGGAAAATATCCGATTTTTTGGGGGGATTTATGGGCTTTCGGCAGCAAAAATCCGTAAAAAAGCCGTTGCCCTGTTCGAGCGCCTGAGCCTACATCAAGAGGCCAATGCTTTGGTGGGATCGCTGCCTTTGGGTTGGAAGCAAAAGCTATCGTTCTCCTTGGCCATTTTGCACGATCCGAAAATTGTTTTTTTGGATGAACCTACGGGCGGGGTAGATCCCATTACCCGGCGGCAATTTTGGGATATGATCTATGAAGCGGCAGATCGCGGTATTACGGTTTTTGTCACTACACATTACATGGACGAGGCAGAGTATTGTAACCGTGTTTCCATTATGGTGGATGGCCGGATAGATGCATTGGACACCCCAAAATCTCTCAAAAACCACTTTCGAGTAGAAACAATGGACGATGTATTCCTCCGACTTGCCCGAAACAGCCAGTTTAAAGAAGCCTAAAACCATGAAACCATTTCTTGCCTTTGTTAAAAAAGAACTGTTCCACATCCTTCGAGATCGTCGGACATTGTTGATTTTATTTGGTTTACCGGTTATTCAGATTATCCTGTTTGGTTTTGCGATCACCAATGAAATCCGAGATGCCCAAATGGTGGTGCTGGATCGGGCAAATGATCAGGCCTCGCAGGAAGTGATTCAGCGCCTTACATCCTCTGGCTATTTTAAAGTAACCCGGCAGGTACATAGCCAAGCAGAGATGGAGGCAGCCTTCCGGCGGGGCGACATTAAAATGGGGATTGTATTCCCCCCTCTTTTGAACGATGCACGAATGCACAGCGGCAAGGCCCAAATTCAGCTCATTGCCGATGCCTCGGATCCCAATACGGCGAACACCTTGGTAGCCTACGCCAGCGCCATCATTCGGTCTTACCAACTCGAAAAAAACATGGCCCCACCTCCGATGACCATTCAGGTGGAAAATCGCATGACGTACAATCCGGAGATGCGCGGGGTGTACATGTTTGTGCCAGGGGTGATTACGTTAATCCTGATGTTGGTTTCGGCCATGCTCACCTCTATCACCATTGCGCGTGAAAAAGAAACCGGAACCATGGAAATTTTACTGGTTTCGCCACTGAACCCGCCGCTCATTATTGTGGGGAAGGTTATTCCATATATGGCATTGTCCTTTATCAATACACTCACCATTCTGTGGCTGGCCAAATTTGTATTTGGAATGCCGTTTAATGGGAGTTTACCACTTCTTTTGGCCATTTGTCTGCTCTATATTTTTACGGCCTTGGCGCTTGGTATCCTAATCTCCACCAAAGTCAAAACCATGCAAGCCGCCATGATGATCTCGGCGACTGGTTTGATGATGCCCACAGTTTTACTTTCTGGCTTTATTTTTCCAATCGAAAGTATGCCTTTGCCGCTCCAAATTTTTTCCAGTCTCATCCCTGCCAAATGGTTTAATATTGTTATTAAAGATGTAATGATTAAAGGAATTGGACTTGAGTTTATCTGGAAATATGTGCTGATTCTTGCCGGAATGACCGTTGTTTTATTGGCCATCAGTATCCGGAACTTCAAATCCCGCCTCGCCTAATTGCCCAAAGCCATGCGTACCATCCAATTACTGTTGCAAAAAGAATTCCTGCAAATCATCCGAAATAAGGCAATGTTGCCGATTATTTTTGTGATGCCGATTATGCAGACGATGATTCTGGCATTTGCGGCCAATTATGAAATCAATAACCTGCGGTTACACATTGTGGACCGCGACCGATCCACTTTTTCTCGTCAACTCACCCAGCAATTGGATGCTTCCGAGCGCTTTGTGGTGGTGTATTACGACAATGCCGCGCACTTAGCCGCCCAGCACATGCAGGCCGACCAAACCGATATGACGCTTGAAATTCCGATTGGCTTCGAGAAAGACCTGGTTTCCTTGCAAAATACGCAGGTTTATTTGGGGGCAAATGCAATCAATAGCGTAAAAGCGGGGGTGGGAATGAACTATGCCGCGAGTATTATCGCCGATTATAACATGAATATCCGGCTCCGGGCCATGCCCATCGTACCTGCCGCTCAGGCCGGACAAATAGAGATCGTCCCAACCGAATGGTTCAACCCAAGTCGAAGCTATAAAAATTTCTTTGTCCCCGGAATTTTGGCGGTGCTGATTACAGTGATTGGATCTATGTTGGCAAGCCTAAACATTGTCCGTGAACGCGAAATCGGCACGATTGAACAAATAAACGTAACCCCCATTCGTAAATACCAATTCATCATCGGCAAATTAATCCCTTTTTGGATCATTGGGCTTTTTGACTTGGCCTTGGGTTTAGGATTTGCAAAATTGGTTTTTGGGCTACCTACAACCGGAAATATGATGGCTTTGTTTGGCTTTGCGGGTCTTTTCCTCTTGGCCATTCTGGGGTTTGGGCTTTTCCTGTCCACCTTCTCCGAAACCCAGCAACAAGCCATGTTCATCTCTTGGTTTTTTATGTTGGTTTTTCTGTTGATGGGTGGTGTTTTTACGCCCATAGAGAGTATGCCTCAGTGGGCACAAGTCCTCACATGGTTTAATCCCGTTTCGTATATGGTTCAGGTCTTGCGCTTGGTCTTGCTGAAAGGCAGTGGGTTTATGGATTTATGGCCATTCTTCCTTAAAATGACCGGATTCGTGATAGCCCTGAATGCCTTTGCTGTGTTGAACTACCGAAAAACCACTTGATAACTATTGGTTGCAATATGGCAAGCACCTGATAAACCCAAGCAGAAACGCTATGATGCGCCATAAAAACGATGTCATTTAACTTCGCTCTATGAGGTCAAAATTTGCTTCTCATCCCTCAAAAAGTTGCGTAAGAGCAAAATCATATTCGCAAGGAGAGAACATCGGACGCATACGGGTGCTGAGGATGGTTAGTCAGTATAATGAATCCAACCAGCGAGGCGTGTAACCATTGTATTTAGAGCGCCTATTAGGCCTGTTCAGAGGTGTTGTCTGTAAGCAATTCGGTAAAGACGGTTTGGCCAGTACGCAGCATCTGGGCGACATAGGGCTTGCAGAGGCCGCAATTTTCACCAAACAAAACCACTTCTTGAAGGACCTCGACCGTCTGAATGCCTTGCGCTTTGGCAATGGCTTTCAGGCGGTCAAAGGGTTGCCGAAAACAAACACAGCGGGTGATGCATGTTTTCATCGGTTTTTCGGGGTTCGTTATCAGTTCGAGGTTTGGTTAAGGTGTAGCTGTGCCGAGAACCGCAAAGAGCGTGGCGGCATGGGGTAGTGTTCTATGATGTTATATGTGGTATTGGTTGCATTTTCCAAGGTCATCTGTAGCAAAAGGCGGCTGTTTTTTCGCTCGATGGTGTGCCGGAGGTGTAGGTCTGTGATGCCAAAGGCTGGCAGCGACCGTGATCCATCGGTGGTGGTAAAACGCTCGCCGGTATAGCCGTGTCCAATAAAGAGTTCCCATACACCGCGCTGAAGGCCCATCTGGAAACGTGCCTGATGAAGCGGGACATACCGAAGTTGTTTTTTATAGGAAGTTGCCACAGGATCGGACGCGTCGGTACTTTGGGTATAGGTATAATGTCCTCCCAAGTGAGCTATGAGTTTGGGCGTCAGTGTAAACATCGTTTGTCCGCTTGCTTCTACGCCTTTTGCGTGTACCCGTGCGATATTCTGTGGTTGCCAATCGCCCGATTCATTGGGTGCCCATGCAATCTGATCCCGGATTTGGTGTACAAAACCCGTCAGTTCTATAATTATTTGCCGCTTCTCCCATACCAGTCCGGCATCTGTTTGCCAGCCTTGTTCGGGATTTAGGGCTGGATTACCGCCAAAGGCCCAGAATCGGTCGTTGAAAGTAGGCATTCGGAAAACGGTTCCCCAAGATGCTTTGGCCCGAAGCCATTCACCATTTAGCTTGATGATAGGACTATTTAGGCCGAGCGAATGGGTGAAAGCCGTTGCTGTTTCGCTATTCATTGTAGCACGGTCTAAACGTAAGGCCGGAAAAAATGTAGTCTGTCCAACTTTCATCAACCCACTGAGGAATATCGCAAGGGCTTTTTCGTGGCCATTGGGCGCTAAATTAGGATGATTGGCTGTACCATGTTTGCCCTCGATGCCTGCAAAGATCAGGATGCGGGAAGAAAGGGCTTGCTCACCTAAAAGACGACCTTCTAACGCACGTGTGATGCCCAAATCGTCTATTTGATAGGTTGGGTTTTGATAGCGGATTTGTGTTTCATGCGCCATAAGCCCCATTTGTATTTTAGATTGCCCCACTTGTACGCGATTGGTAAGCCAAACTCGTTGCGATACATCCTCTTGCGACTCGTTCATCGCCGCTTGTCCCACGGGCGAGGGTAACCCCCGATCACTTGTCGTGTGCCAGGCATTGAGTTGTAGATGATGCTTTCCCAATACTCCACCTATCGAGGCCATTAGTCCGGCATCATCTCGAACCGATCCGACGCGCTTTTGTTGGGTATTGTTGGTGCTGGTATAAGGAAAATCTCCATTGGTGTGAAAGCGCTGGAAGGCAACCCGTGCCTTGTGTTTTGCACCATTATGGGCCACCTGAATTCGTCCGGCTCGCTCTCCAAACGCAGCGAGGCCACTGGACAAATCGGCTGCCCATCCATCCAATCCCGCTGCTGTCGAGTTTAGATAAACGGTTCCTCCCATGGCCGAAGAGCCATACAGGGCACTGGCCGCACCATGTAAGACTTCTATGGAAGCCAGCGCTGAAACGGGAATCAGCGATAAATCCGTCTGACCCAGTTGGGCATGGTTCAACGAGAACCCATCCAATAACACCAACGTTTGCGCAGCCGTAGTACCGCGCATAGAAATCCCAGCGCTGCCTGTTGCACCATAGGTCCGCACATCAAAGCCGCCGTAACGTGCCAAAACCTCCGACAAAGAAGCAAATGGCTGTTTGGACAAGGAAGTGGTTTCTATCCGGGTGATGCGTAACGGAACGACAGCGACGGGGAGGGCAACCCGTGCGGCGGTGATCGTAACCTGTAAGGTATCTTGTGAAAAAAGTGGTGTAAGTCCTGTAAGAACAAGAATAAAAAGAACAAAAAACTGCCGTAGATACGAACGGCTAAAGCATGTGTGAAGCATAAAAAAACCTGACCTTAAATTTAAAAGGACAGGGTACACGGCATAACAATTCCGTCAACACCCGGAACTGCCTAATACGTGCCTCCCTACCCTTAATCCCGAAGGTAGTCCGATTTTCGGACGAGGTGAAGCATCACAGGCAGGTCTCCTGGCTTGTTGTATAAACCCTTTTGAACCCTACGACGGCCTTCCCATGTTTCCACAGTGACCGTCGGAGCCACGTTCGAAGGATGCTCGAAAGCATACAACCTACAGTTGCGGGTACAGCTCCAGCATTAGACTGAATTCCCTTTTCATCCGGCAAATACCGGAACCTGTTATGCAAATACAAAGAACTATATAAAAATACACAAGATCCGCCAAGAGTTGGCTTGGAACTGAATAAATTCATAATGTAATAAAGCACCTTCAGAATCACACAGTGGCCCCAAAAGGCCATAACACAGCATCCGTCAGGGCTTCAGACGCTTTTCTATGTGGGGATGTTTGGTAAAGTAGGCGACATTAAACAGTAGAATGAAAGGTAGGGTGAGGATAGGGGCATTTCAAAAATGCCAATAGACATTACGATGCACCTTAGGTTAGGTAAAATCTTTACCTACCGTTGAGAAAAGCTCCGTAGGAGCGACATCATTACGAAAATCCAGCAGGCCACATAAAATGTGAAAGAGCTGTTCATGAGGTACTTTGGGAAGTTTTGAAATGCACCCGTGAGGATTGGCATAAATAGTGAGCAAGTGATTTGTACCCGTCTCTTGCCTTCAGGAGCTTGTTTGCGTATGATGTGGTTGCAAAATCCATTTCAACCTTAATCCACCCGATTATGAGACTGTTTAGTTTGTTTCTTCTTGTGTTATCTCCGGTCTTTTCCGAGGCCCAAACGTTTACTAAAGCCGACTCGTTGCGGGGAAATTATGGCCGGTTTCGTGCCAATAACGATTTATTGTACTACGATCTCCAAATTCGGATAGACCCTGTGGCCGAGCAAATTTCCGGCAGTAATGCCATCCGGTTCCGGATGTTGGCTGCGGATAACCGCATTCAATTAGACCTCTACGAAAACCTGACAATCGAAAAAGTAGAATATGCCAATCAGGAAGTTTCATACATTCGCGACGGAAATGCTTTTTTTGTCACATTCCCTCGCCTGCTCCCCAAAGGCTCGGAACAGGTTATCAAGGTACATTATCGTGGCAAACCCAAGGCCACCAGCCGCTTTGGGGGGTTTGTTTTTGGTAAAGATCCTGCTGGAAACCCGTGGATTTACTCTTCCTGCGAGGATGTGGGGGCACAGGTGTGGTGGCCTAACAAGGAACAATGGAAAGACGAGCCGGAAGGGATGCGATTGCGGGTGGCGGTTCCCAATGGCCTAACAAATGTCTCTAATGGCCGTTTGATGGCTACAAAAGACTTGGGCGATGGCTATACCGAGTTTGATTATGTGGTACACTACCCCATCAACAATTATAATGTCTCGGTGAATGTGGGAAAGTATGTTCATTTTGGTGAAAAACATGACGATCTGACGCTGGATTATTATGTGTTGGAACCTAACTTAGAAAAGGCGAGGGTGCAGTTTAGTCAGGTAAAACCCATGATGGGGTGTTTCGAGAAACACTTTGGGCCGTATCCGTTCCCGAAAGATGGCTTTAAACTGATCGAAGTGCCGTATTCTGGGATGGAGCATCAATCGGCTGTGACGTATGGCAACCGTTTTGCCAATGGGTATCTGGAGCGGGACTGGACGGGTGTGGGCATTTCTCCTCGGTTCGATTTTATCATTATCCACGAGAGCGGTCATGAGTGGTTTGGGAACAGTGTTTCCGCAGCGGATCGTGCCGATATGTGGATCCACGAGGCGCTGGATACATATGCGGAGGCGGTTTATGTGGAGTGTATGTGGAACTATGAAGATGCGATACGCTATGTTAATGGTTATGCGCCGAAAGTGGTCCATAAGGAGCCTATAATTGGGCCTTATGGCGTATCAAAGCCGGGTGCAGGTGGCGACATGTATTTTAAAGGGACTTTGGTTTTTAATACCCTACGCCATGTGCTCCGTAACGACACCCGTTGGTGGAGTCTTTGGCGTGAATACAACCGCCGTTTTAAATACCAAAACATCCATGCAGAACAAGTAATTGCCTTTTTTAATGAGCAGTTTAAGCAAAATCTAACCCCGATTTTTGATCAATACCTGCGTTATCCACAAATCCCGACATTGGAGCTAAAGTATCACGGAAGAAATATTCAATACCGCTGGGTGACGGAGGTAAAGGACTTCCGGATGCCCGTAGAACTGATAGTAAATGGTAAGGTACGACGGCTTATAGCGACCAACCACTGGAAAACGTTAACCAATGCCCCGAAAAATGCTGTACAAGTGCGGACGGATTTGTTTTATGTCAATGTCCGTGAAGTAGCAAACTAACTCGGAGAGCAGCATCGAAGCTATTTGATTAAGGTAATCTTCTGCGTTTTTCGGAGGGTTTTCCCGTTCGTTGTAATGACTAACACTGCAAGGTAATTACCAGCAGGGGCTTTGCTGCCCTCCCAAATGGCACGATTCCAACTGTTTGCGGGGAAACTACCGGAAGCGAGGATAGCGACTTTGCGGCCTTGTAGGTCGAAAATGGACAATTCCACATTTGAGGGGTCTTTGACAAAAAATCGGAACGTGGTGGACGGATAAAATGGGTTGGGATAGGCCGGAGCCAATAGGGGGCGATCTGCAAATTCAAAAGTGGCTTCTCGCTCGGCCAAGGCTTGGCGGCAACCATTTTTATCCAAAGCGTCCAATCGGTAGCGAAGTCCGGCAGTAGGCACGAAAGTCCGGTCAATCATGCTGCCTAATGGCTTACTGGCTGCGCGGTGGATGGATGTTGCGGAAAAAGCGGGGTCGGTGATCGGGTTTTCGCCGCCCGGTACCACCCGCAGGATTTCCACCTCGTGTAGTCCGGTATCTTTGGAAAAGCCCCAGTCCACGTCCACCAAACCGCCAGGGGTGACACGCGCCGAGATTGCTCCCTCGGCAATGACGGGGCGGATAATCGCAGTTGTGGTTACGCTGGCGTCGGTAGTGCCAGTTCCTGTGGCAACAACCGAATAGGTGACGGTCTCCGCACAGGAGTTAATTTCGTCCTTAAACTGATACGTTTGGGCGCTATTAGCGGAGACACTTCCTACTTGCATGGTGGCGCCGTCGCTGTCTTTCCGAAGGATACGATAGGTGGTTCCAACTTGTTCGGAAGAAACCGACCACGAAATTTGGGCTTCTATACGGCTATTCTCAGCCAATAGGGCACGTAAGCCCGCAAAAACGGCTGCTGGAGGCTTGGCGAGATTGGCTTTTACCCGTGTCCGGATTTCGTTCAGTAATACATAGTTGTTGTCACCGGGGCAAGACGTGCTGCTGAAGTCGCGGTGCCCACGAAAATTATCCGGATTGACCTTGTAGGTGTCTGCCATGAAGGTAAACCAGGTTACAACAGAATCTAAGAGCGCACTATTAGGCTTATCGAGACAGGACAGTGAGCCGGTGTTTTCGGGTGGATGAAAGCAGCCCATCAACGAAAGCCCGATATTGCCTGTATTGCCATTACCAACATGCGAACCGATCACCAACTGTGGGCCATCTTTCAGGGGTGTTTGTTCGTTCATAAAGGGGCGGCCTTGAAACAAGCTTCCACGCTGATCCATTAAGAACTGATACCCAATGTCACACCACCCGCGTCCGGTGATATGAAAATCCTGAATATCTTTCATGTTCTTATAGGAAGCGGCATCGTTTTGGGCCACTGGCCATGCCGTATGATGTAACGTCAGATAGGTATAATAAGGCTGAGGGTCGGGATTGGTACACGCATAAGCACGGGCATTCCATTCAGAACGGCGGATGAGACGAGGCGCCTTAAAACGACCCGAAGGTACGATTGTTGCGGCGCTGGCGGTTCCATGAAGGATACGTTCTTCATCGGTGTTGTTGAGGAAAACCCCTGCGGTTCGGAGTTGTACGTAGGTGCCAAGTGTGGTCTGCACCGTAACCTGAAATCTGGTATCAGATCGGATTTTATCGCTCCGATATGCCATCGTAAAGGCGTTACCACTGATCGGAAACCATACCATTAAAGGTTCTGGAGTGCTCCATTGATCGTTTTCCCAAAATCGGATGATGGCGGCAGCGCTTGGGTTGGTAGCAAAACCATCTAATAAAACGCCATTAAACGATGAAGAAATAGTCCCGCTTTCCCGAATAAACTGAATATCACCTCTTTCGGACTTCAAAAAAGGGGCTTTAAGGGGAACCAATGTTTCCGTGAATTCATGAACGGCTTGTGCCGATACTCCGGCGAGTGCGGTTGGAAGCCAAATAACAAGCCATATTCCGATTCGTCTCATGATGTAAAGAGGGGATTAGTTTGATTGCTCCGGCATCACACGTGGCTCTGGAGTCAGTAAAGAGGTCGGTTGTTGAGGTTCTGGTAAAAATCTCCAAACCAGCAAGCCCATCAGTAGCGTGGCCGAAGCCGCCAACAATGAATTTCCCAGAAAGCCAAAAGTGCCATACAAAGCACCTGCAAAAGCGCTTCCAAGACCACTTCCCAGTTGTCCGACACCCACCGTCAGGCTTAACAGGGTTCCTCGGCGATCTCCGGGAACCATAGCGGTGAGTAGCGCCTGTAGGGGCGTCATCCGCATGGCTACAAAGGTCATGGCTAAAAAATATAAGATATAGCCCAGCCAGAGGGTGGTTAACAAGAGGGAAGTTAAGGCCATTAATAGAGCCATCCCCAAACTCGATGCGATAATCAAGGGTTTTCGTCCGATTTTATCCGACCATTTCCCCATCTGCGGCCCCATCGTTACATTGGCAATCCCGCCAGCAAAATACATCGAAGCAATGTGGTATTTGTTCAGCCCCAAGGTCTCTTCCAGCCAAGTAGGCAGAAAAACGATAAACAACATCAGGCTAAAAAATTGCAGAAAATACGTTACTACTGCGATCTGGATGGGTTTCTGCTGCAAAAGGCGCCCATATCCTCCCACAATGTGTTGTAGGTTCAAGGGGTTTTCGGAGCGGGCGACTTGCGGCTGCGGTACTTTGAAATACGTGAATAGGAATGCAAGCGACATTGGCAAGGCAAAGAAAACAAAAGGGGCTTTATATCCCCACAATCCAGCTAAGGTAACACCAAGCGGGATACCCAGCACTTGCCCGATAGCAATGCCACTCATAACGACTCCATTGGCCCAGCCTCGACGTTCATAAGGGAAATAATCTCCAACATACGAAACGGCAGATCCACTTAAAAGCCCGCCGCTCATTCCTGCTAAAATACGTACTACTAAAAATGAAAAATAATCAAAGGCCAAGGCGTGTAACAAAAGGGAGAGCGATAGTGCCCCGCAACCCATCAGGATCACCCATCGCCGCCCCACTTTGTCGGAAACGGGTCCAATGAACAAGGCCACCACAGCCAGAGAAAGGACAAACGAAGTGATAAGAGTACCTTGTAAGGCAGGATCAATCTCCAGTTCCCGCCCAATATCGGGTAGAATAGGAGCGATAATCATCATCTGACTCGACGAAGAAAAGACCATCAGCCACAGGGCGAAGAGTACAAAATAATCGGATTTTTGGGATTGAGTCATGTATTTCCCCTTATGAGGGGGATGAAATTAGGTCAATGACCATAAATTACAAAATTGAAACCGTTTTTGTAAAAACATTATTATACGGCGACCAGCTTGGGTACTTCTCCGCCAGCGGATCCACTGACAACCAC
>ERZ761602.4808-NODE-4808-length-16722-cov-4.741705_pt1 | contig 16722 bp, 7 predicted proteins | sample MGYA00512165_ERZ761602 | MGnify/ENA primary metagenome ERZ761602 (study PRJEB28899, sample SAMN02445085) | bioreactor sludge metagenome | biome: EBPR sludge; isolation source: Thorneside wastewater treatment plant | place: Australia: Brisbane, Thorneside...
GGCTAGTCCCGCCTGTCCAGCCCCGGTTCGCGGTAAAGGCGCACCCACATTTCCGGCATTCGCTCCCCTTCCCCCTGCGCTGGAGACGCGATTTGCCTCGGGGTGTCGCCCCTTCCCGTCATGTGCCCTCCTCCCGCGCTCCTGCCCCGCCCGCTCCGGCTCCGGCTCACGTGCCTCCTGCTGGCGGCCGCCACTCCAGCCAGCGCCCAGACGTCTTCCCGCTCGCCGGACGCCGACTGGCTCGAACTCCAGTCGCTGCTGACGCGGCCTGCCAACGCCGCCACCGCGCTCGCCCGCACGCCCGCCGGACGGGCCGCCGCCCGCCTGGACCAGATCGAGCGGCTGCGTCTTGCCGCGGAGCAGGCCCGCACGTTTCGCGAACGCCATGCGGGCCATCCTCTCGCCGAGCGGGCGCACCGGCTCGAAGTGATGTCACGTCTCGACCACGCGCGGCTGGACGCCCGCCCCGCCGCCACGACCGAAGCGCTGGAACAGGCGGGCGCGTTCCGTCGCGATCCCGGCCGGCTGCGGGAGCAGCGGTTCGAGGTCGCACTCGCAGCGGAACGACTGCGGCTGGAGGGCGGCGCCGCCGGCCGGCGTCCCGGCGCCGACGAGCAACTCGCCGCCATCCTGCTGCGCGAATTCGGCCCTGCCCCGGAGGTGCTCGGGCTGTTCGCCGGACTCGCCGGCCGCGCCGACATGGCCGCCGCCAACCGCCTCGCAACCCAGCTCCTCGAACTGCGCCCGCCCCCGGCGCTGCGCGCCGCGGCAGAAGCGATCACGTCCCGCCACGGTCTCCTCGGCCACCCGCTCGGGCTCAGGCTCACCCGGCTCGATGGTTCGCGGCTCGAGCTGCCCACGGCTTCACCGAGCGGCGGGCCCACCGTCCTCTACGTGTGGACACCGGTGGCGGGCTCCGCCGTTGCCCCCTTCGTTCCGCTGCATTCCCTGCGTCGCCTCCTTCCATCGGGCGTCACCTGGGTCTTCCTCGGTCTCGGTGCCAGCCTCGAACAGGCCCGCGCCGCCAGCTCCGCCGCCCGGATCACCGGCACGCACTGTCGGGACGACGGCGGCCCGGCAAGCGGCGTTGCGCAGCGCCTGCGCGTCGCGTCGTCCCCCACGGTGTTCGTGCTCGACCGCCGCGGCGTCCTCACGGGCTTCGGCCGGGTCGACGAGCTGCCCGCGCTGATCGCCGCGGCGTCGCGCTGATCCTCATCCCTGCCGCGCCATGCTTCCCGCCGCCTTCCCCCCGCTCCGCTGCGCGCTGGCCGCGCTTGCCCTCGCCGCCGCGCTGTCCGCCCGCGCCGCCGTGTTTCTCTCCAGCACCACCTTTCCCGCCGGCGCCCCGCCCACCCTCCACGCCGACGCCGCCGAGCTCACCGCCGCCCAAGCGCAGGCCGGCCCCGGAGGCTACTACAAGCTCCGCGCCAAGTTCATCGTCCCGTACGCCCCCGGCTACTTCCAGGCCATCGATATCCCCAACAACAACGGGCTCCGACTCCAGGGCACGCCGGGAGCCGGCCAATACACGGTCGAATGTTATTGGGCGGCCTACGACGCCAACGGGACGTTTCGCGCCACCGGCACGTTTTACTCCCACGCGGTCACCGTGCTGCCGCCCTCCGGCGGGAATATCGGCCTGCAGGCCGACTTTTTTAACGGCAATAATTTCCAGACGCTCGCCCGCTCCGCGGCCAGCGGGGAACACCCGGCTCACGATTGGAACCTCGGCGGTCCTGCCGGCACCGGGGTCGACAATTTCTCCGTGCGGTGGACCGGCCAGGTCGAGCCGCTCTTCACCGAGACGTATACCTTCACCACCGGCTCCGACGACGGGATGAGGGTCTACGTCGCCAACCTGGACACGCCGCTGGCCGGCGCGTATTGGGATCACGGTTACCTCGAAGCGTCCGGCTCGATCCAGCTCACCGCCAATACCCGCTACCAGATCCGCGTCGATTTCTTCGAGAACGGTGGCGGCGCCACCGCCCGACTCTTCTGGCAAAGTCCCAGCCAGCCCCGCGAGATCGTACCCCTCACGCGGCTTTCGCCACCGGACGGAGGGCAGCCCGGCACGCCCCCGACCATTGTCACCGCTCCCGCGAGCCAGACGGTAAACGTGGGCGGCACCGCGATATTCTCCGTCACGGTCGGCGGTGCCCCCGCGCCGGCGCTGCAGTGGCGAAAGAACCAGACTCCGGTCGCCGGCGCCACCGGCAGCAGCCTCACCCTGCCCGCCGTCGATCTTGGCGACGCGGGCGCCTACGATGTCGTCGCCACCAACATCCACGGTTCCGTCGTCAGTCCGGCCGCGACGCTCACCGTCACCCCCGCCGCCGCAGAAGGCACCGGCAACGGACTGCGCGGCGAATACCACTCCGGCACCAACTTCAACACCCTCGTCTTCACCCGGATCGATCCGCTGATCGACTTTCCCTGGCAGAACGGTGCGCCCGGCCAGGGCGTGGGGGCGGATGACTTTTCCGTCCGCTGGACCGGCACGATCGAGGCGCCCGTCTCGGGCCTCTATACATTCACCACCCGCAGCGATGACGGCGTCAGGCTGAAGCTCGAAGGCGCCACGATTATCGACGATTGGAACTACCATCCGCCGACCGAGCGCTCGAGCAGCCCCGTCTACCTCGCGGCCGGGAGCCGCACTCCGATCACGTTGGAGTACTTTGAAGCGGGCGGCGGAGCCGAGGTCGCGCTCCTCTGGCAGCCGCCAGCACAAGCCCGCACACGCGTGCCCACGAGCCGGCTTTACGCTGCAAACGGTGGCCTCCCCAACGCGTGGCAGACGCTCGTCGCCACGTCAGGCGTCCTCTATTTCACCGAAGACCTCGACGACGAAGGCAACGGGAACGGCAATTTCACCTCCAGCATCGATCGCCACGATGTCCTCGTCCCTGGGCCGGGCTCTCTTCGGGTCTATACGACCGGCTCCGCCCAGACCTTCGGCGCGATCTTTCATTCCTCGGGCAGCCCGCTGGTGACGGGTCTGGCCGGCAACGGGGAAGGCGCGAACTTTCGCGTCGAGCGCTCCATCGCCCCCGGCGGCTACTACATCGAAGTCTCGGGCGGTTACCAGTGGAACGACACCTCTGCTTACACGCTGTACGTCGAATTCCGACCGGAGGCGTCACCTCCGCGCATCACCAGCACGCTGCAGGCTGTCGCCCCCGTGGGGGCCGCGTTTTCGTACCAGATTGCGGCCGACTCGGACTTGCCGGTGACGTTCGGTGCCACCGGCCTTCCGCCGGGATTGACGGTCACGGGCGGCGGCCTGATCGCCGGACGTCCCGCCCAAGCCGGAACGTTCGCCATTCAGGTCACCGCTGCCAACGCCGCGGGCAGCGACACCGAGACGCTCTCGCTCACAACCTTCTTCGACCCGCCCGCATCCAGCATCTCGGCCAGCGCGACCGCCATCAATGTCGGGGGCACCGTGCAACTGCGCGCCTTCGCCTCCTCGGCCACCGGGACGATTCAGTTCCTCAACATCGACCAACTCGCCCCGTTCCCCGGTTACTACGGAGCGGGGGACGTCGACGATGAGACGCCACCCAACCTCGCGCATCACCCGGCGACGAACGGATACGTACACGAGCGAACCCTAGCGCTCACGCTCAGCACCGCCGGCACCTACCGCTTCCGGGCGACCGCCGGCGACGGCGCCGCCTGGCACCCAGGCGGCAACGAGGTCATCGTCGTGGTTGCCGACACGACGCTCCACGCGCTGACCGTGTACGGCGGCACGGGAGGAGGCACCTACGCCGCCGGCACCGTCGTCCCGATTGTGGCGCACGCGGCTCCGGCCGGGCAGACTTTCAGCCACTGGTCGATGGAATCCGGCCCCGGGACCATCGCCAATCCAACGCTCGCCTCCACCACGTTCACGCTGGGCGGCGGTGCCGCTGCGGTCCGGGCTCACTACCTGGCCCTGCAGCCTCCCGTCATCACCGCCAGCCCGGCACCTCAATCCGTCACCGCGGGCCAGCCGGTGCAGTTCCTCGTCGCCGCGACCGGCGCCGCTCCGCTCGCGTATCAATGGCGCAAGGACGGCCTGCCGCTCGCCAACGGCGGCAACCGCAGCGGCACCCAGACCGCCCAGCTCAGCCTCAGTGCGGTCACGGCGGCGGACAACGGTCTCTACGATGTCGTCGTCACCAATCCGCACGGCGCCGCCACCAGCGCCGCCGCCCAGCTCATCGTCGCACCCGCCGACGAAGCCTCCGGACCGCAGCTGCGGGTGCATCGCCTGCAATGAACGTCTTCCACGCCCCCATCATGATCTCCCGCCTCCTTGTCCTTCTCGCGTCGATCGAGCCCCTCGGTGCCGCGACCGGCTCGGCCCTCGAATTCCACCAGCTGCAGCGCACCCAGCGCTCGGCCGCCGACCTCATTCGTGCCGGCACCCCCGCACAGGCCGTCGCGCATCTCCGCCAGAACCTGCGTGCCGAGCCCGGGCCAGGAGGCGAAGCGTCCGCCCTTCCCCAGGCACTGCTCGAACTTGCAGCTGACTTCTTCAACCGGCGCGAAATCGCTCCGGCGCGTCAAGCGCTCGAGCAGGCACGCACCCTGGCCGGTCCGGTCCTCGCCGGGACGACCGGCGCCACTCCCCAGCGGAGGGCGCAGCTCTACAGCTCTTTCGGTCTGCTATACGAAGCCATCCTCTTCGACCCCGCCAATGCCCTCGCCTGCTACGAAGCCGCCCTGAGCCTTCACCCAGCCGAACCGCTCAGTCGCAACCGTCGGCTGGGACTGATCGAGAAACAGCGCCGCCGGATGGGAGGTTCCCGATGAACCCGGCCCGCTTCGCCCGCTTCGGGCGCAACGTTCTCCCTGCCCTGCTGCTGCTCTGCTTCAGCGCGGCGACCGCCCACGCGGAACTTGTCACCCTGCAGGCGTCGATCAGCGGAAGCGCGGCCAATGCGTGGCTAAGGGTCACGTTTCTGGGGAGCGACGTCCTCCGCCTCGACGGCGCCGCCGCCGAGGAAACGTCCGTGCTCGACCTGCCCTTGGATGAGCCGGCGCTGCTGCAGGTCACCGGCGAGGGTGTCGGAGACTTTCGGCTCGTCCTGACGCCTCCCGCCCAGTTGACCACCCTCGTCGGCGGCGTCCGACAGGGCGGCTATATCAGCACCCACGCCTCGCCCCGGCCCGTCTATCAGGTGCTGCCCGTCACCTTGGTGCAGCGCGGGACCACGGGACGCGCCACCCTCGCCCTGGGGCAGGCCTCGTCGATCGCGTGGCATCCGCCCAAGATACTCGGATCGCGGGCACCGTATATCGATTTCGAAGTCGGCGCAGCCCTCAACGGCGATCCTTTGCCTCCGCTACGCATCCCCCTCCTCCCCCGGGGAGCGGACTCCGAAGCTTTGCCGGTCGACCTGCCCGATTCGCTGTATGCGCCCGCCGTCGGCGGCTTCGAGCTCATCACTCCCCAGGTCGTCGCCCGCCTCACGCTTGATCCCCAGACGATAGGCTCCTTCTGGATTTCGTTTCACACGGACGCCGCCGCCGCGCCGTACGCCCGATACCACTTCCAGTTTCCCGTCTGGCCCGGGCACTGGAGCGCATCACGTCAGGTCCGCGTCGTCAGCGACGGCTCCGTGGATGGGACCGGTCGCAATTACGAGACGACCCTCAACGGCTACTTCACTGACGCCGGGATGCTGCACATCGCACCCTCCAACACATGGACGGTCGCAGACTGGCGCGTGATCGGGCAATCGCCGTTGCGATTCGTCCAAGGCAGACGCGACGTGATTGCCAGTGGCGGTACCGAAACCACGCCCGGCGCGTGGTACCAGACCGGGGTGTGGCATGACACGATCGAGGTGCGGGCGGGAGGTCCGGGGGGCGAAATCGCCGAGCTGAGCCGCTACGTTTACCATAGCTTCGATCGCTGGGGTGGCGACCCGCTCGTGCCCCCTCAGAGCGTCTTCGTGCTCCAGGAACACGTCGCCGGCAGCGCGCCGAAGTCATACTCCACCCTGCATCACCAGGATCCCCGCGCCCCGTCGGTTCACGGCTCGCGAAGTCCCGCCGGACTGGTCCGGCTCACCGACTCGGATTCGTTCCAGGAGAAAACCTACACGACATGGCTGGATCAGTCCCCCGGATTCGTGCCCACGGCGGCGCACGGCGCGCAGATCGCGCCCAACAACAGCATTCGCACGACGACCCAGTTCGAGACTTCGCCGGCACTCTTCGCCTATCGCCTGCCGGTCTCCATCATCAGTGAAAGCAACGGAACTCGCATCGGCCGGAACGACACAGCTTACAGCCTTGATGGGGAGATCGTCCGCGCTGTGCGCACCCAGCACGCGTCATCCGCCCCCGGCGATGCCGTCACCTCCGTTGCCCGCTGGTTCCGCCCCGACGCCACCGTCGCCGCGCTGCGCGGCCGGCCGGTTTCAATCCGGCAGCCCGGCGGCGCGCAATGGAGCTTCGCCTACCGCATCAGCGGAACCGAACTTCAGGTGGCGACTCTGGTAGGCGCCGACTCGGGAGGCATCGCCGTCACGAGCCTGCCGGACTTCGGTCCCGTCGACGAGATCCGCCTGCTGCCGATGCGTTCGACCCTGACGGTGGAGACGTTCAGCCGGGGCCTGCTGGTGCGGCGAGAAACCCGGGTTTACCTCGGCGGCGCCGGCAGTGCTCCTACCTTCAACTCGGGAGCGCCCGTCGCGTGGGAGGACTTCGAGTACACGGTCGAGGGCCGTATCCGGCGTCGCACCGCCAGCGACAACACCCGCTACTCCGCGGAATGGTCTGGCGCACGGATGCTGTCGCAGAGCGATGAGACCGGCCTGGTCACGACCTTCCGGCACGATCCCATGGATCGCATCCTGGTGGCGGAGACCGAAGCGGCGGCGGATCAGCCGGCGCGCGCGGTCGCGTTCGTCTACGACGCCGCCCACCGCGTCCGGACCAGGCGAGTCGGCGCAAGCGACGCCGACGGATTCCCGCTCGGCGAACAGTTGGTGACGGAATACCGCTACGATCACGGCGGACGCCCCTACCAGCGTACCGATCCAGGCGGCGCGACCGATGGCGGTGTACCGGCTCCCGGAATTGTCACGGACATCGCCCACGCAAACGGCGATCGCGATATCACTGAGACCCGCGGCGATGCTACGTTCAGCGTCCGTCGCTTCAACGATGGTCGGTTGCGCGATATCAGCGGCACCGCCGCACTCCCGCCTCGGGTGTTCGCCTATTCCGTTGAATCCTCCGGTTGGCTCCTGAGCCAAGTCACTTTGGGCGCCGTGCGCTCCCAGTTGACTTTCAGTGACTGGCTCGGTCGCACGCGCGAACAACGGCGCAATGGTGTGATCCAGGCCGACGGACAGTCCCGCCTGATCGTCACGACGCATCGGTTCAACGTCCGAGGCCTGCTCGCGACCATCTTTGAAGCCGAAAACCAGGGATCCTCCTGGGTGCCATACGGAGCGGAGCGCGTCTACGAGTACGACGAGTTCGGCTCCGTCAAAGCCAGCGGTCTCAACCTGAACGGAGAAGCCGGGCTGCAGCCGAGCTCGAGCGACCGGATGACCGTGACGGAGAGCCGCTATTTTCAAGATGCCAGCCAGGCCTGGTGGGTACAGTCCACGACCCACGTCTATCACACCAACGGCAACAACGCCGCCCATACCGGACAGCAGTTCCGCCGCCTCACTCAATTCACCCCCAACCAGTCGGACCAGATCGATCGTCTCGACTACTACAACAACCGCTCGTCCATCGTGACGACGTTCAATGCGAGCCAGAAGACGCGCACCGTAAGCGTACAGGCGACTGATTCCACCCGTCGCGTTGCCGTCAGCACGGGCGGACTGACCATCTCGGAACAGCGCATCAGCGATGCCGGCGCGGCAGAGCAGGCCGCGGTTTTCGCCTACGATAACCTCGGCCGGTTGCGCCAGCAAACCAGCCCGCGCGGTATTGTCACCCGCCTCGACTATCATTTCGGCACCCTCCAGCCCCGGCGCCAGTTCACGGGTCGCAACGCCGCGGGCCAGGAAATCCAAGCCGCCGAGTGGACGTACGACGCCCTCGGCCGCATCACCTCAAACACCGATGCGGAGGGAAGGACCACCACGAGCACCTATCACCCGAGCGGGCTGTTGAAGGATCGCGGCGGCTCAGGCTCCTACCCAATCCGGTACGTCTACGATCCATTCGGGCAGTTGACCGAGCTCAGCACCTACCGTAATGGCCCCGGCGGCCCGCCCGATCGAACGACGTGGAGCTACGATCCTCACACCGGCTGGCCCACGGGCCGGAAGGATGCCGCCCAGCGGGAAACCCGCCTGACCTACGCAACCGCCTACCCGTACCAGATCGTCACCCGCCTCGCCCCGCGCGACGGCCTCTCGACCGCTTACCGGCACCGGCTCGACACCGGTGAACTCGCCTCGGTCGACTACTCCGACAGCACTCCCGATCTCGCGTTCACCTATACCCGCACCGGCAAGCTCGACACGGCCAGTGACGCCACCGGCTCGCGCGATTACTTCTACGACCGCGAACGGCTTGCGGCGGAGTTTCTGGGTGCTTGGTACGGCAACCTGGTGCTGACGTCGCTTCCCGACGATACGACAGTCCAGAATCCCAGCTCCAACCGGGTACCCGGCCGCGCCGCGGGCTTCGCGCTCGGTTACGTGCCGGCGGGGCCAGGTGCGCCACCGACGCAGGACATGGCTCGCGAGCTCAAGGTGAGCTGGGGCTATGACGATCTCGGGCGTCCGGAAACCGTTGCCGTGAGCCACGCCGGGCAGACCGCCGCCGCGTTTACCTACGCGTACACCTCTAATTCTTCGTTTTGGCGTACCCGCACGAGCGGCTCGTTCCAACACGAACGCGTTCCCGAATCGACCCGCGACGTCCTGCAAACCGCGACGACCCGCTGGCAGGCAACCATGCTCGCGCAACATGAGTATCGCTACTCCGAGGCGGGCGCCGTGCGCGAGCTTGCCCAGCAAGGGACGCTCTTCGCGGATTACGGCAGCGACAACGGTGCGACCACCCACGCCTATGCGTACCACGCCACCGGGGAGCTGCACACCGCGACGTCGTACGCGGGCGCCGTCAACGGCCCAGCCCTGCCCGGCCGAAATCTCACGTACACTTACGACTCGGCGGGAAACCGCCGGACCTTCAGTGCGGGTGCCGCCAGTGGCAGCCACACGGACGAAGCCAACAACCCGGGCGCCAATGCGCTTAACCAGGTCCGCGTCCGCAACCACCTCCCGGCTCGCATCACCGGCACTTCACATCCGGAAGCAAACGTAACCATCCCGGGCGCGACGGTGATTCGCACGCCGGGCCAGCGTTACTGGGACTCCGTGCTCGAGAGCTGGGGACGATATGCGGATTTAAGTGTCTCGGCCCTGCGCAACACAGTCACTCATGCGGCAACTGCCACGCGGCTGATCCGTCCGTACCGGGAAGCATTGGAATACGATCAAGCCGGCAACCTCGTGGCGGATGCCCTCTGGACCTACCAGTACGATGCGGAAGACCGTCTGATCCGCATGGCCACCCGCAGCCGAGCCGAAATGCCGGCCCTGCAATGGCAGAGTTTCCCACCCGAGCGGGAGGTTCGCTTCAAATACGATCACTTGGGCCGGCGCGTGGAAAAAATCGCGCTGAAGGACAACGTCGTCACCTACCAGCGCCGGTACATTTACGACGGCTGGAGTCTCATCGGTGAATTCGAACTCATCAACGGGACTCCGGTGATGCGTCGCACCTACGCCTGGGGCCTGGACGTGTCCGGCAGCACGCACGCCAGCGGAGGCATCGGCGGACTCGTCCTGCAGACGATCCACACGGGAGCCACCCGGGCCCACTATCACGTGGCCTCGGACGGCCACGGCAATGTCACTGCCTTGATCGACGCCAACGGGGGCGTGGCCGCCGCCTACGAGTACGATCCGTTTGGCCAGTTGCTGCGCGCGGAAGGCGCCAGCGCAAACGAACACCTGTCGGACGCGGACCTACCGGGCGATAATCCCTTCCGCTACTCGTCCAAGTACTGGGACCGTGAAACCGGACTCTACGACTACGGCCACCGCTTCTATGATCCCTCCATGGGGCGGTTTCTCAATCGCGACCCTATCGGGGAAGCCGGTGGCACCAACCTCTACGCCTTCGCGGGCAATGACCCGGTCAATCGGTGGGACTACCTGGGGCTGGAAGGCGCCTCGAAGAAATTCCAGCCGCACGACTTCGACTTCGGGTGGACCCCCGACATGCCGGCGGAGGACGGAAGCTTTACGAGGGATCGCGATTCCAACGCGGAGAATAATTGGGGGATGGCGAAGCCGTTTGGCACGGATTCGCCAAACAGCGCAGACACGGCACCCTTTCCTCGGTCTCCGACTGCAGTGTCTACGCTTACAGGTCGAGCAGTTGCAAGTGACTCGGCAATCGCGTCCCATGGCTTACCAGGTGACCCAGTTTTCGCTCACCAAGTGAGGGATGCTTCGCTATCCGCGGCCTCAATTCTCCTGCCTGGGGGCGGCGCAGCTCTGCTGGTCAGAACTGCTGCCGGCAGAGTTATCGTACACCTTATCGGCGTTGGACAATTCATCGCAGACCCCGACGATCCCCTTAACAGTATCGGAGCGCTTCCGGCAAAAGGGGCAGCCACGGCGATGACCAAAGGCGTCACGGACGTGCGCCTTAGGCAGTTGCAGCGAAAGTTGGATGAATTAGCGGAAGAAAGGTTACTTCCTCAGTTTCGCGTCCTCGACCCAAACCTGAAGGCGGGCTACAATGGATCATTCAAATCGGGTCGGGTTGGAAATCCCAACAAATCGACACTCAATGATCCGATTGATCTCGATGACTATGACATCGATTACTGGATTGAGAGCGATATACTTCTTGAAAAGTTCGGGCCAAACTTGCGGGCTGCTCCAGAGTTTAGAAAAGCACTCTCAGAAACGCCAGGATTTGAAGGGTTAAGGCCAAACAAGAAAGGATTCTCTATCAAGTTTCTACCATCCGGGAGTTCCAAATGAACAATCAACAAATATATGGAGCTTTCGCTGCTGTTCGAATTCGGTTTTCAGGGCAGGTACAGGAACTCGCGAGCAAGCTCAGTTCTGCGCTCTCGATTAAGAAAATCACGGTCGAACCGAGTGAACACGCTCCGCACAGACTAATCGGATCCGCCGAAGCACTTGGGTGGGAAGTATGGCTGGAGCAAGATGAGCTTTCAGCAAACACATTCAGACTTCGATTGGAAACTGAACACGCGCTCGACGAGATCTTCCATGGAAGAATGCATGACCTTTCACCGTGGCTGGCGAGATATCTCTCTACATTGTGTGAACTTGAAGTCGTACCCGACCCCTCCACGGCCAACAGTGATGCGGGTAAAGGGAGAGACACGTGAGGAGACAATACGATACCCATCTGAGGTGGACCAAAACGACAGCAAGCTATTCGTGCTTTTCGTTCTCGGACATCTCCCAAATCAGATACCTCATCAAATCCCTCCGCTCCCCTTCCGACAGCCCTTCCCACAGTCCCGTCGGCATGAGCGATTGGGCGGAGGCTTGGGTGCTCGTCACCTCGGCCTTCGGGATTGGGCGGGTCGCTCCGGTGGCGTCGCCGATGAGATACTCGGTCGGCGTCTCGTCGAGGAGCAGGCCGTGCACGGCGGGGCCGGAACGGAGTTCGAAGGTGTAGGCCAGGCGGTCGGGGTTGATCGCCGCGCTGGGATTGACGATGTCCTGGAGCACGGACGCGTAGTCGCGGTGCACGAGGTTGGAGAGATCCGGACCGATCACCCCGCCCTCGCCTCGCACCTGGTGGCAGGCGGAACAAGCCGCCTTGGGACCGAAGAAAACCCGACGCCCACGCTCCCAGTCGCCCCCGGCAATTTCCGGGATGTCGCGCCGCCCGGTTCCCGCGGCTTCCGGCGCCCGCGCCGTGGCCCACGGTAGGAGCAGTCGCCGCAGCGGCAACGGCCGGGACCGCGTGTCCTCGGCAGTGTGCCAGACGACTGCGAACGGTGAGTCCCCCTGGCCCGTCGCCAGACTCACCTCCACCGGCCACCACCCGCCGGATCCGGTGTCGATCGTGAGCTCCGCAGACTTCCGGTCGCGCCAGGAAACAGTCATCGGCTCGCGCGGACGCACCTCGAATGCACCGGCGCTCTGGAAGCGGATCGTCACGCGCTCAGGGGCGTACGCGTGATCGAGTTTCGCCCCCGGCTGGATCGCCGGCCGCAACATGAGGTTCAGGTCGAGCTGCGTGCGCAGCTGAAGGGTGCCGTTTTCGCGGAGCAGCTCGAACAACCCGCGGTGCTCCGGACTGGCGGCAGTGAGCTCGCGCGCCACCTGCAAATCCAGATGCGGCAGCCAGCCGCTCCAGCGCACCCGGCCCGCGGCATCGCGCCACTCCGCTTCGACGCCCGTAAGGTCCGTCAGCAGGTCGATCGCGGCGTGCTGGGGCAGTTCGCGCCGCGCGTCGGAATGCGCACGCCGCGCTTCGGTGCCGTCGGGGAGCGACACGGCATATCCCGCCGCCTCGGTGCGAGAACGGGTGCGCAGGACAAGGGAATGCAGGTCAGCGCCCAGGGCGGCGGAAACCACCGGCACCTCCGTCCGCGGCGCGTTCGCCTGGTCCTTCACGACTTGATAGCCGGGCGTCAGGGTTTCGAAACGATCCCCCGCCGCCACGTAGCGACCGGTGGTGACGCGGCTCTGCTTGGCCGCCGTCCGCCACCGCGCCGGATCGACCGGCCGGTCAAACACGATGCGCGTCTCCGTCGGGCTGGCGGCGTAAGCCAGCACCGGCTGCGGGGAGGAGTCATCCCGGTACGAGATCGTGAACACGCGCCCGATCCCCTGCGGCCCCGTCCCCCAATCCGGCGCGCCGCTATGGCAGGCCACCAGCAGGTCGCCCTGAGGCGTCGGCACCGCGTCGATCGTGAGCAATGCCAGGCACGCGATGAGGTCGTTCTTCGCCACGTAGCCGGCGGGCGTCGACACCAGTTTCGTACGCCAGATCTTGCCACGCGACTCGCCGGCGACAAATGCGTCTCCCTTCCACCATGCCGGGCCGAAAATCCGGTTTCCTCCCGCCTTCGGTTCGTTGAAATGCACGCCGCAGGTCGACTGGTGCTGCGGGCCGTAGTCGAAGACACTCGGTTCGTCGATCACGCCTGGCAGGTGGCGCGGATGCCGCGGCGGGAAGCCGTAATGGCGTCCGGACTGAATGTGCAGCAGTTCGTCGAAGGGATTGCCGTTGGGCAGCCAGGTCGCGCCTTCCTGGTCGGAACAGAACAGGTCGCCCGCCGCATTGAACGCCAGCGAAACCGGGAAACGCAGCCCCGTCGCGATGATGTCCCGCCGCTTCCAGTCGGGCGACAGCCGGATGATCGTGCCCCGTTCGCTGAACGGGTTGTAGCGGGACACACCCGTGTCCTTGTCGACCCGATACGCTCCGTTCCACGCGTCGACGCCCAGCCCGAAGTAAATCTGCCCGTTCCGGTCGACGGCCAAGCCGATGGCGTCGAGGTTCGAACCCGCCGCCGCAGTAGGCGGCAGCCAGCCGCCGGTCACCGTCAGCAGTTCGCTCGTGCCGTCGCCGCGGTCGCGCAGATGGATGATCCGGCCCCGGCTCGCGATATAGAGCCCGCCGGGCCCCCAGGCCATGCCGATGCTGGGGGGAATCTCGTTCCGTGTGTTGTCCCAGAACAGCGTCGCCCTGTCCTCCAGCCCGTCGCCGTCGCTGTCGGCGAACTGGTGCACGTTGCCGTCGTAGCCCAGCGCGAACAAACGCCCGTCCGGCGCGTACACGAAGTTGTTCAAATTGCGCAGCTCCAGCGGCAGTTCGCGCACCACGAAGCCCGGCACGAGCATCTGCACCGGCGGAGCATCGGGCAGCACGTGGGCGGGACGGGCGGCGGCCGCGCCAGTCTTGGCGGCGACGATGAAGGCGGCTGCCGGGGCGAGGCGCCGGACAAAGCGGACGCAGAGGGAGAACATGAGGTAAGGGTTGGCCGCCCGCAGCGCCCCACGGCCGATGCGGGCGCACCGACTTTTCCCACGCCGGGCGGACGGGCAAGGTCGAATCGGATCCCGTCGCCCTTGCCATGACCGCGGCCCGTTCACAGCTTCCGCCGGATCTTCACTCCGACCATGCGCCCCGCAATCCTCCTCCCCGCCCTGCTCGCGTTTGCCGGTGGAATCTCGACCGGGCGGGCTGCTCCGGCGGGCGACGCCGGCGTCGTCACGGCGATGCCCGGCCTGGTCGCATTCTGGACCTTTGGCGAGGAACCCGGTCAGCCCCGGCGTTCGACGGGCACGCGCCATCCCCACCCGCTCGAGGAAGTGGGCGGTCCGGTGGCGAGGGTTGCGGGGGGCTCGTTCTCGGGCCACGCGGCCGAGTTGGACGGTCGGAAGTTCTTCCGCATCGCCTACGCGGATACGCGGGATCTCAATATTTCCGGGCCACGCGCCCAGGTCTCGATGTTCGCCGTCGTCCGGATCCTCGACCTCAACGTCAGCCGAACGATCGCCGGGATGTGGAGCGAGGGCAAGGGCCGCGACGACGACAGCGGCACCCGCCAGTACGGCCTGCTCATGAACATGCCCGCCTACGGCGGCCCCCGGAAGCTCGTACCCCACATTTCCAGCGAGGGCGGCGTGACCCGGCGCGCGGACGGCAGCCCGTTTCCCTGGTGTGCGGACTACGCCGTCTCGGCCCGGGAGGTGCCGGAAGGCCGCTGGGTCACGCTCGGCTTCACGTACGACGGCGAATGGCTCGCGGCCTACGTCGACGGCGTGCTCGACCGGCATGCGCTGGACCCGGCGCGCCACCGGCGGACGGATCGTTATTTCACTCATGAAGGTCCCGGGGGCGGCGACCGCGGGCTCAACCCCTACTACCACGGACGCGGGATTTTCGCCTACGATCCGGCGCGGCACGCGGCCACGAAGCCGATGGGGGGTTCCGACTTCCTCGTCGGAGCCCGTTTCGCCGGCGGCTCCCTGTTCGCGGAAGGCCGGGCGACGATCGGCCGCTTCGCCGGCCTCGCGGTCTTCAACCGCGCGCTGAGCGAACGCGAGATGAAGGCGTTGCACGACGCGGCGAACCTCGCGGCGCTGCCCTGAGCCGCGCAGTGCCTCCGTTCCGGGCGTGAAAACGTTTCATGGGCTCGGCGCTTGAACTCGGCCGCGGAGCCGCTGTGATCGCGCCACCCCTTGCGGTCGGTGATGAAGTTACCCCTCCTCCTGTTCGTGGCCCTGGCGGCGGCTTCGTTTCTAAGCGCGGCCAATGAACGGCCCAATTTCGTGCTGATTCTCGCCGACGACCTCGGCTGGGCCGACGTCGGTTGCTACGGCAACACGTTCAACGGCACGCCGCAGCTCGACCGGCTCGCCCGCGAGGGCCTGCGCTTCACGCAGTTCTACGCCGGCCCGGTCTGTTCGCCCACGCGCGCGAACCTGCAAAGCGGCCGCGACCAGGCTCGGTTCGGCATCACGCAACACATTCCGGGCCACCGCCGGCCGTTTGCGCGGCTGATCGATCCGGAAGTCCCGGCGCACCTGCCGCTGGAGGTGGAGACGTTCGCCGAACGGCTGCGCGCCGCCGGCTACGCCACCGGCTATTTCGGCAAGTGGCACCTCGGCGGCGAAGGATACGGGCCGCAGGAGCAGGGCTGGGAAACGGCGATCGAGTTCACCGGCAACGTGCTGCCCGCGCGCCTTGGAGCCGGCGCCGCCGCGCGCGCGGCGGATTTCCTCGCGACGCAAGCCGAGAACTTCATCACCGCCCATCGCGCCCGGCCGTTCGTGCTGCAGATCTCGTCGTCCGCCGTGCACATCCCGCTGTCCACGACCCCCGAGCTCCTCGCCAAGTATCGCGCGCGGAAACCCATGCCGGGATATCCGAGCCTGCCGGAATACGCCGGGCTGCTGGAGGAGCTGGACACGGCGGTCGGGCGCATCGTGGCCGCGGTCGACCGCGCGGGCCTCGGCGCGCGCACAATGATCCTGTTCGTCTCCGACAACGGGGGCCTCGTGCACCAGCAGAGCGGCGAGATCGTGACGAGCAACGCCCCGCTGCGCGGTGAGAAGGGCACGCTTTACGAAGGCGGAATCCGCGTGCCCGCCCTCGCGCGGTGGCCGGGACGGATCGCGGCCGGCGGCACCTGCGCCGTGCCGGCCACGACGATGGATCTCCATGCCACGTTCCTCGCGCTCGCAGGCGTGGGCCCGGCCGCCGGCCCGCCCCCCGATGGGGTAAGCCTCGTCCCCCTGCTCGAGCGGCCCGGGGTGCCGCTCGCCCGTGACACGCTCTACTGGCACCTGCCCCACTATCACCACAGCACGCCCGCCAGCGCGATCCGGCGGGGGGACTGGAAGCTGATCGAGTTCTTCGAGACCGGCGCCGTCGAGTTGTATCATCTTGGCCAGGACATCGGAGAACGCACGGACCTCGCCGCGCGCGAGCCGGCGCGCGCCCGGGAAATGCAGGCGGCGCTCGACGCGTGGCGGCGCGACGTCGGTGCCAGGCTTCCGCAGCCCAATCCGAATCACGACCCGGTGCGCGCCTCCGAGCTTGGACGCGCCGGCGGCGGCCGGAACAAGAAGTCGACGCCCCGCTGAACACGCCAGGCCGGCTCACCCTTTTGCCCAACCCCGAGCACTCCGCTCACAACCCACCCCCCCCGTGAACGTGCCGATC
>ERZ761602.4809-NODE-4809-length-16717-cov-4.473413_pt1 | contig 16717 bp, 16 predicted proteins | sample MGYA00512165_ERZ761602 | MGnify/ENA primary metagenome ERZ761602 (study PRJEB28899, sample SAMN02445085) | bioreactor sludge metagenome | biome: EBPR sludge; isolation source: Thorneside wastewater treatment plant | place: Australia: Brisbane, Thorneside...
AGCCGAGGCAGAGGCGGTCGAGCTTCTTACCGTCGAGATGCGTGAGCCGGGCCGTGAACGGCTCGCCCTTGGCGGTGAGGAAATCGACCTCGATGGTCCAGTATTCCTGCGCGCGGAACAGCTCGATCTCGGATTCGCGCTCGCAGATCAGGCGCAGCGCCACCGACTGCACGCGGCCGGCCGAGCGCGAGCCCGGCAGCTTCCGCCACAGCACAGGCGAGAGCGTGAAACCGACGAGGTAGTCGAGCGCGCGGCGCGCGCGGTAGGCGTCGACCAGAGCCTGGTCGATGTTGCGCGGGTGCGCGAGCGCCTCGCGCACGGCGTCGCGCGTGATCTGGTTGAAGGTGACGCGCTGGACGTCGATGCCTTTGAGCGCGCCTTTCTCGCGCAGCACCTCTTCGAGATGCCACGAGATCGCCTCGCCCTCGCGGTCGGGGTCCGTGGCGAGGATCAGGCGCTTCGCGCCCTTGAGGCTCCGCCGGATCTCGCCGAGCGCGTCGCGCTTGTCGCGCATCTCCCATTTCATCGCGAAGTCCTGCTCGGGATCGACCGAGCCGTCCTTCTCGACGAGATCGCGCACGTGTCCGTAGCTCGCCAGCACCTTGTAGCCGCTGCCGAGGTATTTGTTGATCGTCTGCGCTTTCGCCGGCGATTCGACGACGACGACGTCCATTACGGACTCCGGACTCGTTGGCTACCGATGGCGTGAAAGGCGATACGCGAAAGGGGAAGAAAGGGTGCCAATACCCTTTTGCAAGGGCGGGTCGCGTCCAGCCGCCGGTTCGAGCGGCGCGTCAAACACGACTTGGCCGGGGGTTGTCAAGTTCCGAGCCGGGCGACGCGGTTGCCGGGATGGCGCTCGATGCGCCCGGCAAGCTCCAATTCGAGCAGCGCGGACGCCACCAGAGCGGGCGGCAGCTCGGTCTGGCGCACGAGTTCGTCGACGGCCGTCGGCGACGGCGAGAGATGCTCGATCAGCAGCACGCGCGCCTTGTCGGAATCGGCCTCGGCCGGCGGCGGGAGCGGCGCCAGGTCCGGCGCGGCGAGCGCGGCGGCGGGCGCGGCCGCGATCCGGCGGCCGCCGAGCCCGCGCAGAACGTCTTCCGCGCTCTCCGTCAGCGCGGCGCCCTGGCGGATCAAATTGTTGCTACCGTGGCAGCGCGGATCGAGCGGCGAGCCCGGCACCGCGAACACCTCGCGTCCCTGCTCGCCGGCAAGGCGCGCGGTGATCAGCGACCCCGAGCGCAGCGCCGCTTCGACGACCACGACGCCTTCGGACAGACCGGAGATGACGCGGTTGCGGCGCGGGAAGTGGCGGGCGAGCGGCTCGGTGCCGGGCGGAAGCTCGGCCACCAGCGCGCCCGCGGCGGCGATCGCGTCGTACAGCGCTTTGTGCTCGGGCGGATAGCAGATGTCGACGCCGCCGGCCAGAACAGCGACGGTGCCGCTCTCGAGCGCGCCGCGGTGCGCGGCCGCGTCGATGCCGCGCGCGAGCCCCGACGCCACGACGAACGCCTCCTTGCCGAGATCGCGCGCGATGCGCTCGGCCAGGGCGCGGCCGTTGGCGGAGGCATTGCGCGCGCCCACCATGGCGATGTTTCGCTTCGACAGAAGCGAAACATCGCCGCGCACCGTCATCAGCGGCGGCGCGTCCTCGATCGCCGCGAGCGGCACCGGGTAGGAGGGCTCGAGCCAGGCGAGGATCTGCGCGCCCGCGCGCCTGACGGCGGACAGTTCGCGTTCCGCGTCTTTCTCGGTGCCGAGGCGGATCGGCGCCTTGCGGCCGGAGCGGCGCGCAAGCTCGGGCAGCGCCGCCAGCGCCTTCGCCGCGCCGCCGCAAAAGCGCAACAGGTGGAAGAACGTGACCGGCCCCACGCCCTCGCTGCGCGCGAGTCGGATCCACTCGAGTTTCTCGGCGTCGGACAGGGCGCGGGGCGCGCGGGGCACGGCGCAATCCAGGATTGTGAAACGGCGCGGCGGCTCTCGGTTCTTAATATGTTCGCTGGCGGCGCTTGGCAAGGGGCGCGGGCGGCGCTCAGCGGGCCGATTCCGGCCCGGGCAGGGCCGCCGACGGTTCGGCGCGTCCCTGCGCGATCGCGTAGACGGCGACCGAATCGCCGAAGCCCTTGAGCTCGCGGGTGCCCGCCGCGTCGAGCGCGATCTCGCCCGATACCGCCGTCGCCACGGCCTGATCGACGAGGATCTGCCGGTCCTCGGCGGCCGAGCAGAGGCGCGAGGCGAGATTGGCGACGCGGCCGATCGCCGTGTAGTCGTGGCGCCCCTCGTAGCCGATGCGGCCCACGGTCGCGATGCCCCTGGCGAGGCCGACTCCGAAGCCGAGGCGGTGCCCTTGCGCGGCCCATGCCGCGATCAGGCCCTGGACCGCGTTCTGCATGTCGCGCGCCATGCGCACCGCGCGCAGCGCCGGATCGTCGGGGCTGGGCACCGGTGCGTTCAGCAGCACCATCAGCCCGTCGCCCGAGAAATGCGTCAGCGTCGCCGCGTAGCGCATGATGATGGCGCCGAGCGCATCGTAGTATTCGCCCAGCACGCGCATGATCTCCTCCGGCTCGGCCTTGGCCGAGAACGCGGTGAAGCCGCGCAGGTCGCAGAACACCACGACGACGTCGGCCTTCTGCGCGCCGAGCAGATCCTCCTTGCCCGCGCTTTCGACCAGCTCCGCGACCTGCGGCGAGAGGAATCGCTTGAGGCGCCCGATGCGCTCGGACCGCTCCTGGGAGAGCGCCAGCTCCTTGGCCATCGCGTTGATGCGCGCGGCGAGGCGCTCGAGCTCGTCGCCGGTCGCGATCCGGATGCGGTGGTCGAACTGGCCCGCGCCGATGCTGGCGACGCCGCGCTCCAGCACGCGGATCGGCCCCGACATGCGGCGTGCGAGAGCGAACGCCAGCAGCGTGGCGAAGAACGCGCCGGCCAGGACGAGGATGCCCGTGCGCCACAGCGCGGCGCTGATCGGCGCGTAGGCCTCGGCGGCGGGCTGCTCGGCGAACACCATCCATTGCGCGCCCGCGATCGGCGCCATCGCCATCAGCACCGTGCGGCCCTCGATGTTGCGCGTCGTGATCGAGCCGCCGCCGGGCGACTGCACGGCCGCCTGCAGCGCCTTGAGACGCGCGGAGGTTTCGTCGTCGGCGCCGCGCAGCACGAGGCTGATGTTGGGGTGCGCCACCAGCCGCCCGTTACGGTCGACGACGAAGGCCGCGCCGGTCTCGCCGACTCGGATCGCGCTGATCACGTCCCAGATGAGCTTCAAATTGATGTCGGCGACCGCGACGCCGACCGCGGCGCGGTTGCCGGCCACCGCCAGCGTCATGTAGGGCTCCGAGCCGCGGTTGAGCCGCACGGGCCCGTGCCAGACGCGGGCGCTGCGCGCGCCCGCCACCGCCGGATCGGCGGCGCGGTCGAGGCCGCTGCCGATCACGTCGCGGCCGACGCGCGAGATCTTCAGCCGCTCCTTGCCGGCGCCGTCGACGAGCGCGAGATCGACGATGGCCGGCACCTGTCGCAGCACGCGCAGCGCGTCGAAGCGGTGGCGCTCGTCGCCGCCGTCGGTCCACGGCAGCTGCACGGCCCATTGCATCTGGTCGCGGATGCCGTCGAGGAAATCCTGGATCTTGCTCGCCGCCGCCTGCGCCTCGAGCCTGAGGCGCTGGTCGAGCAGCACGCGCTGGTCGCGATAGCCGAACCACGCCTCGATCGCGCCGCTCGCGAGCAGCGGAAGCACCACCGCGGCGAACAGCGCGAGGAAGTACTTGCGGAACAGCGGCCGCCGCACGCGCGCGTCGGCGGGCTCGACCGCGGGCGTCGCACGAACCTCGGGCTGCGCGTCGCGGGGGTTCATTCGATGATCCGATCCGCACGGATCGACAGCGTTTCTGGAATCGACCAGCCGAAGCGCCGTGCCGTCGTGGCGTTGATGACCAGCAGGTATTTGGTCGGCTGTTCGACGGGCAGCGAGGCCGGCGACGCTCCCTTGAGGATCATATCCACATAGTAGGCCGCGCGGCGCATGAGGGCGAGATCGTCGAAGCCGAAGGCGAGCAGGCCGCCAGCCTCGGCGAATTGCGCGTACTGGCCGACGACCGCGAGGCCGGCCGCGACCGCGAGCGGGATGATCTTGCCATGGTGGCCGAAGAAGATCGGCTGGATGAAGACGGCTTCGGCGCCCTGCTTGCGGAAACCGTCGAAAATGCGCGCCTCGATACCGGCGGGGCCGTTGACGAATTCCGCGACGATGCGGACGCCCTGCCGTCCGGCCGCCGACTGGAGTTCGCGGAAATAGGTTGCGCCGTTGGGATCGGCCGACGAGCCGAGGAAGGCCAGCGTGCGAAAGCCCTGCTTCATCTCGCGAAGCAATTCCAGCCGTTTGTCGCCTAGCTCCGGACCGAAGCTCGTGAGGCCGGTCACATTGCCGCCGGGGCGCGAAATGCTCGCGATCAGGCCGGTGGCGAGCGGATCGGCGACGGGCGCCATGACGATGGGGATGCGGCTGGTCGCTTTCTTGGCGATGTGGGCCACGGGCGTCGTCGAAACAACCAATACGTCGACGTTGCGCCGCACCAGCCACTGGACGAGTTCCTGCGTGCGTTCGCGGTTACCTGAGGTGAAGTGGCCGTCGAACTCGATATCGCGTCCCTCGGCATAGCCCAGATCGCGCATGCCGCCGCGCAGCGCCTCGAGGTGGCTCGCCATTTCCGGAGGCCACCAGCTGACGAATCCGACGATCGCCTTCTTCGCCGACTGTGCGCGCAGCGCGGCCGGACTCGCCCCGGCGGCCAGCAGCGCAATCAAAGTCCGCCGCCTCATTCGATCACCTCATCGGCGCGGACCACGATCGCCTCCGGCAGGGTAATGTTCATGGCGCGCGCGGTCTTGAGGTTCACGATCAGCTCGAGCTTCTCGGCCATCTGGACGGGAAGGTCGTCCGGTTTCTCGCCCTTGAGAATGCGCCCGACATAAACGCCGGCCTGATGCGAAGCGCGCGGAATACTGCCGCCATAGGTCAGCAGTCCTCCCGCGAGCGCGAACTCGCGATACGGCGAAATCGCGGGAAGTGCGTGGCGAATCGCAAGGTCGGCCAGCCGCTCGTTGCGGCTGTTGAAGAATGCGTCGGCGCCGATCACGAGTCCCTTGGCGCCGGCTTTCGCCAGTTTCGCGATGGAGTGCTCAAGTTCGCCGTCGCTGCTCGCGGTCGCGACGTGGAGGCGAAACGCCAGTCGCGTTGCGGCCGCGGGCATGTCTCGCAGCTGGATTTCGGACAGTGCCGCGTTCGTAGGATTGATCAGAAGTCCGACTTCAGTGGTCTCGGGCAATGCGTCGCGCAGCAGCTCGAGCTGCTTCGGACCGATCTCGACGCCAAGCGTGGTCACTCCGGTCAGGTTGCCGCCCGGGCGATTGAGGCTCGTCGCAAGCCCCAGCTCCACCGGGTTTACGGCGACACGAAAGACGATGGGTATCCGGCTAGTCGCAGACTTCGCTGCCAGCACAGAAGTCGCGTTTCCAAGCACGACGATGACGGCCACGTTGCGGGCCACGAGATCGGCGGCAAGCGCCGGGAGCCGGTCATTCCGGCCATCGGCCCAGCGATAGGCGATGGTGACGTTGTGGCCTTCTTGGAAACCGGCCTCGCGCAACCCGCCGCGAAAGGCGCGCAAACGGTCGGTCCAATCGTTCGGCGATGCGCTGCCAAGAAAGCCGATGACGGGCGCGGACTGCGCGCGCACGCCGAACGGCCATGCGGCTGCGGCGCCGGCTAGTGCAACGAAATCGCGCCGCTTCATTCGATCACCTCGTCGGCGCGCGCGAGCAGCGGATCGGGAACGTCGAGTCCGAGCGCCTTGGCCGTCCTCAAATTCAGGACGAACTCGAACTTCGCCGGCTGCAGCACCGGCAGCATCGCCGGCTTCTCGCCCTTGAGGATGCGGCCCGCATAGACGCCGGACTGGCGGTAGGCTTCGGTGATGCTCGGCCCGTAGCTTGCCAGACCGCCGGCGGCGGCGAATTCGCGCCACTGGTAGATCGCGGGGACGGCGTGGCGGGCGGCGAGCGCCACGATCTGCTCGCGCCGGCTCGTGAAGAACGGATCGGCCAACACGGCCAGCGCGCCGGCGCCGCGGGCTTTCAGCTCCGCGAAGGCGTCGTCGATCTGCGTCTCGGCGCCGGCGCGCAAGACGACGAGCTCGCGCGCCAGCGAGGCGGCGCGGGCCTGCACGTCCTGGACCTGCTTGGCGAAGTCGGTACGGTTGGGATTGGCGAGGGCCGCCACGACTTTGGCGGCCGGCACCAACGTGCACAGCAACTCCAGACGTTTCGAGTCGAGTTCGGTCGTGAGGATCGTGACGCCGGTGAGATTTCCGCCCGGCCGGTTGAGGCTCTCGACGAGGCCGCCCTCGCGCGGATCGGCGATCGCGGTGAAGACGATGGGAATCGACGAGGTCGCGGCCCTGGCGGCGAAAGCGGGCGGGGCACCGCCGCTGGCCAGGATGAGATCGACCTTGAGCGCCACCAGTTCGGCGGCCAGCTCGGGCAGCCGGTCGTAGCGGCCTTGCGCCCAGCGGTATTCGATCGCGAGATTGCGCCCGGCGACGAACCCCGCTTCGGCGAGCCCCGCGTGGAAACCGGCGAGGAAACGGTCGAACGCGGCCGGCGCGCCCGCCGCCAGCACGCCGATCAACGGCGTTCTTCGCTCGGCGCGCGCCGCATGCGGAAATATGGCCGCGCCGGCGATGAGCAGCGTCGCTTCGCGCCGCCTCATTCGAGCGTCTCCCTCCGCAGCGGCTCCCGGTCATACCCTGCGCCGCGGTCCGGGCAGACTAGCAGAGGGCCGCGGCGATGCCGAGGCCGGCCGCGCCCCCTAAAGCTGCCCGGCCAGCGCCGCCGCCGTGTCCGGGCCGGGCGCGACCGGCACGATCTCGAACTCGACGAGATCGCTCTTGTCGGCCACCCAGCGCTGCAGCAGCGTGACGTCGTCGGTTTCCATGAGCTGGAAGCAGCGGGCGACATCGGCCGTCACCCAGCTGCCCACATAGGCGAGCCCGTCGGGAAAACCGCGGCCCTCGTCGCGCAGGCGGCGATAGACGGCCTTGGCGTTCTGGTTGCGGAACTTCTCGATCACCATGAACAGCATCAGGCACCCTCCGCCTTTTTTTGCCCGATCTTGGGCTCGGTGCCGCTCAGCAGGCGGCGGATGTTGCCGGCATGGCGCAGCCAGACCAGCACCGCGATCGCCAGCGCCATCTTCGCCGCCTGCGCGTAGACCACCGCGCTTTCCCACAGCGGCCAATGCAGCCGATCGGCGGCCCAGGCATAGAGCGGCGCCAGCGCGACCGCGACGAGCGCCGCCAGCGAGGAGAAGCGGAAGACGAGCGCCACGGCGAGCCAGGTGAGGCAGGCGAGTGCCCCGACCGGCCACGCCGCCGCGAGCAGGAGGCCGAGCGCGGTCGCCACGCCCTTGCCGCCCTTGAAGCCGAGCCAGACCGGGAAGACGTGCCCCAGCATCGCGCCGAGTCCGGCGGCGAGCGCCATGTCCTCGCCGTAGAGGCGATGGACGATCAGCAGCGCCGTGGCGCCCTTGGCGCCGTCGAGCAGCAGCGTGGCCAGCGCCAGACCCTTGCGGCCGGTGCGCAGCACGTTGGTCGCGCCGATATTGCCCGAGCCGATCTTGCGGATGTCGCCGGCGCCGGCCAGCCGCGTGAGCACGAGGCCGAACGGAATCGCGCCGAGCAGGTAGCCGAACCCGAAGGCGGCCGCGAGATAGGGGAGGATGCTGGTCCAGAAAAACGGATCGGGCATGGCGCGCGCGTCAGGGCGCCGGCTGCGAAAAGGCCGGAAGGCCGGCGCCGATATCGATGAACCGATGCTCGACGAAACCTATCATGCGCGCGCCCGCGGCGGCCATCGCGTCGAAATAGCGATGCTCGCGCACCCGCTCCATCGTGTTGGCGAACAGCGATATGCGCCCGGCGGCGTCGCGCAGCGGCAGGCACAGCACTTCGAGCAGGAAGTCGTAGCCCTGGGGCGAGTTGAGCATCATCAACCCCCACGCGCCGCAGGGCTGCGCGCGCATCGCGAGCCCGGCCGCGACCGCCTTGGGCTTGGCCGCGTCGGCGTGGATATCGAGCACGTTCGTGCCGGTCAGCTCGCGGCCGAACCAGTCGCGGATGCCCGAGCCGACCAGGCGCCACTTCGCGTCGCTCCCGCTGGTGCCGCCCCACAGCAGGAAGTTGGGGAGGATCTCGCGGATCGCCGCGGGATCGAGGGCGGCGCGCATCGGCACGTGGCCGGTCTTGGGCAGCGTCGCCCAATAGTCGACGAACCGCGTGGCCACGGCGCCCAGTTTCTCGGGCAGGTTGCCGAGCCGGTCGTTGGCGGCCATGCGCGCGCTAGGGGGTTCGGGCTTCGAACAGCGTGCGGCCCGCGACGACCGTGCGCAGCACCAGCCCCTGGACCGGCATTTCGTCGAACGGCGAATTCTTGGACTTGCTCCGGAAGCGCTTGGCGTCGACGATCCACGGCCGATCCGGGTCGAACAGCACGAGGTCGGCCGGGGCGCCCTTGGCGATGCGCCCGAGCGGCAGGCGCAGGATCGCGGCCGGCGCACTGGTGAGCTTTTTCAGCACGTCGAGCAGCGGCATCTTGTGCCGGTAGTGGAGCGCGAGCGACAGCGGCAGCAGCGTCTCCAGGCCGACGACTCCGTTCTCGGCCTGCGCGAACGGCACGCGCTTGGCCTCCTGATCCTGCGGCGCGTGATCGCTGGCGATCGCGTCGATGGTGCCGTCGGCGAGGCCCGCGATCACCGCCTCGCGGTCGCGCCCGGTGCGCAGCGGCGGCGAGATCTTGCAGAAGGTGCGGTAGTCGCCGATGTCGGTCTCGGTCAGCGTGAAATAGGGCGGGGCGGTGTCGCAGGTCACGCGCAGGCCGCTGGCCTTGGCCCGCCGTATGGCCTCGACGCCCTCGGCGGTCGAGACGTGCATGATGTGCAGGCGCGCGCCGGTCAGCTCCAGCAGGCGCAGGTCGCGCTCGATCATCATGGTCTCGGCCAGCGCCGGGATGCCGGGTAGGCCGAGCCGCATCGAGGTTTCGCCCTCGTTCATCGCGCCGCCCTTGGCGAGCGAGGGCTCCTCGGGATGCTGCAGGATCAGCGCGTCGAAGGCGCGGGAATAGGACAGCGCGCGGCGCATGACCTGCGCCTCGCCGAGCGCGCGCGGCCCGTCGGTGAAGCCGAGCGCGCCCATCTCGGCGAGCAGCCCCATCTCGGCCAGCTCCTTGCCTTCGAGCCCCTGTGTCGCCGCCGCGTAGCAGAACACCTTGGTTGCGCGCACCTCGCGCGCGCGGCGCGCGATGAACTCGACGCCGGAGACGTCGTCGATCACCGGATCTGTGTTGGGCAGGCACACCATCGCGGTGACGCCGCCGGCCGAAGCCGCGTCCGCCGCGGTCTGGATCGTCTCCTTGTGCTCCTCGCCAGGCTCGCGCAGCTGCACGCGCATGTCGACGAGGCCGGGCGCCAGGACCTTGCCGCCGCAGTCGATTCGCTCGCAGTCGAACGGCAGCGCGTCCTTGAAGAGGGCGGGGCCGAAGTCGCGGATCGTGCCGCCCTCGGTGACGAGCGCGCCCTTGATGTCGGTGCCGGACGCCGGATCGACGATACGGGCGTTGAAATAGACGACCGGGCTGCCGCGGCCGTTGGCGCCGGGCATCAGTTGGCCACCTCGACCGACGGCGCGTTGGACCGCAGCGCGCGCGTGAGGATTTCGAGGCACGCCATGCGCACCGCCACGCCCATCTCCACCTGTTCCTGGATCACGCTGCGTCCGAAATCGTCGGCCACCTCGCTGTCGATCTCGACGCCGCGGTTCATCGGCCCGGGATGCATGATGAGCGCGTCGGGCTTGGCGGCGTCGAGCTTCTCGTAGTCGAGGCCGAAGAAGCGGAAATACTCGCGCGTCGATGGCACGTAGCGGCCCTGCATGCGCTCGTTCTGGAGGCGCAGCATCATCACGATGTCGGCGTCGGCGAGGCCCTTGCGCATGTCGGTGTGCGCTTCGACACCCATGCGCTCGATGGCGCCGGGCAGCAGCGTCGGCGGCGCCACCACGCGCACGCGCGCGCCCATCGTGTTGAGCAGGTGGATGTTGGAGCGGGCGACGCGGCTGTGCAGCACGTCGCCGCAGATCGTCACGATCAGCCCCTGGAGCCGGCCCTTGCGGCGCCGGATCGTGAGCGCGTCGAGCAGCGCCTGGGTCGGGTGCTCGTGCTGCCCGTCGCCGCCGTTCATGACGACCGAATTCACCTTGTCGGACAGCAGCTTCACCGCGCCGCTTTCCGGGTGGCGCACCACCAGCACGTCGACGTGCATCGCGTTGAGCGTGATCGCGGTGTCGAGCAGCGTCTCGCCCTTCTTCACCGAGCTGCCCTCGGACGACATGTTGATCACGTCGGCGCCGAGCCGCTTGCCGGCCAGCTCGAACGAGGTGCGGGTGCGCGTCGAGCTCTCGAAGAAGAGATTGACCATCGTCCGCCCGCGCAACAGCGCGCTCTTGGCGCCGCCGCGGCGGTTGAGCTCGACGTATTGCTCTGCGATGTCGAGGATTTCCGAAATCTCCGCCGCCGACAGCCCCTCGATGCCGAGCAGATGGCGATGCCGGAACGGCACCGCGGGCGCGGCAGCGGCTGGAAAATCGGGACGAACGACCGGTGACATTAAAGCGGCATATTAGGAGCGCGTCCCCGGCGGCGGCAAGGGGCGCTTCGCTCAGGCGCCGACTTGTCCACGCATTTTCATGAGCCGGCGCTCGCGGTGCCAGACGTAGAAGCTGGCGGCGACCACGAGGCCGGCGCCGACGAAGGTGAAGATGTCGGGAACCTCCCCGAACACCGCCCAGCCGAGCAGCGTCGCCCAGACGATGACGGTGTAGAAGAACGGCGCCAGCAGCGAAGCCTCGGAGCGCGCGAAGGCCATGATCAGCAGCAGATGCCCGGTGCCGCCGAATATGCCCGGCAGCAGCATCAGCAGCGCGTCGGTCCAGGTGGGCGTCACCCAGAAGAACGGCATCGCCGCCGCCATGACCACGGCGCCCACCGACGCGGTGTAGAAGAACGTCGTCATCGTGTGGTCCGCGCCGCTCAGCGAGCGGGTCATGATCTGGTAGACGGCATAGATCACGGCCGAGGCGAGCCCGAACAGGCTGGCCCATTCGAAGCCGAAGCCGGGCTTCAGGATGACGACGACGCCCGCGAAGCCGACGAGGACCCCGAGCCAGCGCCGCGGGCCCACCTTCTCGCCGAGCAGGACGACGGACAGCACCACGACCATCAGCGGCGCGGCCTGGGTCAGGATCACGAGGTCGGCGAATTTCAGGTACAGGAGGCCGAAGAAGAACGTCGTCGTCGTCGTCATGAGCAGCGCCGAGCGCACGAGCTGGCGCCCCAGGGCCTTGCTGCGGACGAACGGCCGGAAGCGCGGCACCGCCAGCACGATTGCGGCCGCCACGACCATGTGGACGAGGAAGCGCAGCCAGATCAGCACCGGCGCCGGGTTGCGCTGGACCAGATCCTTGACCAGCGTGTCCATCGAAACGAACAGCAGCAGCGTCACGAGGATGAGGACGATGCCGCCATGGCCGGAACGGGCCGGAGTCGCGGTGTGGGCAGACGCGGATGCGGACAATGGACGGCGCGGGGACAAAACGATTGCGTAAAGCGGTGCCGTGTCATAACACGGCGCGCGCGTGCCGCAAGGAACGGAGCCGCGCCGCCGCCTCGGGGCGCCCATGCGCCCCGGCCGCATCCCCGTCTTTGTGAGCGGCGGCGGGGGTGTATAATCGGCACCGAACGGGAGCGCCGCCCAAGAGGGAAAACGGATCGGACTCCGCGCACGCCTCGGTTCAGGATCGGTGGGAATGGGCGTTTACAAGATCGGGCGCAGTCCGAAGTCGGATATCGTATTGACCGACGGCTCGGTCTCGCGCGAGCACGCGGAGCTGTCCGACGCCGGCGACGGGCGCTATTCGATCGTCGACGTCGGCTCCACGTTCGGCACGTTCATCATGCGCGAAGGCGACTGGCGCAAGATCAAGCAGGCGGTGATCGCGGCCGACGAGCCGCTGAAGCTCGGCAAGCACCAGACGACGGCCGCCCAGATGCTCAAGTTCAAGGGCTCGCTGCCGTCCGAGCCCAGTTCGCGCGAGCCGGCGATCCGCCGCCTCGCCGCCATTCTCGCCGCCGACGTGGTCGGCTACAGCCGCATGATGGGCGAAGACGAGGCGGGTACGCTCGCCGCGCTCAAGGCCTGCCGGCGCGAGCTGTTCGACCCGATGGTGCAGCGTTTCCGCGGCCGCATCTTCAAGGTCATCGGCGACGGCATCCTGGCGGAGTTCCCCTCCGTCGTTGACGCGGTGCGCTGCGCGGTCGAAATCCAGTCGTCGATGCTGAACCGCGCGTTCGGGCCCTCGGCGAAGGCGATCACGTTCCGCATGGGCATCAACATCGGCGACGTGATCGCCGACGGCGACGATCTCTACGGCGACGGCGTCAACATCGCGGCGCGGCTCGAGACGCTCTCGCAGCCGGGCGGCCTCTGCATCTCGGGGCCGGTGTTCGACCAGATCAAGAACAAGCTCCAGCTCGACTACGAGGATCTCGGCGAGCAGACGGTCAAGAACATCGCCGAGCCGCTGCGCGTCTATCGCATCCAGTCGAGCGAATCGGGGCGCAAGCTGCCGTCGTAAGCGCCGGGACGGCTCCCCGAGCGCTTCCTGCCGCGAGACTTTGCGCGCCGCGGGATTCGTTCCCCTACACCACGCCCTGCTCGCGCAGCTTGGCGACCGCGTCCTGGCCCATGCCGAGCAGCTCGCCGAGCACCTCCTCGGTGTGCTCGCCGACCATCGGCGCGCCGCGGCGGTATTCCACAGGCGTCTCGGAGAGCTTGATCGGGCTCGCGATATAGCGCTCGGGCTTGCCGCTGGCCGTGTGCGGGATCTCGACCACCATGTTGCGCGCCTGCACCTGCGGATTGGCGAACACTTTGTCGATCGTGTTGACGGGGCCGCAGGGCACGGCGCGCTTCGAGAGCCCTTCGATCCAGTAGCCGCTCGGGTGCTTCGCCGTCAGCGCCGTCACCGCGGCGTCGCAGTCGGCGCGGTTGGCGACGCGCAGCGCATTGGTCAGGAAGCGCGGGTCGTCGGCCAATGCCGGTTCCCCGGCGAAGGTGCAGAACGCGCGGAACTGCCGGTCGTTGCCGACCGCGAGAATGAAATGGCCGTCGGTCGTGGGATAGGCCCGATAGGGCACGATCGTCGCATGCGCGGTGCCCCACGCTTTCGGGATGCGGCCGGTGTGGAGGTAGTTCATGCCCTCGTTGATGAGCCACGCCACCTGGCAGTCGAGCAGCGCCATGTCGATGTGCTGGCCGCGGCCGGTCGCATCGCGGTGGCGCAGCGCCGCGAGGATCGCGATGTTGGAATACATGCCGGTCATCAGGTCGGCGATGCCGACGCCGACCTTGGCGGGCTCGCCGCCGTCGGGGCCGGTGATGCTCATGATGCCGCCCATGCCCTGGACGACGAGGTCGAAGCCGGCGCGCTCGGCATAGGGCCCGGTCTGGCCGAAGCCGGTCAGCGAGCAATAGACGAGGCGGGGGAAACGGTCCTTGAGCTGGGCGTAGGCGAGGCCGTATTTCGCGAGATCGCCGGTCTTGTAGTTCTCGAACAGCACGTCGCTCTTGGCGATCAACTTCAACGCCAGCGCCTGGCCCTCGGGCGAAGCGAGGTTCAGCGTGATCGAGCGCTTGTTGCGGTTGGCGGCGTTGAAATAGACGCTCTCGCGCGGCTGTTCGCGCCCGCTCTTGTCCTTGAGGTAGGGCGGGCCCCACGCGCGCACGTCGTCGCCGGTGCCGGGGCGCTCGATCTTGATCACGTCGGCGCCGAGATCGGCCAGGATCTGCGTGGCCGTCGGACCCGCCAGGATGCGCGTCATGTCGAAAATGCGAATGCCGGACAGCGGCCCGGGCATGGTGTTTCCTCCCTAGCGGAAGGCGCGCTTATAGGGAGGGAAAGGCGCCGGCGGCAAGGCGGCGGCTTTCGAAGTTTTCACGTTTGCGCAGGCATGATTCGCACCCGCGCGTCGTCCGTACGTTGTTCGCACCGGCGGCGGCTGGGGAGGCGACGGTCATGGCGAAGACTCCAGTGCCGCGACAGGCAGGCTTTCGGGCCAAGGCACGTGCGCTGGCGGCGATCGTGCCGGCGGCCGCGCTGGCAGCGGCGTGCGCGTCGCTGACGGTTCCGGTGGAGTCGAGCGCGCTCGTCCACAACGACACCAACCGCAGCTATCGGCTCTACGTTCCGGCGTCGGTCCGCGACCGGGACGGGCCGGCGGCGCTGGTGCTGGTGCTCCAAGGCGCCGGTCCCGGCTTCGACATCATGGATATCACGCGGATGGCGGCGGTCGCCGACCGGGAAGGCTTCGCGGTCGCGTTCCCGAATGCGGTGGGGGACCTCTGGAACGACGGTGCGCTCAAGGCGGCGGGGCCGAACGAAAGCCGCGACGTGGCCTTCCTGCGCCGCGTCGTCGCCGACATCGAGGCGGAGGGCCTCAAGGTGGATCGCAGGCGCGTTTTCGCGCTCGGCCTGTCGAACGGCGGGATGATGAGCCTCAGGCTCGCCTGCGAGGCGGCCGATCTCTTCGCCGGGGTCGGCGCGATCGCGGCCAACATGCCGGCGGCGCTGGCGCCCGATTGCCGTCCGAGCGCGCCGGTCTCCGTCATCGTCGTCAACGGCACCGACGACCCGGTCGTTCCGTATCGCGGCGGCACCGTGCGCGTCGGCGTCGTCGGTTTCGGCAAAGTGCTTTCGACCGACGAGACGATGGCGCTGTGGGCCCGGGCGAACGGCTGCGGGCCGCCGTCCCCCTTGGCGGCGCTGCCCGATCGCGACCGCGGCGACGGCTCGCGCGCGATGCAGGTCGACTACGCCGATTGCCGGGGCGCGCGACTGCGCCTGATCCGCATCGAGGGCGGGGGGCACACCTGGCCGGGCGGCATGCAGTTCATGCCCGCGCTGCTGATCGGCACCGTCAACCGCGACATCGATGCCGGGCAGGCCGCCTGGACGTTCTTCAAGGACGCGCCCGGCCGCTGACCGGCCCGCCCGCCGCGTCGGAAAACGGTGCCGCGTGCGTATCATTGCGAGCCATCCCCGGGTTCCCCGATGCGCCGAACACTGTCACTCGCCGTCGCCGGCCTGTTGGCCGCCGGGGCCGCGTCCGCCCATGGCGAGGTGCTCGCCCGGACGCTGGAACAGGGCGCCGCGCGCCGCTCTTATCTCCTCTACGTGCCGGAGAGACCCGCAGCGCCGGCGGCCGGGCGGCCGCTGCTCGTGGCCCTGCACGGCGGTGGCGGTACGGCCGAGCAGATGATGGCGTTCAGCCGGTTCAACCGGATCGCGGCGCGCGAGGGCTTCGCCGTCGCCTATCCGCAAGGCGTCGACCGGCGCTGGAACGACGGCCGCGTCTTCCGCGGCCGCGGCGAGACCGACGCCGACGACGTGGCGTTCGTCCGGGCGATGGCGGCCGATCTCGGCCCGCGCTGCGCGCCGACGGCGCCGGTCGCCGTGCTCGTCATCAACGGCACCGCCGATCCGCTGGTGCCCTATGCGGGCGGCCATGTCCGCGCGATGTTCGGCCTGCGCGGCGAAATCTGGTCGACCGACCGGACGATCGCGTTCTGGGCGCGCCACAACGGCTGCGCCGCGCCGCCGGTCGTGCGTGCCCTGGCCGACCGCGACACCGGCGACGGCTCGCACGTGATCGAAACGGACCACGGTCGCTGCGCCGCGGCGCGCGTGCGCCTGCTGCGCGTCGAGGGCGGCGGCCACACCTGGCCCGGCGGCGCGCAATACCTGCCGGCCGCCTGGATCGGCACCACCAACCGCGACATCGACGCGAGCGAGACGATCTGGCGCTTCTTCGCGTCCGCGGCGCGGTGATCAGCCTGCGGGCGCGGCATAGCCGAGCGGCACAGCCGTCGTCGACTTGATGCGCTCGAGCGCGAAGCTGGAGCTCACGTCCTCGAGGTCGATGGCCGAGATCAGGCGCTTGTAGACCGCGTCGTAGCCGGCGATGTCGGGGACCAGGATCTTCAGCAGGTAATCGACGTCGCCGCTCATGCGGTAGAATTCGACGATCTCGGGAATCGCGGCGACGGCCTTGGCGAAGCGGCGATACCATTCGATGCTGTGCTGGCGCGTCTTGATGCGCGCGAACACTGTCACGCCCACGCCGAGCTTCGCCGGATCGAGCAGCGTCACCCGCCGTTGGATGACGCCGGCCGCCTCGAGCTTCCGAATCCGGCGCCAGCACGGCGTCACCGAGAGGCGCACCCGCTCCGCGAGTTCCTGGATCGTCAGCGCGGCGTTCTCCTGAAGCAGCGCAAGCAGTTTGAGGTCTGTGCGGTCCATGGTAAATAATTATCCTATTAGGGCTTAAATGAGAAATAAATTTTACAGATCGACCCAAAGAAGGCAAACAAAGCAAAGCATTTCCGGGCGGCGCGCGCCAGCATCGGCGGCAGAATTTGAACGAGGAACACGGTCATGCGCCTTGCCGCACTTTTCACCAGCCACCCGCAAGACGTCGGCGAGACCTACGGCGAGCACCTGGGAAATGCGTCCGGCTTCGGCGCGCGGCTCGTTCTGGCGGGCGCGGC
>ERZ761602.4810-NODE-4810-length-16715-cov-3.674250_pt1 | contig 16715 bp, 14 predicted proteins | sample MGYA00512165_ERZ761602 | MGnify/ENA primary metagenome ERZ761602 (study PRJEB28899, sample SAMN02445085) | bioreactor sludge metagenome | biome: EBPR sludge; isolation source: Thorneside wastewater treatment plant | place: Australia: Brisbane, Thorneside...
GGCGGCAGCGCGCATTGTCGGTTGTCAATCGCCTGTCGCCTGTTGTGTATTTCTCAGAACTCTCGCGAGTACCGCCCACCGGTCTCGTCGTGATGACCGTTGTGGTGGTGGTGCGTGTCGCTCTGCTTGCGCTCGTACTCGCGCTCGATGTCGGGGATGACCTTGGCCAGGCGGGTGCGGACGATCTGGGTGACGATGTTCCAGAGCGCGTCCTTGTCCTCGGACTCGGCGAGGACGCCGAGCGGGATCTGGAAGCCGCCCTTGTCGGCGCGGCCGCCGCCGTAGGGCTTGCCGTTTCGATCTTTGCCGAACACGGTGTGGAGGAACGTGGCGGGCTCGACGCTGGGGCTGTCGGTTCGCAGCGAGCCGTCGATGCGGTCTTCGACGATGCCGTAGACGAGGACGGTGTCGATGTCCTCGCGCTGCATGATGAAGTCGGCGGTGGTGGCGATGGCGTCGCGGTCGCCCTGCGGGACGTGACCGACGCCGGCGAGGGCGAAGTCGCGGACGACCAGCAGCTCGCCGAGAGCGCGGCCGAGGACGTTCATCGCCGACGCGGTCACGACCGTGCGGCCGACGCGCTTGAGGACGTCGCTGTCGACGAACCGGCGGACGTAGGCGGCGGCCGCGAAGTCGGCGGCGGTCGCGAGGGTGAAGTGGTCGGTGTCGGTCTGGATGCCGAAGAGCAGGGCCGTCGCCACGCGCGACGCGCCCACGCCGTTCTCGAGGGGCGCGATGCCGTTCGCCATGTACTCGGCGTAGATCGAGCTCGATGCGCCCATGTGCGGGCGAATGTCGACGAAGGGGGCGTCGACCTCGGCCATCTTGTGGTGGTCGACGACGGTCAGGAGCTTCAGGTCGGCCGGTAGGTCGAGCGTGGGCTCGGGGGTCGACGTGTCGACGAGAGACAGGTACTTGAACTGCGACAGGTCCTCGGGCTTCGTGGCCTGGAGCATGTCGATGTTGAGGAGTTTCACCATCGCCCGGTTCTGGCGGTGCGACACGGGCAGCACATGCGCGATGGCGCACGGCACCCCGAACTCCTGGCAGATGCGCTGATGCGCCAGGGCGCTGCCGAGGGCGTCGGGGTCGGGGTGGCCCGTGATCAGCACCACCACCGGGGCACCGGCGATCGAGCGGAGCACGTCCTCGAGCTGTTCGCGGTGGGCGGCTGGCGTAACGCCCGGCAGCTGCGTCGCCCGGCCGGTCGCCTCGACCGCCCGGGCCGCATCGGCCTGCGTACCTGGCGGCGCAGCGAGAGTTACGTCAGTTGCCGCGCGGCCTACGGTTCCGGCGCCTTGAGCGCCTGGGGTGGTACCCATGCAACGAGCTGACGATACCACGTCGAGCGGCCCGGGGGTCTACCGGAACGTCCCGCCCAGGGGCCGGTGTAGGCCGCCTGTTCAGTGCCCCGCGACGACGACCACGCGCTCCCCCTCACGCAGTGAGGGGGGCATGGGGGGTGAAAGAGCAACCATCATGGATGCTGCCTGCTAGGGTCGCGCCGCTCGCGCATGTCGGACGACACAATCTACACCGCGGTGTCGCGACCCGGCCCAGTCGAGCGCGAGATCCTCGCTGCCCTGGCCCCCACCGTCCGGGTTCGGCGTCGTGTCGCCGCGGGCGTCGCCCTCCGAACGCTCGAGACGCTCGCCGATCGGCCTGCTCGGCCGACCGTACTCCTCGTGCACGGTCGCGGGCACGCGGCGTCGGTGTGGGCTCCTTGGTTGACCGCGCTCGGGTCGCGCGAGCGGGTGGTGGCGGTGGACCTGCCTGGCTTCGGGCATTCGGGCGCGGCGCCGCTCTGCGACCCGTCGGCGGCGGGCGCCCTCGCGTGGTTTGCGGAGCCGGTCGAGCGCGTCGCGATCGAGGAGGGTCCCGTCGTTCTGGTCGGACATTCGCTCGGCGGGCTGGTCGCGCTCTCGATCGCGCTCGGCCGTCGCGCCGACGTCCGGGCGCTGATCCTCATCGGATCGATGGGGCTCTCACCCGTGATCCTGCCGAAGGCGCGGCTCTATCTCCGCGCAGGCCCCGAGCGTCTCGCTCGCCTCGGCGCCCTGTTCGGGCGCGGTGGTCGCGGGGGGCCGATCGACCGGCTGCGCCGCGAGCTCTACCTCGTCCGAGGGGGGCGCCCCCAGCCGTCCGCCGCGTTCGACCGCCTCGTCCCGCTCATGGGGCCCGGGTACAACCTCGCCCACCGGCTTTCGGAGCTCGCGGTACCGACGCTGCTCGTTTGGGGCGAGCGCGACGACGCGTTCCCCGTTCCGGTCGCGATGCAGGCGGCAGCGCACATCCCCGGCGCCGAGCTCTTGGTGCTCTCCGCCGGGCACTCGCCTCACCTCGAAATGCCCGAAGCGTGTCTCGAGCACGTCGCTCGGCTCCTCGACAAGCTTCCCGTCTCTGGCGGCGGCGAGTAAGACGAGCCCCCTTGGCGCGACCTCAGCTGCTGTCGATCCCGGAGAGACTGGACGCTTACCCCGACGTCACGGGCCAGGGCATCGTGATGGCCTTCGTCGATGTCGGGTTTTACCCGCACCCCGACCTGATGCGCCCCGCGCGGCGCATCCGCGCGTACGCCGACGCGACCGTCGACGTCCCCGAGGGCCGCGATTTCTTCAGCCCCCAAGCTTCGAGCTGGCACGGCACGATGACGGCGTGCTCCGCATGCGGCAACGGCTACCGCTCCGGCGGCAGCTTTCGCGGCATCGCGAGCGAGGCAGACGTCGTCCTGATCAAGGCCGGGGTCGACGGGGGTCGGGTGATCGGCAAGCACGTCGCCCACGCGATCCGGTTCCCGCTCCGCTATCCCGAGCTCAAGATCCGCATCCTCAACGTCTCGCTCGGCGTGCGTGACGGCGATCCCGACTACGCCGCGGTCGAAGCCGCGGTCGAAGAGGTCGTGGCGTCGGGGGTCGCGGTGTTCGCGGCCGCCGGCAACGTGCCGAACCACCCTGTCAACCCGCCCGGCTCCGCGCCGAGCGCCATCACCGTCGGTGGCCAGCACGATCGGTTCTCGCCCGGCATGACGGCCGATCAAGTCTGGCCGTCGAGCTACGGCTCCAAGACCGGCGGGCAGAAGCCCGACGTGCTCGCGCCCGCGATCTGGGTCCCCGCCCCGATGCTGCCCGGGACGCTGACCGCGCGCGAAGCCGCGCCGCTCTTTCAGACCCTCAACATCCTCGAAGAGCTCAGCGCCGAGCACGGCTTCTCGGAGCGCCACTCGCTCTCGACTCCCGCCGAACGCGCCGAGATCGGCGAGCTCATGCGCGCCGTCGAGGGCCGGATCGCCAAGCAGAAGTACATCTCACCCGACTACCAACACGTCGACGGCACGTCGTTCGCGTCGCCCATCGCGGCCAGCGTCGCGGCGCAGATGCTCGAGGTCGCGCCGCGCCTGACGCCGGCCGACATCAAGCGCGGCCTGTGCGAGACCGCGACCAAGCTACCCGACACGCCCGACGCCGTGCAGGGCGCGGGCATCCTGCGCCCGCGCGCCGCAGTCGACTGGGCGCGCACGAGCGCGTCGGGTTAGCGGGCGGGCGTCTTTTTTCCGCGCTGCGCCTTGGCCGCGTTCTTGGTGGATCGCGCTTTGGGCGAGCTGACCTTGCGCTGGGTGCGGCGCTCGAGGCTGCTGGCGATCTTGCCGCGGTTCGCGGAGCCACGCGTCGACTTGCGCGAGGGCCGACCGGTGGCGCTGTCCTCGAGCGCGACCTCGGCCTTCTTGGCGGCGCGCTTGGAGACGTTGCGCTTGGCGGTGGTCGCCGCGTCCTCGACGCGACGGCCCTCGGCCTCGTCGGGGGGCGCGTCTTTCTTCACGCGGCGCTTCGGTTGCGGGGGCTTCTTCGGACCCGAACGCTGGGTCTCGGACTTGAATCGTTCAGCTTTGGTCGCCATCGAGACGGTCGAACGTATCACGTCGCCGGTCGTCGGGTGACCGAGTCAGCTCGCCTCGACGTCGCCCGAGGCCGCGCCGGCCGGCACGGGAGACGCCGCGAGGGCCTCGAAGCGCTCGAAGAACCTGAGCATGGCGGCTCGCTGCGCCTCGGGCATGAACTCGAAGTTGCGCCCGCGGTCGATGATCTCCCAGAAGTCTTTGGACTCGACGCGCGACAGCTCGTCCTTGATCGCGAGCAGTCGCTCCCGGGACTCGCTCGCCATGTCGCGAAAGATCACATCGACGCGCTCGTCGGCCCCGACCGACAGGTAGTAGCTCGCGAGCTTGACCTGGGCCTTGCGCACACCTTTGAGCGCGACCTCGTGCGCGTGCTCGATCCCCGGGCGATCGATCTCGAGGAACAGCGCCAAGAGCTCTTCTTCGGCCGGCGACTCGAGATCGTGCGCGAGCTGGCAGAGCGCCCCCACGTCGTAGGCGACGGTCTCGGTGACGAACGAGAGCTTCATGTCGTAGCTGACGAGCGCGTAGTACTTCATGTAGCGCGCGGCCACGACCGCGTCGCCCGGCCGCTCTTTGCGGAGGAGCGACTCGATGAGGAGCCGATACTGGTTCAGGACGTTGTACGCGGTGCGCACGTCTTTGGCGTTGAGCGTCGCGCGCAGGTAGCTGTTCATGAAGCGAAAGACCAGCTCGATCAGCTCGCGGTCGTCGACGTCGGCCGCCTTTTCGCCGATGTAGCGGGTGTCGATCGCGATGAGGTAGTTGATGTCGCGCATCTGCGCGAGCGCCTCGTTGTAGATGCCGAGGTACTGCCGCATGATCTTCCACTCGAACCACGTGCGGCGCGAGACGAGGTCGGCGAGCGACTCGGGGTCCATCGCGACGAAGTCGGGGTTGTCGCGGATGCCCGGGCCGATCTCGAACCACCCCGCGCGGGCGGCGGCCTTTTTCTCCAGGTAGTGGATGGCCAGGTCTTTGAGCGCGTCGACGGCGCGGCTGGCGATGATCTTGTCTTTGCCGGAGATCGAGTTCGAGGTGATGTCGCTCAGCTCTTCCATCGCGGCGAGCGTGCCGGCCTGAGCCTCGGCGCAGACTTCGCCGTCGGAGCGCGCGCCGCGCTGCGCGGTCGTGGTCGCTTCGCGCTGGATGCGCTGGATGATGTTGGCGGGCTCGAGGAACCGGAACACGTAGCCGAAGTAGGGCGCCATCAGCACCAGGCCCGCCACCGTGAGGCAGAGCATGCCGAGGAGCGTGATGCGCGGGACGAACCCGCCTTTCAGCGACAGGCTCACCCACACGCCGCACACGCAGGCCACGACGTAGAACGCCATGACGGTGAGGTTCGTGCGGTCACGCATGAACATCGCCGTCACGCCGGTGTACCGCTCGGCCGAGAGCTGCACGACGATGCTGACGACCGTGATCACGATCCCGAGGACGGCGGCGATCATCGCGCCGAGACCCGAGACGGCGTCGGTGATGTGATCGGAGTCGAAGAAGAAGTAGTCGACGAGCCCGCCCTTGTCGCCGGTCGACGGGCCACCGGTGACGAACACGTCGACCAAGTAGAGGCCCGCGAACACGACCGCGGCGACCGCTGCCAGGGTCAGCATCGGCCAGAGCCAGAGCCGTCGGAACGAGGCGCGCGCGTCCACTCGAGTCGCGAAGCCTACCGCAGATCGCCGACCGTCAGGCGACCGGGGGCAGCCCCGCGGTCTGATGGAGAGCGGCGACGCGCTCGGGGGCGAGGCTCAAGAGGCCCGGGAGCATCTTGACGTAGGCGCGCTCGGCGTCGTTGTCGACGCGGATGGCGAGGAGCGACACGACGTACACCTGCTCGGCCATCTCGGGTGAGCGCACCGACCCAGCGAGCGCGGTGATGGGCTTGGGGCTCGCGAGCTCGCGCAAGAAGAGCTCGCGCTCGGCTGGTGCGACGCCGGCCGCGTCGAGCCGCGCGAGGATGTCGCTGCGCTCGGTGTCATCGATCGAGCCGTCGGCGTAGGCGGCCGCGATCATCGCGCGCACGAGGAGGAGCGCGTCCTCGTTCTGCTGCGCCGTCGGTTGCTGCGGCGCCGTCGGCGCCGTGGGCTGCGGCGCTGCGGGCTGGGGATAGCTCGGCTGCGGATAGGTGGGCTGCGGAGCGGTGGGTTGCGCGCCCTGCGTCTGCCACTCGTAGCCGGGGGCGGCGAAGCCATCGGTCCGCAGCCCGCCCGTGGAGCCCACGATACCCGAGAGCATCCCGCCGATGCCGCCGCCTTGCGCAGGCGTGCCCGCGGGCGCGCCCCATCCGGGCGCGCCCGGTTGCGGACCTTGCGGCGGCTTCTGTCCTTGGAAGTGGCGGTACGCGAGGTAACCGAGGCCACCTGCCGCAGCCACGCCGGCTGCACCGGCCGCGATGGTGCCGATCCCGGGGCCCCGCCCCTTGCCGAAGCCGCTCCCCAACATGCCGCCCAAGAGGCTCATCGCATCCATGGCGCGCGATGATAGCGATCGAGCACGCCTCGTGCGACGGTGTCGAAATGGATCCCGGCCGCGAGGGTTGCTTGGTCTGGGTCACCGGTCGCCCGCAGTCGGGCAAGAGCACGTTCGCCAACGCGCTCGCCCGCGGTTTGCGTGATCGAACCATCGCCGCGATCGTCCTCGACGGCGACGCGCTGCGAGCGGCGATGTCGCCGCCGCCAGGATACGACGAAGCGGCGCGCGAAGCTTTCTACGCGACGCTCGCCGCGTGGGCCGCCGAGCTCGCGGCGCAGCCCATCGTCGTGGTCGTCGCCGCCACGGCTCACCAGCGCAGATTTCGCGCGACCGCGCAGCGATTGACCGAGCCGAGATGGGTCGAGGTGTACGTGGACGCCTCCGAGGAGACGTGCCGTGAGCGGGATCGCAAGGGGCTGTACCGCGCGGCCGATGCCGGCCGCCTCCCCAACCTCCCCGGCGGCAGCGCCGCCCTTGCGTTCGAGGCACCGGAAGCGCCGACGGTGGTCGCGAGCGGTGGCCACGACGCCGCGGCCATCGCGAGCGCGATCGCGGCGGTGGAGAGCGCGCTCGGGCCGGTACGCGGTTTGCGACGATGACCGAGCCGCGAACGACCTCGCTGACCCTCGAAGCGCTCCGCGGCGCGCTGGCCGAGAGGCTGAGCGCGGTCGAGGGGCGCTCGGTCACGATCGTGTCGGTTTGCCCCATCGCGGCGGACCGCGCCGAGGGTGAGCTGAAGCACGTCGGGTACGGCGAGCCGCTCTTGGTGAAGTATCGAGCGGGCGCGGACGAGCGACGCGCGGTGCTGCGAACGGCGGGCGCGAACTGGTTCGGCCACGATCGCCGCTCGGATCGCGCCGCGCTCATGCTGCTCTCCGCCGACACGTACGACGCCGTTCCGGATCACATCCGCGTCATCGATGTCGGCGCCGTCGGTGCAGCGGGCAACATGATTTCGCTCACCGAAGCAGGTGAGCTCTACCTGCTCACGACCTGGGTCGAGGGGCGTCTCTACGCGTCGGATCTGCGTCGGGTGGAGAGAGACGGCGTCTCGACGCCCCAAGACCGCGCGCGCGCGGCGGCGCTCGGGGCGTGGGCCGCGAAGCTGCACACGCCGCCGCTCGACGAGCCGGCGGAGGTGTACCACCGCGCCATCCGCGACCTCGTCGGGAGCGGTGAGGGGATCTTCGGGCTCGTCGACAGCTACCCCGACGACGGGCCTGTCTCACGCGAGCGCCTCGCGCGGATCGAGCAGCGCGCGACCGCATGGCGAGCCCGGCTGCGCCCGCGCCACGCGCGATTGCGCCAGACCCATGGTGATTTTCACCCGTACAACGTGCTCTTTCGCGACGGCGTCGACTTCTCGACGCTCGACGCGAGCCGAGGTTGCCGCGGGGATCCGGCCGACGACGTCGCGGCGATGTCGGTCAACTACTTGCTCGGCGCCGCGATCGATCCGAGCGTGTGGCAGACGGGCCTCGGCCCGCTGTGGTCCGCGTTCTGGGAGAGCTATTTCGCCACGAGGGACGACCACGATCTCTTGGCGTCGGTGGCGCCGTTCTTCGCTTGGCGCTTGCTCGTCCTGGCGAGCCCCGTCTGGTACCCGTCGATCCCCGACCAGGGCCGAGACGCGCTGCTCTCGGCCGCAGAATATGCGCTCGACGCACCGCGCGTCGATCTCGACGCCTTCGCGGCGGTCGTGCGGCGCGCCCGCACGCTGGCATGAGCGATGCAGCGGTTGATTCCATGAAGTCCAAAGACAAACAGGCCGATCTCGAGGCGCTCGTGAAGAGCCAGCGCGCCCAGAACATGGTCGCGGCCGAAGCGATCGACGCGGTCGCCGGTGCGGCGGCGGGTGCTGCGCTGGGCGTCCTGGCCGGGCCCGTCGGCGTGGCCGCGGGCGCGGCGCTGGGGGGCTTGACCGGTGCCGTCCTCGGTCACGTCACCGCCGAGAACGATCGCGACGCGCGCGCCATCGAGAACGATCGCGACGGCGTCGACGCCGAAGAAGAGTTCTTCGAGGAGCGTCGATCACTCGGGCCCTCCGAGCCGGCTTCGCGCCGCTGAGCACGTATACGAGTCGCTCAGGGTCCGGCAGCGAGCGACGACGCGATCTTCTCGAGGACCGCCATGTCCTCGTCCGCCGCGGCGAGCGCGAAGACGTGTACCGCGCGCAGCTCGCCCAGCTCGACGATCGCCTCTCTGATCTTCACGCCGTCCGGCGTGGCCCACGCGATCCAGGTGGTCGACTTGCCGAGGAGCGAGCCTGCCTCGGTGGTGGTCGGCGGCTCGGGCCCGCCGTCACGCGCGGCCTGGGCGTGCTGCAGCGAGGGGTGCCCGCCGACGTAGACGCCCAGGGTCGCGCCGCGCTCGCCGGCGCGGTTCAGCTTGCGGACGCGGTAGACTTCGAAGTCGGGGCCGGGCTGGGACGAGAGCAAGTAGCCAGGGGGCATGTCTAGCGCGAGCCCCTCGCCGAGCTTGGCGCGCCCGCCCTTTGCCTCGAGCTTGCGTGAGCCGGCGCCGATCGTCTTCAAGATGGCGCGTGCCTCGTCGGCGTACGCGGCGCGCTCGCTGCTCATCTCGGGCAGGATGAAGAACGTGATCTCTTGGAGGCTGCCGTCGGGGTGGCCGACGATCGCGCCGAGCACGAACACCGGTCGATCGGGCAGCGGCGCCGACGTCGGCTCGATGCCGAACATCGGGAGCTTGGCGCCGGAGACCTCGACGATGCGCTCGCCCTTGGCCGCGAGGCGCGTGGCGTCGGAGCGGAGATCGCCCGAGCCGAGGAGGTAGAGCTCGCTGACCATCATCACGAAGCGGGCCAGGCCGTCGGGGCCGCCGCCCTCGAGCACCACGCGGGTCTCGTCCATCGCCGCCTGGGGCGCCGCCATGATCGACGTGCGCCGCGCTTCGCTGACGGCGCCGTCAGGTAGATCGGCGGGCAGGTGGCCCGCCAACAGATCGGCGGTGCTGACATCGGCGATGTCGCCGCCGCCGTCGTTGGTCGTGATCGGCCGCGGCACCGAGGAGCAGCCCGCCGCGAGCAGCGCGACGGCGCACGCGGCGGCGACGGAGCGGGTGACGAGGCCCACGACGTCAGTTGGCGATGGAGGGCTCGACCCCCATCTCTTGGAGCAGGTGGTCGGCACCGCTCACGGCGTCCATGACCCACAGCATGTACCGGAGATCGACGTGGATCGATCGCGTGACCGCGGGGATGAAGAGCCAGTCGCTCGCCATCGACTCGTAGTTGCCGTCGAACGCGAGGCCGACGAGCTCGCCGCGACCGTTGAGGGTCGCCGAGCCCGAGTTGCCGCCGGTGATGTCGAGATCCGAGAGAAAGTCGACCGGCACGTCGCCGAGGCCCGCATCCACGTAGGGGCCGAGCTTTTTCTTGGCGACGGCGTCGAGGAGACCCTTGGGCGAGTTGAACTCGCCGGCGCCGGTGTGCTTCTTCACGACCTCGGAGAGGGTCGTGAACGGGTAGTGCAGCGGCGCGCCGGGCTTCGGCGCGTAGCCGCGGACGGTGCCGTACGTCACGCGCAGGGTGCGGTTCGCGTCGGGGGCGAGGTTGCCGCCCGCCTTCTCGCGCATCGCCTCGACGAACGTGGGGCGCACGAGGGCCATCGCGCCCTCGAGCCGCTTCGAGCGCTCTTCGTACGCCTTGGTCTGCGGGCGGAGCGCCAGGGCCAGCTTGATGACCGGGTCGGCGCTGCGCCGCAGCTCGGCGGTGGTGCCCTTGGTCAGGAGCTTGATCCGCGTCGCTTCGTCGCCGAGCGTCGCCTTTTCGTAGAGGTCGGCGATCGCCTTGTCGATGTCGGCGGGCGGGTAGGGGACGGCTGCCTTCGGGTCCTTGGGCTTGCCCAGGAGCGCCCGAGCGATACCGGCGCGCTTGTCGACCGGCAGCTTGAGCTCGCGCTCGACGACGAGGCGTAGCATCGCCTTGTCGAGCACGGGGCTGTACGACTTCGAGAGCTGCACGAGGCCCTGCTCGATGCGCTTCTGGTTTCGATCCTGGAAGTCGGGGTCGCGCTTGTCGTCGGGCTTCGCGCGCTCCTCGGCGTTGCGGACGATGGTGTGCGCGGCGCCGAAGAGCCGCACCATGCGGAGCAGCTCGCGCACCGACGCGTCGGCGTCGCGGGTCTTGCGGCTGTCCAGGAACGTCTTGACCACCTTGGCCGCCGCGCCGTCGTACTTCGCCTTGCGATCGGGGCTCGCGGCGATCCACTTCTCGAGCTCGGCTTCGGACGCTTGCTTCTGCGCGAGCAGGCCGTCCTTGGTCAGACCCTCGAGCTGACCCTTGTTGTTGGTGAGCCAGTTGGCGAGCCCGCGGATGAACGTCTCGGCCTTGATCGCGAGGTCCTTGTCGGTCTTGGCGATCTTCTCGAGCTCGGCGAGGTACACCTGGCAGAAGTCGATCGTGTAGGGCAGCTCGTACTCGACCGCCTCTTTCACCTCGGCGGCGGTGGTCAGGCGATTGGTGCGGGCCGGGTAGCCGGCCACCAGCACCGCGTCGCCGGGGGTGAGCGGCTTGGTCGCGAGCCGCAGCACGTGGGTCGGTCGAAACGGGACATTGGTGTCCGAGAAGTCGGCGGGCTTGCCATCTTTGCCGACGTACGCGCGATAGAACGCGAAGTCGCCGGTGTGGCGCGGCCAACGCCAGTTGTCGGTCTCGCCGCCGTAGTTGCCGATGCCCTCGGGCGGGGCGTAGACGAGGCGCACATCGCGGATCTCGAGCTGCTCGATGAGCGTGAACTGCCCGGCGCCGAAGTACGAGACGACGGAGCAGCGGATCCCCTCTTTGCCCTTTTCACACTCCGAGACGAGCTTCTTCTGGCGGTCCTCCATCGCCTGGTACCGGACCAGGTCGTCTTTCATCCCGTCGAGGCCGTCCCGCACGTCTTTGGTCACGTCCTTGAAGGCTTGCGTGACGAACACCCGCGCCGCGGGCCCTGCGGATTTCTCGTCGCCGCGCGCCTTGGCCAGGTACCCGTCCGTGATCAGGTTCTGATCCGGCTTGGAGTTGAACTGCAGCGCGCCGGTGACGCAGTGGTGGTTGGTGACGATCAGGCCGTCGGGCGACACGAAGCTCGCCGAGCAGCCACCCAGCGAGACGACGGCGCCGAGCGGAAACTCCATCGGCTTGGTGAGCGCAGACGGATCGATCGTGAAGCCGACCTTTTTCAGCGTGTCGGCCTGGCTCGCGAGCTGCGACGGCATCCACATGCCGCCCGGGTTCTCCCAGACCGGCGGCGGCGGATCGGGCCGCTTGTGGGCGCTGCGGCTGGGGTCCGCCGACCCATCGTTCGACCCGAGATCGCGCGCGTCCGGGCGCTCGGGGTTCGTCGCAGCCGGTGAGCATCCGATGACGCCGACGGCGAGCGCGGGCGCGAAGCGGTGGAGGGAGCGCATGTCGAGTCTCGTAGGTGAGCCCGCCCCGGGGTGCAAGCCGGGGCGAAGCGCCTCATTTCTGACAAGATTTGGCTTGGCTAAAGCTCGGCGAGGGACAACGCTGGCGTGGTGCTGAACCGGGTGCGCCTTCCTCATCGGCGAGCGGCTGGCTGCTCCTTCACCCCCCCGGCCCCCCTCGCCTCGCGAGGGTGGAGGCCGTTGGGCTGGTCGTTGGTGCTCCTCACGGTTTGTGCCTGCGGCGCGCGCAGCACGTTGCCGGGGATGGACGAGAACGAGGGCGCCGGCGGTACGGCCGGCGAGGGGGCGGGCGGCAACCCCTCGACGAAGTCGAGCAGCAGCTCGGGCGCGGGCGGCGAGGGCGGTGTAGGCGGGGTGATGCCGCCGTGCGACGACGGGCAGGTCGTCGCGTGCGGCACCGACGTGGGCGAGTGCATCAGCGGGACGCGCACCTGCCAAGACGGCGTGTTCGGTCCCTGCAACGACGTCGGTCCGATCGAAGAGGCGTGCAACGGCCTCGACGAGGATTGCGACGGCGCCATCGACAACGGCTTCGCCCTCGGTCAGGCCTGCGACGGCCTCGACTCCGACGCGTGCTTCGACGACGTGATCACCTGTCAGGGCTGCTCCCAGGGCCCCGACACCCTCGAGATCTGCAACGGTCTCGACGACAACTGCAACGGCGAGATCGACTCGGACTGTGAGGTCGGCGATTGCCAGCCCACCCTGCTCGTCACGGGGTCGACCCCGTCGAACCCCGCCTGCATCGACTTCCCGGTCGAGGCTGGCTCGACCGGTACCATCCAGTACCCCTGCGGCGGCGGCATGGTGAGCGCGACCCTCGGCACCATCGACTTCACCGGGACGGTGCAGCAGGGGTTCCTCTCGCTCGACGGGGTCATGTTCGTGACCGGCCCGGACGGCTGCGTGTGGCAGACCGATCACCACATCGAGGGCTTCTTGCCGAACGGCCAGCTGACCTACTCGTACAGCGAGTTCGTGTCGGTCTCGGACGGCAGCTGCTGGCAGCCCTGCACCGAGATCGGCGACGTCGAAGTGGAGTGGTGACGGGCGCCGCCCGGTCCTGGGCTCACCCTTCCAACTTCGCGCGGAGCTTCTTCGCCTCTTCGACGCTCTCGGTGTGCCGGAGAGCGGACACGAGCAGGTCGGTCCGCTCGTCGTCGCTGAGCCCGCGGTGGAGCGCGAGCGCCGCGAAGAGGCCGCCGACGTGGCCGGGCATGTTCCCGCGCCAGCCATGAGCGACGAAGAACCGCAGCATGTCGGCGAGCGCGAGGACCTCGCTGCGGGAGGCCGAGGGAGCGCGACGGCACGCTTCGGTGAGCTTGGGGACGAGGCCGAGCATGTCGGCGCGGATCGTGGCGAAAGTCTCGGTGAAGGTCCCCTCGACGTCGTCGGCGAGCACGAGGTGCGGATCGCGCGCGACCAGGTCGGCGAGGCGGTCGAGAAACCGGTCGAGCCTCCGCGCCTTTTCGTGCGGGGTCGCGCCCTCGAGCGCGAAGAGGTGCAGACCGTGCCGCTCCCACTGCGAGATGCCGTGCCGCGAGGGAGCGTCGAACGTGGTCGCGAAGGCGGGCCGCTTGGCGCCCTCGAGCATGGCGCCGATGCGTGACCAGATCTGCCGAAAGTCCGGGTCACGCAGGCCGTAGCCCACGAACAGGAACGATTGGTTCAAGAGGAGCCCCTCGAGCAAGAGCGCCATCGCCGGGCGAGCGCGAAAGAAGCCGTCGTAGTCGTCGCGGCTGAGGACGATGTCACTCGGCGCGACCGCGCAGCCGTGGAACTTCACGACGTAGCAGCCGTCGGGGCTGCCCGTCTTGGCAACGTCGTGCTCGGCCACGACCGGCAGCGCGTGGCGCCTCAGGCCGCCGAGGGCGGTCTCGAGGAGATCGTCGTAGTTGGTGGTGACGAAGTAGCGCGCGGGGAGCGACGCCAAGAGATACTGCGCGACCGTCGGCCGCGCGCCGCTCGCGTCGACCGTGAACGCGCGCCTGATCCGCTCCTCGATCGACGGCGACGTCCCCGCGTTGCGGTACCACTGCGCGAGATCGAGCAGGTACTCGAGGTCGCCGCGCCGCTCGGCTGGATCGACGCCCAGTTGGTCGGCCAGCTCTTCGATCAGGCCGGCCCAGCCCGGCAGACCCGAGCCGGCCGAGAGACCGGACCCCGCGAAGATCACGCAGTCGCCGCGGGCCACCGACGCGACGAGCCGCTCGTCGGGCTCGTCGTGGGCCGCGCCCGGGCCCCTCCGCGCGCGCACGCGCCGGCGGGCTTCGAGCCAGACCTGGTAGTTGGCTTCGGTGAACGCCACGAACGCGACGTCGATGTCGGGCTCCGACGCCACGAAATCGAGCGCCGCCTCGATCTGCGGCTCGGCCACCGTGACCCGATCGTGGCGGGCTCCCCCGTCGCCAGCGAGAAAGCACGGCAGCGCCACCAGCCACGGCTTGGCCTTGCCGGCGGCCGCGAGCGCGTCGCGCGCGCACCGGAGCGCCCCTTGCGTCGCGGCCCGCGCGCGATCGGCCTTGGACATCTGCCGGCCTGCCGCTGCGACCGTCACGACGATCCCGTGCGGCTTGTCGACGCCCGTCGTCTCCACCCAGAACGCCTCGCCCGGCGCGAGCGAGCGGGGCTCGCGACCTTGGCGCAGCGCCGCATACCTCGCGGCGAAGCCGGAAAAGCGTGCCCCGAACGCGGCCGTGAGCTGACCGCCCTCGCTGAGGGACCAATCGGTCGAGTACGCGACCGCGTGAGCCGAGAGCATCGTGATGTCGCCCGAACCGGCGCGGACCGGTGCCCCGGCGCTGCCCCGAGCGGATGTCCCGAGTGGGTGCCCCGAGCGGGCGCGCGGTGCACCGCCGCGGATCAGCCGAGTGCGCCACCGTGGTGCACCGCTCGACGTGCGGCGCAAAAGGCCGCGCGATGGCGCGCTGGTGCAGCTCGTGCACCCGGTGGCGCTCGCGATGGCATTATCGATCGCGGCGCGCACGGAGCTCTCATCCGTGGAGCCGGGCTCGCGGCCCGTGTTCCACGTCGTCGTCTCGCTCTCGGCCCGGGGCGATCCGCTCGAGGCTCGCCCGCCCCTCGCGTGCGTCGTCGCCCTCGACGCCTCCGGCTCGATGCACGGCGCCCCGCTCGCCCACGCGGTGAAGAGCGTCGCAATGGTCTCCGAGATGCTCGCGCCGACCGACGCGCTCGGGCTCGTGGCGTTCGCGGACGGCGCGTCCGAGATCGCGGCGCTCGGGCCGACGACGGCCGAGCACGGGCGCGGTCTGCGCTCGAACGCCGCGCGGATCGGCGCCGGCGGCAACACCAACATCGAGGCCGCGCTCCGCTGCTCGGAGCAGATCCTGTCACGCGCTCCGGAAGCGGCGCGGCGATCCATCCTGCTCCTCTCCGACGGGATGCCCAACGTCGGCGCCTCGACCGCCGAAGCGCTGCGCGCCGTCGCTCGATCGGTTCGCGCGCGCGCCGGCATCTCGTGCCTGGGCTATGGCCCCGGGCACGCCGAGGACATCCTCGCCGCGATCGCGGCCGGTGGGGGCGGACGGTACGCGTTCGTTCCTCACCCGCTTCGTTGCCGGCGCGAGCTCGCGCGTGCGCTCGGCGCGCAAGGCGACGTCACCGTCGACGCGATCGAGGTCGCGCTCGCGCCCGCCGATGGCATCGAGATCGTGCGCGTCATCGGCGCCACCGACATGCGATGGGGCCGCGAGGGCCTCGTCGTCCCGCTCGCCGACATGGAGGATGGGGCCGAGCAGCGCGTCCCGATCGTCGTGCGGATCGTGAGCGAGCTCTCGCCGCGCGGGGTCGTCCTCGTGATCCGGGTGCGTTTCCGCTGCGCTCGAACGGGCAGGCTCGTCGAGCACGAGATCGAGATCACGGTCGACCGCCGGGCGGGGCCGCCCGCGGTCGACCCGATCGTGACCGAGCACGTCCTCTGCGCCGTCGGGGCCGACATCCGGCGTGCGGCGCGCGGTCTGGCGGACGCCCGACAATTCGCGGGAGCAGCCGCGATCCTCCGGGAGGTGCTCGCCAAGATCGACGCCCACGCCCGCGCGGGGAGCGCGATCGGCGCCGAGCTCGGTGAGCTGCGTGAGGCGATCCTCGACGAGATCGTCGGCTACGAGCGGCACCCGGCCCCGGAAGCGTACGCGGCGCTCCGCCGCCAGACCCTGCACGGAGCGGTGTCCAACCTGAGCGTGCTGGCGGAGGGGCCGCTCTCGCGCGAGCTCGGCCGACGCACCGCCGGCCTCACGCGGGCGGCGGTGCTCCGCGTCACGAGCGGGCCGCAGCTCGGCCAATGCTTTCACCTCGGCGACCAGAACCGCATCGGCCGCACGCCGGCAGCGGACGTCTTGCTCCGCTCTCCGCAGGTGTCACAGCGCCACGCCGAGATCTACGCCGTCGAGGGGGCTTACTGGGTCTGCGACCTCTGCTCGACGAACGCGACGTACGTCAACGGTCGCAGGCTCGGCGCGGAGCCGCACGAGCTCGTGAGCGGTGACGGCATTCGATGCGGTGACGTCGACCTGCGGTTCGAGACGACGTGAGAGGCGGTCACGCGCTCGAGCCCCCGAAGAGCTCGACCAGTGTGTCCAGCTCTCCGCCGTCGAGCCACACCCCGCGGCAGTCGATGCAGACGTCGACCCGGACCATGGTGCCGATGCTCCACTCGCGCTCGAACATGACGCCGTCGCACCGCGGGCAATCGAGGGGCTGCTTCTCTTCGGCGATCGCGCCGTCGTTCGGCCGCCGCGCCTGCGCGTAGGCGCGCTGGACGAGGCCGGGGATGCTCGTCGCCTGCCAGCGGGCGCGGCGACGCCGCGCGGCGCTCTCGAGCTTCTCGAGCTCGCCCGCATCGAGGAACGCGCCCCCGCACGACGGGCAGCGATCGATCGTTGTTTGGGCTGGGGGG
>ERZ761602.4812-NODE-4812-length-16709-cov-4.088567_pt1 | contig 16709 bp, 19 predicted proteins | sample MGYA00512165_ERZ761602 | MGnify/ENA primary metagenome ERZ761602 (study PRJEB28899, sample SAMN02445085) | bioreactor sludge metagenome | biome: EBPR sludge; isolation source: Thorneside wastewater treatment plant | place: Australia: Brisbane, Thorneside...
GCCTCGAGCCGGTGGCGTGCCACCAGCTCGGCCGCCCGGCGCACCTCGGCCTCGAGGCGCGTGACGGCGGCCGCGGCGATGTCGGCTTCCGCGGCCGCGGTGCGCGCCTGGGTCCGGGAGATGTTGCTGGTGGCGGCGAGGGCCGCGGCATCGTCCCGCAACCGCGCCTGCTCGATGCGCCGCGTGCGGGCCTCCTCCAGGGAGGCCCGGGCCCGGGCCAGGTCCAGTTCGGCCAGCACGGGATCCAGCTGCAGCAGCAGGTCGCCGCGCCGGACCCGGTCGCCCGCGTCGACGCGGACGGCGGCCACCAGGCCGGACTGTCGCGCCGAGAGCGCCGCGTCCCGCTCGGCCGTGACGGTGCCCGTGTAGCGCAGGCTGCGCGCAATGCCGGCAGCGCCAGCCCGCACCGCCGTCACCGCAGGCAGTTCCCCGCGGGCGGCCGGTTGGGCCTCGGCAGGCACCACGAACAGGGCCACCGGGATGAACGCCAGGTACCGGACCAGGGAGCGACAGGACATATCGGGATTCGGCAGCCCGCGGAGCCGATAGTTTCCCGACTGGACGTCGATGGATGCAACCCTGCTTGCTAAGGTAGTCCCGTGAGCGAGGCAATCCTTGACCTGCTGACCGGCCGGGGGGCGGGGTTCCCCCTCGGGGCGTTCCTGCTCACGGGAGCCCTCGTCTTCCTCATCGCGGGACGGCTCGCCCGGGACGCCGACCTCATCGCGGACGCCACCGGGCTCGGCCGGGTGTGGATCGGCTCCCTGCTGCTCGCGGCCAGCACGTCGCTGCCCGAGCTCGTCACCGACGTGAACGCGGCGCTCCTCGGGGTGCCGGACATCGGGGTGGGCGACCTGCTGGGCTCGACGATGGCCAACATGCTTATACTGGCGGGCCTCGACCTCGCCATGCCGAAGCGCCGGATCCTGGAGAACGTCGCCGTGGACCACGTGCTCGTGGCGACCCTGGCCCTCGTCCTCACGGCCATGGCCGGGATCGCCATCGCCACCGGTGGCTGGGGGTCGATCGGCCGCGTGGGCGTGGAAACGGTGGTGATCGCCTGCGCCTACGTGCTCGGCATGCGCGTGGTCTACCGTTCGGCGCCGCCCGGCGTGCCCGGCGAGCAGCTGGCGCTCGGCGAGAACAGCGGCACCCTGCTGCGGCGCGGGCTGCTGGGTTTCGGCGTGGCGGCCGCGGGCCTGCTGGTCACTGCCCCGCTGCTGGTCCTGACCGCGGAAGCGCTGGCGATCGAGGCGGGGCTCAGCCAGACCGCGGTGGGCACCCTGCTCGTCGGCTTCACCACCTCGTTCCCCGAGATGGCAGCGACCATCGCCGCCGTGCGCATGGGCGCCCTGGACCTCGCCGTCGGCAACATCTTCGGCAGCAATGCCTTCAACATGTTCGTGCTGCTGCCCATGGACCTGGCCTACGGCCCAGGCCCGGTCCTCGCCAGCGTGTCGGCGAGTCACGTCATCAGCGCGCAGTTCGCGACGCTGGCCCTGGCGCTCGGCATGCTGGGCATACTCGGGCGTGCCGGCCGCCTGCTGGCCCTGGTGCGCCTCGAGAGCCTCGGCATCCTGGCGGCCTACGCGGGCCTCGCCTGGCTGCTGGTCCGGTAGCGCCGGGCAGTGGCCGGCTTCCTCGAAGAGGCCTTCGCCGCCCTGCTGGCCGCCCTCGCCCTGCCAGCCTGGAGCCTGCCGGCGGTGTTCCTGGCGGCCCTGCTCGGCGGGACCCTGCTGCCCCTGGCCAGCGAGCCGCTGGTGTTCGGCCTGGTCCGGCTGAACCCGGCGGAGTTCTGGCCCGTGATCCTCGCCGCCACCGCCGGCGGCACCCTGGGAGGCGCCCTGAGCTGGGGCATGGGCTACGGCGCGGAACGGGCCTTCGAGCGGGCGGTGCACCGGCCGCCCCGGGAGGCCCGGGCCCTCGCCTGGCTGCAGCGCTTCGGGCCGAAGGCCTGCGCGCTCGCCTGGCTGCCGGTGGTGGGGGACCCCCTGTGCGCCGTCGCGGGCTGGCTGCGCCTGCCTTTCTGGCCCTGCGTGGCCTGGATGGCGGCGGGCAAGCTGGCCCGCTACCTCGTCGTCACGGCAGTCCTGCTCGAAGCCTTCCCGGGCCCGCCGCCGGGCTGAGGCCGCCCAGTTCAGCTCAGTTCAGCGCAGCCCATCTCAGCGCACCGCGCCATCCCGCCGCAGCTGCCGCGCGGTCTCGGCCGCCACCCGGTCGATCACGGCGACGTCGGTGTTCTGGTCCAGGTTCTCCGCGTTGCTGAAGCGGACCTCGGAGCGGAGGGTATACAGGCGCTCGCCCTTCACGGTCTCGAAGAGGTCGGTGGTGACGATGACATCCCGGTTGATCACGAGCGCCCCGGGCTCGCTGCTCACCGCGTAGTCGTAGGTATAGACGTTGTAGAAGTAGGGCCCTTCCACCGTCGGCGAACCGACCGGCGGCGCACCGGGCGCCTCGGACTTCAGCACCTCCCGGTCCCGTTCCTGCTTCACGGCCACGGACTGGGCCGCGAGCCTCGTCACCAGCACGGCCTCGGCGCCGGTGGCCTTCACGAGGGCGCCGACCGACTCCCGGTCCAGCACGTCGGTGGTGAGCATGGTGCGGGTGCTCGGGATGCCGGTGGTGCCCCCCGCCGCCAGCTCGCTGGCCAGGGCGTTCTCGAAGAGCCGGCGGCGGTTGAAGTCCTCCGCCACGGTCACCACCAGCACCCTGGTGTAGGGCCGGGCTGGCCGGCCGTCCTCCCGCCAGCCGGACGCCATCTTCGTCGGCGTCGAGCAGGCGGCCAACGTCGCAAGCAGGGTGGCCAGCAGGGCGGTGGCGATGAGGGTACGGACGTTCACGGCGGGCACCTCGGCTCGAAAGCGCGATTATCGCCCAATCAGCCCCTCAGGCGACGCCGGGGGGCAGCCGGGCCAGCCGCCCGCTGCGGAGGTCGGCGAGGGCCTGCTGGATCTCGGCCGGCGTGTTCATCACGAAGGGACCATAGCCCGCGATGGGCTCGTCGATGGGCTCGCCGTTCATGACGAACACCCGGGCGTCGGCGTCAACCCCGGCTTCCAGGTGCACGTCGGCGCCCTGCCGGTCGAGTTGCACCAGGTCCGTGGCGCGGGCGGCGCGGCCCTCTCCCACCGTCACCTCGCCCGCCAGCACGTAGAGGGCCGCGGTGGTGCCGGCGCCGAGGGGCAGGTGCACCCGGGCCCCGGCCGGAAGCCGCAGGTCGAAGAGGTTCACGGGGGTCACCGTGCGCGCGGGGCCGGTGCTTGCACCGAGACTGCCGGCAATCACGCGCGCCGTGGCGCCGCCCGGCAGCTCCACCACCGGGATGTCGGCGGTGGCCAGGGTCTGGTAGCGCGGGGGCGTGAGCTTGTGGCGGGCCGGCAGGTTCACCCAGAGCTGCAGGACCTCGAAGGTGCCCCCCGCCCGGGCGAAGTCCCGGCTGTGCATTTCCCGGTGCAGCACGCCGGCGCCCGCGGTCATCCATTGCACGTCCCCCGGGCCGATGCGGCCGCTGTTGCCCGCGCTGTCCGCGTGCTCGACCTCGCCCGAGCAGACGACGGTGACGGTCTCGAAACCCCGGTGGGGATGCCAGTCCACGCCGAGCTCCGCCTCGGTGGGCGGGAAGTCCCGGGGGCCCGCATGGTCCAGCAGCAGGAAAGGCGAGAGCGCGCTGCCCTGCTCCGCGTCCTGGTAGCTGAAGATGGTGTGCACGGGGAAGCCGTTGCCGACCCAGTGGCCGGCGCCGACGGCACGGATGTTCCTGACCTGCTTCATGTCGATGTCCTTCCGGTTCAGGCCGTCATTCAATCATTTGATTTGTGGATTAAAAAGCGCATAATTTTGGCCATACTAATCAGTTCTGTTGATGGAATGATCACGCCCCGCATCAGCCTGGACCAGTGGCGCGCCCTGCTCGCCGTGGTCGACGAGGGCAGCTACGCCCGCGCGGCCCGGGCCCTCTCCCGCAGCCAGTCCGCCGTGACCTACGCCGTCCAGCAGCTGGAGGCCCAGCTGGGCGTGCGGGCTTTCAGGCGGTCCGGCCGCCGGGCCGTGCTCACCGACACGGGGGCCATGCTCTACCGCCGGGCCCGTCACCTCGTGGCCGAAGCCGCCAGCCTCGAGGTCGCGGCCCGCAGGGCGTCCGCAGGCTGGGAACCCGAGGTCCGCCTCGCCGTCGAGGTGATCTTCCCCACCTGGTTACTGCTCGGGTGCCTCGCCGCGCTCAATGCGGAGAGCCCGCACACGCGGGTGGAGCTCACCGAGTCCGTGCTGGGCCACCGAACCGATGCCCTCACCCGGGGCGAGGCGGACCTCGCCATCTTCCCCAGCGTGCCGCCCGGCTTCGCCGGCGACCCGCTGCTGCGCGTGCGCTTCCTGCTGGTCGCAAGCCCCGAGCATCCGCTGCACCGGGCGGGCCGCGAGCTCACCCTGCGGGACCTGCGGGAACACCGGCAACTGGTGGTGCGGGAGTCGAGTCCCGACCGCACGACACCCGCGGCCGTCGACGCCCCGGCCCGCTGGACGGTCAGTCATCCGGCGACGTCCGCCGAGGCAGTCCGGCGCGGACACGGCTTCGCCTTCCTGCCCGAGCACCGCATCCGGGACGAACTCGCTGCAGGCACCCTCAAGCCGTTGCCCCTCGCCGCGGGCGGCGAGCGCTTCGCCGAGCTCTACCTGATCCACGCGGATCCGGCCCGCTCGGGCCCGGCCACGCGCCGCCTGGCGACGCTGATCCGGGAACGGGTCGTGGCCGAGTGTGGCAGGGACGCCAGCAGTGCGTCCTAGTGCTACCGTCCGCCGCCACGGCGTTGCCCGCGTGCTCTCCAAGCTCGGACTCGCCTCGCGCACCGTGGCGGCGGGCTGGGTGCAGGCAGGCCGGGTGAGCGTCAACGGCCGGGTCGTGCGGGATCCCGAGCACCCGGTGGTGCAGGGCCGGGACCGGGTGGCCGTGGACGGCAGGGCCGTCGCGGCCACGGAGCGGGTGTACGTCGCGCTTCACAAGCCCCGGGGCCTCGTGACCACCGCGCGCGACGAACAGGGCCGCGACACGGTGTACCGCTGCCTCGCGGGCGGCGACCTGCCCTGGCTCGCCCCCGTGGGCCGGCTCGACAAGGCGAGCGAGGGCCTGCTCCTCTTCGGCAACGATCCCGGCTGGGCAGCGCGCCTCACGACGCCGGCAACGGGACCATTGAAGACCTACCACGTGCAGGTCGACCGGGTCCCGGAGGCGGCGCAGGTCGCAGAGATGGTGGCCGGCGTCACCGTGGACGGCGAGCACCTCGCGGCCCGTGCCGCAGAGCTGCTCCGCACCGGCAACCGCCAGGCCTGGCTGGTGATCGTGCTGGACGAGGGCCGCAACCGCCACATCCGGCGCCTGCTCGGGGCCCTGGGCCTCGAGGTGCAGCGGCTGGTGCGGGTGGCCATCGGCGGCCTCGTGCTCGGCGAGCTGCGCCAGGGCGAATGGCGCCGGCTGACGCCTGAGGACCTCGCGACGCTGGACCAGGATGCGCCCCGCGGTATCTTATCCAGCGAGCCATGAACCCCGCCCCGTCCCCCGCAGAACGCTTCGGCCTAACCGAAGGCGCATCGCCGGAAGCCGCCAGCTTCGGCATGCCGGCCAGCGGCTGGCGGCGCCGGCTGTTCGTCATCATCTTCGAATCCGACACCCCGGCTGGCCGGCACTTCGACCTCGCCCTCCTCGTCGTCATCCTCGCCAGCGTATTCGTCGTGTTCCTGGACAGCCTCCAGCTGGTGGCGGCGAGGTACGGCCCCTGGCTCACCGTGCTGGAGTGGACGTTCACACTGCTCTTCACCGTCGAGTACGTGGCACGACTGGCATGTGTCACCCGGCCCGCCCGCTATGCCCGGAGCTTCTTCGGGGTCGTGGACCTGCTGGCGGTGCTGCCCACGTACCTCGCGTTTTTCGCCCCGGGGCTCGGGGCCTTCATGGACGTGCGCATCCTGCGGCTGCTCCGGGTGTTCCGCATCCTCAAGCTCACGGCCTTCATCCAGGAGTACCGGGCCCTCGGCCGTGCGCTGCGGGCGAGCGCCCGGCGCATCACCGTCTTCCTCGGCACCGTCCTTCTCGTCGTCGTGCTGCTCGGCACCGTCATGTACGTGGTGGAGGGCCCCGGGAACGGCTACACGAGCATCCCGGTCTCGATCTACTGGGCCATCACCACGATCACGACCGTCGGCTTCGGTGACATCACGCCCCAGACCAACCTGGGCCGGGCGGTCGCGAGCCTCATCATGCTGCTGGGCTGGGGAATCCTGGCCGTGCCCGCGGGCATCGTCACCGCGGAACTGGCCGCCGAGCGCCTCGGCACCCCGCTCGACGGGGCCGGCGCCCGGGAGTGCCCGGGCTGCGGCACCGCGGGCCACCGCGCGCTCGCGCGCTTCTGCCAGGACTGCGGCGCGCCGCTGCCGGTGCCTGGCGCAGCGCCACCCCCTAGCGCAGCGCCGCCGCCACCTCCGCGCTGAAGGCATCGACGGTCGCGTTCAGGGCCGCCACCCGGGCAGCGGCGTCCCGCCCCGTGGCGCGGGCCTCGTGGCGGGACACGCGGGCGGGCCGCAGGGCGGCACCGGTGGCATCCACCACGCCCCACTGCACCTCGAGCACCGCGCGTCCGCCCGTGTCCACGTCGAAGGCCAGCACCCGGCCGGTGACCCGGCGGGCGCCGGCGACGATCGACCCGGCCGGGAACTCCAGGACCTGGTCGGACCCCAGCAGGCGGGCCGCGTTGGCGGCCACCACGGACTGGAAGTTCGCCGCCAGGGGCTCCGCCCAGCGCTCGTAGTCCGCGATCGAGAGGCCGTTGGGCGGCTGCCGGGTGACGAGCTGGGGGCGGTCCAGGTACTCGGGGAACTCGAAGGGCCCGACCACCACGGCCGCGCCACCGGTGGCAGTGGCCGTGTCAGTGGCCGTGCCAGTGGCCGGGTCAGTGACCGTGTCCGAGGGCGCGAGCCGGAAGTAACGGGGCGCCGGCGACGAGGTGCAGGCCCCGAGGACGAGGGTGAGTGCGGGGATCAGCCAGCGGTGCATGGACATGGGATTTCCTCAGGGCCCGGACTTGCCGCGCAGGAGCGCCTCGGGCTCGCGCTCGAGTGAATCCACCAGCACGCGGATCGCCCGGGCGGAACGCTCGAGCTCGCGCAGGGCCGCCGCGAGGCGCTGGGCGGTCTCCGGGTTGCTCTCGAGCTGGCCCCGGGCCGCGCCCAGCACGGCCTCGCCCTCCTTCAGGGTGCGCTCGAGCTGTTCCATGAGGGGCACGGCCCGCTGCAGCGCCGGATCGAGCCGCTGGTCCACCTTGCCGACCAGCGCACGGGTGTCCGCCGTCGTGGCCCGGAGCTCCGCGATGGTGGCTGCGAGGTCCGCCGGCAGCTGCTGGGTGGCGGGCGCGTTGATGAGGCGGTTGGCGCCCGCGAGGCTCGCGCGCAGGTCGGCCGAATTGGCCAGTTCATTGAGGCCGCTGATGGCGCCGAGCAGCTGGCGGATGACCTCGTCCACCGGCGCCTTCTCCTCCACGTCGTTCACGAGCTTCTGGATCCGCTGCATGATCTGCTGGATGCCGCTCGGGATGCTGGGGATCTCCGGGTACCGCCCATTCCGGCCCCGGTACACCGCGGGCCGGTCCGGGTGCATGTCGAGGTTCACCACCAGCTGGCCCGTGACGAAGCTCTCCACGTCCAGCTGGGTGCGGAGCCCTGCCTTGATCATGTCCTCGAGCCCGGCGTCGGTGGCCGAGAGCGGCAGGGCCCTGCCGTCGGTGTAGACGGTGACGGCGTCCGGCAGGATCTCGAAGGTCACGGGGATCTCGTAGTTCTGCATGGCCTCGTCGGTGGTCACGTCGATGTCGGTGACGTAACCCACCCGGACGCCCCGGAACAGCACGTTGGACCCGACCCGCAGCCCCTGCACGGAACCGTCGAAGTAGGTCACGAAGCGCTGCTTGTCCTGGAACAGCTCCCGGCCGCCGAACACCAGCACCCCCGCGACCAGCAGGGCGATGCCCGCCAGCACGAAGGCCCCGATGAGAGTGGGACTCGCCTGCCTGCTCATGATCCCTGCACCATGCCGTCAATGTACCCCGGCCGCGGGGCGCTGCCCATCGGACGCTGCCCGGTGCAGGAAACTGCGGACCCGCTCGTCGGTGCTCGAGTCCCGCAGCTCCCGGGGGTTGCCCACGGCGAGCTGCCGCTTGGCCGCCCCGTCCAGGAACACGGCGTTGTCGCCGATGGCGAAGATGCTGGCCAGCTCGTGGGTGACCACGACGATGGTCGTGCCGAGGCTGTCCCGCAGCTCCAGGATCAGTTCGTCGAGCAGCCGGGCACTCACGGGATCGAGGCCCGCGGACGGCTCGTCGAAGTAGAGGATCTCCGGGTCCAGCGCGATGGCGCGCGCGAGCCCCGCGCGCTTCCTCATGCCACCGGACAGTTCGCTGGGGTAGTACTGCTCGAAGCCGGCGAGGCCGACCAGCGCCAGCTTGTAGGCGGTGACGTCGCGGATCTCGGCCGGGCCGAGGCTGGTGTAGAGCTTCAGGGGCAGTCCCACGTTCTCGGCGAGCGTCATGGAGCTCCACAGGGCCCCGCCCTGGAACAGCACGCCGAAGCGCCGCTTGACGGCGTCCCGCTCCTCGTCGGTCGCCTGCCAGAAGCTCTGCCCGTCGTAGAGCACGTCCCCGGACGCGGGCGCCTTGAGGCCGATCATGTGCTTCAGCAGCGTCGTCTTGCCGCAACCGCTGCCCCCCATGACGATGAAGACCTCCCCGCGCCGGACGACGAAGTCCAGGTCCCGCTGGATCACGAAGTCGTCGTAGGCCATGGTGAGCTGGCGGACGGCAATGTGTGGTGTGGCCGCGGCGGGGCTTTCGGTCATCTCAGATGTCCAGCGTGATGTAGATCACCGTGAGGATCGCGGCGCTCACGATGATGAGCACGATGCCCATCACCACCGCGCGGGTGGTGGCCTGGCCGACCGCCATCGCGCTGTCGCCGCAGGCCATGCCCTGCTGGCAGCCGGCGACGGCCACCAGGCTCCCGTAGACGAAGGCCTTGAACAGCCCGCCGAGCAGGCTGGAGAGGCCCAGGGCATCGGCGGTCTGGGCGGCGTACTGCACGAAGCTGACGTCGAGCATCACGAGGCTCACGAAGGCACCGCCCGCGATGCCGAGCAGGCTGCCGTACAGGGTGAGGACGGGCAGCATGACGATGAGGGCGAGCAGCCGGGGCAGCACGAGGAAGTCCACCGGGTTCACGCCCAGGCTCGACAGTGCATCGATCTCCTCGTTGACCTTCATGGTGCCGAGCCCGGCCGCGTAGGCGGCGCCGGTGCGGCCGGCCATGATGATGGCCGTCATGATGGGGGCCATCTCGCGGATCATGGCCACCGCGACCAGGTCGGCCACGTAGATGCCGGCGCCGAACTGCTCCAGCTGCCGGACGCCGACGAAGGCGAAGATCATGCCGATGAGGAAGCTGATGAGGCTGACGATGGGCAGCGACTCGGCGCCCGCCTCCTGGATGGCCAGCATGAGGTCGGAGCGCTGGTAGGTCGCCCGGCCGCGGAACAGCCGCCCGAGCGACTGCACGCACACGCCGATGAAGGCGAGGAGTTCGGTCACGGCGGCCAGGATGCGGAGCGCGGCCCGCCCCACCTGCCCGGCGAGGCCGACGTGGGCGCTGGCCCGCCGCGCGTCACTGCGTTCGGGCACCGCCAGGGCGAGCTTCCGCAGTCGCTCGGCGCCGGCAGGCAGCGATCCGGCATCCACGGGGATGGTGGCCGCCTCGGCGGCGCGGCTCAGGGCGACGAGGGCCGCGGCGAGGGCCGTGTCCCAGCGGCCGAGGCCGCTGCCGTCCAGGACGATCCGGGCGGGCGGGTCCGCGGCGAGCGCCGCGAACAGGTCGGCAGTCGCCGGCAGGGGACTCGTGAGCAGCCAGTCGCCGGCCAGGCTCACGGTCAGGGTGCCGTCGGCGTCGCGGCGGGCGTCGAGGGTGGCGGGAGCGGCCATGTCAGCGGGAGACTAGGCGCACTCCCCGCCCCCGGTCCAGTCGGAATACTCCCCATGCCTGACGCCACCCGCCCGCTGCTCACCATCATCCACGAGGACGCGGACCTGCTGGTGGTGAACAAGCCGGCGGACCTCGTCTGCCACCCCGGAAAGGACGGGCCCCTGTCCAGCCTCGTCGGGCGACTGCGCCTGCACCTGGGCCCGGAGGCCCGACCGCACCTCCTCAACCGCCTGGACCGGGAGACGAGCGGCCTCGTGCTGGTCGGCAAGACCGACCTGGCGGCCCGGGAACTGCGCCGCCTGTGGGCAGCCCACCGGGTGACGAAGGAATACCTCGCCATCGTCCATGGCCATGTGGTGCCGGAGGCGGGCACCATCGAGGCCCCGCTCGGCCGGGACGACGCGAGCCGCGTCGCGATCCGGGACCGGGTGAGGACGGACGGGGTCGCCGCGACCACCCACTACGCCGTGCTCCGGCGCTTCGCCCGGGACGGGGCGCCCTTCAGCCTGCTGCGGGTCCGGCCGCGGACGGGACGCAAGCACCAGATCCGCATCCACCTGGCCCACGTTGACCACCCGCTGGTCGGGGACAAGCTCTACGGCGGCGACGAGGATGCCTACCTGGCACTGGTGGAGCGGCGGCTGACGCCGGCCCACCGGGACCGGTTGCTGCTGCCGTGCCAGGCGCTGCACGCGGCCGCCGTCAGCTTCACCTGGCGCGGCCGGGAATGGCGCTTCGCGTCCCCGCCGGAACCCTGGTTCGCGGGTTTCCTGCCAGCCCCCGCCTGATCAGCCCTGGGGGGGCACCTGGATGCGGGCGAGCGTGGTGCCGCCCCGGGTCTCCCGGAGCTCGTACTCCACCACGTCGGCGGTGATGGTGCCGCCGGCGGGCCCGGGCACGACCGACTTGATGACGAGCAGGGCATCCAGCTCCACGTTGTAGCCCATGGGCACCCGGTCCCGGATGGCCTGGGCCTCGGCGGACCGGCCGTTGCCGAAGCGGAGCACGACCTTCTGGCCGAGGGCGTCGAAGTTCACGACGGAACTCGGCGCCAGGGCCCGCACGGTGAACTCCCCGTAGGTCGGGTCGTAATCGCTCAGGTTGGCGTTGTTCAGCGACAGGCGGATGGTGCCGGCGCCCTTCACGGCGGCGATGCCCGCCTCGAGCTCGGCCCGCACGGCCACCCGCTGGCTGGCCTTGTCGATGGCGGGGCCGAACTTCACCCGGCTGTCGTCCTCGACCCAGCGGTCGACCGGTGGCGCGATGCCCGCCAGGTCGTAGTAGAGGAAGACCATCGCGTTGTTGTCGGGATTGACGAGTTCGCCGGTCCGGCCGTCGAGGGCGGCGGGCGCGGCCGCCGCGGACGGTGCCGTGGCCGGCGGCGCCGGCGGTGCCGGCGTCGAACCCGGGGCCGGCGCGCCAGCCGGGGGCTCGGCCACGGGCAGGGCGGCCGGGTCAGGCCCCGGGGCGCCGGTGGCGGACTCGTCCTTGCCGCTGCAGGCGGCGACGAGCAACAGGGTGGTGGCGGCGATCAGCAACTGGCGCATGAGCGTGTCCCCGGCAACCTAGAGCGTGGGCGCATCGGCGTTCTTCGCGGCGTCCTCGACCGCCTGCGCACGCTTCTGCTGCTCCATCTGCTCCATGTTCTGTTCGACGGCCATCAGGTTCTCGTAGCCGTTGGCCTGGTCCACGACGCCCACGTCCAGGGAACGGGCCAGCGCCGGATTCTCCTGCAGGGGCGTCACGCGGGCCTCGACCACGAGGCCGCAGTCGGGCGAGAGGTTGACGCCGCCGGAGCCACCGGTGCCCGCGCACTGGTTGACGATCGGCGAGGTCTCCGTGGCCAGCCGGCCAAAGGGATCGTAGACCCAGCGCATGAAGCGCTGGCCCGGGTTGTCCTGGTTGATGGATGGCGTGCCGTACTTCTTCACGAGCGCGTCGGCCACGCTCGCCATGGTGGGGTTCTTGCCCTCGGCGAACCACTCCTCGCGGCCGGCGGCGATGACCTTCTCCTGGCCCGGCATACCCATGGTGGTGACGTTCCACTTGGCCTGGCCGGGCGCGAGGTCGTAGCGCACGGCATTGCCGCTCCGTGCCATCATGTCGTCCTGCATCTCCTGCATGATCTCCTTCGAGGTCTTCTGGATGCGGGGCTCGGCGGTCCGGGCGGTGAAGCCCTGGCGGATGGTCTGGCCGTAGGTCTGGATGTCGAAGCCGCGGGTGATCGGCGGCCCGACGACCATGAGGTCGTTGGAACACATGACCAGGTCGGCCGCTTCCTCATAGGTCAGGCCGGGCCGCACGCCGACCACGTCGTCGACGGGGGCATTGGCCGCCCGGGGGGGCGTGTCGATATCGGGGGGACAGTCCAGGTCGCCCCGGGCCTCCTCGGCCACCTCCTCGGCGGTGGCGTTGCCCGACGGCGCAGGCTTCGGCTCGGCAGGGGCGCCGCCGTCGGCGGCAGCGCCGGCCGGGGATTCGGGCTTGCCGCCGCAGGCCGCGAGGGCCAGGGCCAGCAGCGTCGCAGGCAGCAGTTTCTGCAGTGTCATGGTCGGGTCCCCCTGAGATTCGCGTGACCGGACTATAGTCGACGCCCCGGGTAGCCGCCAACGGGCCAGGGGTCCCGGGCTAGAATCCGCGGCAGCCGGGCCACCGAACTGACCGCCATGTACATCAACTTCTGGTATCCCATCTGCACCAGCACGGAGCTTGCGGCCGGGTCCCCGGTCCGGGCGACGGTGCTGACCCTGCCCTTCGTGGCCTTCCGGGACGGCGAGGGCCGGGCCCACGTCCTCTCGGACACCTGCGTGCACCGGGGTGGTGCGCTCCACAAGGGCAAGGTTGCCGGCGACCGGATCGCCTGCCCCTACCATGGCTGGCAGTTCGGCGGTGACGGCCGCTGCGCGCTGATCCCGTCGCTGGGCCCCGACGGCAACATCCCGGCCCGGGCCAAGGTCGACAGTTACCCGGTCATCGAGCGCTACGGCATCGTCTTTGCCTTCCTGGGCGACCTGCCGGAGCACGCGCGGCCGGAGCTCTACGAGGTTCCCGAGTTCGACCAGCCGGGCTGGCGCCCGGGCCTCGTGACCTTCGGGATCAACGCCTACTTCGAGCGCTCCATCGAGAACGGCCTGGATCCGGTGCACAACGAGTTCGTGCATGCGCTCCAGGGCAACATCAAGTTCAAGCCGGACCGCATGCAGGTGACCACCGACGAGTGGAGCACCACGGTGTTCGTGCAGATGGACCCCCCGAAGAAGGGCACGACCCAGCTCGAGAGCCTGCGCAACGACATGGACCCGAAGAACTTCAGCGCCAGCTCCGGGCACTACGGGGCGAACACGCTGATCACGCGGATCAGCCTGTCGAAGGAGAACCAGTTCGTCCAGTACTTCTTCGAGCAGCCCATCGACGACAGCCACACCCGCATCTTCTTCCTCAACATGCGCAACTGCATGCTGGAGGAGGCCAGCGACGCCCGGATCCAGAAGATCAACCTGGCCATCGCCGACGAGGACATCGCGGTGATCACCGCCCTGAACCCGGTGCGCACCCCCGAGTCTTCCACGAAGGAGGTGCTGGTGGTCGGCGACGAGGGCATCGGCCAGTACCGCCGCCACCTCACCGAGTGGGAGAGCCGGGGCTGGCGCCTCGACCTGAAGGCACTGAGGGACAACGCCGGCGACGTGGCTTACGCCATTCCCTGCCCTGCCCGGCGCACCGAGAAGAACTGGGTGCTGGACGCGGCGCCGCTGATGCCTGGCGGGGCGGCCGCGGCAGGAGCGGCTTCAGCCGCGACCCCGTAGGAGCGCCTTCAGGCGCGACCCGAATTGATCGCGCCTGATGGCGCTCCTACAAACCCGCCGTCCGCGCGCCCGAGTTGAAGTCCGTGACGATCATCGCGTTGGCCGGCACGGGCGTCTCCGGGATGCCCTGGTAGTTCCCGGGCCCCAGGTCGAGAGACGACACGTCCATCACGAAGGTGGAGAGGTTGGCCCGGCCGGTGGCGCTGCGGGCGAACAGCATCTTCTTGCCGTTCTTCGACAGGGACGGCAGGCCGTCGAAGCCCACGTTGTAGGTGAGCCGCTTCGAGGGCCCGCCCTTGAGGTCACCCAGGTGCACTTCCCAGTTGGTGCCCTCGTCCATGCGCACGAACACGTAGTGCCGGCCGTCCGGGCCCGGGTACGGGGCCCAGTTCATGTCCCGGTCGAAGGTGCGCTGCTTGAGGTCGGTGCCATCGTGCTTGATGGTGAACACGGTCATCGGCGTGGGCTTCACCTTGCCGTACTCGCTGCGGCGCCAGGCCCGGAACATGATGGTCTCGTTGTCGGGCATGTAGAACGGCGCGCCGGGCTGCCAGTCCTCGGTGAAGGTGATCTGCTGCTCGCCCGTGCCGTCCGGCCGGATGCGCCAGAGGTTCATGTTGCCGTCGATGGCCCGGCCGAAGACGATCCAGTCGCCCTTGGGTGACACCGACACCTCGGCCTCGTAGTACTTGTTGTTGGTGAGGCGCTTGATGTTGCTGCCGTCCAGGTCGGAGATGTAGAGCTCGGCGCCCGTGGGGTAGTCGTTGGAGTCGGACCAGTTGCCCTTCGGCAGGTCCAGGTTGTCCTTGGTGGACGTCCACACGATGCGCTTCATGTCGGGGAAGAAGTAGGAGCAGGCGTCATTGCCCTTGGCGTTGACCCGCCAGGACTTCTTGCCGTCGTCCGTGAAGATCCAGGTGAGCGCGCCGCCGACCTTGCCGGGGTCGGGCTTGGCCGCCTCCGGGTCCTGGGTCTGGGCAATGATGTGGTAGTCGTCCGGCGCGTAGTAGGCCTCGGCCGCCGGGAAGATGTTCGGGATCTTGTACATGGGCAGCTCGGTGCCGGCCGGCATGGGCGGCGGCGGCGCCGAGAAGTCGGGCTTGGGGCCGGTGTGGCTGCCGGCCAATGCGGTACTGACCAGGGCGGCGCCAGCGGCGAGGACGAGGGCGGCACCAGGGACACTGGCGGCGGTATGGATCGGCATGGGGACACTCCAGCGTGGGTGGACGGGTGAGCGCCGAGTATGCCCGCATCGGCGGCGCCAGGCGAAGCGTCATCGCGTCATGCGGTGCAAGATGACGCGGGGGCGCCGATCTGGAAACTGGCCAACAGCGTGGCAATTGGACTTTGACCTGGCGCTGCCCGACAGCGAAGCTCACGCCATCATCGACTGGCATGCGCGGGAAGGAACTCCAGTGGTAGGATTCAGTCATACCGAAACCCGGAGCACCAGTTCCATGCCCCGCAACCGGGCCGCCCGCTCCATCAAGAAGGCCATCTCCCTGCCCGAGGACCTCGCCCGTTTCGCCACGACGACGGCGCGGGAGGAGGGCAAGACCGTGAGCGCGGTCATCCAGGACGCCATGCGGGCCTACCGGCTCTCCCGGCTCCGGGGCGAGTATCAGGAGCTGCAGGGCTACTGGGCTGCCCGTGCCCGCGATCGGGGTGTCCTCAGCGACCGCGACCTCGAGCGCTACCTGGGCGGCAAGCCCCGGAAGTAGTAGCGGCCGTGCGCGTCGTCTTCGACGCCAACATACTCATCTCCGCCTTCACGCTACCCGGGGGAAGTGGCGACCGGGCGCTCGAGGTCATCCTCGACGGGCGGGCCACGCTCCTGATCTCGAAGGCCATCCTCGGGGAAACCCTGCGAGTCCTCGGCAGCAAGTTCGGCCGCGACCGGGAGGAGCTGGCCCGGCTGGCGGTGTTCCTGGCGGATCTCGCCGAAATCGTCGCCCCGGGCCAGACGATTCGGGCGCTGGCCGACGACCCGGACAACCGCGTCCTCGAATGCGCCGTCGCGGGCGGGGCCGCCGTGGTCGTGACCGGCGACCGGGCGATGCTGGCACTCCGCCGGCTCCAGGGCGTGGAGATCGTCACCCTGCGGGAGTTCCTCCGGCGGACGGTGCCATGAGTACCGCACTCCCCATCGCCCTGCTCGCCGCCCTCCTCGCATGAAAGGAACAACCTGCCATGAACCGACGGGACTGCCTCGTGGGCCTCGCTGCCGGCGCGTCGCTGGCGGCCACCGCGACGCCGGCCGGGGACGACACCCTGCTGGCGGAGGCGACCGCCCTGCTCCGCCGCACCGAGGAGTACTGGAACGCCCAGGACACCGCCGGGCTGCGGACGCTCTGGGACACGGACGATCCCGAGCCCTTCTACCTGGCCGGGGAGCAGGAGGACTGGTTCGCCGGCTGGCCCGCGCTGAACAGCTACCTGGCGCCCGCGGGCCAGCCGAAGATCACCGAGGCCATCCGGGTCCGCTTCTACCGCATCCAGGCCCGGTACCTGGCCGACGACCTGGCCTTCGCCGCCTACTGGATGCGCACCGACATGAAGCTCACGTTCAGCCGGAAGCCCTTCGGCTCCGACAACCGGGTGAGCGCCGTGCTGCGCCGGATACCGGACGGCTGGCGCTACGTGACCTACGCGGAGGCCTTCCAGGCCCCCACGGGTTACCTGCAGAAGCTCTTCGAGAAGGACGTGTCGCCCGACTACCGGGAGTTCTACGAGAAGAGCACGGGGAAGAAGTACCCGGGGTAGGGGGATTTCCCCGCAGGCCGGGCCGTCCGGCCAGTTAGAATGCCGGGAAACAGCGCCCACGCCCGGAGTTCCCGATGACCACGAAGTTCCTCCTCCCCGAGTCCGACCTGCCCACCCACTGGTACAACG
>ERZ761602.4816-NODE-4816-length-16701-cov-3.541151_pt1 | contig 16701 bp, 13 predicted proteins | sample MGYA00512165_ERZ761602 | MGnify/ENA primary metagenome ERZ761602 (study PRJEB28899, sample SAMN02445085) | bioreactor sludge metagenome | biome: EBPR sludge; isolation source: Thorneside wastewater treatment plant | place: Australia: Brisbane, Thorneside...
GCTGCCGACGTTTCGGATACGCCAGGTCTGCCAGACCAAGACGTGCACGTTCGCGATCCCGCGCGACGTGAAAAAGGCGGCGGTGAGCAAGGTGGCGGGCGAGGTTACCGAGCCGGCTGCGCTGTTCGGGCTCGAGCTTTCGGCGAACGCCAAGATCGGCACCCGGGCGAACCTCGCGCTGGGCGCCATCGCGGTCGTCCTCTCGGGTGAGGCAGAGGTCGACGCGCCGATGGGCAAGGGCAAGCCGGCCAACCGGCGAGCGATGAAGACGCTCGACGGCGTCTTCGTCGACGGCGGCAACTTCTCGATCGTTTCCGAAAAGGGCGCTCGCCTCTTGGTTGCGTTGATCGGAACGATGAAAGATGACGGTGGCGTCATCTACAATGGCGGCTACTGGGCCGACCGTCCCGGCGGCGACAAGGGCTTCATCCCGTTCGCGCTCGGCAAAGACCCCCTCCACTGGGGCGGCGGCAAGCTCGGGGCGTCCATCGGCTTCGAGGGGCCCCGCGCCAGCTGCACCCTGCTCGCCATCGACTCGCCCGCGGGCGTCGCGGCCCACCAGCACGACGCCGAGTGGGAGATGCTGGCGATCCTCTCGGGCAAGGGCGCCGTGCCGCTCGGCTCTGCCGGCGAGCGAACGACCCTCACGGCGCAGCCGGGCATGGCTCTTGCGATTCCTCGGGGCGCCGAGCACGCGTTCCAGCCCGAAGCGCTCCCGATGGTGGCGATTCAGCTCTACGTGCCGCCGGGGCCGGAGCAGCGGTTCAAGAAGCTGGCCGGGAAGTAGCGTCGACGAGGACCTTGAGCGCGCCTCGCCGGCCGGCGTGCTCGAGCGCTGCATCCGCCTCCGACAACGGGTAGCGAGCCGCGACGAGCGGTCGTGGATCGACGCGCCCGCTGGCGAGAGCCGTCACCGCGCGCGCCATGTCGCCGCACCGCGAGCCGACGACGCGCAGCTCGTTGATGACGACGGGCGCGAGATCGAGCGAGACGGCCCCCGCCACCGTCGTCTTGAGGACCACCGTGCCGCGCGGCCGGACGAGCTCGAGGGCACGCGCGAGCCCGCGCTCGCTGCCGGTCGCCTCGACGACGACGTCGGCGCCGCGTGCCGAGGCCGGGAGCTCGCCCTCGAGGAACGTCTCGGCCCCCGTGGCGCGTGCCAGCGCGAGCTTTGGGGCGTGGTGACCGACGACGGTGGTGGCGACGCCGCTCGTCGCGAGGGCGATCCCGATCAGCAGGCCGAGCTTGCCGTCGCCGAGCACGATCGCGCGCGCGCGCGTGTCGCCCCCGATCTCGTCGAGGACGTGGAGCGCGGCCGCGAGCGGCTCTGCGAAGACGGCGCGATCGTCGTCGAGCGAGTCAGGAACCTCGACGAGACAGCGCTCGGGGATGGTCGCTCGCTCGGCGAATGCCCCCGGACGACCGAGGATCCCGAGCACCGTGCGCGCCGAGCAGTGGTGACCATCGCGATCGGTGCAGTCGGCGCAGGTGCCGCAGCCGGCGTTGATGTCGGCGACGACGCGCTTGCCGACCCAGCGGGCGTCGTCGGCTTCGAGCACCTCGGCGACCATCTCGTGGCCGGGCACGCCGCGAAAGGCCATGTACCCCTTCGCCAGCTGGAGGTCGGTGTCGCAGACGCCGGCGACGCGGACGCGCACGAGCGCCTCGCCCGGCGCGCGCACGGGCTCAGGGAGATCGCGCGCGATACGCGCGTCGCCGTCGAGGTAGAGGCCGAGCATGGGCCGCCATCGTAGTCAGGACTTCTGCGGGGTGCACCCCGGGGTCTCGGCGGGGCCTCCGCCCCGCGCCCACGCGAGCGCTCCCTCGAGGCGCTGCATCGTGTCCTCGGGCAGGGCGTGCCACACCGGTCCGAGGCTCACGAAGCGCGCCGGGATGCCTGCGGCGCAGAGCTTGCCGCGCGCGGCCAACATCGTGCGCTTGGCGCCGTCGAAGTCACCGGAGGCGAGCACCACGCGGCGGATGCCGCTGGTCCGGAGCTTTTCGGCGTCGGGGACGAGGGCGGCCCCGATCAGGACGAGACCCGCCCAGCGCCCTGGCCGCTCGTAGGCGATGTCGCGCGCGACGAAGGCCCCGCGCGAGAACCCCATGAGGACGTCACCCCGCTCGGCGGCAGGGGCGAGCGAGAGCGGCGCGAGCGCGGCCGTCAGGGCGCGATCGATGTGGGCGGCCTTCGCGCCGGCGTCGCCGGCCCAGTCGGCCGTCCCGTCGCCGTAGTCGACGTTGCCGGTCGGGCACACCACCACCATACCGGCTTCGGCCGCCGAGGCGACGCGCGCGCAGGTGCGCTTGGGGCTCGAGGTCATCCCGTGCAGCATCGTCAGGACGGCCGGCGCTTCATCGCCGGACGACGTCGGAGGAATGACACGAACGTCAGCGTTTCCTCGCGCCGTCCAGGCGTCGCGTACCGTCCTCCACCCTGGCGCCGCCGGGGGGGCGGCGGACGGCGAGGGGTCGACCTTTGCAGGCTCGCGCGGCGCCGCTCCGCGGAAGGCAGCCCCCGAATCGGTCGGTGAACCGGAAGTCGCGGCGTGCGCGTCGGTGTCGCCCAGCCGCGCGCTCGCCCAAGCGCGCCCGAGGACCAGGTGCCCGAGGATCATCGTCCCCACGATCACGAGACAAACTCCGACCCATCGGCGGAGCCCAGGGCTCCGCGCCTCGTGCGATGCGCGCATCGATGCCTCCCGCCCGCGAGCCGCGGGCGCCATTCGGGCGAGGTGCCGGCGCGACAGAAGGGCGCGCCTCGAGCCTCGGACCCGGGCTGGCGCGCGATGCCGCGCGCCTTCGATGGGCTATCGGGGGAGGGGAGGAGAGTGTGACGAGGCGTACGGATCGAGACCGAGATCGAGGTCGAGATCGAGATCGAGATCGAGATCGAGATCGGGCACGGGCACGGGCACGGGCACGGGCACGACGTGCGAGACTGACGGGGTGAGCGCGGTCTTGGTCCTCGTGGTGGTGGTCTGCGCGGTTGCGGCGGGGATGCCGATGGCGGGAGAGGCGCACTGGGCGGCGGCCGAGATCCTCGGGATTTCGGCCGGAAGTCAGCTCGCAGCTGCCCCGCACCTGGCCGCCTGTGTGGTCATGGTCGCGGCGGGTTTGAAGGGCGCCCGAGCCGTGCCCTGGGCGCCCTTGGTCGTCGGCTTCGCTGGGGCCGAAGGGTTTCGCTGGTTGTCGGGGGCGGTGCGGACGAGCGCGCTGACGGTGGGGGTCGGCGTCCTCGCGACAGCGGCGATGCTGCTCGCGATGCGGTTCGCGCCGCGCGAGCGCGAGACCCTCGGCTGCCCGCGACGCGGCCATCGCCGCCGCCACCCTCAGCCTGGCGGGGTTGCCCGGCGCGTCGCCCATCGCGTGCGCGTTGGTGGCGCGCGCCTGGACCGGCAGACGTACGCCTCTGGAGTCGGCGGTGCTCGTCGCCGCGCCGTTCGAGCTCCGCGCCGCCTGGGACGCCTGGACGGCGGCCACGGTGCGTGCGTCGCTCCCCGAGCTCGCTCTCGCCGGAGCGCTGGCCCTCGGCGCCGCATGGATCGGGCTCCGCACCGTTCGGATCCGCGCCGAACGCGCGACGGGGTTCGCGATCCCCTACCTGAGCATCTTCGGCGCCGCGCTCCTGGCCCACGCCTGGGCTGCCCGCTGAGCCGGCCGGGCCGAGGGCGTGGTAACACGTCGGCGTGACCTCCTCCGTTCGTGTGGTCGTCCTGGCCGGCGGCTCCGGCACCCGCTTCTGGCCGGCGTCACGCGCCCGGCGGCCCAAGCAGCTGCTCCCCCTCACCGGCGGCGCGCCGATGATCCTCGAGACGGTCCGGCGCGTGCTCCCGCTCGTCGGCGGCTGGGCCGACGTGTTCGTTGCCGGCGGGCGTCTCGTCGAAGACGAGACGCGCCGCACACTCCCCGAGCTCCCCGCAGAGAACCTCCTCGTCGAGCCCTGTGCGCGCAACACCGCGCCGTGCATCGCCTGGGCTACGGCGGTCGTCGCGCGCCAATCAGCTGACGATATCGTCATTGTATTGCCAAGCGACCACCACGTCGCCGATGTCGACGCTTTCCGCCGCTGCCTCGCCGCCGCGGTCGAGTCGGCCCGCGCGGGCGTGATCACGACCATCGGCATCCGCCCCACGCGCCCGGAGACCGGGTTCGGCTACCTCGAGATCGCGGGCGACGGCTCGGGCGACGCGGCCCGACCGGTGCAGCGCTTCGTCGAGAAGCCCGACCTCGCCAAGGCCGAGCAGTTCGTCGCGAGCGGGCGCTACCTGTGGAACGCGGGGATGTTCGTGTACCGCGCGCGCGACATGCTCCGCGCCCTCGAGGCTCACCTCCCGGCGGTGGCCGTGGCGGTCCGCTCGCTCGACGAGGCGGCCCGGGCCGGGCGCGAGGCCGACGCGTTGGAGACGACGTTTCAGGCCATGCCCAGCGTCAGCATCGACGTGGGCGTCATGGAGAAGCTCGCCGAGATCGCGGTCGTCCCCGGCGACTTCGGCTGGAGCGACATCGGCAGCTGGCAGGCGGCGTGGGAGCTCGCCGCGAAAGACGATCGCGGCAACGCGTCGCCGGCGCGCGCGGTCGTCGTCGACGCCGGCGGCAACCTCGTCGTCGACGCTCGCTCGTCAGGCGCGGCAAGAAAGGTGGTCGCGCTCGTCGGGGTGTCGGACCTGGTCGTCATCGACACCGACGACGCCTTGCTCGTGGTGCCGCGGTCCCGCGCCCAGGACGTTCGGCTCGCGGTCGAGCGTCTGCGTGAGACCGATCCGGACGTCCTGTGAAGGCGCACTGGCCTCACCTCCGGGCGGCCTTCGTCCTCTTCCAGATCCTCGCGATCGCGACGATGGCGCTCCCGGGCCCGGTGGTCGGCAACGAGAAGGCGTGGAACACCCGCAACGCGAAGAAGGACATCGACGATTGGTCGGCTTCGCTCGGCAGCGATCCGGAGACGTTTCGCGGAATGCTGCGGTCGGTCGCGACCGGATACGTCGCGGTCCGCCAGGCCCTGACGGCTCCGTTTCGCTCATGGGCGAGCTGGACGGGGACGACCCAGTCGTGGGCGATGTTCGCCAGCCCGCAGCGCAGCCCGGCCGAGCTCCACATCACCGGCGACGTCGGTCGCGGGTTCGACGTGCCGCTCTACCGGCCGCACGACGACACCGCGGATCTCTGGGCCGGCTTCTTCGATCACAACCGCATGCGCAAGTTCCGGGGCCGGTTCGGGCGGCGCTCGATCGGGCGCACCTACGATCAGTTCGCCTCCTACCTCGGCCGCCGAACGTGCGTGATGAAGCCCGATCTGGTCCGCGTGCGCGTCGCGCTCTACACGTACCGCTCCCCCGGCCCCGAAGAGCTCGGGCGCGGCGTCGTGCCCCAGGGCGCCTACGAGCACGAGCGCGTCACGAGCTGCGAGGCGGCCCGATGAGCGTCGTCGCCCGCTGGTGGCGCGGCTGGGTCGCCTTCACGAGCGAGCGCGAGCCGGCGTTCCTGCTCGCGTTCTTTCGAATCGCGATCGGGCTGTGCGCCATCAGCTCGCTCGTCTCGGCCGCGACCTCGGGGGTGCTCGACGTGATGTGGGTCGATGCCTCTGGCGGCGGCGCGCTCGGGCTCTCGGGCTCGCGCCTCGTCCAGCTGTTCGGTGGCGCCACGCACCCCGTGATCTGGGGCTTCTTCTGGGTCGCGCTCGCGGCGTCGGTGCTCTCGACGGTCGGCCTCGGTGGCCGCCTGCCCCTCCTCGTGGCTTCGCAGGTCTACGGCGCGCTCGTGCGCACGAACGCGAACACGATGGGCGGCTACGACTCGATGATCGCGATCGCGTTCTTTCTACTCTTCTTCAGCGGGGCGAACGAGACGCTGTCGCTCGACGCCTGGCGAAAGACCCGACGGTTCGCCACGGGCGCGCTCGTCTCGGCCTGGCCGCGCCACGTGCTCGTGTTCCAGCTCGTCGTCATCTACTTCTTCACCGGCCTGCAGAAGATGAGCCCGGTTTGGACGCCGGCGGGCGGCTACTCGGCGCTCTATTGGGTCTACCAGGACCCGACCTGGCGGCGGTTCGACATGGATTTCACGGGGGCGCTCTACCCCGTCCTGCAGGTCGCGACGGCGGTCACGTGGCACTGGGAGCTCGCGGCGCCGCTCGTGCTCGTGTGGATGTGGCTGCGCCGCACGAGCGACCGCGGCGGTCGGCTTCGCGGCTGGCTCCTCCGGCGCGATCTCCGCGCGTGGTACCTGACCGTGGGTGTCTTGCTGCACCTCGGCATCCTGGTGACGCTGAACGTGGGCCCGTTCTCGTTCGTCAGCCTCTCGTTCTACCCGCTGTTCTTTCGGCCCGACGAGCTGACGGCGTTCGCCCGGCGGATCAGGCCGAGCGCGGCTGGCTCTGGATCCACGAAAACACTCTCTCCAGACCCGCCTCCAGCGACGTCGTGACGCGCCAGCCGAGGCGCTCGGCCGTCTTGTGCGGGTCGCCGAAGCGGTTCGTGCCCGCCGTCCAGTCCGCCGGCCCCGCGATGGGGGCGACACCCGTCTTGCTGGCCCGGGTGATCTCGGCGACCAGGTCTTTGACCTTCACTGCCTTTCCGGTGGCGACGTTCAGCACCTCGCCCGAGACGTCGGCCTCCATCGCGCGGATCGTGGCGTCGACGGCGTCGTCGACGAACACGTAGTCGAGGGCTTGCTCGCCGTCGCCGAACACCACCGCCGGCTCGCCGGCGAGGAGACGCTCGAAGCTCTTGATGATGACGCTCTTGTAACCCATCCCCGCGAACTGCTTCGGCCCGTAGATGAAAAAGTAGCGGAGCACGTTCCACGGCACCTTGGAGGTGTCGCCCGTGTAGGCGAGGAGCTGCTCGCCCGTGAGCTTGCTGATGCCGTAGACGGTGCGCGGGTCGCAGCGCTCGCTCTCGACCATAGCGTCGCCACGGAGGCGGCCGTAGGCGTAGAGCGACGACGAGAACACGACCTTCTTGATGCCGGCGCGGACGGCCAGCTCGTAGAGCGAGAGCGTGCCCGAGACGTTGCTCTTGATGACGCGGGCGGGCGAGTCCTTGCTCTGGTTGTGCTTCTCGGCCGCGAGGTGGAACAACAGGTCGGCGCCCTCGAGGGCCCCGGCCAGCTCGGCCTCGGGGTCGAAGCCGATCTCGTGCTTCACCATCCGGACCTTGCTCTCGGAGCCGAGGTTCGCGAGATCGCCGTAGCGCAGGCTGTCGACGACGGTGACCTGGGCCGCCCCGCGCGCGACGAGCTCGTGGACGAGGTGTGAGCCGATGAAGCCTGCGCCGCCGGTGACGACGATGCGGGAGCCCTGGATTCGTGTGGCGTGCGTCATAGCTTGATGGCCTTCCAGCTCCCGAGCTTGAACTTCGCGATCATCGCGATGGCGAGCGCGACGATGTAGACGACGGCGGCGAGCCAGATACCGGTCTGGCCCCAGCCCAAGGTCACACCGAGCAGCCAGGCCAGCGGGACGAGGCAGAGGAAGTGGAGGATGAGCTCCACCACCATCACGAACACGGTCGCGCCGGCGCCGAACAGCGCCTGGGTGAGGATCATCGCGGTCGCGATGAGAGGCGTGCAGATGCCCATGATGACGAGCGGCGTCAGGGCCGTCGACTGCACGGCCTCGCTGGCGGCCACGAAGCCGAGGATCTGCTTGGCGAACACGACCTCGACGACGCCGACGACACCGAAGATGACGAGGCCGAGCTTGACGCTCGTCCACCCGAAGCGCTCGGCCTTGGCGGGCTGCTTCTCGCCGAGCGACTGCGAGACGAGCGTCGCGGTCGCCGTACCGAACGCGAGGCACGCAGTGAACGTGAGCTTGAGGATCGCCACGATGTTGGCGACGGCGGCGCTGTTGATCGGCTCGCCTGACGCGATGGCGGCGGGGTCGATCTTGTCGAGCTGGCTGGCGATCATCGCGAACAGCCCGAAGCCCAACATCACCGCGAACGTCGCGACCGCGCCCGGAATGCTGACCTTCAAGAGAGCCCAGAGCAAGCCGAGCGAGATCTTCTTGACCTCGAACGGACGGTAGAGCGTGCGGTACTTGGGGTGGAGCGCGTACGCGACCATGATGAAGAGCCCGATGTAGGTCGCGATCACGGCGGCCAGGCCTGCGCCGGCGATCCCCATTCTGGGAACGCCCAGCGTCTCGTTGCCGAAGATGAGCACGAGGCAGAACGCGATGTTGATCACGTTCATCACCACGGCCGAGACGAAATGGACGTGCGTCTTGCCGATGCCGTCGAAGAACGACTTGAACGCGGCGGTGACGGCCATGCTCAAGATCCCGAGGATGCGCCAGTCGAGGTACGCGTCCGCGCTCTGTCTCGCGCCGGGAACCTTGATGAGCACGTCGAGCACCGCGTCCTGCGCGAGGTATCCGAGGCCGATGAAGGCGAGCCCGCCGACGAGCGTGAACACGATGGCGTTGAGGAGGACGGCGCCGGCCTGGCCGTGCTCGCCCTCGGCGAAGCGGCGGCCCGTCATCGCCTGCGTGCCGACCGAGATCGCCGACAGCGACCCGCCGAGCGCCCAGAGCAACACGAGCGAAGGGAACAGCGCCGCCTGCGCGTTCGACGACTCGGGGCTCGGCAAGTGAGCAAAGAGGACGATGTCGATCTCGTTGACGAGGCTCTGCGAGAGCATCGCCACGAGCGTCGGGAGCGCGAGCAGGATGATCACCCTGTGCGCCGGCCCTGAAGTCACGACGTTCGTCTTGGGCGGAACTGCTGCGATTTCAGCCATCGCTCGAGGGAGCGACTAGCACAGAACCCGCGCCGCGTTCGTTCAGAACTTCGGAAGCGACGGCGGCGCCGGAAAATCGGTCGAGCCGCGGTTCACCGACCGGCCCTCGACGATCGCCCCGTCTGCCGTCATCGCGATGCAGAGCCCCGCGTCGAGGAAGAGGGACACGATGGGGACGACGATCTCGGTCGACGTCCAGACCGCGGCCCAGCCGCGCAGATCGTCGCGCATGAGGATCTTGCCCGCGCTCGCCGCCCAGGGGCGGCCGAACGGATCGATGCCGATGGCAGAGACCAGCGACTTATCGGGCACGATCTCGACCGATTGGGTGTCGCCGTCGCGCACCATCACGACGCCGTCGGTGCCGCCCAGGTAGCCGATCGTCTTGCGGGGGCGCGAGACGCCGCACAGGAACGCGCGCGCCGCGCCAGGCGCGTCGAGCTCCTCGAGCTCCCAATCGAGGGCGTTGTAGAGCGCGGCGAACGCGCCGCCCTCTTTGCGGCCGGCGATGAGCCAACGAGCGTCGTCGAAGCGCGTCACCGTCGAGATCGACGCCACCCCGGGCAGCTTGAGCGGCCGCAGCCAGCGCTTGGTCGCGTAGGTGTTGAGGCAAGGGATGCCGGTCTCGTCGACGGTCGCGAGGACGCTGATGTCCTCGAGGTCGCCGCCGAACGCCTCGACCTTGCGCGCGCCCTTGGGGCCGGGCACCAGATCGACCGCGCCACCGGTGGTGTAGATCGCGAGCTCGGCGCTGTCGCTGCCGAGGATCCACCGGCCGGCCCCGACGCGCTGGACGAAGCGCACGCCGCCCGAGAGACGAAGGCCCTCGGTGGTGGCGACGCGCCACGCGGTGCCGTTCCAGAACGAGAGGCCCTGCGCGGTGGCGGCGATGGCGCGGCCGTGACCGTCCCACGCCACGGAGCGGATCACCAGGCTCGAGCCCGGCTGATGGAGCACGCTCCAGGTGAACCGATCGGGCTCGACGATCGAGGTGTCGCCGGTGCGCGGGAACGTCGAGAACGTGTGCTCGCGGCGACGCGGCAAGTGCGGCAGCACCATCGACGAGACGGCGAGCGCCTCGGCGAGGCGGTTCTCGGCCTTGGGCGCGGAGGCCCAACCGAGGACGAGGTCGATGCCGCGCACCGCCTTTTCGTTCTTGCGGAGCTCGGGGTGGAGGCCCGCCATCTCCATGAGGCTGCGGCGTTTGCCGGTCTCGAGCGCGCGCCACACCTCGGCCATCGAGGTGAACAGCGGCTCGCCGGTGAGGATGTAGAAGATGACGCTCGCGAGGCTGAACACGTCGGTGTACGTGCCGATCTCGTCGCCGGTGGTGAGCTCGGGCGCCGCGAAGCCGGGCGTGCCGACGAGGGCCCCCGAGAGCGTGCCCGAGACGCCGCTGGGCCGCGCCACGCCGAAGTCGGCGATCTTGAAGATCTCTTCTTGGCCACGCCCGGTGCAGAGGACGTTGTTCGGGGTGAGGTCACGGTGGATGACGCCGACCTCGTGCACGGCCGAGGTGCCCTGCGCGATGCAGTCGATGGCGACGGCCGCGCGCGCGGGGTCGAAAGCGTAGCCCGTGTCGCGCAGGCTGCGGCGCACGCGCTGCGCGAGGGTGGTGCCGAGAGCGCCGCCGTGGACGTACTCGACGGCGACCCACGGCAGCTCGATCTCGAGGTCGCCGCGCTTGACGTTGATCGTCGACGTGTCGACGAGGCGGATGACGAACGGCGTGGGCGGCGTGCGTTCGTTGAGCCGGCCGAGCGCCACCGCCTCTTTGCGGATCAAGAGGTGCGCCTTGGGCCCCAGCTTCTTCACGAAGGGCGGGCGGAGCCCCTTGACCACGACGGGGGCCTCGCCCTCGGGCGCGAGGCGCCGCGCGAGGAACGCGACGGAGCCGCCGCCCTTGCCCAGGGTTTGCTCGGGCCGATAGCTGACGCCGGGCGTGATCTCGCTCGGAAGCGCGCCCCCCAGCAAGCCTTGTAGGTTCTCGTCGTCTCGCGAGAGGACGATCATAGAGTCATCAGAGCCCGTGCCCCGGGCCGAGCACCTGGCGCATCTTCGCGACCGGGTCGAAGCCTTCGACGTGGGGCGGGTGGTGGCATTCAGACACGCACGACTTCGGGTCGGGCTTTACGACGATGAGGCCCTTTTTCTTGGGATCGTTGGCGTGCCGCGAGCCGGGCCCGTGGCAGACCTCACATTGGACGTCTTTGAAGCTCTCGACAAAGGTCACCGTGCTCCCCCCCGGTTTGTCGTAGCCGGTCACGTGGCAGCCCACGCAGTCGAGATTGTACTCGACGAATTGCTTCTCGAGGGTGGCGTATGCGCGGGCGTGGGCCGTCTTGTCCCAGACCGCGCGCTCTTCGGCGTGGCAGCTGGTGCAGTTGGCGATGCCCATGTACGACGCTTGCCCCTCGGCCGCGGGCTCGGGCTTGCGGTCTTTGAACGCCGCCTTGTTGTGCTCGTTGACGCGCTTGTAATACCCGAGAATCTCGGCCGCGACGCCCTTGTCGACGCCCAGCTTCTCGCGCACCTCGACGAGCTGGTAGCGGAAGTAGCTGCCGGTGGCGGGGGGCGGCGCCTCGCGCTCCATGTCGGCCTTCTTGCGCCGCAGGGCCTCGAGGTCGCTCTTGCGGGCGGCGAGATCCGCCGGCTTGACGCCCTTGTCCTTTTCCCAACCGTTGATGCGGTGCTCGAGGTCGCGGATCTGCTCGGTGACGCCCACGATCTCTTCGGTGCGAGCGACGCCGCCGGCATCGGCGAGCTTGACCGGCACCCCTGCGGCTGGGGACTCGCGAACGAAGAGGTCGACCACCGCGACCGTCTGCAGGTGATTCGACGTCTCGACGACGAGGGTCTGCCCGATGAGCTGAGCGGCCTTGGGCTTGTCGTTGAGGTCGCCCTTCTCGACCGGCTTGCCGACCACCAGGATGTCGACCTCGGGGACGGCGTCGATCAGGCGCAGCGCTTCGCCGCGCTGCATGGCGGCCGAGACGACGACGAGGTTCGCGCCCTCGGTGCGCAACGCCTTTACGCGGTCGCGGAGGGCGTCGAGCGGCGGGGTCGCGGTGATGCCCCCGGCTGCGTCGCCGACGACCTTTGGATCGACGAGCCCGACATACCCGACGCGGAGCGAGCCCTCACCCACCGGGTAGGTCACGATGTTGCCTGCCTCGAAGCCCGAATCGGGCCCGGACACGTTGGAGCCGAGGCGCGTGAGCTTGGCCGCGTCCTCGAGCTTCTTCAGGTCGGCCGGGCCGGCCGCGTAGTCGTTTGCTCCCGGGGCCCAGCCGAGAGGCGACAGCTTGGCCAGCGACGCGGCGAGGGCCTCGGCCTTCCATTTGTCCTGCGTCGCTTTCTGCGCCGACAGGCTCGGGTCGAGGAAGAACAGAGGACCGGCGGCGACGAGGGCCGTCGACGCGGCGCCGCCGCGGCCCTCGGTGACGAGGGCGGCGAGGTGATCGATGCCCCCGAGCTGATCCTTCGAGCAGCCGCACGGCTCGAGGGCGCCGGCCACGGTGCTGAGGAGGTAGAGGCGGAGCGTGGCTTTGCCCTCGTCTTGCACGGGCGCGCCGCCCGTCGCCGTCGTCGACGCGCTGCCCGACGCGGCCCCGGTGCTGCACGCACCGGCGGCCGCGGCCACCAGGACCGCGCTCGCGAGCGCTAGAAAGCCGAACGACGTGCGCATTTCCGGAGAGCGCGTTGTAGCACGCCGCTGGCGGAGTGGAGCGAGCCTCCGAGTCAGCGCTTGGGCGCGCGACCGCCCGGGCGACCGCCCCGCCCGAGCTTCGCCTTCTTGGCCGGGGGCCCAAAGCCACGTCGTTGGGGCTGCTCGGGTCGAGCCTTGCGCGGTCGAGGTGTCTCGCGCGGATCGGCCTGGCGCTCGGTCGGAGCGGGGCTGCGATCGGGGGAGGCCGGGCGGCGGTCGGGAGGAGCAGGGCGGCGGTCGGGAGGAGCCGGGCGGCGATCCGGAGGAGCCGGGCGGCGATCCGGAGGAGCCGGGCGGCGATCCGGAGGAGCGGGGCGGCGATCCGGAGGAGCCGGGCGGCGATCCGGAGGAGCGGGGCGGCGATCCGGAGGAGCAGGGCGGCGATCCGGCCGCTCCGGCGGGCCCTCGAAGCGCGCGATCTTCACCCGCGCATCGCGCGGGTCGGGCTGCGCCGCGGCCGCGGCGAACGCCTCGGCCACGCCCTTCTTGATCTGTACGACCGAGAAGCTGCGCGCGACGCGGATCGACCCGATGTCGGAGCCCTCGATGCCGCCGCGCCGGCAGAGCATCGCGACGAGGCGGCGCGCGTCGGCGCCGTGCGCCTCGCCCCAGGTGACGCGGAACGCCGCCCAGTCATCGGGGTGGGTCGAAGGCTTCTCTCGCATCGGCGGCGGCGGCCGCTGCGTCTGGCGACGAGGCTCGGGCGCGCGCGCCTCGACCGGCGTCACGTCGCGCGGCGTCATGCGGCGCGCGAAGCGTTGGGCGAGCAGGCGCGCGATCGCGCGGACGGCGTGGCCCTCGCCGAGGATGCGCTCGGCGAGCGCGATCGTCCGCTCGTCGGGCACGGCGGGCAGCTCGGCGTCGCCGGTCAGATCGGCGAGGACCATCTCGTCTCGCGCGCCGAGGATGGCGTCTGGCGAAGGGAGCGGCTCGAGGCGCGCCTGCACACCCGCTCGCCGGAGGAGAAACTTGGCGCGGGCGATGCCGGCCGGGATGACGAGCACGATGCTCTGCCCCTTCTTGCCGGCGCGGCCGGTGCGGCCGCTGCGGTGCGTGTACGAGTCGGCGTCGGTGGGCGGCTCGGCGTGGATGACGCGGGCCACGTCCTGCACGTCGATGCCGCGCGCGGCCACATCGGTCGCGACCAAAGCGTCGAGATCGCCAGCGCGGAAGGCGGTCAGGGCGCGGTTTCGCTCGCGCTGCTCCATCTCGCCCGAGAGCGCGCTCACCGCGAAGCCCGCGTCGGCGAGGGTGTTCGCGAGGTCGGCCACGTCGGCCCGCGTGCGCGCGAAGATGAGCGTCTGCGCGCCCGGACGCGACAAGAGCAGGTTCACGATCGCGTCGGTGCGCTCGTGCGGCAGGACGATGTGGACCACGTGGTCGATGTCGGCGTTGGCGACCCCGAGCGGTGTGCCCTCGATCAGGATGGGATCGGTCTGCACCGCGTCGGCCAGCGCGAGCACGTCACGCGGAAAGGTGGCCGACACGAGGTGGGTGCGGCGGCCCTCGGGCACCTTGGCGAAGATGTTCTCGATGTCCTCGCGAAAGCCCATGTCGAGCATGCGGTCTGCCTCGTCGAGAGCGACCGCGCGAACGCCGGTCGTGTCGATCGCGCCCCGGGCGAGCTGGTCGAGCAAGCGGCCGGGCGTGCCGACCACGATGGCGGGCGCAGCCGAGAGGGCGCGGCGCTCGTCGCGGTAGCTGGCGCCGCCGGTGACGGAGGCCACGCGCCGACCCGTGTGCGAGAAGAGCCAGGCGAGCTCTTGCTCGACCTGCTTCGCGAGCTCCCGCGTGGGGACGATCACGAGCGCGGCCGGCTTGGCGGGGCCCGCGGATGCGGCCGGCGCCGCTTCGGCGGGCGCTGGGCCCAACAGATCCCGGAGCGCAAAGCCGATCGCCACCGTCTTGCCCGAGCCGGTCTGCGAGCTGATCCTGAGATCGCAGTCTTTCACGTCCGGATCGAGGGCGGCGTCCTGGACCGAGGTGAGCGTCGTGTAACCGCGCTCCGCGAACGCGGCCGCGAACGCCGGCCCGAGACGCGTGGCGAGGTCGACTTCATCCATGGCGCGGCTCCTTAGCGCAATTCCCATCCTTTGCCGAACGAATCCTCGAGTATTCTGGGCCGCCCATGATCGGAATCCTCGGCGGCAGCGGGATCTACGCCATCGACGGGCTCGAGAACGCGCAGTGGAAGCGCGTCGAGTCGCCGTTCGGTGAGCCCTCGGACGAGCTCTTGTTCGGCGACGTGGACGGCCAGCGGGTCGTGTTTTTGCCCCGCCACGGGCGCGGCCACAAGGCGACCCCGTCGACCCTGAACTACCGCGCCAACATCGACGCCCTCAAGCGCTCGGGGGTCAGCCAGATCGTCTCGCTCTCGGCGGTGGGCTCGCTGCGCGAGGATTTGCCCCCCGGCACGTTCGTGATCGTCGACCAGTTCATCGACCGCACGTTCGCGCGAGAAAAGAGCTTCTACGGCACGGGCCTCGTCGCGCACGTCTCGATGGCCGACCCGGTGTGCGCGCGCGTGGGCGACGCGCTCGAGGCGACCGCCAAGGAGGCGAAGCTGAAGTTCGTCCGCGGGGGAACCTACATGGTGATGGAGGGCCCGCAATTCTCGTCCCGAGCCGAGAGCGAGCTCTACCGGAGCTGGAAGTGCTCGGTCATCGGCATGACGAACATGCCCGAGGCGAAGCTCGCGCGTGAGGCCGAGATCTGTTACGCGACCGTCGCCATGGTCACCGACTACGACTGCTGGCACGACGACCACGGGCACGTGACCGTCGACGCGGTCGTGCGCGTGATGAAAGAGAACGCGCAGCACGCCCGCGAGCTGATCCGCGGCGTCATCCCCAAGCTGGGCGTCCATCGGGGGCCCTGTCGAGCCGGCTGCGACCGCGCGCTCGAGCACGCCGTCATGACCGCGCCGGACGCGCGCGACCCGGCGGTGGTCGAGAAGCTCTCCGCTGTCGCAGGCCGGGTGCTGGGCTAAGGGGCGAGCGATGGACGACCTGCGCGACCTCATCCGCACCATCCCCGACTTTCCCAAGCCGGGCATCCTGTTTCGCGACGTGACGACCCTGCTCGGCCACAAGACGGGTTTTCACAAGGCGATCTCGCTCCTCGTCGCGCGGTACCAGGCGTCGCGCGTCGACAAGGTCGCGGGCATCGAGGCGCGCGGCTTCATCCTGGGCGCAGCCATCGCGTTCGGGCTCGGCGTCGGCTTCGTTCCGTTGCGCAAGAAGGGCAAGCTCCCCGGCGAGTCGGTCGGCGCCGACTACGCGCTCGAGTACGGCACCGACCGCATCGAGATGCACGTGGGCGCGATCGAGCGGGGCGAGCGCGTGCTCCTCGTCGACGATCTCATCGCGACCGGCGGGACGGCCGAGGCGGCGCTCAAGCTGCTCGAGTCGGCCGGCGCGACCGTGGTCGAGACGTGCTTCTTGGTCGACCTGCCCGATCTCAAGGGCGCCGATCGGATCAAGAAGCTCGGCCACAACGTGTTCGCGTTGGTCGACTTCGAGGGGCACTGAGCTCGCATGAAGGTCGGCGGCGAGGCCTACCGGACGATCTGGCCGGGCGCCGATGGGGCGAGCGTCGAGGTGATCGACCAGACGGCGCTGCCGGACCGCTTCGAGACCCGCACCGTCCGCACCGCGAGCGAAATGGGGGAGGCCATTCGCACGATGGTGGTGAGGGGGGCGCCGCTCATCGGCGTCTCGGGGGCCTATGGCCTAGCGCTCGCGATGCGTGACGACGCGACCGATGCTGCGCTCGAGCGTGCCCACGCCGCTCTCCTCGAGACGAGGCCCACCGCGGTGAACTTGCGCTGGGCCCTCGATCGCGCCCGCGCGGCGCTCGCGCCGCTGCCGGCGGCGGCCCGCTTCGCGGCGAGCCTTCGCCTCGCCGGCGCGATCGCCGACGAGGACGTGGCCGCTTGCGCGCGCATCGGTGAGCACGGCGCCGCGCTCTTGCGGGCCGAATGGGAGCGCCTCGGCCGGCCGGCGCCGCTCGAGGTGCTCACCCATTGCAACGCCGGTTGGCTCGCCACCGTCGATTGGGGCACCGCGCTCGCCCCGATCTATCGGCTCTTCGACGAGGGCGTGCCCATTCACGTCTGGGTCGACGAGACGCGCCCGCGCAACCAAGGCCATTTGACGTACTGGGAGCTGAGCGAGCACGGCGTCCCGTGCACGTTCAGCGCCGACAACGCCGGGGGTCTGCTGATGCAGCGCGGCGCCGTCCACGCG
>ERZ761602.4817-NODE-4817-length-16700-cov-3.979573_pt1 | contig 16700 bp, 13 predicted proteins | sample MGYA00512165_ERZ761602 | MGnify/ENA primary metagenome ERZ761602 (study PRJEB28899, sample SAMN02445085) | bioreactor sludge metagenome | biome: EBPR sludge; isolation source: Thorneside wastewater treatment plant | place: Australia: Brisbane, Thorneside...
ATGTATATTCGATCTTCGCGGTGCCGCGAAAGCGCAGTACGTCCTCCGCCGTATACGGGCGCACGATGCCCTTCCATCGGTCGTCGCGTTCCCACGATTCGCGCAATTCGCGCGCCTCGTCCGGATCGATGTCGTGCTTGGAGATCTTTTCTTCCAGCGCTACTGCCATTTCCTTGACGGTCTTCATGACTGGCGTCCTCCTCAGTCGAGATAGTCGTATGCCCGTAGTGTCAAAAACTCTTCGAGTTCGTCGTTCGCGATTATGTTGTCGAAAAGTCGCGCTGCAAGATCGTATTTGCCGTTGGCAAAACGTTCCTCGCCCACTTCTTTCCGGATTTTTTCGAGTTCCTGCGCGGTGATCTCGCGAAACAGTTCCAGCGTGACTTTGCGCCCGTCGTTCAACACGCCACGCGGATTGTGAATCCATTGCCACACCTGCGCGCGCGAAATCTCCGCTGTCGCCGCGTCTTCCATCAGGTTGTACAGCGGCACGCATCCCATTCCCCGCAACCACGCTTCCATGTACTGAATGCCGACGCTGGCGTTCACGCGCAATCCCTGCTCGGTGATCTGCCCTTCCGGCATCTTCAGCAAGTCTTCCGCCGTTACATTTACGTCGTCGCGCTGCCGATCGATCTGGTTAGGCGTCTTCATCACCGCATCAAACTCTTCCATCGCAATCGGCACAAGCCCGGGATGCGCCACCCAGGTGCCGTCGTGGCCATCGTTGGCCTCGCGTTTCTTATCGGCGCGCACCTTCGCCAGCGCGGCCTCGTTGGCCGCAGGATCGCCTTTGATGGGAATCTGCGCCGCCATGCCGCCGATGGCATGCGCCCCGCGTCGGTGACAGGTCTTGATCGCCAGCAGCGAGTAGGAATGCATGAAATGCGTCGCCATCGTGACCTGCGCGCGGTCAGGGAAGACGCGTTCGGGATGGTTCTTGAAGCGCTTAATGCAACTGAAAATGTAGTCCCAACGCCCACAGTTCAACCCTGCGGAGTGATCGCGCAGTTCAAACAGGATCTCGTCCATTTCAAACGCCGCCGGAATTGTTTCGATCAAGACTGTCGCCTTGATGGTTCCGCGCGGCAGGCCCAACTCTTCCTGCGCGAGACAAAACACGTCGTTCCACAAGCGCGCCTCGAGATGGCTCTCCATCTTCGGGCAATAGAAATAGGGACCCGACCCGCGCGCAATTAGTTCCTTCGCGTTGTGAAAGAAGTAAAGCGCGAAATCGAAAATGCCGCCCGGCGCTGGCCTACCGTCGATGTAAAGATGCTTCTCGTCGAGGTGCCAACCGCGTGGACGCACGAGCAACGTCGCGGTCTTCTCGTTGAGCTTGTATGATTTCCCTTCCGGGCTTGTGAACGCTATCGTGCGTTTGACGGCATCTCGCAGATTGATCTGCCCTTCCAGCGTGCCTTCCCATGTCGGCGAGTGGGAATCTTCGAAGTCTGCCATGAACATCTTCGCGCCACTGTTCAACGCGTTGATGATCATCTTGCGATCGACCGGCCCGGTGATCTCCACGCGACGGTCCTGCAGGTCCGCGGGAATCGGCGCAATCTTCCAATTCCCCTCGCGAACGTGCCGCGTCTCTTCGCGAAAGTCCGGCAACTTGCCGGCATCAAATTCTTTTTGTCGTTCCACGCGGCGGGAGAGCAGTTTGTCGCGGCGCGTATTGGCCATGCGCGACAACGTCGCCACGAAGCGAAGCGCTTCGGGGGTGAGGATTTCCGCGAACTCGGGTGTCACAGGACCCCGAACTTCGATGCCCTCGTCCTTCAGATCGGCAATAGACTCCGTGCGAACCGCCATGATATGGGGGTGCCCTCATTGGGTTGAACTGCCCAGATCAACCTGCCCGGCTGACGCGCTTAACTTACCAGTAGGTAGGGTATTGCGCAAGTCAATTATATCAATGCTAAGTATTGACCAAATTAATTATATGCACTATCCTGATTCCCGGGACCATCCGGCAACGGAGAGGTGAAGATGGCTACTGGCGAGGCTGGCGCATTGAAAAAAAGATTGCGCCCTGTCCCGCGCGGACAGGGCGCACGCCCGATGAGGGCAATAGCCATGCAACCTATATTAGCTCGTGAGGCTGACGTCGTCGACGCTGAAATTGGTATTGCCGTCGCCCGTGCACTTGCTCTTGATGAGAAGTTTATGTTTCAGACCATCGGCGAACTGGTCAAGTTCGATTTCAACCAGCGTATAGCCGCTCTTGTATTTGCTCGTTTTCTCTTTCACGTTGAAGACCCGCTGACCGTCGACGAATACCCGAAGCCAATCTTTACCGTCCGGGCTGTCGTCGCCAATCCAAAGGTAGAAGCGCAGGGTCGCTTGACCACCCGACGGAAACTTCACGTTCTGCTGAACCGATGCCACCTCGGGGTTGTCGTCCGCCCCGCCCAACCAGGCCCAATAGGTGCCGGTGCGCGGCAAGGCCGTGTTATTGCCGGATCCACAACCGTCCACGCCCGTCACGCGACAGATGGGTGTGCCGAAGTTGGTCGATTTCTCTTTCCATTGCCCGGCAAAACGGCCCGCTTCGAAGCCGCCGTCTTTCAGGTTGCTACCCGCTACGGCGGCATGCTGCGGCGTCATGAGCAATGCCGCAACGACGCACGCAGCGACTCCAAACTTGGCCCAATGGCCGGTAAAGCGGCCGATGGCCCGTTGAAGTTTTCCCATGTTGCACTCCTTGTCAGCCCGTGGGCACTACAGGCAGGGTTTTCTCACTTGGATTCAGTCGAGTCAACCGCGCCCAACTTCACAACTGCTAAAACTATACGCGACACCATGCCCGTTCGACAAATACAGTCGACGATTTCGTGAGGATCTAGCGGCGATGAAACAGCCCAATTTTCGCTATAAACACAACCGATTACAGCAGTTACGCGGATTCTGCCACGCGGCTCGCACGGGCAGCATCTCGAAGGCCGCCGAGAAACTGTACCTCAGCCAACCCTCCGTGTCACTGCAAATTCAGGCGCTTGAACGGGAACTTGAGGCCAAACTGTTTGAACGTCGCGGCCCGCGGATCGCGTTGACTCCCGATGGCAAGCGCTTGTTCGACATGGCATCGCCGCTGGTCGAGGGCATCGACTCGATAGATGAAGCGTTTCACGCCGGTCGCGATTCGGTCGATCGTGGCCGTGTCGACATCGCCGCGGGCGGCTCGACGATACTCTACGTCCTTCCCAAGTTTGTGGAGTCATTCGTAAACGCCCATCCCAATATCGAACTGAAAATCCATAACGTCACGGGCCGCGCAGGACTCGAATTGCTGCGCGACGGTGAAGTGGACTTTTGCGTGGGTCCGCTTCTTGAGATTCCGGAGGATATTGCGTTTCAACCCATCGTTTCGTACGAGCCATTGTTGATTACCTGCCTGGGACATCCCCTGGCTTCGCGTAAGCGCATCACCCTGCGCGACATCAGCAAATACCCCCTTATTCTCCCACCGCGCACATTGAGTACCTGGCGCATGGTCGAAGACGTGTTCACCCAGCATGGCTTGAAGTACGAAGTGAAACTGGAGGTTGGCGGATGGGAGGTAATCAAGACGTACGTGGAACTTGGCCTCGGCATTTCCATTGTCATGAGCATCTGCATCACCGGGGACGAGACCCTCGAAGTCATGCGCGCGGGCACATGGTTCCCAAACCGCACCTACGGCGTGGTCACAAGGCGCGGCAGAGCGCTCTCCCCCCAGGCACGGCGCTTCACGGAACTACTCGGCCCCGCTTAGCAATCAGCTAAACGTGAGAGGGATGACGCGGGTTCGCCCGGGCAGCATGTTTTTCTGAACCGTTGCCTTTCTATTTGGCTCCTCGTTCAGACAAAACAGAACATATGCACCGTGATTATTCGCTAAATCGCGGTGAGTACCGTGGAAGATGTATACTATGGGGCGCAACCTGAGTCTTTATTCTACCTATACATTCTTGGAGTCATCTCTTGACCGCTTCCGTTGAGAATAAGCCATTGCGGGATATCCTGCGCAATGAAATCCTTCCCCTTGTCCAGAAGCCGTCGCGGTATTTGGGCACGGAGTTGAATTCGACGCACAAGGATTTAAAAGACGTTGAGTTGCGCGTGGCGCTCGTGTTTCCCGATCTCTACGATCTTGGGTTGGGAAATCTCGGTCTTTTGATCCTTTACGCGATACTCAATGAACGTCCCTGGTGCTGGTGCGAGCGCGCGTATTCGCCTGCGCCCGATATGGAGAAGATCCTTCGCGAACGCGACTTGCCGCTGTTCACGAACGAATCCAAGGACCCGCTGGGCGCGATGGATGTGCTCGGATTCACGCTGCAATCCGAATTGACGTATACCAACATTCTGAACGCGATTGACCTGGCGGGCATTCCGTTGCGCACCAAGGACCGCGACGAATTGCATCCCCTTACGATGGCGGGGGGACCGTCGGTCTTCAACCCGGAACCGCTGGCGCCGTTCATTGATTTCTTCGTGATTGGTGAAGGCGAAGACGTGGTACTCGAGATCGTGGATCTTTTGCGCGCGATTAAGCACGCGCCGCGCCGCGAAAAACTGGAGGCGCTGGCCAAGCTCGAAGGCATCTATGTGCCGGAGCTGTATCCGTTCGAGACCTTGCCGGATGGCCGCATTCTCCCGATGGAAGATGCGCCGAAGATTGTGAAACGGACGGTGCAGGACCTCGACGGCGCGACGTTTCCCACGAACTACATTGTGCCTTACACGCAGCAGGTGCACGACCGCGTTGGACTTGAAGTGTTGCGCGGGTGCACGCAGGGCTGCCGGTTCTGCCAGGCGGGCATGGTCACGCGTCCGGTGCGGGAACGCAGCCTGGAAAAAGTGGACGAGCTCATGGAGCGCACCCTCGCGGCGACAGGATACGAGGAAGTCTCGCTCGTGTCGCTGTCGACCTGCGATTTTTCGCGTCCGCGCATGCTGGTCGAACAGGCCGCGCGCCGCGCCGCGAAAGACAACGTCAGCGTCTCACTGCCGTCCCTGCGACTGGATTCGTTTTCGGTTGAACTTGCGGACATGGTCGCGGGTGTACGCCGCAGCGGCCTTACTTTTGCGCCGGAAGCGGCGTCACCTCGGTTGCGCGCCTTGATCAACAAGTGGATTCCGGACGACGACTTGTTGCGCATGTCGTCGGAGGCATTTCATCGTGGCTGGAACCATGTAAAGACGTATTTCATGATCGGACTGCCTACGGAGCGCGACGAAGACGTCGAGGCTATCGTGGACCTGTGCCTGCGCACGCTCAAATTGGGCCGCAGCATCAATCCACGGGCGAAAGTGAATACGGGCGTCTCGACTTTCGTGCCGAAACCGTTCACGCCGTTTCAATGGGCGGAGCAAATCTCGCTGGAAGAAGCGTATCGGCGACAAGCGATTCTGGAAAAAGGTTTCTACAAAAACTCGGGCATCAAGTTCGGTCGACACGAACCAGAGACGACGTTCATCGAAGGACTGCTCACGCGCGCGGATCGCCGCGGCGCGGACTTGCTGGAGGCGGCTTGGCGGAATGGCGCGCGGCTCGAGTCGTGGACCGAGCATCTGAATTTTCCGGCCTGGCTTAAGGCGATTGAAGACACAAATTACGATGTGCAGAACGAGTTCCGCGAGCGCGCGCTGGACGAGCGCCTGCCGTGGGATCACATCGACATGCTCATTCCGAAAGAGTGGTTCCAGGAGGATTGGCAGCGCGCGATGGAACTGAAACATGCGCAGGATTGCCGCGCGGGCAAATGCCACTTGTGCGGCGTCATCTACCGCGAGCGCGAACTCTGCAAGCACATGCTCAAACGCCAGAAGCAGGGCCGGATCGATGAGCAGAACTGGCAACCCACGCCTATCGAAAAACAGGAAGAACCGGAACCGGTGCAACGCCTGCGCTTCCGCATCGGTCGCATTGGCGAGGTGCAGTTCCTTTCCCACCTCGAACTGATGAACGCGTGGGTGCGCGCACTGCGCCGCGCACGCGCGCCGCTCTCCTACTCGCAAGGCTTCCACGCGCACCCGAAAATTACGTTTGCGACTGCCGCGCCCGTGGGCGAGGAATCCATGGGCGATTACATGGACATCGTGTTGAAGGAACAGGTGGATCCGCGTGAGTTGTTGCAGCGCGTGCAAGCGACGATTGCAACCGGCTTCCGCGCGCTCTCCGTGGAAGAAGTGCCCTTGAAAGCGCCCGCACTGATGGCCGCATGCTCCGGCTTTGCGTATTCGCTAACCGCTACCGCGGACGGCGAATCCGTAGCCGCGCGCATTTCGGAAATTGTCGCCGCGGACGAAGTACTCGTCGAGCGCGACGTAAAGGTGAAAGACTGGCGCGGCCGCGAACGCCGCGAGAAAAAAGACATCGACATCCGCCCGATGATCGCGCGCCTCGAGCTCATGCAGTCCGCCAACAGCCAGTGCGTGATCGAGTTTGACACCTGCGTCGTCAACGGCCGCACCGCGCGCCCGAGAGAGATCGCCGCGCTGCTGGGCTTTACGACGGCGGAAGTGCGCGTGCTCAAGCGGGACACTTTCCTCACCAACAAGCACGAAAGCGCGCACGCAATAGCGACAACGTAGTTCCATCAAATTTGGAGTGCGGCAGTCCGCCGCGGCGGACTGCCGCACTCCATGTAATACACTCATTGCGTGTACGAAGCTTTTGGAGTGAGCGATAACTGGTTGGTGTATGAAGTGTATCGTACGTCCATATGGTGAAGCTGACTGTGCGGAATGGCTGCGCATGCGTTGCGCGCTTTGGCCTACGGAATCGGCTGAGGAACTTGCTTCCGAATTGAAGGCTTGGGCCGAGGGCGAAGACACGGCGGTGTTTTTTGCCGAGGCTGGTGATGGAAAACTGATTGGCTTCGCGGAAGTTTCCATTCACACCGAAGCGCCGGGGTGCACCACGAACCGCATCGGATTTCTCGAAGGATGGTACGTCGATCCCGCCTATCGCCGGCAAGGGATTGGCCGCGCGCTAAACGCCGCGGCTGAACAATGGGCCCGCGAGCGGGGATGCACCGAGATGGCTTCGGACACAAACGAAAGCTATCCCATCAGCCCGGCGGCACATCTTGCGCTCGGATATCGGAAAGCCGGGGCTTCAATGGAGTTTTTCAAGAAACTCTAACCGCGACGCCGCCATGCACTCAGGCGCGCCCGACCCGCCAATGAAACACTGAGACTATTGTTCAGTGCCAATGCGCCGCAAAGAAGCAAAGAATTTGAGAATGAAGATGATGAACGAATTCAGAATGTCCAGAATACCCATGTCGACATCTCCCCTTTTGTTTGCTGTGCGACTGCGCCTCTTGGCGTAGTAGCACTTTGACAAGCATCCCTCAGCACGTCAAACTCTAGCATAAGGAGTCCAATTCCGTGAAACATTTCTTCGTTCTTTTAGCTCCCCTATTTGCCGTTGGCGCGTTCGCCGAGAGTTTGGACATTCGGGCATTCATTGCCGAGCGGGCAGGGTCCGTTATCACAGTGCCCGATGGCCTTCACCGGATCGACTCGCCCATTTACATCACGACGGACAACACGGTCCTTCACGGTCATGCGACCATCGTGCAAACGAATCCGGATGCAGACATCATTCGCGTGGAGAATGCGAAAGGCGTGCGCATTAAAGGCCTCACGCTGACGCGTGAGGAAGGGAAACAGGATTCGACCGGTTCGGCAGTGCGCGCGGAAGGGTGCACGCGACTGGAGCTCTCCAATCTTCACATCCGCGACAACTGGAGTCAGCAAGGTACAATTTATCTGATCAAGTGCGAGTCGTCGGTGGTGCGGGATTGCGAGATTCTGAATTACAAGCGCATCGGCGTGGACGACCGCACCGCGAGCGAAATGTATGGTTACGCGTTTCGAGCGATTGATGGTACTGGTATTCAGGTGAACGAAACGCGCGGATTGCAGGTAGTCAACAACCGCGTGTTGGAAGAACGGCTCTACCCCACGAAGGAAACAAAGGAAAAGTATCAGCTCGGTTCGTTCTGCGAAGGCAAAAACCCGACGAAGAAAGGCAAGCTCGCGCCGCCGGGAGAATACGCGAACAACTGGCACCAGGGTTCGGCGATTACCGTTTCCTCGCCGGAAACGACAAGCCACGTGCTCATAAACGGCAACCTGATTCGCAATGCCGCGCAGGGCATTGACATGCACCTCGACAACACGACCTGCTCAAACAATATCATCGACCATGCGTTTATCGGCATCAAGTGCATGCACGGCGCGCGCAATGTGATCATCGCGAACAACACCGTCTCGCACATGGACCTGTGGGGCCTCGTGATGATGCCGGGCACGCTCGCGCATCCGGCCGAGGCCGCGAACGGCGACAAGCCCGCGCGCGGCGCGAACTACACGCGCGGCAACATCATCGCGAACAACATATTCTCGGACTTTGGCCTCGGCTACGAACGCTACAATTGGGAAGGTCAAAGGAGCGGCGTTATCACGCTAGACTCCGGTCAGCTTGCCGAGAATCCCGTGATGACTGATGTCATCGTCGAAGGCAACGTTGTGTACGACAGTGCCGCCGATGGCGAGCTGGTAGACGGCCAGCCGCAGACCATCGCGCCGCGCTACGAGTGGGCCGTCTTTATCGCGCAGAACCCAAGCCCGCAAGGGCTGGTGTTTCGCAACAATATCTTTCATCCCGGCAAGAGCGGCGTGGCAAACGTGCAGATCGAGCAGTAAGAATATGCAGAAACGCTTGTAAAATATGTCGTTGCGGCAGGATTATAATTGGATTAGAATCGAAATATGAGAGCATTACTGAAACAAGTCGTCCTGGAAATGGAAAAACTTCCTGCTAAGGAGCAGGATGATATTTCTCTTCGGTTTTTGATGGAACTCGCCGATGACAAAAAGTGGGACGAAGCCATTGCAGCCACGACGGACGAGCAATGGGAGCGCCTGGTTGCATACGCCGAAAAACAAATAGAAGATGGCGGCCTTATGCCATTGGAAGACCTGCTAAATGAACTGGCGGCCGATGCTAAAGTTTCGTGAAAAGAGGCTTCTTTCTTCCGAATTCTTCGTGTCCTTCGCGCCTTCGTGGTAATTACCCTTCCGCCAACTCCTCCGCCACCGAGTGTGCGGGCTTGGGCGTCATCAGCGACACGACTATCAGCACGACGAACCCAAGCGGGATCGTCACCAGCGCGGGTTGGCTGAAGGGGATGACCGACGTGGCGGGGTCCCAGCCGAAGACTTTTGAGTAGGTATCGCCTGATAGCAATATCCAGCCAAGCGACGAGAACAATCCAGCGAAGACTGCGGCGGCGATGCCCTGCTTGGTGGTGCGGCGCCAAAAGAGCATCATCACGAGGGCAGGCAGGTTTGCCGACGCCGCGATATTGAACGCCCAGCCCACCAGGAAGCTGACGTTAAAATCTTTGAAGATGATGCCGAGGATCATCGCGCCACCGCCAAGAAACGCGGCGGACATTTTTCCGTAGAGCACTTTCTGGTGGTCGTCCATGGGAATGCGGAAGAAATTCTCCAATAGATCGTGCGCGACCGCGCCGGACCCGGCCATGATCAATCCCGAAACGGTGCCGAGCACGGTGGTGAACGCGATCGCGGAAATAACGGCGAACATCAACTCGCTGAACGAACGGGCGAGCAATGGCGCGGCCATGTTGGTGTCGGTGACGTCCATCGCGCCGCTGGTCATCGCGCCAAGGCCGAGATACAGCGTGAGCACGTAGAAAAAGCCAATTGCCGCGATACCCACGACGGTGCTCTTGCGCGCGGATGCCTGGTCCTTCACGGTGTAGTAGCGGATGAGGATGTGCGGCAAGGACGCCGTCCCGCAAAACAGCGCGAGCATCAGCGAAATGAAATCGAGTTTCTCCGAAAAGTTCGGCGAGGTCATTCCTTTGAAATAGCCGCCCGGCTTCATGAGGTCTGCCCCACTCTGCTGCACGGGATAAAAGACAGTTGTCGTTGTGCCGTCGTCGCTCTTGAGGACTTCCTTGGACCATGTGACGACTGTTGACTGGCGCAAGGTATCGAAAAACTCGATGGGTCCCAGCGGTCCGGTTTTTTCGACCCCGCCGGGAAGTTGCGACAAGGTTCCGATGGGGGTGAGATCGTGGTCGCGGGTTTGTGGGCGGCCATTGACAAGTTTGGTGCCGTCCGGCTTGATAGTCACGGACTGCGTGGACAACCAACCCTCGGGGGTGACGCGGAGGACCGACTCGACGCCATCACTGGAAATAAATTTTACGTAGGGTTTTCCGGGCCACGCATTCTCGTCCAATTGGATACCCGGATCGCCCAGCTTCTCCCCCACATCCCTGCGCATCGCTTCGGGGTTCCACACATCCGGCGCGGGCTTCGTTTCGAAGCCGCGGGAGAGAATCATGATCGTCAGCGCGGTACAAAACAGGATCAGCAGGAAACCTTTAATGAACTGCACCCAGGTTGTCGAGACCATGCCCGCAGTCACCACTATCAAGGTCACGGTGATGCCTACGAGCAGGACGCCCGCGTAGTCCGGCAGGCCGAGCAGCGGCGTAATCAAGGCGCCTGCGCCGACCATCTGCGGAATGAGGTAGAAGGCACTCACGATCAAGGTTGAGATGGCCACCGCGAGCTTGATCGCGCGCGAGTTGTAGTGACTGTCCAGCGCATCCGCAAAGGTAAATTTGCCCAGCCGCTTGATTGGTTCGGCTATGACGAACAAGGCGACTATCCACCCGGCGAGATAGCCGATGGAATACAGGAAGCCATCGTAGCCGTAGAATGCGATCAAACCGCAAATACCCAGGAAGGATGCGGCGCTGAGGTAGTCACCGGCAAAAGCGAAGCCGTTCACCGCCCAGTGGATCTGCCCGTGCGCTGCGTAATAGCCCTTCGCGGTCTGGCCGCGTCGGCCCAGATAAAAGGAAAGCCCCAGCACGACCGCCACAAAGAACCCAAAAACGGCGATAGCCACAAACGAAGTCGAATACAGCATCAGCGGTCACCCTCGCCGTTGCGCGCCTGCTGCGCCGCGTGCGCCTCGCTCGATATCGATCCTCGGCAGAGCGCCATGTAGATGAGCGCCAGGACCAACGCGGCGATAATCAAGACCAGGCCATAGGCGATGGCGAGGTTCATCCCCCCCGGAACCACCATGCCCAGCACGGGCGTGCGAAATACGGCGAGAAACACGAAACCGCCGTATAACAGCACGTATACCGCGAACAGGATTAACCCGTATCGCGCGTTCCGGCTGACGATATGCGGATGATCTTCATTGTGATGATGCATCGACTTCGGACTCCCTCACCGCCAATTTGCCCCGGGTAGAATCCCAAGTAAACCCGAAGCGGGTAGCTGGATCAAGCGTTGATGTAACGAAGGGATTTTCTGTGACCTCCCGTCTCCTTTACCATGTCGCTGGGAACATGGGAGAAGTTTGCATGGAAACCTCGGATTGCACCGTGCGGCGCATGACCCGCGCCGAACTCGATACTGTCATCGCCTGGGCGCGCGCCGAGGGATGGAACCCGGGTCTTTATGACGCCGACAGTTTTTACGCGACGGATCCGAACGGGTTTATTGTCGGCGAAGTGGACGGGCAACTCGTGGGTTCGGTCAGCGCGGTCGCCTTCGATGATTCATACGGATTCATGGGGTTCTACATTGTCCGTCCCGAAATGCGCGGGAAGGGGTATGGCTTGCGAATCTGGAATGAGGCGATGGCCTATCTCGGTTCACGCACAATCGGCGCCGACGGAGTTCCCGCGATGCTGGCAAAGTATGAGTCGATCGGATTTCGGATCGCATACCGCAACGTGCGTTATCAGGGCAAAGGCGGCGGCACCGAACCCGACGGGCTTGTCGGTTTGGGAGCGGTATCATTTGATGACCTGGTGAAATACGATGCGGCGCATGTGCCCGTGCCGCGAACGATCTTCCTGAAACATTGGGTCGCGCAGCGCGACGCAGTGGTGAGAATCGCACTGGAAGGATCCCGCATTGTGGGCTTTGGCATGTTGCGCGCATGTAAGGGCGCGTTCAAGGTTGGCCCGCTCTTTGCCGATTCGCCGGAGATCGCCGCACGACTTTTTGCGTCATTACGCGCGAACGCACCGGGCAGCACAGTTTACCTCGATATTCCCGAACCCAATGCCGCCGCTGAGGCCCTGGCGAGAGCGTGCGGCATGTCCCCCGCCTTCGAAACCAGCCGTATATACAAGGGCGATCCGCCGAACCTGCCGCTGGACAGAATCTTCGGGGTTACAAGTTTTGAGTTGGGGTGATCCGCATGCGTTCTTGATAGTTTGCGGGCGCTCTCCTATAGTCGAATTGAAATACGGGACGTGTTGAGCCTCGATATGACACAAATCGCGCGATACCAACCCAAACACCACGTTCGCGTGGTGACGGCCACCTCCCTGTTTGATGGGCACGACGCGGCAATCAACATCATGCGGCGGGTGCTGCAGGATTCCGGCGCGGAAGTGATTCACCTTGGGCATAACCGGTCGGTGTCCGAAATCGTCGATGCGGCGATTCAGGAAGACGCGCACGCCATTGCGGTGAGTTCGTACCAGGGCGGGCACCTCGAGTTTTTCCAATATATGATCGATCTGCTCCATGACCGGGGCGCGCCGCACATCAAAGTGTTCGGAGGCGGCGGCGGCGTGATCGTGCCGAGCGAGATTCGCCGCATCGAGACGATGGGCGTTGCGAAGATCTTCTCGCCCGAGGATGGCCGAACGATGGGGTTGCAGGGGATGATTAATCACCTGCTGGAAACCATCGACGCACCGTTCGACTTCGCGGCGAGCCTCGATGCGCCCTTCCACCTCTCGCCGGAACAACCTTTACGCCTTGCGCGGTTCATCACTGCCGTCGAAGAAGGGCAAGGCCGCGAGAACGGACTGCTCACACAGGCGCGCAAGTTGCTACCGCGGGACACCGGCAAGACGATACCCGTGCTGGGAATCACGGGCACGGGGGGCGCGGGAAAATCTTCGCTGGTGGATGAATTGATCACGCGGTACCTTAACGATTTTTCGGATAAGACTGTCGCGGTGCTTTCGGTGGATCCGTCGCGCAGGCGCACGGGCGGCGCGTTGCTGGGCGATCGCATTCGCATGAACTCGCTCGATCGGGGTCGTGTATATATGCGCTCGCTCGCGACGCGGGCGAAGCATTCCGAGATTTCGGCTGCGCTTGCCGATGCGATTGCGGTGGTGAAAGCCGCAGGATTCGATCTGGTGATCGTCGAGACAGCGGGCATCGGCCAGGGTGATGCGGGCATCGTCCCGTTGGTGGACATTCCAATCTACGTGATGACCGCGGAGTTCGGCGCGCCGACCCAGCTAGAGAAAATCGACATGATCGATTTTGCGCAGCTCATTGCAATCAACAAATTCGAGCGTAAAGGCAGCGAAGATGCGTTGCGTCATGTGAGAAAACAGTTCCAGCGCAATCATCAATTGTTTGCTTCCGACCTTGAGGACATGCCGGTCTATGGGACCATTGCGTCGAAGTTCAATGACGACGGGGTAACCGCGCTTTATCACGGCATTCTCGATGTTATCGCCGAAAAGACCGGCATCGTCTGGAGATCGAGGTTACCGAAACCTGCGCTGAAATATTCGTCGTCGCGCACGATTGTCGTGCCGCCGGAGCGGGTGCGGTACCTCGCGGAAATTGCCGAGAGCGTGCGCGCTTATCACGCTAGGGCTGCCGCCCAGGCCTTGGTCGCCGAGCAGCTTTGGCAACTTGACGGCGCCATGGCGATGCTCGCCGACGATTCGGAAACACGCGCGGGGATCGAATCCAAGCGTCGCGTGCTGGAATCCGCGCTTGCGCCGGAGTGCCGTCTCGCGCTTGACGCATTTACGAAACTAAAACAGGACTATGCGGCGGACGAGTTCGTCTACAAGGTGCGCGAGCGCGAGTTTCGCACACCGCTGTATCGCGAGAGTCTTTCGGGCACGCGTATACCGCGCGTGGCCTTGCCAGCGTTTCGCAATCCCGGCGAATTGTTGCGGTGGCTTTTGACGGAGAACGTGCCGGGGCAGTTTCCATTTACCGCGGGGGTATTCCCCTTCAAGCGGGCGGACGAAGACCCCACGCGCATGTTCGCGGGCGAGGGCGATCCGGCGCGCACAAACCGTCGATTCAAATACCTCTCGCGCAACTCGGACGCGAAACGCTTATCCACTGCGTTCGACTCCGTCACGTTGTACGGCTGGGACCCGGACGAGCGGCCGGACATCTATGGAAAAGTCGGGACGTCGGGCGTTTCCATCGCGACCCTCGACGACATGAAGGCCTTGTACCATGGGTTCGATCTTTGCTCGCCAAACACGAGCGTGTCGATGACAATTAACGGCCCGGCGCCCATCATTCTCGCAATGTTTCTGAACACCGCGATTGATCAGCAATTGGCGAAGTTTGAGGGCGAGCTTGGACGCAAGCCGGACGCGGAAGAAGCAGCGGGAATTCGCGCAGCGGCGTTGCGCGCCGTGCGCGGGACGGTGCAGGCGGACATCCTCAAGGAAGATCAGGCGCAGAATACGTGCATTTTCTCGGTGGATATCGCATTGCGGATGATGGGTGACATTCAGCAGTACTTTGTCGAACACGAAGTGCGCAATTTCTACTCCGTGTCGATTTCAGGGTTCCACATGGCGGAAGCCGGATGCAACCCAATTTCGCAGGTGGCGTTTACGCTCGCGAACGGATTCACGTTTGTCGAATACTACCTCGCGCGCGGCATGCACATCGACGATTTCGCGCCGAACCTGTCGTTTTTCTTCTCCAGCGGAATGGACCCGGAGTACGCGGTCATCAACCGTGTGGCGCGACGCATCTGGGCAATCGCGATGCGCGACAAGTACGGCGCCAACGAACGCTCGCAGAAGTTCAAAGTGCACATCCAGACCAGCGGGCGTTCGCTGCACAGTCAGGAGTATGAGTTTAACGACATCCGCACGACGCTGCAGGCGTTGATGGCGTTGAATGACAACTGCAATTCTCTGCATACGAACGCTTTCGATGAAGCGGTGACCACGCCTTCTGAGTCGTCTGTAAGGCGCGCGCTGGCGATACAGCAGATCATCAACAAAGAGTTCGGTATTTATGGCAACGAGAATCCATTGCAGGGCGCGTTCATTGTCGGTGAACTTACCGCACTGGTGGAAGAAGCAATCCTGAAAGAGTTCGAGCGTCTCAGCGATCGCGGCGGCGTGCTCGGCGCGATGGAGACGGGATATCAACGCGCGAAGATTCAAGAGGAATCACTCTACTACGAATCGCTGAAGAGCAGCGGCGCCTATCCGATTGTCGGCGTGAATTGCTTCCTCAACCCCGAGCAGGCGCACACCGAGGAAACCGAGAAACTGGATCTCATGCGCGCGACGGAAGAAGAGAAAATCAGTCAATTGCGACGCCTGCGCGAGTTTCAGCATCGCCATGCGGGACATGCCCCAGCAGCGCTAAAACGCCTCCAGCACGCAGCGCTCACCGGCGAAAACATATTCGCCGAGCTGATGCAGACAGTACGCACGTGCTCCCTCGGGCAAATCACCCAGGCGCTGTTTGAAGTCGGCGGGCGCTATCGCCGGAGCATGTAGACGCGCGACGTTCCGGAGATGCCAGCAGGTAGGCTGGTGCAATGCCGTCACCTGGATTCGTTTCGAAGAGGAGTACGCCTGGTGTCGAAGAATGAGCGAAAGACTAAGAAGTACGTCAAGCATCATAAGGACGGAAGTGTTTGGGCGAGGGGCCATACACTTGATGGCATACCGATGGGTTATTGGGAATGGTTTCGGAAAGACGGTACCAAGTTGCGCTCGGGCCATTTCGAGGGCGGCGAACAAACGGGTGAATGGACGACGTACGACGGGAATGGCGAGGTGTACAAAGTGACGACAATGAAGCGAAAGCCTGCACGGTGAAGTGAAAGCGGCGCTTCGCGCTGATAGTCTTCTTGACTGGGTTTGGTTTGCTTGCGTGGAGTTTAGGTTGTTTGTAGCCAGGCCTTGAAGGCTACGGTGTGGGGATCGACCAAGGCGTTTTTTGAAACGAGGCGTTCTATTTTTGCGGAGGCTACGTAGGTGATGGCCGGGCGCAGGCCTTCGCGATTGAAGACTTCGCGAGCTATGGCGGCTTCTTCGTGTTCGCGGAGGGGTTCGGAGAAGTCGGCGAAGTAAAGCGCTTGGGCAAGCGTTCCGATGTTGGGGTGACCGGTGACGTGCCAGGCGATGGCTTCGTACACGTCTTCGTGATCGATACCGAGTTCAGAGCGGGTTTCTTCAGCGGCTACGTGACCGTGCAGCAACATGGGGCGTTGTCGCTGCGTATCGTTGATGGCGATGTCAAAACGAGCCGCGGCCGCGAGCATGTCGTCGGGTTTCATGGCTTTGCACATGTCGTGGAGCAGGCCTGCGATGGCGGCTTTGTGCGGATCAAGGCCAATGCGCGGCGCGATGCTCCACAAGGTTTCCGCGACCGAGATGCTGTGGCGGACGCGGTTCTCGCTGACGCGGCCACGGAGGCGCGCGACGAATTCATCCGCGCGGGGGATACTCAGTGCACTCACAGTAGAGTCCTCTTTCCCGGATTTTTTGAAACACGGCCGCGGGCAACACATCTGTGCAGGGATCGCATTCGGCGATACGATTGCGAATGTCGGTGGAAGATACGTCGGTCTCGGTGAAGTTGAGCCTGGT
>ERZ761602.4818-NODE-4818-length-16696-cov-4.778078_pt1 | contig 16696 bp, 16 predicted proteins | sample MGYA00512165_ERZ761602 | MGnify/ENA primary metagenome ERZ761602 (study PRJEB28899, sample SAMN02445085) | bioreactor sludge metagenome | biome: EBPR sludge; isolation source: Thorneside wastewater treatment plant | place: Australia: Brisbane, Thorneside...
GACCTTGGCGCTGACAGCCTCGATACCGTCGAGCTCATCATGGAGTTCGAGAAGGAGTTCAACATCGCCATCCCCGACGACCAGGCCGAAAAGATCCAGACCGTGGGTCAGGCTGTGGAGTACGTGGAGAAGAACGCGAAGTAATCCCTGCGCATGCAGCTCAGGCGTGTGGTCGTCACCGGTCTGGGCGCGCTCACTCCCCTCGGGAACACCCTCAAGGCATACTGGGAGGGCCTGGTGAGCGGCCGTAGCGGAGCCGCGCCCATCACCCGGTTCGACGCCAGCAAGTTCAAGACCCAGTTCGCCTGCGAGGTGAAGGGCTTCAATCCGGAGGACTTCCTTGACCGCAAGGAGGCCCGGAAGATGGACCCCTTCGCGCAATATGCGCTGGTGTGCTCGGACGAGGCCCTGAAGGACAGCGGCTTGCTGGAGAGCGGCGTGGACCGCGACATGGTGGGCGTGATCTGGGGCAGCGGGATCGGCGGGCTGAAGACCTTCCAGGATGAGTGCATCGGGTACGGCAAGGGCGATGGAACCCCGCGCTTCAACCCCTTCTTCATCCCCAAGATGATTGCCGATAGCGCGGCAGGGCTCATCAGCATGCGACACACGCTGCGGGGCCCCAGCTATGTGACCGTGAGCGCCTGCGCCTCGAGCAACAACTCGATGATCGATGCCTACAATTACATCCGCCTCGGCACCTGCGTGGCCGCGGTGACCGGTGGCAGCGAGGCGGCGATCTACGAGGCCGGTGTGGGGGGCTTCAATGCCTTGCACGCCATGAGCACGCGCAATGACGACCCGGCCACCGCATCGCGGCCCTACGATAAGGACCGTGACGGATTCGTGCTGGGAGAGGGCGGAGCCGCCATCGTGCTCGAGGACCTGGAGCACGCCTTGGCCCGCGGCGCACGCATCTATTGCGAGGTGGTGGGCGGCGGCATGAGCAGCGATGCCTATCACATCACCGCCCCGCACCCCGAGGGCCTCGGCGCAGAGCTGTGCATGAAGCATGCGCTGCGCGATGCCGGAATGCAGCCGGAGGAGATCGACTACATCAACACGCACGGCACCAGCACGCCCATCGGGGACCCGCAGGAGGTGAAGGCCATCCAGCGCCTATTCGGGGAGCACAGCTACAAGCTGAACATCAGCGCCACCAAGAGCATGACCGGCCATCTGCTGGGCGGGGCAGGCGCCATCGAGGGCGTGGCCGCCATCATGGCCGTCCACAGCGACATCGTGCCGCCCACCATCAACCACTTCACGGACGATCCCGAGATCGACCCGCAGCTGAACTTCACCTTCAACCAGGCGCAGCGGCGCACGGTGAATGCAGCGCTGAGCAACACCTTCGGCTTCGGCGGGCACAACACCTCGGTGATCTTCCGCAAGTACCGGTAGGTCCCCTTGATCAAGAGCCTTTTCAGCCGAGCGCGCAACCCCGAGGAGCGTCGGGTGAGGGCTTGGTGCCGCCAGACGCTGGGCCTGACGCCAGGGGACCTGCCTCTCTACCGGCAGGCGCTGCGCCATGTGAGCGCCGTTTCCGAGGAGCGCCCGGACCTGCCCGACAACGAACGCCTGGAGTTCCTCGGCGATGCCGTGCTCGATGCCATCATCGGCAACCTGCTCTTCACGACCTATCCGGACCGGGGCGAGGGCTTCCTCACACGTATGCGCAGCAAGCTGGTGAGCCGCGCCCAGCTCAACCTGCTCGCCAAGCGCATCGGCATCGAGCGGGTGATCGAGACCACGGTGGTGCGCGCCCACGAGTCCTCGGTGCCAGGGAATGCGCTTGAGGCACTGATCGGAGCCCTGTTCCTCGACAAGGGGTTCGAGCGCACACGCAAGGTGGTGGTGCGCCTGATCAAGGATCACTTCGACCTGAAGGAGATCGAGAAGGAGGACCGCGATGGCAAGAGCCGGTTGCTCGAGTGGGGCCAGAAGCGCCGCCGGAAGGTGGAGTTCGTGGTGCGTGAGGAGGGCGGCGGCCGTGGGAAGCACTATGTCGCCGAGGTACGCATCAATGGCGAGGTGAAGGGCACGGGGCGCGGCGCCAGCAAGAAGAGCGCTGAGCAGGATGCTGCGCAGAGCGCTTTCCGAGGCATGCGCTCCCGGCGACCGGCGGGTGCCGGAGCCGAGGCCCACCCGGGTGCGCACGGGGCTTCGCGCCGCCCGGCCCGCTGAGCCAGCGCCCCGGCCGAGGGATACCTTTGGCCTGCCCCGCGAACGGGCGCTCCGCATGCCCAAGCACAGGCTCGATGATGCCGCTGCGCTGCCGGATGCCGTGGTTTTCGGCATCAGCTGCCATGTGCCGGATTACCGTCTCTGCTGGTCGCTGAACCGTGCCTTAGGCCTCGAACTCGAGCGCCGCCGCTCCGACATCGTGGAGCACGCCCGGGGCAAGGAGCTGCACTACACGGTGTTCGATCAGCGGGACGAGGAGTCCGAGGTGCGCTGGTCGCTTGTGAGCAACACCTGCGGCAAGCGCCGGCTCATCCCCTCGCAGCGGTCTGCCGATTTCTTCCTGGTGGTCGATCCGGAAGTCGCCGAAGCCCAGGACGGACTCCTCGGGCGCATCCGCGGCGCCGAGTTCGTGCTTACCGCATTCGCCCTGCCGATGAATGAACTGCGGATGGGGCACAAGTTGTTGCTTTGAAGCCCCAATGACAGAGCCCAAGACCAAGATCGTGGCCACCATCGGCCCCGCCAGCAGCTCCCGCGAGGTGCTGCGAGAGATGATGCTGAACGGCATGGACGTGTGCCGGCTCAACTTCAGCCATGGATCCTACGACTTCTACGCCGAGCTGATCGCCAACATCCGCTCGCTCAACGATGAGCTGGGCATGACCACCGCCATCCTGGCCGATCTGCAGGGCCCCAAGCTCCGCGTGGGCGCCATGGAGAGCGGCCCGATCGAGCTGAAGGACGGCGCGCTGCTCACCATCACCACCGATCCAGTTGCGGGCCGGCCGGGGCTGGTGAGCACGGTGTACAAGCAGTTCCCGCAGGATGTGAAGAAGGGCGAGCTGGTGCTGCTCGACGACGGCAAGCTCCGCCTTGAGGTGGTGGGCACCGATGGCCGTACGGAAGTCACCACGCGCGTGATCCATGGCGGGATGCTCAGCGCGAACAAGGGCATCAATCTGCCCAACACGCGCGTAAGCCTCCCCTGCCTCACCGAGAAGGATCGCGCCGACCTGGATTTCGCGCTTGATCATGAGGTGGATTGGATCGGCCTGAGCTTCGTGCGGAGCGCTCGGGACATCATCGAGCTCAAGGGTATCATCCAGCAGCGGGAGAAGCATGCGCGCGTGATTGCCAAGATCGAGAAGCCCGAGGCGCTCCGGGAAATCGACGAGATCATCCGGGAGGCCGATGCCCTGATGGTGGCGCGCGGCGACCTGGGCGTGGAGATACCCATGGAGAAGGTGCCGCTGGTGCAGAAGGATATCATCAAGCGGTGCCTGGCCCAGCACAGGCCCGTCATTGTGGCCACGCAGATGATGGAGAGCATGATCACCTCCATCACCCCCACGCGTGCCGAGGTCAATGACGTGGCCAACGCCGTGCTCGACCACGCCGATGCCGTCATGCTGAGCGCCGAGACGAGCGTGGGCAAGTTCCCGGTGGAGGTGGTGCGGGCGATGAACCGCATCCTCATGGAGATGGAGAGCAGCGACTCCATGTTCAATGTGGAGCAGCCCGACCTGCAGGACAACGACCGCATGGTCACGGACACCATCTGCATGGCCGCGGTGCGCATGGCGGCCGCCATCGACATCAAGGCGATAGTGACCATGACGCACAGCGGCTACACGGCCTTCAAGATCAGCAGCATGCGGCCCAAGGCGCACATCTTCGCCTTCACCAGCAACCGCCGCATCCTCAACATGCTCAACCTGGTCTGGGGCGTGCGCGCCCACTACTACGACAAGACGGTGAGCACGGACCATACCATCGCCGACATCAAGCACATCCTTCGCAGCAAGCGGTTCGTGCAGAAGGGCGAGCTCGTGGTGAACGTGGCCAGCATGCCCATCGCCGATCAGGGCATGGCCAACATGCTCAAGCTGAGCCCGGCCTAGAGCGGCTTCATTCAATGATCAGAAGCTGCCCATAGGCCGATGTGCCCGTGCTGACCCGCACCACATAAGCCCCCGGAGCGAGCTGCTCAACAGACAGGCGGTCTTCCGGCCCCTGCAACAGGAACTCACCCGCTATCCTACCCCTCGTGTCGCTGATACGGCATTCGGCCGGACCGTTATGCGGCAGCATGATGAACGCCTCGCCCCTCGCCGGATTCGGCCTGACTCCGAACGAATCCTTCCTGGTCTCCGCCATCTGCGTGAAGTCATCGAGGCGCACCGCCCAGGTGTCTGACAAGCCTGCGTTCTGCTCCACATCACCGTTGGAGGAGGTGGTATAGCCCGCGAACAAGGTCCCGCCCAAAGGGTCGCTCGAGACCGCGAATGCGCGTTCGACCTGCGTTCCCCCGAAGCACCGCTCCCACAAGAGGCCGCCGCCCGCATCGACCAGCACCAGCCAACAATCCTCCGAGCCGTGCTGACCAGTCACATTCCCATTCAGGGAGTATGTGCTTCCGGCCAGCAGGTAGCGGCCTCCGGACAGGCCGGCAATCGCATTGAACCGGTCGTTCTGGCTACCGCCGAGCATGCGCTGCCACATCACGCCCCCAGAATTGCTCAGCCGCAGCACCCATGCATCATAGGCCCCATGGCCGCCGAACACATCCCCGTCACCCGAGCGGGACTCGCCCACCAGGACCGCTCCGCCATCGGGCGTGGCGAAGGCCCCGTACGCCATGTCTTCCAAGGAGCCACCCAGCGCCCGGCACCACAGCAGCTCGCCTGTGGGCCCCAATCGGCAGGCACAGGCGTCCTTCAGGCCGTGAGCGCCGACCACGTCGCCATCCTGCGAATCGGATTCACCCACCACCAGCATGCCTCCATCGGGCATGGCGCATAGCGCCCATGCGACATCGGTGAGCGAGCCGCCTACCGCGGCCCGCCAGAGCAGTTGGCCATCGGCCGATAGGCGCGCCACCCACATGTCGCTGGTGGTGCCGTCGCCATGAAGCCCGCTCACATCACCATCAACAGAGCGCGTGCTGCCGGCCACGAGCACATCGCCATTGGCCGCCATGGAAACGGCATTCGCCACGTCGCTTCCCGAGCCGCCTAGCGCGCGGAGCCAAACGATGGATCCTAGGGAATCGAGCCTGGCGACCAGGAAATCGGCCATGCCATGGTGCCCGGACACATCCCCATCATTCGACTGCGTTTCCCCGGCGATCACGCAACCGCCATCGGGCATCGCCATGATGGCGCAGCCGCGATCGTTGCCGGAGCCCCCGATGAGTCGTTGCCAGACCACCGCCCCGTCATCGCTCAGACCGAGCACCCATGCGTCCTGCAGGCCATGACCGCCCAGCGCCAACCCATCGTTCGAGTTGGAGGTGCCCGCCAGCGCGAAGCCGCCGGGGACCACGCATGCACCGCGGGCCTGGTCCGAGAGGCTGCCGCCGAACGTGCGGCTCCATTGGATGCCGAACATGGGTTGAGCCGAGACCTGAAGGGCCAGGCCGATGGACAGGATTGCTGCGCCGGGCTTCATGCGATGGAGCGCTTGGGCGGATTGAAGGTAGTAAACGCCGGGTTCGCCCATTGCGCAGAACGCCCGTCGCCACCCACCGTCGCATCGCCGACATCAAGCACCTCCTCCGCAGCAACCGGTTCGTGCAGAAGGGCGAGCTCGTGGTGAACGTGGCCAGTATGCCCATCGCTGAGCAGGGCATGGCCAACATGCTGAAGCTGAGCCCGGCCCAGCGTGACGTCAACCAAGGATCGTGGATAGCCGTGCTTCCGCAGGAAGGAGGAAATGCGCGTGATCGGATACCTTGCGGTTTACGAACATATCGCCGTCACGCATCGCCCACCCTCATTGAACGCAGATCCTTCGGCGCGATCGCGGCGGCCCTTACGCTGACGCATGAACGAGCACGATTGGGACCGGGTGGCAGACCGCTTTGAGCAGGAGATCTTCAATGTGCCGGCCAACGATCGCCGCGGCGTCATCCGGGAGGCCTTGGAGGAACTGGCCGGTCCGGACCGCATCGCTGCCGACCTGGGTTGCGGGGTGGGGCGGACGCTGCCGTTGCTATCCACCCTGTTCGGCCGGGTCTATGCGGTGGATATATCCACCAGGTGCCTGGACATCGCACGCGATGCGCATCCGGAGCTCGGGAACATCAGGTATGTGCAGGCCGACCTGAGCGCAACACGCAAGGGCTTCCCTCAGGCCCATGTGGTGCTCTGCATCAATACCTGGCTCAATGGCGACCTGCGCACGCGGATGGGCATCATCAGCAACACGTGCAAGAGCGTGAGGCGCGGCGGTCACTTCGTGCTGGTGGTCCCGGCGCTGGGGTCGGCGTTGCTCGCTGCGTTCAGGCAGGTACAGTGGGAAATGCGGCTCGGCACGGAGCCCGGTGAGCTGGAACAGCAAGCCGCCAGGCGCGGAGGCGCACTGGAGCTCGGCCTGGTGGAGATCGACAAGGTGGCCACCAAGCACTACCTGAAGGAGGAGATCGAGGTCCTGCTGGATGAACAGGGCATGCGCATTGAACGGATGCAGAAGCTCGAGTATCCGTGGACCACCGAGTTCGCGGCGCCGCCGCGATGGATGCGTGAGCCCTATCCGTGGGATTGGTTCGTGGTGGCGCGCCGTGTGCGGTGACCGGGCGGCTGCTGGCTCAGCGGGGCAATCGACGCCCCAGCACCAGGTCCATGTAGAAACCCGGCCTCTTCAGGCGCTCGCGCAGGTCCAGGTCGGTGAACATGCTGCTGATGGTATCGGCCAGCGCCGGGTTGCGATTCGCGCGGTCCACCACGAAGTCGAACAGCCAGGGCTTGTCCGCCAGCTGTGCTGATGGCGAGCTCCTTTCCCAGCCGTCGCCAAACGCGTTCATCATGCTCCTTCAGCCGTCCCGCGGAAGCATCGCCGGAGCGAATCGCCTTGGCGGCCACCTCTGCGGCATGCACACCGCTGATCATGGCATGGCTGATGCCCTCGCCCGTGAACGGGTCGATGAGGTGGCCGGCATCGCCCACCAGGAGGTATCCGTCGCCGCTAAGGGCAAGGCGCTTGCTGGCCAAAGGAAGCCCCATGCCCTGGATGGCGCCTTCGATCTGCGCAGCGACGAAGCGATGTCGCAGCTGCGGATGCTCGGTGAGCAGCTTCCTGAGCATGGCCTTCAGGTCCGCCTTGCGGCGCGCTGCCACATCGCTTCGCAGACCTAGCCCCACGTTGGCGCGGCCACCGGGGAGCGGGAACACCCACAGGTAGCCCGGCAGCAGGTCCTTGAGGAAAATGAGCTCGATGAATCCTTGCGGGTCGAGCCCGGTCACTCCCGAGCAGTAGGCCCTTACGCCTGCCGCATGGTGGCGCGGGTCCATGGGAAGCTTGGCCACATGCCTGGCGAAGGCGGAGTTCGCGCCCGCTGCGTCGATGATCAGCTCGGCCTCCACCAGCCGTCCGCGCGAGGTGATGACCCGCCATCCGGTCGGCGTCCGCTCGAATCCGGTGGCGGCTTCGCCCTCCGCTATCGATACCCCGGCGGAGCCCTTCGCCCGCCGGAAGAGGAGATCGTCGAACCGCAGCCTGGGAAGGATGGCGCCAGGGGCCTCGCCAAGGCCGGTGGTCCGGGAGAACGGCACGCGGAGCGACCGGCCGCTCGGAGCTACGAAGACCACTCCCCAGCTGGGCATGGCGAGCGCATCGCGCTTCACCTGCTCGGCCAGTCCCATATCGAGCCGCTCGAGGCTCCGCATCACCTTGCCACTGAGGGCGTCGCCGCAAACCTTGTCGCGCGGGAACACGGCTTTGTCAAGCAGCAGGGCCGGCACTCCGAGGGCCGAAAGCCGGAGGGCGGCGGACGCTCCGCCCGGCCCCCCGCCGATGATGAGGATGCCCGTTCGCACAGTCTCAGCGCTGTGCGAGCCGGTGGTGGGTTGCTCGCTCATGCGGCTTCAGGAAGTCCATTGGCGCTGTCAGCCGCGCAGGGAATCGGCGCTGAACCGGTCCAGGAAGCGGACATCGTTCTCCCAGTACAGGCGGAGATCCGGAACCCGGTAGATGAGCTGCGCGATGCGCTCCACGCCCATGCCCAGCGCGAAGCCGCTGTACCTGTCCGGGTCGATGCCGCAGTTGGCCAGCACGGCGGGGTCCACCATGCCGCAGCCCATGATCTCCACCCAGCCACTGTGCTTGCACACGCCGCATCCGGTGCCGCCGCAAAGGGTGCAGCTCATGTCCACCTCGGCGCTCGGTTCTGTGAAGGGGAAGTAGCTCGGACGCAGCCGGATGGCGACTTCTGGACCGAACATGCTCTTGGCGAAGTAGTCCAAGGTCCCCTTCAGCTCGGCGAAGCTGACGCCCTCGTCCACGTAGAGCGCCTCCACCTGGTGGAACATGCAGTGCGCGCGGGCGCTGATGGCCTCGTTGCGATAGACCCGCCCAGGGGAGATGGTGCGGATGGGCGGTTTGCTGCCCTCCATCACGCGCACCTGAACGCTGCTCGTATGCGTCCGCAGCGCCCGTCCGCCCGGCCCGTCCACGAAAAAGGTGTCCTGCATGTCGCGCGCCGGATGGTCGGGCGGGAAATTGAGCGCACTGAAATTGTGGTGGTCATCCTCCACTTCGGGGCCCTGGCTCACGGTGAAGCCGATGCGCGCGAATGCATCCACGATGCGCTGGCGGATGATCGTAATGGGGTGCAGGGCGCCTGTCGGCCCGGTGAGGGCCGGGGCGGAGGTGTCGAATGCAGCGCGCTCTTCGGCCGTATGCGCACCGAGCCCCGCTTTCAGCTCCTCCAACCGTGCTTGCGCCCGTTGCTTGAGCTGGTTCATGCGCTGACCCAGCACGCGCTTCTCCTCTGCCGCAACCTGCTTGAACGACTCGAACAGTTCGGTTATGGCGCCGTTGCGGCCCAGCATGGCCACACGGAACCGTTCCAGCTCATCGGCGGTGCGGGCTTCGGCCTTGGCCAGTTCGGCTTCCAGCTGGTTGATGCGTTCGGCGAGGCTCATTCGAGTATGCGCATGAACATCCGTATATCCTGAAGCGGCCGGTCGCGGGCATCGCAGGCCGTCTTGGCGATGGCATCCACCGTTTCCAACCCCTCCACCACTTCACCGAAGACGGTATAGGCACCGTCCAGGTGGGGCGCCCCGCCCTGGGTGGCGTAGATACGCCTCTCCTCCTCGCTGTAGGGAATGGCCTCCGCGCCCTTTCGTGCGTTGAGGCGCTCCAGTTCAGGGCCCTGCCACGCCTTCCCCTGTACGATGTAGAACTGGCTGCCGCTGCTGCGCCGATCGGGATTCACATCATCCGCCAGCCGGGCCGCTGCCAATGCCCCCTGGCGGTGAATCAGCCCAGGAACGATCTCCGCTGGCAGCGTGTATCCAGGACCGCCTTGGCCGAGCGCCGCGCCAGGTGCAGCACGCCTGCTATCGGGGTCGCCCCCCTGCACCATGAAGCCCGGGATGACCCGGTGGAACAAGAGGCTGTCGTAGGCCCCGGCCCTTGCCAGGCGCAGGAAATTGTCGCGGTGGGTGGGCGTTTCGTTGAACAGGGCCACGACGATGGGGCCCAAGTCCGTGCGTATCTCTACGAGCGGGCGGGTGGGCGCCGCCGTGGGCTGCGCGTGCGTCATGGATTGCAGGGCCAGGGCGGCGAACAGGGCCACAGCCCACCCTCGCTTTTGCCGTGCGTGACGGCCCTCGCTTACATTTGACATCCGCAACGCCTTGGACAGAAGGCCCAAAAGTACCCCAATGACCTCATCCCTTCTCCGTAGCGCTCTTGCCAGCGCCATGGTGCTGGTCGTGGCCGCGCTCTTGCTCCCGGCCTGCAACAAGGACAAGCCCACCAAGGCCATCATCACCGTGAAGAAGGAGGATGGCACCGTGGTGCCCGATGCCTTGGTGAAGCTCTATGCGGACCCCGCGTATCCGTTGGGTGACCCCAACCGGCTCAACAAGGAGAGGAACACCGATGGCAGCGGCCGCGCGGAGTTCGACTATTCGGAATTCTACAAGAAGGGCCAGAGCGGATTCGCGGTGCTCGACATCCTCTGCACCTACGACACGCTCGTGGGCGAAGGCATCATCAAGATCGAGGAGGAGAAGGACAACGAGGAGACGGTGATCATCCTTCCCGCTGAGTAGCCGCGCGCCTCACGCCGCTTCGAAATAGGCCAGTACGGCCTCCTTCATCAGCCGCTCCTGCTCCTCGGGGCCCAGCGGCGGCAGTTCCCTCACACGTTCGAAGTGCGGCCACCCATCGGCATCGCGGCCCAGTTCGCGGTAGTACCCGTAGGGCATCAGCACCACGCAGATCGCGATGTGCATGAGGTTCACCTTCTCGTCCTTCTTGAACTCACGCGCTCCCTGGCCGAGTTCCTGCACGCCGATGAGGAAGAGGAGGGCATTCAGGTCCATCGTCCCCGCGTCGAAGCGTTTGGAGAGCGAAGCCACCAAGTCACGCCATCGTTTCTCGAATGCAAGGTCCATGGAGGAGGGGGGTCGGGGCGCGAAGTTCGTCCTCCGCGATTTCATCACCTTCACGGCCCATGAATGGATTGGACCTGGGCATTCTCCTCCTCTTGGCGTTTGCGGCTTGGAGGGGCTTCAGGCGTGGCTTCATCGTGGAATTGGCCTCGCTGCTGGCCCTGGTGGCAGGCCTCTGGGCGGCGGCACGGTACAGCGCAGAGGTCGCTTCGGCGGTCGGCATAGGAGCCGATGAAACGGCGCTCGGCTTCCTGGTCACCTTCGCTGCGGTGCTGGTGGGGGTGCATCTGCTCGCCCGCCTGATCACCTCGGCTGTCGACCTCGTGGAGTTGGGCCTGCCCAACCGCATCTCGGGAGCGCTGTTCGCCACGGTGCGCTCGGCATTCACCCTTAGTGTGCTGCTGAACCTGGTGCTGGGTTATTCCGATGGCGCCATGCCTCCCGCCGCGGTGCGCGAAGGCTCTGCGCTCCATTCTCCCTTGCAAGCCTTTGCCCCTGTGCTGGTGCCGGCCGTCGGCCAGGCCAAGTGGGTGCAGTGGGCGGTGGAGCGGATCCGCGAGGAAGCGGGCGGGGTGCCATCCGACCCCGTGCCCTGAGCGCTCATTCAGCGGCTGCGGCGCGGCTTGGGCGCGGGTCGTGCGGCCTGTCCCCGAAGCAGCGCCTCCATGAGCGGTGCGAGCCATGCCTCTGCCATCCACGCCACGCCCAGCAGCAGGAACGGCATGGCCGGATTCTTGAACCGGGCGTCGGTGGTGGAGATGCCGCCAAGGAACAGCACAGCGAGCGCGATAGCCGTTACCGCCAACAAGCCTGCCGGGGGGCGGCGGATGATCCACAGCCAGCAGCCCAGGCCGAGCGCCAGGGCCACCAGGCCAGAGTAGATGGCGGAGACCGCCTGCAGCAAGGCCGATCCGCTGCCGTCTCCGAAGAAGGTCTGGATATGGCCCCTTCCGGGCGCGAGCAGGATGAATGCCGATTCGCGCGCCTGCACCCGGAGCCACGCCCAAGGATGTGCCGCGAAGGTGATCCGCAGGTCGCCGCGCAGGGCCGTGAAGTAGCCCGTGACGGCCGTGGCGTCCTCCCAATCGGTGCTGGATGCCCGGGCATCCAGCGTGCTGCGGTAGGCGGTGGCCTGCGGGTCATGGGCGGCGTCGAGCACCTGCGGCACGTGGAAATAGGCCGCAGCCACCGGCCCGCTGTCGGAAAGGATGAATCGACCGGTCTCCCGCTGATTGCGGACCATCCAGGGCAGCACCAGGAGGATGGCGGTGCCCATGAAGACGGCCATGGCGGACACAGGCCTTCGCCACAAGAGCAGCCCTGCCGCGGCGGCACAGGCCGCGAGCGGTAGCCCTGTGGGGCGGAACCAGGCGGCCAGCGCGAAGAGCGCCCCCGCGACCGCCGCGTGGCGAAGGGACGGTGTGCCGGCCAGGACCACCACTCCTGCAAGGAGCGCTGCGGTGAAACAGGCCTCCGTGAGCACGCTGCCCGCCAGCAGGATATCCACGGGCTCCACCGCCATGAGCCCGGCTGCCGCCAGCGCGGCCCGGTTCGGGAACCGGAGGAGACCGGCCAAGCGATGGACGAGCAGCACCTTGGAAGCGGAGACCAGCACCTGCACACCGAGGACCGCCGGGATGGAGCCACCCAGCAGGTGGATGAGCGCCGGGTAGCCCGGCATGCGGGTGGTATCGGGGATATGGCGCGGGTGGAAGAGCGAGTATGCGCCGTGGCCGAGGCTCTCCGCGAGCGCGAGGTAGTAGCCGGGGTCGAACCGGAGCTGCCAGCCCAGCTGCGCGTGGTGCAGCACGAAAGCGGCGCGCAGCACCAGCGCCACCCCGAACAGGAGCCAGAGCGCTCGGCCGGTTCCCGTATTGGTGATGGGTGCCATCAGGCCTCGGCGGCGCGGGCGGAATCAGCGGCAAGGCCGCCTGTCGCGCACCGCACGAAGGTCGGGCATGTCACCCCTGAACCGCCGCGATTCCCGGCAGCACCTTGCCCTCCAGGTACTCGAGCATGGCGCCGCCGCCGGTGCTCACGTAGCTGATCCTCTCGGCGAGGCCGAATTGGTTCACCGCGGCCACGCTGTCACCGCCGCCCACGAGCGAGAATGCGCCCTTGCCGGTGGCTTCGGCGACCGCTTGTGCGATGGCCACGGTGCCTTGCTGGAAGGGCTTCATCTCGAACACGCCCATGGGGCCGTTCCACAGCAGTGTCCTGCTGCGCAGGATGGCGGCGCGGAAGGCGTCCACGCTCTTGGGGCCGATGTCCAGGGCCATCCAGCCGTCTGGCACGGCGTCGGCGGCGCACTGGTCGGTATTGGCCGTCTCGGCGAAGGCGTCGGCCACCACGGCGTCGGTGGGGATGTGCAGTTTCACGCCCTTGGCATCGGCCTCCTTGATGATGCCGCGCGCGGTCTCGAGCAGGTCGTCCTCCACCAGGCTGGCGCCGGTCTGGCCGCCCATGGCCTTCACGAAGGTGTTCGCCATGCCGCCGCCGATGATGAGCTCGTCGCACTTGCCGATGAGGTTCTGCAGCACCTCGATCTTGCTGCTCACCTTGCTGCCGCCCACGATGGCGGTCATGGGGCGTTGGGGGTTGCCAAGCACCTTGCCCACGCTGTCGATCTCGGCCTGCATGAGGTAGCCGAAGAGCTTGGCCGTGGGGAAGAACCTGGCCACGATGGTGGTGCTGGCATGGGCGCGGTGTGCCGTTCCGAAGGCATCGTTCACGTACACGTCACCGAGCTCGCTCAGCGCCTTGCTGAAGGCCTCGTCGCCGCCCTCCTCCTCGGGGTGGAAACGCAGGTTCTCCAGCACCAGCACCTCGCCAGGCTTGAGCGCCTTGGCCTTGGCCTTGGCATCGGGGCCCACGCAATCGGTGGCGAAGAGAACGGCCTTGCCGAGCAGCCCGCTGAGGTGATCGGCCACGGGCTTCAGGCTCATGGCCGGGTTCACCTTGCCCTTGGGGCGGCCCAGGTGGCTCATGAGGATGGCGCTTCCGCCGTCGTTGAGGATCTTGTTCACGGTGGGCACGATGGCGCGGGCGCGGGTGTCGTCCGTCACGGTGCCATTGGCATCCTGGGGAACATTGAGGTCAACGCGCACCAGCGCCCTCTTGCCTGCGAAAGAGTAGGAGTCCATCGTCAACATGGCCGCGAAAGTATCCCGCAGGTCCCGTTCACCGAGCGGCGCTCCGGCCTTCCAGTCCGACACGAGGCATCCGGCGCGCGCCTAGCTTTGCTCCGTGCTCTTCTCACAGGTCATCGGCCATGCGGCGCTGAAGGCGAAGCTGATCGGCAACATCCGCGAAGGCCGAGTGCCCCATGCCCAGCTCTTCGTGGGCCCGCGGGGCAGCGGCAACCTGCCCATGGCCATCGCTTATGCGCAATACCTGCTCTGCGAGGCGCGCGGTGCGGCCGATGCCTGCGGACTATGCCAGGCCTGCCTGCAGACGGCCAAGCTGGAGCACCCGGACCTGCACCTGGCCTTCCCCATCTTCTTCACGGAGAAAGTGAAGGCCTGCGAGCCCTTCGTGGCGGACTGGCGCACGGCGGTGCTGACGGAGCCCTACCTCGACATCGAGCGCTGGCGCGAAGGGCTCGAGAGCGAGAACAAGCAGCTGCGCATGGGGGTGGACATCGCCCAGGAGATCCAGCGCAAGCTGAGCCTGAAGAGCTTCCGCGGCGGCCACAAGGTCATGCTCATCTGGATGCCGGAGCTCATGGATCCCCCTGCGGCGAACAAGCTGCTGAAGGTGCTGGAGGAGCCTGAGCCCAACACCGTCTTCCTGCTCGTCGCCTCGGACCCGGAGCAGCTGCTGGCCACCATCCTCAGCCGGGCACAGCTCGTGAAGGTGCCGACCCTGCCCCCTGATGAGCTGGCAGAAGCCCTGCGCGAGCGGTTCCCGGAGCTCGGGGCGGAGGAGGCGAAGGCCATCGCAGCCCGCAGCGAGGGGGACCTGCTGGAGGCCATGGAGATGGCCGGCAAGGGCGAAGAGGAGCACTTCGTCTTCTTCCGCGACTGGCTGCGGGCGTGTTACAAGCGGGAGGTGCCAGTGGCTGTCGACCTGGGCGAGGGCTTCGCCAAGTTCGGCCGCGAATGGCAGAAGGCCCTGATGCGCTACGGCCTGTTCATCATGCGCCAATGCACGCTGCAATGGATGCAGGCGCCGGCCCTGGTGCGCGTGGCGGGCCAGGAGCTGGAGTTCGTGAACAACTTCAGCCGGCTGCTCAACGAGCGCAACGCCGAAGGCATCCGCCGCGAACTGGAGGCCGCCCACACCCACATTGAGCGCAACGCCAACCCCAAGGTGATGTTCATGGACATGAGCTACCGGATGATGGGGTTGCTGAGGGGGTGAGGGCTTGGCATGTTGAAGGTTGCCGGTTGAATCTGCGGTTGGGGGTTGCTCAACCCTGAACCAGCAGGGGATAGATGTGCAATGGCGGCAGCATGCAGCACTGCACCGTGCGGCCCGGTTTACACCGTGGGTGGCAAACCTCTACGGGCGCTAGTGCTTCTCAACCGAAGGTCATGGCTGCACGATGAGCCGCTCAGCTGGTAGCAGGCGCTGGCCCTCTTGAAGCAACTCGGCCACGTATGCGCCGGCGGGCAGCCCACTCGTATCCATGAGCACTTGGCCATTGCCACGGCTGATAGAAGCGCGCCAAGCCTCGCGCCCCATCATGTCCCGCACGATCAATTGCGCCTCCCCGCTCAAGTCGGGCAGATCGCAGGTGAAGACCACCCAGGCGTTGGCGGGGTTGGGCTTGATGCTAAGCCGCAGGCCTGGCTTGGCGCGCTCGCCCTCCACCACCCCCAACCCGATCTCCCCGCCATGCAACCGCGTTACCATGCGCTGTAGCGTGTCATTGGTGGTGCCATCGCTGTAGCCGTGGTAGGCGCCCCAGATGTAGTAATCGCCGCTGGGCGCGCGGGTGATGCCCGAGAGTGCGCCATAGGTGACCGTTTGCATGCCCATCTGATAGTCGTAGTTGCCGCACATGGCGCCATCGGCATAGAAGGGAACCACTTGCCCGGTGGTATCGATGATGCAAAGACCACCGCGCGCGTAGCCTTCGACGGTGTTGAAGTCGCCAGCTAGCGCGAGAAGACCGGAGCCCAGCTCACAGACGTCTATCACGCTCGGATGGGTTGCCAAGTGCGCCGTGTCAATTTCAAAAGCTAGCCAGTTGTTGAACGAGGGGTCCAGGCTTCCATCCGGCAGCAGCCGCACCAACTGGACCCTATCGGTGCCATTCTCCAGATGGTACTCGCCCGCGATATACGCCCGCCCATCGGGCAGGGGCAGCATGTCGTAGATGTAGCCCCACGGTATCGGCGCATTGAAGCTGTTGTCCAGGCTGCCATCGGCGTGCACCCGGATCACCTTGCTCACCGGCTGCCCTTCGTACTGCGTGCCCCATTGGTGCACCAGGAACTTGCCGCCCAGGCCTCCGGCCGTGCCCGCCGGGTACTCCTTGATCCGCCAAACCACGCCGTTGCCCGTGCGGTGCGTGCGCGTGGTGTCCAAGCGGCCATTGTTGTAGAACCAAATCAGGTTGTACGCGCCTTGGTAGCCAAGATGCGGGGCATTGATGGTGTGATAGCCGCCCAACAGCACCCGCCCATCGGGGTAAACATGGTAGTCGCCGCCTTGAAGAGAACTGAAGTAGGGGTCGAAGTTCATGTGCTGGAAGCTGTTGTCCAGCGTTCCGTTCGGCAGCAGGCGCCTTACGGTCTGGCTGCCGGCCACATAGTAGCGATCCTGCCATGGGGTGAGCTTGGCGCCTCCGTAGGTGAATGGGAAGCTCAAATCTCGGCTGCCGTCCGGATTGATGCGGGCAAGAGGCCACACATTGGTCTCGCCCGGAAACCTCATGTTGCCCGATATGAGCAATTGCCCATTCGGCATCGTGAGCAGGGAATAGACATTCTGGGCGGGCAGGTCCATTCGGAACGTGGTATCCAGGCTCAGCGGCGCCTGCGCCGCTGCGCTGCTGGCGGCCATGGTGGCCGCCAGCAGCACCATCCGTGCTTTGCGCAGTGCGTTCATCGCGCGATCAGGCGTTCGCTGCGCATGCGGCCGTTGCCATCCGTGAG
>ERZ761602.4820-NODE-4820-length-16693-cov-8.527828_pt1 | contig 16693 bp, 16 predicted proteins | sample MGYA00512165_ERZ761602 | MGnify/ENA primary metagenome ERZ761602 (study PRJEB28899, sample SAMN02445085) | bioreactor sludge metagenome | biome: EBPR sludge; isolation source: Thorneside wastewater treatment plant | place: Australia: Brisbane, Thorneside...
CGGCCTTGTCGCAGATGCCGCAGTCCACCGGGTGGTTCAGCGTGATGAACTGCATCGTCGCCTTGCGGCGAGCCTTCACCTTCTCGGAATTCGTGAAGACCACCATGCCGTCGGTCACGGGCATGTTGCACGCGATCTCGACCCACTCGCCGCCGTCCTTTTCCGCCACCCCCACCACGCAGATGCGGCAGTTGCCCGGCACCGAGAGGTTCGGGTGCCAGCAGAAGTACGGGATGTAGACGCCGTGCTCGCGCGCGGCCTGCATCACGGTCTGGCCGGCCTTCGCCTCGATCTCGCGCCCGTCGATGGTCAGGCGAGGCATTCGAGCCTCCCGTCGCACTTCGAGCGCTTCTCGCGGATGAAGAACTCGAACTCGTCGCGGAACTTGTTGAGGATGCCCACCGTCGCGAAGCCCGCCGCGTCGCCCATGCCGCAGATGGTGGTGCCGTCGTTGGCGTGGGAGATGGCGTAGAGGCGTTCGATGTCCTCGGGCACGCCCTCGCCCGCCACGATGCGGTCGATGATCTTGTGCATCCAGCCCATGCCCTCGCGGCACGGCGTGCACTGGCCGCAGGATTCGTGGTGGTAGAAGCGCAGCAGCACCTGCAGCAGGCGCACCATGCAGGTGCCCTCGGCGATCACGATCATGCCGCCCGAGCCCAGGCCCGAGCCCGCGGGGTTCACCGACTCGTGGGAGAGGTTCAGGGGCTCGATCTCGGCCCGGGTGAGCACCTTGGTGGAGATGCCGCCGGGCACCACGCACTTCATCTTCGCCCCGTTCAGCATGCCGCCGCAGTCCTCGTCGAGGAACTTCGCCCAGGGGTAGCCGTACTCCACCTCGTACACGCCGGGCTTCGCGATGTGACCGGAGATCGACACGAGCTGCGTGCCGGGGCTCTTGGCGGTGCCGACCTTGCGGAATTCCTCCGCGCCCATCCGGATGATGCCGGTGATGTTGGCCAGCGACTCGACGTTGTTGATGACCGTGGGCTTCTGGAACAGGCCCCGCACCGTGAGGCGCGGCGGGCGGTTGCGCGGATAGGGCTTCCTGCCCTCGATGGAGGTGATGAGGCCCGAGGCCTCGCCGCACACGTAGGAGCCGGCGCCGCGGTAGACCACGATGTCGAGCGTGAAGCCGCCCGCCTGGGGCTTGCCGAGCAGGCCCGCCGCGTAGGCCTCGTCGATCGCGCCCTGGATGCGGCGGAAGGGCAGGTCGAACTCGCCGCGGATGTACACGAACGCGTGGCGCACGCCGAGGGCGTAGCTCGTGATCATCATCGACTCGACGAGCAGGTGCGGGGCGTTCTCGAGGATCCAGCGGTCCTTGAAGGTGCCCGGCTCGCCTTCGTCGGCGTTGGCGCACAGGTAGTGGATCTCGCCCAGGTTGGGCTTCATCACGCCCCACTTGCGGCCCACGGGGAAGGCGGCGCCGCCGTGGCCCAGCAGGCCGGAGGCCGTCACTTCCTTCGTGATCGCCGCCGGGTCCATCGCGAGGGCCTTCGCGAGCGTCTCGTAGCCGCCGCGCGCCTTGTATTCGGCGAGCGTGTGGGAGGTGGGCGTCACCTCGAAGGTCATGATGAGCTGGCGTCCGGGCATGGCCTCAGCCCTTCGCCTTCAGCTCGTCGACGAGCGCGTCGAGCTTTTCCGCGGTCATGTTCTCGTGGTACGCCTCGTTCACCATGACCACGGGCGCGGTGCCGCAGGAGCCCAGGCACTCGACTTCCGTCACGGTGAAGCGGCCGTCCGCGGTGGTCCCGCCCGGCTCCACGCCCAGGCGCCGGCACAGGTGGGCGATCACGCCCTCGGCCCCGCGCATCGAGCACGCGATGTTGCGGCAGGCCTGGAGGTGGTACTTGCCCACGCCCTCGCGCCTGAGCATCGTGTAGTAGGAAAGGACCTCCTCCACCTGCCCGCGGGGCACGCCGAGGTATTCGCACAGGCCCGCGATGTCCTCGTCGGCGACGAAGCCGCGGTCCTCCTGGATGCGCCGCAGGCACGGCAGCACCAGCGACGATTCGAAGCCTTCCGGATAGCGGGCCTTCATCGCCTCGAACTCGGGAATGAGGTGCCTCACCGGTCGCACTCCCCGCCGATCATGTTGATCATGCCGAAGGTGGGCACCAGGTCCGCGAGCTGGTAGCCCTCGAGCATCTTGTGGGCGCCGCCGATGTGCACGTAGCTCGGCGCGCGCACGTGCACCTTGTGCGGGATGCCGCCGCCCGTGGACACCAGGTAGAAGCCCAGCTCGCCGTTGGCGCCCTCGTGGGCCGCGTACACCTCGCCCGCCGGCACCACCGGGCCTTCCATCACCAGCTTGAAGTGGTTGATGAGGCTCTCGATCTCGCCGTAGACCAGGGGCTTGTCGGGGAAGGCGCAGCGCCGGTCGTCCACGTTGACGGGGCCGGGCTCGAGCAGGTCCGCGCACTGGCGCATCAGGTGCACCGATTCGTCCATTTCGCGCATGCGCACGTAGTAGCGGTCGTAGTTGTCGCCCTTGATGCCCACGGGCACCTCGAAGTCGAGCTCCGGGTAGATCAGGTAGGGCGAATCCTTGCGCAGGTCCGCGGCGAGACCCGTGGAGCGCAGGATCGGGCCCGTGTAGCCGTACGACAGGGCGTCGGCGGTGGAGAGCACGCCCACGTTGCGCATCCGGTCGATGAAGATGCGGTTGCGGTCCACCAGGCCGTGCACGCGGCCGGCGAAGTCGTCGTACTGGACGAGGATCTCCTCGAGCCGGGCGAGCCAGCCGTCGGGCAGGTCGCGGGCGAGGCCGCCGATGCGACCGTAGGAGTGCGTGACGCGCGCGCCCGTGAGGGCCGCGATGTGCTCGTACATCCAGTCGCGCACCTGCACCAGGTACAGGAATGCCGTCATCGCCCCCAGTTCCATGAGCGAAGCGGCGATGCAGGTGAGGTGATCGCACAGGCGCGAGTATTCCGAGAGCAGCGTGCGCAGCACCTGGCACCGGCGCGTGGTCTCGATGCCCATCAGGCGCTCGACCGCGTCGCAGTAGGCGAAGTCGTTGATGAGCGGCGAGCAGTAGTTCAGCCGGTCGACGTACGGGATGAGGTTGTGCCAGGTGTGGGACTCGCACTCCTTCTCGAAGCCCCGGTGCAGGTAGCCGCAGTGGGCGTCGGCCCGCAGGATCCGCTCGCCGTCGAGCTCCGCCACGATCTGGATGGTGCCGTGGGTGGCCGGGTGCGAGGGCCCGATGTTGACCACCACCGTGTCCTCGCGCGAGGCGCGGTCGAAGGCCGGGCGGATGGGATTGGGCAGCGCGCTCGCGTCGCTCGCGGGGCCGGCCGGATCGCGGTAGGAGACCAGGGGCTGCTCGCGGTCCTTCGGGTAGTCCTTGCGCAGCGGATGCCCCACGAAGCCTTCGTAGAGCAGCATCGGGCGCAGGTCCGCATTGCCGTCGAAGCGGATGCCGTACATCTCGTGGCACTCGCGCTCCATGACGCCCGCCGAGCCGTAGAGCGGCGTGAGGGAAGGCACGACGGGCGAGGCCTCTTCCACCCCCGCCTTCACGCGCACGCGCGCGCCGGAGGCCGAGGCGTAGAAGTGCCACACCACGTCGAAGCGCGGCTGGCGGCCGGGCCAGTCCACGGCGGTCACGTCGAGCAGCACGTCGAAGCCGCAGGCGTCGCGCAGCACCTTCGCGATGCCGGGCAGGCGGGAGGCGTCGGCGGCCGTCGCGACGACGCCGTGCTCGTCGCGGGGCGCGAGGCCGTCCTTCGCGAGACGGTCGGCGACTTCGGCGGCGGTCATCGCGCGGGCCATCAGAAATCCCCGTTCACGATGGGATGGCGCGAGGTGGCGATCTTCTCCTGCAGCTGCATGATCGCGTCGATCACCGTCTCGGGCCGCGGCGGGCAGCCGGGGATGTAGACGTCCACGGGCAGGATCTTGTCGATGCCCGCGAGCGCCGCGTAGTTCTGGTAGAAGCCCCCGCTCGTCGCGCACGCCCCGAAGGACATGACCCACTTGGGCTCGCACATCTGCTCCCACACCTTGAGCAGGATGGGCGCCTGCTTGTGGGTGATGGTGCCCACGACCATCAGCAGGTCCGACTGGCGCGGCGAGAAGCGCGGCAGCGCGGCGCCGAAGCGGTCGGTGTCGTAGGGCGTGGAGCTCACGGCCATGAACTCCATGGCGCAGCAGGCCGTGACGAAGGGGTACGGGAAGATCGAGAACTTGCGGGCCCAGCCCACCAGCTCGTCCTTCCTCGTCGTGAGGTACTCGAAGGCGGCGCTCTTGCCGCCCTCGGGCTGGATCGGGATCACCGTGCCCTTCACCGCGCGTCCTCCGTGACGCCCTCGAGCAGGCGCGCCTTGTAGACGTACAGCAGGATGAGCACCAGCAGGACCGCGAACACGCCGAAGGTGAAGAGCATGAAGCCCGTCACGGGGCGCGCGGCCAGGGCCCAGATGAACAGGAAGATGGTCTCGAGGTCGAAGAGGATGAAGACGATCGCCACCGCGTAGTACTTGATGGGCACCGCCTTCACGTTGAGCGTCTCGACGGGCGTCGCGCCGCACTCGAAGGGCTCGAGCTTCACCTCGCTCGCCTGGGGCTTGGGGCCCAGGAACCGGTTCATGAGCAGGGTCGTCGCCACGAATCCGAGGATCGCGGCCATGTACAGCAGGAAGACGACGTATGGGTTCATGTCGGCGTTTTCCGTCGGGCGGGGGGAGCGGTTCCCTTTCCGATGCGCCCGGCGCTGGGTCCTGCGGGGGGTCGCCCGCTTCTGGCGTCGCGCCCTCCTTGTGTGGGGCCCAGATTAGACCTAAGTCCCATGGGCCCTTTGACCCATGTCAACGCCGTGGACCCGGCACGGAAATTGATTGCGGTCGTGTGCGCGCGCGATCGCGGCAGGCGAGAATCGCGCGATGGACCGCAAGAAAGCCGCGGCGGTCGCCGGGGGGCTCGCCGTGTGCGCCGCCGGCGGCGCCCTGTGCGCGTGGCTGCGCACGCCCCTGCCGTGGATGATCGGCCCGCTCGTCGCGATGGCGATCTTCCAGTTCGGCGGCGCGAGCCTGGAGGCGCCCCGCTTCGGGCGCGAGGTCGGGCAGACCGCCATCGGCATCGCGCTGGGCCTGTACTTCACGCCCGCGGTCGCGAAGGAGGTCATGGCCCACGCGCCCGCCCTCGTCGCGTGCGGCGCCGGCGTCTTCGCGATCGGCGTGACGGCCTCGTTCTTCCTCGAGCGCGCCGCGCGCGTGGACCGCACCACGGCCTTCTTCTCCAGCGCGATCGGCGGCGCGGCGGAGATGGCGGTGCTCGGCGAGCGGCACGGCGGCCTCGTCGACCGCATCGCCCTCGCCCACTCGCTGCGGCTGCTCGTCGTGGTCACGCTCGCGCCGGCGGCGATCATGATGCTGGGCCGCACGGGCACCGACGACTATCGCCCGGTGGCCGTCCCCTTCGACCTCGGGGGCCTCGCGATCCTGGTGGCGGTGGGCGTCGTCGCCGCCCTCGCCTGGCGGCGCACGCGCATGCCCAACGCCTTCATGATGGGGCCGCTCCTCGCCACCATCGCGATCACGGCGGGCGGGGCCACGCTCTCGTCGGTGCCCTCGTGGGTCACCAACGTGGCGCAGCTGCTGCTCGCCTGTTCGCTCGGCTCGCGCTTCCGGCAGGAATTCCTTCGCGAGGCGCCGCGCTTCGTCGCGGCGGTCCTGGCCTCCGTCACGCTCATGCTCGCGCTGGTGGTGCTGCTCGCCGGCGCGCTCGTGTGGGCGACGGGAGGGCTCCTGCCGACGATGCTGCTCGCGGCCGCGCCCGGCGGCATCGCGGAGATGGCCATCACCGCCAAGGTGCTCAAGGTGGGCGTCGCGTTCGTGACCGCCGCGCACGTGATGCGCTTCGTGCTGGTGATGCTCTTCACGGAGCCCGTGTACCGGTTGCTCGGGCGGCTGCGCGCGCCGGAATGAAAAAGCCCCGGGCTTGCGCCGGGGGCCGAAAGCAGAAGGGGCACTTCTGCGAGAGGAGTCGCCGGCCCGTGGGGGCCGACGGGACCATCATCGGCCCGGTGCCTGACGCCACCCTGACACGGTGAAGCGGCAGCCGCCCCCCTCGCCTTCGCCGATCTCGACGCGGGCGCCGTGGCGCGCGGCCACCGCCTTCACGAGGGGCAGCCCGAGTCCCGCGCCGGCCGCGCCGGACCCGGGCACGCGGTAGAAGCGCTCGAAGACGCGGGCGCGCTCGGCGGGCGCGATGCCCGGGCCGGTGTCCTCCACTTCCAGCACCGGCGCGGCGCCCCCGCGGACGCGCACCGTGACGCGCCCTCCCGCCGGCGTGTACTTGATCGCGTTCTCCGCGAGGTTGGAAACCAGCTCGCCCACCAGCACCGCGTCGCCCGAGAGGATCGCTTCGCCCCCCTCGTGCTCGAAGCCGAAGTCGATCGACTTGTCCGATGCCTGCGAGGCGAGGGCCGCGCAGGCCCCGCTCGCCGCGGCGACCAGGTCCACGATCTCGGCGGGCTTCGCGGCGACGGCGGCCTCGTCGGCCCTCGCGAGGGCAAGCAGGCGCTGCACCAGGTGGTCCGCGCGGTCCGCCCCGGCGCGGATCTGCCCGAGCCGCACCTTCAGTTCGTCGCCGCCCGCGGCCCGCGCGGCGAGCTCGGCCTGCATCTTCATGCCCGCGAGCGGGGTCTTCATCTGGTGCGCCGCATCCGCGACGAAGCGGCGCTGGCCCTCGACGCTCGTGGCCACGCGTTCGAGCTGCCGGTTGACCGTGGCCACGAGGGGCTCGACCTCCACGGGGACGTCGGCGAAGGGAATGGGGCGCAGGTCCTCGTCGTCGCGGGCGAGCACGCGTTCGCGAAGCGCGCCCAGGGGCTCGAGCCCGCGCTTGAGCCCGTATAGCACCAGGGCCACCAGGATCACGAGCAGGGTGAGCAGCACGCCCACGAGGGTGCGCGTGATCTCCGCGGCGAGGCGATCGCGCTTGCGAAGCGTCTCGGCCACCTGCACCGCCACGGGCCGGTCCCAGCCCGCCGGGCGGAAGACGCGAAAGGCGATGCGCACGCGCTCGCCGGCGATCTCGCCGTCCTTCAGGCGCGGTGCGGGCGTCTCGAGCAGTTCCGTGAGTTCGAGCGGCGGCACGTCCGCGTCGCCCAGCAGCAGGCCACCGTCGGCGTGGGCCACCTGGATGCGCACCTCGTCGGTCTCGTCCGTCCGGAGGATCTCGCTCACCGAGGCCGGCAGGATGGGCACGATCTCGTAGGGCGCCGGCGGCTCGGCGGGCACGAGGCGTTCCAGGGCCGTCACCGTGCCCGTGAGCTCGCGGTCGAAGGGCGAATCGGCGATGGTGCGCGCCGCGACGTAGGTGAAGAGGATCGCCAGGGGCCAGACGATCACGAGGGGCACCAGCATCCAGTCGAGGAGCTGGACGAAGAGCGAGCGAGGCGCGGCGGGGGCCTCGGCCGGGTCCGTCATGGGTCGGGGCGCGCCTCGAGGCAGTAGCCCAGCCCGCGCACGGTGCTGATGCGCACGCCCGCGGGCTCGATCTTCTTGCGCAGGCGGTGCACGTACACCTCGACGGCGTTCTCGCTCACCTCCTCGCCCCACTCGCACAGGTGGTCGACGATCTGGGTCTTGCCCACCAGCTTGCCCAGGCGCCCCGTGAGGATCTCGAGCAGGCCCACCTCCCGCGCGGTGAGCTCGAGCCGCTCGCCGTCCACGCTCGCCTGCCGGGCCTGCGGATCGAAGACGAGGCGGCCGCAGGTGACGAGCACCTGGCCGCCGTTCGCGGCGCGGCGTACCAGGGCCCGCACGCGCGCTTCCAGCTCCGCGAGCTCGAAGGGCTTGGCGAGGTAGTCGTCGGCGCCCAGGTCCAGCCCCTTCACGCGGTCCTCGAGGGAATCCTGGGCCGTGAGGATGAGCACCGGCACGCGGGCCTGGCGCGAGCGAAGGCGCCGGAGCACCTCGAGCCCGGGCATCTTCGGCAGCCCCAGGTCGAGGATCAGCAGGTCGAAGGACTGGGCGGCGAGGGCGGCATCGGCGGCGGCGCCGTCGCCCACGTGGTCCACGGCGCAGCCGGCCTGCCGGAGGGCGTGGGTAAGCCCGTCGGCCAGGATGGGATCGTCTTCGGCGATGAGGATGCGCATGGCGGGGTCGCTCGCGGGGTTCCCAGTGTAGGCAAAGCGGGAAAAGGAAGCGAACACGACGGGCGATGTTATCGGTATCATTCCGGCCATGAAACCGACCGTCCTCCAGCTGGGACCCCTGCACCCGATCGTCGAGAAGGCCCTCGCCGAACGCTACGACCTCCTGCACCTTGGCAAGGCTTCCGAACCGGCCGCCTTCCTGGCCGAGCACGGCGCGAAGGCCGCGGCCCTGGTCTCCTCGGGCCGGAACGGCGTGGACGCGTCGCTGCTGTCGCGCCTGCCGAACGTGAAGATCGTCGCGCACTTCGGCGTGGGCTACGACAACGTGGACGCGGCGGCCGCGAAGGGGCGCGGCATCGTCGTCACCAACACGCCCGACGTGCTGAACGACTGCGTGGCGGACCTCGCGATGGGCCTGCTGATCGACGTCGCCCGGGGGATCAGCGCAGGCGACCGCTACGTGCGGCGCGGCGACTGGCCCAAGGGCCCGATGCCGCTCGCGACCAAGGTGGGCGGCAAGCGCCTGGGCATCCTCGGGCTCGGGCGCATCGGCAAGGCCATCGCGAAGCGCGCCGAGGCCTTCGGCATGACGATCCGCTACCACAACCGCCGGCCGGCCGAAGGCGTGGCCTGGGGCTACGAGCCGAGCGCCGAGGCCCTCGCGGCCGCGAGCGACTTCCTGATGGTGGTCACCTCCGGGGGTGATGCCACGCGGGGCCTCGTCTCGCGCGCGGTGCTCGAGGCGCTGGGGCCGAAGGGCTTCCTCGTGAACGTCGCGCGCGGATCCGTGGTGGACGAGGCCGCGCTCGTCGAGTGCCTTCGCGACAAGCGCATCGCCGGCGCCGCGCTCGACGTCTTCGCCGACGAGCCGCGCGTGCCGGGCGCCCTCTTCGCGCTCGAGAACGTCGTGCTCGCCCCCCACATCGCGAGCGCCACCGTCGAGACGCGCGCCGCGATGGCGAACCTCGTGCTCGAGAACCTCGAGTCCTTCTTCGCGACCGGCAAGGCCGTGACGCCGGTCTGAAGCATCCCCCCGCAAGACGACAAGGAGAAACCGATGAACCGCCTCGCCCGCAGGATCCTCGCCGCCGCCGCCGCGCTCGTCGCGGCCACGGCCGTGAACGCGCAGTCCTGGCCGAACAAGACCATCAAGATCATCGTGCCCTACCCGCCGGGGGGCACTTCCGACATCCTCGCGCGCTCCCTCGGCCCGAAGATCACCGAGGCCCTGGGCCAGTCGGTCATCGTCGAGAACAAGCCCGGCGCCACGGGCAACATCGGCGCGGACTTCGTGGCGAAGTCCCCGGGCGACGGCTACACGCTGCTGCTGGCGGACATCGGCTCGCTCGCGATCGCGCCGAGCGTGGTGCCCACCCTCGCCTTCGATCCGGTCAAGGACTTCGCGCCGGTGATCATGGTGGCCTACTCGCCCCACATCCTGGCCGCGCACCCGTCGGTCGCCGCGAAGGACGCGAAGGAGCTGGTCGCGCTCGCGAAGGCGAAGCCCGACTCGCTCAACTTCGCCGTCTCGGGCATCGGCGGCGCGAACCACCTGGCGGGCATCGACTTCGCGATGCGCACCGGCATCAAGTGGACGTACGTCCCGTACAAGGGCGGCTCCCAGGCCATCGCCGACGTGATGGGCGGCCAGGCGCAGGTGCTCTTCAACGGCATGCTCGCGACCTACCCCGCGGTGAAGGACGGCAAGCTGAAGGCCCTCGCGATCTCGAGCGCCAAGCGCTTCGCGGCCGCGCCGGACATCCCGACGGTCGCCGAATCGGCCGGCCTCGCGGGCTTCGAGACGGGTTCCTTCCAGGGCATCGTCGCCCCGGCGAGCACGCCCGCCGACGTCGTGAACAAGCTGCACGCCACGATCACGAAGATCCTCGCCACGCCCGAGATGAAGGACCGCCTCGACAAGGCCGGCGCCGAGGTGCGTCCCGGCAGCCCCGCCGAGTTCGGCAAGTTCATCGCGTCCGAGAAGGCGCGCTGGGCCAAGGTCGTCAAGGAATCCGGCGCCAAGTTCGACTGACGCTCCCGCTGGGGTCAGGTGCGATGCCGTACCTGACCCCCAAAAAAAATCGGGGTCAGGCACGAAAAGGTGCCTGACCCCGATTTTTTTTCAGGCGGCGGAGCCGGCGGCGTGGCCGGAGGACCAGGCCCACTGGAAGTTGAAGCCGCCCAAGTGGCCGGTCACGTCGACGGCCTCGCCGATGAAGAAGAGGCCCGGCACCTTCGCGGCGGCCATCGTGCGCGAATCGAGGTCGCGGGTATCGACGCCGCCGAGCGTCACCTCGGCCTTGTTCCAGCCGAGCGTTCCCGAGGGATGCACGGGCCAGGCCGCGATCTCCCGGGCCGCCGCCTCGATCGCCTTCGTCGAGAGCTCCGCCATGGGTCGCGCGAGGCCGTGCGCCGCGCACCACGCATCCGCGAGGCGCTTGGGCCAATGCTGCGAGAGGATCGTCGCCGGAAGCGCCCGGTCGCCGCGCCGCGCCATGAGCAGCGCCCGCGCATCCTCGCCCGGCAGCAGGTCCACCAGGATCGGATCGGACGCCGGCCCCATCTGCCAGTACGAGGAGACCTGCAGGATGGCCGGGCCGGAGAGGCCCTTGTGCGTGAAGAGCATCGCCTCGCGGAAGCGCCCGCCGCGGCAGGAGGCCTCCACCTCCACCGAGGCGCCCGCGAGATCGCCGTAGCGCGCGAGGACCTCCGGCGGCAGGGCGAGGGGCACGAGCGCGGGACGCGGCGTGACCACGCGAAGGCCGAACTGCTCCGCGAGACGATAGGCGAAGGGCGTCGCGCCGATCTTGGGCACCGTGAGTCCGCCCGTCGCGACGATCACGCTCGCCGCGCGCACGGGCCCCTGCGCAGTGCCGACGACGAAGCCTTCGCCTTCCCGCACGACGCCCTCGATGGCGCAGGGCCGCCGCCACTGCACGCGCGCGCGGTCGCATTCCTTGCGCAGCATCACGATCACCTCGGTCGCCGAATCGTCGCAGAAGAGCTGGCCGAGGGTCTTCTCGTGGTACGCGATGCCGTGGCGCTCGACGAGCGCGATGAAATCCGCGGGGCCGTAGCGCGCGAGTGCCGAGCGGCAGAAATCCGGGTTCTCCGAGAGGTAATCGCGCCAGGTCGCGTGGCGATTGGTGAAATTGCAGCGGCCGCCGCCGGAGATGCGGATCTTCTCGGCCAGGTGCGGGTAGTGGTCCGCGAGCAGGACGCGACGGCCCCGCGCGCCCGCCGTGGCGGCGGCCATGAGGCCGGCGGCGCCGGCCCCCAGGACCACGACATCGAAGCGTTCGGCGGACATGGCGCGGCGCGGGATCGGGAGCCGCGATGCTAGCAGGCCGCCCGGCGAGCGCGGGCGACGAACGCGATCAGCCCCGGTTGGGTTCCTTGGAGAAGATCATCTCGCGCTCGTCGAGCTCCTCCTCGAGCAGCAGGAACACCTCGTCGTTCACGAGGTTCTGCGAGGCGAGGCCGCGCAGGCACGCCCGCTCCGCCTCGATGCCCGCCAGGCGCAGCGACCTAGCGTTCGCCACGCGCTGGGCGTTCAACTCCGCGATGCCCGGCATCGCCTCGTTCATCGCGACGATGCCCTCGTATCGGGTGACGAGGTTCTCCGCGTATTCGCGGTCCTGCGTGTCGGCGAGCCGCGCCATGGCGGGCGTGATCGCCTCGATGGCCGAGCGCGCCATTTCCGCGCGGGCGAGCTTTTCCTCCATCTCGCCGCCGTCGCCCGGCGTGTCGAGCCGGCGGATGAACCACGGGAAGGTGAGGCCGTTCACCCCCAGCGTGAGGATGATCGTGGCGGCCGCGAGGAACACGACGAGGCCGCGCTCCGGAAGCGGCGCGCCGCTCGTGGTGAGCAGCGGCACCGACAGCGCCGTCGCGAGCGTGATGGACCCGCGCACCGCCGCCCACGAGAGCAGGAACAGGCGCTTGTTGTCCGGCCCCTGGTGGCCCCCGGACCATCCCCACTTGAGCTTGAAACGCAGCCACGCGGAGGACCAGACCCAGCCGAAGCGAAGCGCCATGAGCAGGGCCCATAGCGCGACCGCCCACAGCGCGAGCTCGAGCGGGCCGTGGGGCCCGGCACCCGCGACCATGTGGCGAAGCTGCAGGCCCAGCAGCACGAAGACCAGGCCGTTGAACACGTAGCCCACCAGCCGCCAGACTTCCCGCGCGTGGCGGCGTCCGTCGGCCGACAGGCCCTTCACCTCCTGGCCGCCGGCCCACAGGCCCGAGGTGACCACGGCGAGGATGCCCGAGACGTGCAGCGTCTCCGCGATGAGATAGGCGGCGTACGGGATCATCAGCATGAGCAGGACCTGCAGCACCGGATCGTCGCCGCCCATCGCGAGGACGGCCTCGCGAAGCTTGCGGCCGAGCCACTCGACCCCGATGCCCACCAGCACGCCGCCGCCCGACAGGAGCAGGAACTGCTGGCCCACCTCGCCGAAGGTGACCGTGCTGGCCGCTGCGGCCGCCGCAACGGCGAGCTTGAAGGCCACCAGGCCCGTGGCGTCGTTGATGAGGCTCTCGGCGTTGACCATGTAGGTGACGCGCGCCGGCAGCGGCAGCAGCGAGGTCGTGGCCACGGTGGCCACCGCGTCCGTGGGCGACACGATGGCCCCCAGCGTGAAGGCGACCGCCAGCGGGATCGACGGCACCATCCAGTGGATGAAGTAGCCCACGCACACCACCGTGAGCACGACGAGCCCCAGGGCGAGGCCGAGCACCGGCTTGATCACCCGCAGCAGGTCGCGCCGCGGCAGCACGCGCGCGTCGGCGAAGAGCAGCGGCGGCAGGAAGAGCAGCAGGAAGACCTCGGGATTCACGTCGATGTGGTCGAGGCCCGGAAGGAACGAGGCCGCGGCCCCGACGATCACGAGGAACGCGGGCAGCGGCAGGCGCGTCCAGCGCACGAGGGCGCCGCTGACGGCCGTGAGCAGCAGCAGGACGAGGGTGAACTGGATGACTTCCATGGCGGACGGCCGGCAGCGGGGCCTGCCGGGTGGGGCAGGCGTCCATCATCGCGCCAACGGCGCCATCGCCCTTTGCTCGAAAGCAATTCCCGGTGGTGCGCGGACGCACCGTCGCGGGGCGTCAGGGGCTTCGGACGGGATTCCCGGCCCGCGTGCGGCCGAAGAAGGGGTACTGGGGATCGGAGTAGCCCGGCGTGGACGGGTGCCCCGGCACGACGAGGGAATCGACGAAGGCCTCGTCCTCGGCCGTCCAGCGGTAGCCCACGGCGCCCAGGTATTCCTCCCATTGGGCGAGGGTGCGCGGCCCCGCGAGCACGGAGGTGACCATCTCGCAAGCGAGCACCCAGGCCGTGGCGAACTGGCCGGGCGTGAGGCCGCGGGATTTCGCGTGCTCGGCCATGCGGGCGGCCAGCGCGATGGATTCCGGGCGCCATTCCGTCTCGAGGAAGCGCTTGTCGGCGCGCCCGGCGCGGGACTCGGCTTCGGCGGCGGCGCCCGGCGCGTACTTGGCCGTGAGCACGCCGCGAGCCAAGGGGCTGTAGGGCACGACGCCCAGCCCGTAGTACGCGCAGGCCGGCAGCAGCTCCACCTCCGGCATGCGGTTCATCGCGTTGTAGTAGGGCTGCACGCACACGGGGCGCGGCATGCCGAGGTTGTCGGCGAGCCGGATCACCTCGGCGATGCGCCAGGCGCGGAAATTGGAAAGCGCGTAATGGCGGATGGTGCCTTCGGCGAGGAATTCGTCGAGGGTCCGCAGCGTTTCGGCCAGCGGCGTCGCGCCGTCGTCCTTGTGCAGGTAGTAGATGTCGACGTGGTCGAGCCCGAGGCGATCGAGGCTGCTGTCGAGCTCGCGCTGCAGGTGACCGCGGGACAGGCCCCGGTCGTTCGGTCCCGGGCCCATCGGGTTCGCCACCTTCGTCGCGACCACCCAGTGGTCCCGGTCCGGCGCGACCAGCCGGCCCACGATGCGCTCCGACTCGCCCTTGGCGTACGCGTTGGCGGTGTCGATGAAGTTCACGCCCGCCGCCTTCGCGTGGGCCACGATCCGCGCCGCCTCCGCCTCGTCCGTGCGGTCGCCGAACATCATGCTGCCCAGGCAGATCGGCGAGACCTTGACGCCGTTCTCCCCCAGATTGCGGTATTCCATCTTCCCCCCCGAAAATCGGGGTCAGGCACCTTTTCGTGCCTGACCCCGATTTTTTGATTTTCCGGATGCCGGAAACAAAGCGGCCCGCGCGAGGCGGGCCGGCGCGAAGTGTCCCGGAGATGCTACCGCATGCCGTCACCCCAATGCTCGTCGATGGGATAGTGCGAGGCCACCATCGAGGCGGCGAAGGCGATGAGGAAGAAGAAGAAGGCGGGGTGCGTCGCGATCCAGGCAACCAGGACATCCACGGAAGGTCCCTCCAACAGGTTTCAATCGGCGCGGTCGGCGGTCGTCGACGCCTTCCACACCTGCATCTTCGGCCGGATCGGGCCCGGGACAAGGGCCGATGAAAGGGGGATTCGCCCGTCATTTGCGCCCCCTCAAAAAGGCGGAGGGCGCGGCCTTGGAGCCGCGCCCACCTGTGTCGTCGACCGCCACCGCCAGGCACCCCCCCGTGAACGGGGATTCAAGGTGGGTCGCGTTCCTTCCGCATCAGGTTCACCCGGCGATGGGGCGATCGCAACAGCGGCTTCGTTGGGCGGCGACCGGCGGTTTCCTTTGGTTCTCGAGAGTCTCCTGGGCTAGTGGCGCGTTCGACACCTGCATCTTCGGCACGAGGAGGCGGTTTCAGTAGCAAAAAAAAGCCCGCCGGGGCGGCCTTTATCCGGGCATGCCACCGCCAATCCGCCAGGGTCCGGCGCAAGCCGGCCCGCTCACGGGGGCCGGCAGCCCGCGATTCAGGCCGCGATCCACACCTTGCGTACGGTCTCGATCGTGCGCCACGTGCCCACGTAGCCGGGCTTCATGATGAAGCAGTCGCCCGCGCGGTAGATGCGCGGCGCCTCGCCCTTCTCCGTGATCTCCACCACGCCCGAGAGGATGTGGCAGAACTCCCAGGTCTCGCCCTTGATCGAGTGATTGGTGCCCGGCGTGGATTCCCAAACGCCCGCGCGCACCTTGCCGTCCTTGGCGCTGTCGATCTCCCAGGTCTTGCAGCGGATGTCGCCCTCGATGATCCGGTCGGCCGGGGGCGTGGATTCGACGGGCGTGCCGAGATTGTCGAGCGGGAAGGTGACGAGCAGGCGGGACATGGCGATGGCTTCCTCGGGGAGAAAGCCGATATTGGCGCACGGCCGCCGTGGCAGTTTGTCGCGAAGTGCCGCGCCGGTTTCGCGCATGCTGCCGTTGGATCCGCCCGATTCCCGAGATCCTGCCGCCCCACCCCGCGACACCGGAGAACCCCAAAGAAAAAGCCCCGCCGAGGCGGGGCTTTCTCGTGTTGCCGGGGACAGCCGGACTTACATGTCCATGTCGCCCATGCCGCCCATGCCGCCCATGCCGCCGGGCATCGCGGGCTTGTCGTCCTTCGGCAGCTCGGCGACCATCGCGTCGGTCGTGAGCATCAGGGCCGCCACGGAGGCCGCGTTCTGCAGCGCGCAGCGCGTGACCTTGGTGGGATCGAGAACGCCCATCGCCACCATGTCGCCGTACTCGCCGGTCTGGGCGTTGTAGCCGAAGTTGCCCTTGCCTTCGAGCACCTTGTTGACCACGACGCTCGGCTCGTCGCCGGCGTTGCGGGCGATCTCGCGCAGCGGCTGCTCGATCGCGCGCAGCACGATCTTGATGCCCGCGTCCTGGTCGGCGTTGTCGCCCTTCACCTTGGCGATGGCGCCCTTGGCGCGGATCAGCGCGACGCCGCCGCCCGGGACGATGCCTTCCTCGACCGCGGCACGGGTGGCGTGCAGCGCGTCTTCCACGCGGGCCTTCTTCTCCTTCATCTCGACTTCGGTCGCGGCACCCACCTTGATGACGGCCACGCCGCCGGCGAGCTTCGCCACGCGCTCCTGGAGCTTTTCCTTGTCGTAGTCGCTGGTGGCTTCCTCGATCTGGGCGCGGATGGTCGTCACGCGCGCCTTGATCTGGTCTTCCTTGCCGTTGCCGTCGATGATCGTCGTGTCTTCCTTGGCGACCTCGATGCGCTTGGCGCGGCCCAGGTCCTTCAGGGTGACGTTCTCGAGCTTGAGGCCCAGCTCCTCGGCGATCACGGTGCCGCCGGTGAGGATCGCGATGTCCTCGAGCATGGCCTTGCGGCGGTCGCCGAAGCCCGGGGCCTTCACGGCGCAGGTCTTCAGGATGCCGCGCAGGTTGTTCACGACCAGGGTCGCGAGCGCCTCGCCGTCCACGTCTTCCGCCACGATCAGCAGCGGCTTGCCGGCCTTGGCCACCTGCTCCAGCACCGGCAGCAGGTCGCGGATGTTGGAGACCTTCTTGTCGTGCAGCAGGATGAACGGGTCATCCAGCACGGCGATCTGGCGGTCCGGGTTGTTGATGAAGTACGGCGAGAGGTAGCCGCGGTCGAACTGCATGCCCTCGACCACGTCCAGCTCGTTGTCCAGGCTCTTGCCGTCCTCGACGGTGATCACGCCTTCCTTGCCGACCTTGTCCATC
>ERZ761602.4821-NODE-4821-length-16693-cov-4.733862_pt1 | contig 16693 bp, 19 predicted proteins | sample MGYA00512165_ERZ761602 | MGnify/ENA primary metagenome ERZ761602 (study PRJEB28899, sample SAMN02445085) | bioreactor sludge metagenome | biome: EBPR sludge; isolation source: Thorneside wastewater treatment plant | place: Australia: Brisbane, Thorneside...
CCCGCCGCTCGGCGGTGACGTGGCTGGTGCCGGCCGGCCGGCGCTACGTGATGGGCAATCAGCGCGCCGGGATGCACAAGGTTGTTCAAGCTTCGGCGATGGTGGGCGCGAAGCAGCCCTTGGCCCCGCGGGTGTGGCTGGGCGCACGGCATACCGAGGCGGCACATGGCCTCATTCCGGGCGGCTGCCCGGTTCTCGCCCTCGCACCCACGGCGAACTGGGGCGGCAAGCAATGGCCTGCCGACCGCTTCGTGGCGCTCGCCGAACGGCTCCGCGCGCGCAACGGCCCGCTCGCCGACGCCCGCGTTGCCGTTTTTGCCGGACCGGGCGAGCGCCAGGCCGCCGAGCCGGTACTCCGCGCTGTGCCGGCGGCGCGGCGCATCGATCTGGCCGGATCGCTCGATGTGCTCACGGCCGCGGCCTGCCTCGGCCGCGCCGATTTGTTCGTCGGCAACGATTCGGGCCTCATGCACTTGGCCGCGGCGATGGGCGTGCCGACGCTCGGCCTGTTCGGCCCGAGCCGCGAGGAGCACTACGGTCCATGGGGCGCGAGGACGCGCGCCGTGCGCACCGACCTTTCCTACGACGCGATCCTCGCCAAGCCCGGCTACGACTACAGGCGCCACGATACGCACATGGAGACACTGTCGGTGGACAAGGCCATGGCGGCGGCGCACGATCTGCTCGAGCAGTGCGCGGAATGCGCACCGGCATGACCGGCAACGCCCCCCGGCGCCTGTCGGCGCTCGTCGTCGCGCACAACGAGGAGCATCAGCTCGCGGAGTGTCTGGCGGCGCTGGCATTTGCCGACGAGATCGTCGTGGTGCTCGATCGCTGCACCGACGGCTCGAAAGCCATCGCCGATCGTCTCGCGCACAGGGTCATCGAGGGGGGCTGGGAGATCGAGGGGCCGCGCCGCAACACCGGCCTCGACGCCTGCACCGGCGACTGGATCCTCGAAGTCGACGCCGACGAGCGAGTGCCGCCGGCCTTGGCCGCCGAGATTCGCGCCGCGGTCGCGAACGCGAGCGCGCCGGCACACTACCTCATTCCGTTCGACAACTACATCGGCAAACGGCTCGTGCGTTACGGATGGGGAGGATCGTGGGGCGTCTCGGCCACGACGCGCCTTTTTTCGCGCGGCGCAAAGCGCTGGGGCGATCAGCGCATCCATCCGGTCGTGACGCTCGCCGGAGAAAAGCGCTGGCTCGCGACGCCGATGATTCACTACGTGGATGCCGGCATCTCCGACATGCTGCGCCGGCTCGACCGCTACAGCAGCGCGCGCGCCCGCGACATGCGCGCCAACGGCACGACGGAAACTTTCGGCCGCAATTTTCGCCGCCTCTTCACGCGCTTCTTCAAATGCTACGTACGGCGCAAGGGCTACAAGGAAGGCTATTGGGGATTCCTCGTGGCGCTGATGGCGGCGCTGTGGCCGATGCTGGCCTGGCTCAAATACAAGCTCGAGGACGAGTGATGCGCCTGTTGGCGGCAATGGCCGGCGCCAAGCACGGCGGCGCCGAGGCGTTCTTCGAGCGGCTGCTGCTCGCGTTCCGCCAGGCGGGCCTGGAGCCCGAGCGCGCGGCGCGCCTGCGCGCCGCGGGGATCGATGTACGAGAATTTGCGTTCGGCGGCTGGCTGGACTTCCGCACGCGGCCAGCGCTCGCGAAACTGGTCGCCGAGTTCCGCCCCGCCGTGGCGCTCTCCTTCATGAGCCGCGCGGCAGCGACCATGCCGGCGCCGTCGGGGGCCGCGCCCTACATCCATGTCGGCCGGCTCGGCGGGTATTACGACCTCAAATACTACGGCAGCTGCCAGCACCTGATCGGCAACACCGAAGACATCGTGCGCTACATCCGCGAGGCCGGCTGGCCGGCCGAGCGCGCGCACTACGTGCCGAATTTCGTCGACGGCGCGAGCGCGGATCCCGAAGACCGCGCCGCGCACGATACGCCGACCGATGCGCCGCTCTTGCTGTCGCTCGGCCGCTTCCACGCGAACAAGGGATTCGACACGCTGCTGCGCGCGCTCGTCGACCTGCCCGACACCTATCTCTGGCTCGCCGGAGAAGGGCCGGAGGAGAAATCGCTGCATGCGCTGGCGCACGAGCTCGACGTGCTTTCGCGCACGCGCTTCCTCGCATGGCGCCCCGATCCGGCGCCGCTGTTCGCGGCGGCCGATTGCGTGGTGGTGCCGTCGCGCAAGGAGCCGCTCGGCAACGTCGTGATCGAGGCCTGGGCGCGCGCCAAGCCGGTCGTGGCGAGCCTCAGCGAAGGGCCGCGGCAGCTGATCGCCACCGGAAAGAACGGGCTTCTCTTCCCGATCGGCGATGCGAAAGCGCTCGCCTACGCCCTGCGCCACGTCGTCGACGAGCCGGACTTGAAGCGGCAGCTCGGCGAGGCCGGCTACGAGACCTATCGAAAAGGATTCACGCAGGAGGCGGTCGTGCGCCAATATCTCGGCCTGTTCGCAAGGGTGACGGCGGGGGCGGCATGAGCGACAGCTTCGATCTGGTGGTGGAAGGCGGCATTTGCCTGACGCCGGCCGGCCGCGCTTCGGCCGACCTTGGCGTCCGCGACGGGCGCATCGCGGCAATCGGGAATCTCGCCGGCGCCAGGGCCGCCGCCCGCTTCGCGGCGAAGGGGCTGCACGTCCTGCCCGGCGTGATCGACACGCAGGTTCATTTCCGCGAACCGGGACTCGAGCACAAGGAAGACCTCGAAACCGGAACGCGCGGCGCCGCGCTCGGCGGCGTGACCGGCATCTTCGAGATGCCGAACACCAACCCCACCACGTCCGACGGCACGGCGCTGGCCGACAAACTGCGGCGCGCGCGGGGCCGCGCCTGGTGCGACCATGCGTTCTACGTCGGCGCCACCGGCGACAACGCCCGCCTCCTCGCCGAGCTCGAGGGGCGGCCCGGATGCTGCGGCGTGAAGATTTTCATGGGCGCGTCGACCGGCTCGCTGCTCGTGGCCGACGACGCGCATATCGAGATCGTTCTGCGCGCCGGTCGGCGCCGCGTGGCCATCCATGCCGAAGACGAACCGCGCATGCAGCAGCGCCGCGCGCTCATCGCGGCAGGCGGCGGGCCGGCCCAGCACCCGCTGTGGCGCGACGAGGAATCCGCGCTGCGCGCGACGGCGCGCGCCCTGGCGCTGGCGCGCAAGACGGGACGCCCCGTGCACATCCTGCACGTGACCAGCGCCGCCGAGATGCCGCTGCTCGCGCAGCACAGGGACATCGCATCCGTCGAGGTGACGCCGCAGCACCTGACGCTGGCCGCGCCGGAATGCTACGAGCGCCTCGGAACGCTCGCGCAGATGAACCCGCCGGTGCGCGACGCCCGCCACCGCGAGGCGCTGTGGCGCGCGCTGGCCGACGGTATCGTGGACGTGATCGGCTCCGATCATGCCCCGCACACGCGCGAGGAGAAGGCGAAGCCCTACCCCGCGAGCCCGTCGGGCATGACCGGCGTGCAAACGCTCGTTCCCATCATGCTCGACCATGTGGCGGCGGGGCGGCTGTCCCTCGAGCGCTTCGTCGATCTCACCAGCGCGGGGCCGCAGCGGGTGTTCAACATCGCGGGCAAAGGCCGCATCGCGCTCGGATACGACGCGGATCTCACGATCGTCGATCTCGCGCACAAGCGCCGCATCGAGAACAAGTGGATCGCGAGCCGCGCCGGATGGACGCCGTTCGACGGCATGACCGTGACCGGCTGGCCGCGCGCCACGATCGTCCGCGGCTACATCGTGATGCGCGACGACGAGCTTCAGGGCCTGCCGTCCGGCGCGCCGATTCGCTTCGCGGATACGCTCGCGGCCTAGTTCCGATAGAGATCTTTCGGCCAGCGCTTGTGCAGCCAGAGCCATTGGTCGGGTCGCTCGCGCACCCAGGCCTCGACCCGCGCGTTGATGGCCGACATGATCGCCTTCACGTCGGCATCCTCGTCGCCGGTGCGCGGCACTTCCAGCGGGCGCTCCAGCGTGATGCGCGCGCGATGGGGGCCGAGGCGCTCGGTATACACGCCCACGACCAGGGCGTCGTAGCGTAGCGCCAGCGTGGCCAGCGCGGTTCCGGTCATGGCCGGCCGGCCGAAAAACGGCAGCGCCACGCCCTTGTTCTCTTTGACGTCGACCAGCATGGCCAGGCGGCCGCCATTCTCCATCACGCGCGCCGCGCCGAACGCTCCCTGCATGCCCTTGGGCAGGAACTCGACCAGCCCTCCGCGCCGCCCCTCGATCAGCCGCGCGATCATCGGGTTGTTGGGCCGCCGGTAGATGACAGCGAGCTTCAAGCCCATGCGCGCCGCCGTCCAGGGCATGACCTCCCAGTTCCCCATGTGGGCGGTGAACAGGAGAGCCGGACGTTGCACGTCAAGCAGCATGCGGAACTGCTCGGCGCCGACGATCTGGATGCGCTCGGCGTCGAGCGTCACGCGCTCGCCGGCCAATGCCGCGGCGCGCAGCCGGTCGGCCCCGTAGCGCTCCGCCGCGGCCAACAGGCTCTTGTCCCACAGCGCGCGGCGATGCGTGAACTCGCCCGCGATGCGGCCGAGATTGTCCCACATCGCGCGCACGAGGGCCGCGCGTTCGGCGGCACTCTTCTCGGGAAAGCAGAGCTCGAGATTGCGGTGCGCCGCCCGGGTCATCGGCAACCACGGCCCGATCGCGCGCGCCATCGCGGCCCCGAACGCGGCCGCCGCGCGGCGCGGAAGAATCTTGAACAGGCCGAGGGCCGCCCAAATGGGCGCGGCCTCGAGCGCCTGCAGCGCACGCAGCGGATAGACGCGAAGGCGCATCACTGCGCGCGGCAAGGCGATGTTTTCATGGCCGAGGGTTAGCGCCTCCGCGGCCGCAGGGCAATCGCCGCCGCGCTAGTCCGCCCGGGACGCCTTGACGCGCACGACGCCGTCGCCCGGTGCGCCCGAAATCTCGCGCACGAGCTTGGTGCGGATTGCGTTGGCGAATGCCTGAAATCCGTCGGCGACGATGTAGAACGAGCCCGGGCCGCCGATCACGAAGTCGCGGTAGTAGAGGTCGAGATCGCGCTCGGGCGGCGTTCCCCAGCGCGTCGGCCGGTCGTTCACGATGGGCAGGCCATTGATGACGATTCCGCGCTCCAACGCCTCGCGGCGCGCCTCGCCGAGGTCGCGACCGTTGTTGTTGCGGCCGTCGCCGGAGATATCGATGACCCGGCGCGTGCCCCGATACGGACTGACTTCGAAGCGCTTCATCGCGAATTCGATCGCGCCGCTGATCGACGTCCAGCGCTCGGTCGAAACCGGCACTTGAGCGACCTTCGCGACGAAGCTCTCGGCGCTGGCCTTGTCGGATATGGCAGCCCAATCGACGACCACGCGCTGATAGTGGTAGCCGGCCCATTCGATGTAGGTGAGCCCGATCTTGCGCTTTTCGCCGCCGGAAATGGCCTGCAGGACCTGCGGATGCACCAGGGCCGCGAGATAGCCGCGGCGCTGGAGCGCCGCCTCTTCTTCATCGATGCTTCCGGAAACGTCGATCGCGAGAATCAACTCGATATCGACCGCTTCGGGAGCGTCGCCGCGTGCCGGCACCGACGCCAGCACGGCAAAGAGCAGAGCGAGGAACGCCGCGCGCATGATCACCCTCCACCCGGATGGAAATGTATCGCGATTCCGGCGCAGAGAATAGGGCCGCCAATGCCCGGCTATGGATAACGCCCGGCGCGTGGCTCATCAGAATTCAGCCAGCGGCGGCTTCGGCGGCTGCGCCGCCGGCGCATCGTCGGAACGGCCGGCGAAGATCAGGCAACCGATTCCGGCGCCGGCCGGAATCCCGATCCAGCTCCAGCTTCCGGTCCGCGAGTTCGGGTAAAGCCGGTAGGCGATGCCGGCCGCATCCTTTCCCGCGAAGCTGCGACTCTCGCCGAATGCGCCGTCGAGGGCGTGCTCGATCTGCGCGAGCGGATAGCAGACGAGCTCCGACGCGGCGGGGTGCGGTGCCGAGGCGGCGGCGAGAGCGACGGCCGAACCAAGCAGACGTTTCATGGAACGAAACCTGCGTTTTCGGGAGGTCAACGAACGGCGCGCGCCGCCGGTTCTCGGCCAGGCCATGCGGCGAAGGCGCGGCCGTATCGGAACCTGACCGGCCCGGGCGGCGTTGGATTCCGCGAGCCGCCGCATTGCCGCACCGTCGGCGCGCGCCAGCGGCAGGCCACGGAGGACGCCCATGAATTCGACCACGCGGTTCAGAATCGTTGGAGTGGCGGTGCTTTGGAGCATCATCGCCGCGGCCGCGTTTTCGGGTTGGCTGATCGGCCACGGCCTCGCCGCAATGCGGCTCTCCGAGCTGAAGGAGCAGCTGGCCGGGAGCGTGCAGAGCCAGCGAACCTGCGGAACCGGTCTCGACCTAAACGAAGCGCGCGGGTCGCATCCGTTCGAAGCGATGGTCAAGGGAATATTGCCCGGCGTCCCGGAGCAGCCGCACCTGCGCGAGCTGTTGACGACGCGCTGAACCGGGCGCCAATGCCGCGGCGGCGGAACCGCGTGGCGGATGCGCGCGTTTCCTACCCATCATCGGGTCTTGGGAACGAAAGGAGAGACGGCATGAATTGGGACCAGATCGCCGGGAACTGGAAGCAGGCGGCCGGCAAGGTGCGCGAGAAGTGTGGTAAGCTCACCGGCAGCGACGTGCAGGTCATCGCCGGCAAGCGCGACCAGCCGGTCGGCCGCATCCAGGAGCGCTACGGCATCGCGAAAAAGGCGGCCGAGGAGCAGGTGCGCGCCCGGGAGCGCCTTTACAACTGACCCGCAGTTCGACGAGCGCGCGCCGCCGGCCCCCGCGACCGGCGGCGCGCCGCATCTTTACGCGCCTGGTTCCGCCAGAAAGCGCCCGATCTGCTCGATCGAGCCGATACGCTCGTCGCAGCATAGGGCGAGGCACCGCCAGGTGGTGCGCCAGCCGGGCGGGGCGCCCGCCTGCGCCATCTGACGACGATCGGCCACCACGATTTCGACGCAGTGAATGGGCCCGCCCAGCAGCGTCTCGGCCTCGCGATGCCGCAGCCGGTTGCGCTCGACGACCGGTTCGACGTCGGTCCAGCCGACGATCGCATGGCTTGCGTCGACGATGGGAATGCTCATTGCGGGCTCCTGCGCCGGCCCCCAGCACATCAACGAATCAGGCCGCCATTCGTGCGCGGCCACCGCATTGACCGTGTCGAGGCCGAAGTGCCGCACGACGCCCGTTTCCGTTCACGCGCCCAGCAGCGCGCCATCCCGGGCCGCCACGAGGTCGTCGAACAGGCGGCGCATGCGGGCGGCGTCGGGCGTGATGCCGGTGAAAAGCCGGAACGCTTCCGCGGCCTGGAAAACGCACATGCCGCCGCCGGAAAGCACCCGCGCGCCGCGCGCGCGGGCCGCACGGAGCAGCGCTGTCTCGAGCGGCGTGTAGACGACGTCGGCCACGAAATGGCGCCCTTCGATCGCCTCGACCGACAGCGGCAATCCGGGAAACCCGAGCATGCCGACTGGCGTGGCGTTGACAGCGCCGGCCGCGCCCGCCAGCGCCGCCGCCGGGTCGGCGATCGCACGTCCGCGCCCGGCGCCGAACACGGCGGCAAGGTCGCGCGCGAGAGCTTCGCTGCGCGCCGCGTCCTTGTCGTAGACGAGAACCGCCGCCGCGCCGAGATCGAGCAGCGCAAAAGCTACCGCCCGCCCGGCGCCACCGGCGCCGACGAGCACGACACGCTCTCCCGCCACGGCCGTGCGGCCGAGAGCTTCCTCGAAGCTCATGCGGAAGCCCGGGCGATCCGTGTTGTACCCCGTCATGCGCCCGGCTCGATCGAACGTCACCGTGTTGACGGCACCGATCTGGCGCGCATCGGGCGAAGTCTCGTCGAGCAATGGCAGAACCGCCTCCTTGCACGGGAACGTGACGTTGACTCCGGCGAACCCCACGGCGCGCGCCGCCCCGAGCAAGTCGGCCGCGTTTCTGCCGGCCAACAGATCGAGATCCATCAGGTGGTAGTGGCCGCGGATGCCGGCCGCGGCGAACGCATCCTCGTGTAGGCTTGGCGACAACGACTTCTGAATATTCGCGCCGATGAGGCCGAGGAGCGCCCGTTTCATGCCGCCGCTCACGCCGCCGGCCGCAGCCCGCCGCCGAGGAACAGTTCGCCGATGCGCGGGTCCGCGAGAATCCTCGAGGCGGCGTCTTCGATGCGAGTCTGACCCTGTTCCAGCACGAGGCCGTAATCGGATCGCTCTAGCGCCGATTTCGCATTCTGCTCGATCAGGAGAATCGTCACGCCCTTCTGGCGCAGATCGGCGAGGATCGCGAATACTTCCTGCACCATCAGCGGCGAAAGGCCGATCGACGGCTCGTCGATGAGCATGAGCTTCGGATCGAGCAGCAGGCCGCGCGCCACTTCGAGCAGCTTCTGCTGACCGCCCGACAGCGTGGACGCCTGCAGGCGCGCTTTCTGGCGCAGCATCGGGAATCTTTCCATCAGCGCGTCGACACGATCCGCGAGATCGCGCCGGCTGCCGAGTGCCACGCCGCCCAGCTCGAGATTGTGTTTCACCGACAGCTCGGGAAAGAGATTGCGGCCCTGCGGCACGTAGCAGACGCCGGCATCGAGCATCGTCCGCGGCGCGGCGTTCGTCATGTCGCGCCCGTCGAAGAGAATGCGTCCGGCACGGACCGGCAACAGGCCGAACACGGCCTTGAAGAGCGTGGATTTGCCGGCGCCGTTGGGCCCGATGATCGTCGTGATCGCACCGCGCCGGATCTGGGCGGTGGTGCCGTGCAGGATCGTCATCTTGCCGTAGCCGGAGACGACGCCGTCGAGCGATAGAATCGCGTCAGTGGCCAAGATACGCCTCGATGACTTTGGGATTGCGGCGCACCTCGTGGGGCTTGCCCTCGGCGATGATGCGGCCCTCGGCGAGGACCAGGATGCGCGAGCACAGCGCCATCACGAATTCCATGTTGTGCTCGATGACGACGAAAGTCGCGCCGCGCTCGCGGTTCACGGTTTCGAGCCGCTCGCGGAGATCCGCGAGCATGGTGAGGTTCACGCCGCCGGCCGGCTCGTCGAGAAGCACGAGGCGCGGGCCCGCCATGAACGCCATGGCGACGTCGAGGAGCTTCTGCTGCCCGTAGCTGAGGCCTCCGGCCCGCGCATCGGCGAGATGGCCGAGGCGGAAGAATTCGATCGTGCGTTTCGCCTCGGCGGAGAGGCCCGCATCGCGCGCGCCGAACAGCCGTCCGAGCATCGATCCCTGGTGCTCTTGCCCGGCGAGGATAAGGTTCTCGCGCACCGTGAGGCGCGGGAACACCTGCAAGAGCTGGAACGTGCGCCCGACGCCGAGTCGGTTGAGCTGCGAGGGCCTGAGGCCGGTCACGCGGCGGCCGTCGAGCATCACCTCGCCGGCGGTGGGTTCGAACTGGCCGAGGATGCAGTTGAACAGCGTCGACTTTCCCGAGCCGTTGGGGCCGATGAGGCCCACGATCTCGCCCTGGCGCACTTCGAACGAAACGCCGTCGACGGCGCGCAGACCGCCGAATTGCTTCTCGATGCCGCGCACTTCGAGGACGGCGCTCATGGCTTCGCCTCGCCGAGCGCCCGTGCGCCTTCATCCTCTGCTATTCGCGCAGGCCGGCGGCGCAGCGACCAGAGCCGCCCGGCCAGGCCGACGAGGCCGGTGGGGCAAAACGCCATCATCAGGATGACGAGCGCGGCATAGATCAGCAGGTAGTAGCTTTCGGCGAAGCGCAGCCACTCGGGCAGCAGCACGGCGACGGCCGCCCCCACGAACGGACCCACGAACGACCCCGAGCCGCCGACGACGACCATCAGCAGAAACAGCAGCGACGGACCGAGTGCGAACGGCGCGGGATCGATGAACTCGACGAGCGGCGCATAGAGCGCGCCCGCGAATCCGCCATAGGCCGACCCGATCGCGAAGGCGAGCAGCGTGTATCGGCGCACGTTCACGCCCAGGCTCTCGGCGCGCACGGGATTCTCGCGCAATGCGGTGAACGCACGCCCCCAAGGCGAGCGCACGAGCCACCACATCGCAAAGGTGAGCGCGGCCGCGATCGCGAGCACGAACCAGAAGAAGAGGCGGTGGGGCCGCAGGCTGGCGCCGAACAGCGACGGCCGCTCGATGTCCTTCAAGCCCATGACGCCGCCGGTGAGCCATTCCTCGTTGCGGATGACGAGCCAGACGAAGACGCTGAACGCCAGCGTAACGAAGGCGAGATAGTGCTTCTGCACGCGCAGGGCCGGAAAGCCGATCGCAAGGCCGGTCGCGAAAGAAATCCCGCCGGCCGCGAAAAAGGCGAGGCCGAACGGGACGCCCGCCTTGGCGAGCAGCGCGGACATGTAGGCCCCGATGCCGAGGAATGCGGCCTGCGCGAGCGTCTCCTGCCCCGCATAGCCGACGATGAGGTTGACGCCGAGCGCCGCCACCGCGGTGACCAGCCAGAGGGTAAGAATGTAGACGTCGTAGCGCCCGAGGCCGAGCGGCGCGAGGGCCAGCGCCAGCACCGCGACCGCGACCGCCGCCCAGGCGAGGCCGCTTCTCATACCGAGCGCTCCTCGCGCCGGCCGAGCAGGCCCTGCGGCCGGAACAGGATCACGAGCACCAGCAGCGCGAGCGGCACGGCCTGGCGATAGGACGACGAGACGCCGATGAACCCGCTATAGGCGCCGGCCAGGTTGTCGACCACGCCGACGAGCAGGCCGCCCGCGATGGCGCCGCGCACCTGGTTGAATCCGCCGACGATGGCGGCGACGAACGCCGCGAGGCCGAGCGTCTCGCCGTTCGAGAATTTCACGAGATAGATCGGCGAGATCAGCAGCGATGCGACCGCGGCGAGCGCGGCGTTGAGCACGAAGGTGAGCATCACCATGCGCTCGACGCGGACGCCGAGAATGCGGGCCACGCCGGGATTCTGCGCGGTGGCTTGCATCTGGCGCCCGGTGGGCGTGGCCGCGAGGAACCACTGCAGCGCGGCGATGGCCGCGAGCGCGACGGCGAGCACGCCAATCTGCGCCAGAGAAATCTTCACGCCGAGCACGTCGACGAGCCGGTCCGGCAGGATCGAGGGGAAGCGGTGCGCCTCGGCGCTGTAGGCCTCCTTGGCTCCGTCCTTGAGCAGCAAGCCGACCGCAATCGTCGAGATCACGAGCGGCAGGACGCCCTGCCGGATCAGCGGATCGACGATGACGAGCTTGAAGACGAGGCCGAGCAGAATCACCGCGCAGCCGATCGCGATCAGCGCCGAAAGCCAGAACGGCAGGCCGAACCAGTGCATCGCCACCAGCGCGAAGAACGCGGGCAGCATGACGAACTCGCCCTGCGCGAAGTTGATCGTCTGCGAGGTCTGCCAGAGCAGCGTGAAGCCGATGGCGGCGAGCGCGTAGATCGCCCCGGTGGCGAGGCCCGCGATCAGCAGTTGGAGTAAATCGGCCATGCTCGACACCGCCCCGCCCCCGGCGGCCAAGACCCCGGCGCGATGGCGGAGCGCGGGGCTCCCGCGCGCACCGGCGCACGGGAGCCTTGCCGCCTTGCCGCTACTGTTTCAGCTTCGGCAGGACTTTCGTGATGACCTGCTTTCCGTCCCTGACTTCGGCCAGGAACGAGATGCGGTCGATCTCGCCGGTGGCGTCCCATGTCGCCTCGATCAGGATGCCCGGAACCTTGTCGGGCGTGATCGTGAGGCCGTGCAGCGCGGCCGCGATCGCCTTGCCATCGAGCTTGCCGGCCTTCTCCGCCGCCGCCTTGACCATGTAGGGCGCGATGTAGCCCTTCACGCCGTTGTGGTCGGGCTTGTACTTGAAGCGCGCCTCAAATTTCTTGCCGAAATCCTGGATCGCCGGAACCGGCGCGTCGACTGTGAGGCCGACATGGCCCCGCACGCCGTTGGCCGCGGCCCCGGCGAGATCGATGACCTTCTGGCCGAGCAGCGTGGTTTCGCCGATCAGCGGCTTGTCGAGGCCCTGCTTCTTGGCCTCGACGAGGAAGCGCGCGCTCTCCTCCTCGTTGAGATAGACGAACACCGCGTCGGCGCCCGAACCCTTCACCTTGATCACGTCGGCGGCGAAATCGGCCTGGCCGCTCTCGGTCGAGAGATCGGCGGCCGCCTTGATGTTGCGGCTCTCGAGCTCCTTCATGATCGCGTTGCGTCCGCCGCGGCCGAAATCGTTGTTGACGTAGACGATGGCGACCGACTTCGCCTTCACCTCGTCGCGCAGGTAGTTCGCGATCTTGGGCATCGAGACGTTCTGCCCGAACGAGGTGCGGAAAATGTACTTCGAGCCCTGCGCGGTGAGATTGGCCGCCTCGCCGCCGATGATCTGCGGAACTTCGGCGTCCGCCGTGAGCTTCAGGGTCGCGCTCACGGAACCCGAATAGATCGGCCCGAAGATCGCCACCGGCTTCCTGTCGAGCGCGCGCTGGATCGCGGCGCGCGCCTTGCCGGGATCGGAACCGGTGTCGACGAATTCGAGCACGACCTTCTTGCCGAGGATTCCGCCGGCGGCATTGATCTCCTCGACCGCGAGGCTCGAGCCGTTCTTCCAGTTGTTGCCGACGGTCGCGCCGGCGCCGGAAAGCTCGATGATGTTGGGGATCGTGATGCTGTCCTGCGCTGCGGCCGGCAGGGCCGCCGCGGACGCGACGAGGCAGGCGAGAAGCGATTTTTTCACGGTCGTATCCTCCCTGGGAATGCGGCTTCCGGAACGTGTTTGGCGGCGGTTTTGTACCGGTTGGTTCATTCTGTCAACGCCCGCCGGACGCGAGGTAGAGCGACACGATATCCTCGATTTGCGCGCGCCGGCGCGCGCGCGCGGCCGGCGACGCCATGTCGTTCTTGAAGATCGTCGAGAACGTCGCGCGGTTCGCGACGTGAAAGAGGCCGAGCGCGCTGATCGTCATGTGGATGTCGATCGGATCGATCCCGGCGCGAAAGACGCCGGCGGCGCGACCGCGCTCGTAGAGCCGGCGGATCGCGTCGATGGCGGTCAGGTTGAGGGCCTGGATCGCCTTCGACCGCTTCATGTGCCTGGCATGATGGATGTTCTCGATCATCACCAGCCGCACGAATTCCGGATGCGCGTCGTAGTAGTCGAAGGCGTGCGCGGTCAGGCGGCGCAGCGCCTCTGCCGGCGCGAACGCGTCGAGATCGAGCTTCGCCTCGACCGTGCGAATACGCCGATAGGCCTCCTCGAGCACCGCGACGTAGAGCCCTTCCTTGCCGCCGAAGTAGTAGTAGATCATGCGCTTGCTGGTGCGCGTCCGCGCGGCGATCTCGTCGACGCGCGCGCCGCTATAGCCGCTGCGCGCGAACTCTCCGGTGGCTACGGCGATGATGTCGCGCCTGACGCCTTGGGGATCGTGCGTGCGCGCGGGCCTGCCCGGCGGGCGCAGGCGCGCGGCGGCCACCTGCGCGCGGAGCGCGGCACGTTCGGGCGAACGGCGAGTGAACCTCAGATTCATTGCAGCGATGATCGAGGCCGGTGTGCGGACTGATGGCCGCACTCTCGGCCGGATGCGGCACGATCTCAAGCCCGTCGTGGACGTATGCCGCACGCCGCGTCCGAGGAGCGTCGTGGGTGCCATTCGAGAAATGAAACGCAAATCTACCGCGCCCGTGACATCCGACGCTGCAGCGAGTACGCACGGGGTTCCTGGAGCCCTAATGGATTGAGCCGTGCTGACCGTCGCGATCTCGGTTATCGATGTGCTCGGAACGCTGGCATTTGCGTTGAGCGGCGCCCTCTTGGGCGTGCGCAAGCGTTTCGACCTGTTCGGCATCCTGTTTCTGTCGTTCGTCGCGGGGATCACGGGCGGCCTGATGCGCGACGTCCTGATCGGCGCCCTGCCCCCGGCAGCCATTGCCAACGTTCACTATTCGCTGATCGCGATCGCCGCCGGCCTGATCACGTTCTTCTGGTACCGGTCCGTCGCCGCGTGGGCGCGTCTCATCCTGCTGGTCGATGCCGTCGGTCTGGCCATGTTCTCGGTTGCCGGCGCCCAGAAGGCGATCGAATTCGGAATCAATCCGCCGATGGCCGCGCTGCTGGGCATGCTCACGGGGATCGGCGGCGGCATGGCGCGCGACATCCTCGCGGGCGAGATTCCCTTCGTCCTGCAGCGCGATCTCTATGCCATCGCGGCGCTTGCCGGCGCCGCCATCGTGTCCGGCGGCCACGTCCTCGCCGTCCCATCGCTGTACGCGCTGCTTCTGGGCGCGGCAGCCTGTATCTTCCTCCGCGTCATGGCGATCTATCGCGGCTGGAAACTGCCGACGCGCAAGGAAGCGGACGACGGCTCCGGATGATGCCGATCGCGTCCTGAGCGGCGCGCAGCGCAACGGCGGCGCCGGGTTCCGGGACGCGCACGCGGTCGGCGATCCGAGATCCGCCATGAGCGTCGATGGGCAATCGGCGATGGCCCCGCCTTCGCTCCTTCGGATGCGCCGGCATCGTCTCGGTGCGACGCGAACGCGATCATTCGGCAATGGTGCCCAGGGACGGATTTGCACCGCCGACACGCGGATTTTCAGCTGTCGGGCTCCGTACGCGATTATTAGATATTGCTCCGCTCCGGACGGAGGCCATCCAGGCGCTCGACCGGATTGGGCGGGCGACCGATGTCACGCGATACGCAATATTGCGACAGCCCCCAGCACCAATTTGTTCTTTTTTTGTTCTTGACAACCGCAGGTCTCGGAAGTACGTTGCTGAGTTCCAGGCGAGCGGGGCCGCTCTGGTGAATGGTGATGAAGCCGGAGAACTCGAATGGTCCCGCTCGCTCTTACTGGCTCGGTGGGTTACGACGAAGACAACGACCCAAACGATATCGCGCAGACCGGTGCCGCTTTGGCCACACTTGGTCATCTGGACGCGCTCGGAGCTTTCCAATCCACCAGATTCGATGACGGCCTCGACGATGCAATACGCACCTACCAAGCGGACAGCGGTCTCGAACCTGATGGCGTATTGCTACCCGACGGGCCGACCCAGAGATCGATCAACGATGCGCTGAACCGTCATCGGCCCGGCCTCTCCTTGCTTCCAGCAGGATCAACCGAATCGGAAGATCGGAATCAGCTGGATCGGCCGGGTATTCAGCCCTCCACCTTGAGAGGTTCGGCACACACGTTTTCAAGCAGCAAGCCGTCATCCTTGGCAGCGCCGTCGCAACTCGTTGATCGCGATAGCAAGAACGGCGGGCTTGAGATTTCTGAGGAGGCGGCCCGCAATCTGGACATGGCTCAAGGCCTTGCTGGAATCGCGCACAATTCCCTTGCCGATCTCCTTGTCGAGCCACATGGAGGAGAAGCCGGTGGTGATGATACGGAGCGGGTCATGAAAGCTAGGGGATATCGCTATGTCCCCGACCCAATGGGGCGAATCAACGAAGGAGACTGGATCGACGATCGCGGTAACCGCCTCAGCGCTGACGAAGCGCGGACGATGTTTGTCGGTCCGTATGGCCTGTCGTCGCGTCAGAATGAACGACACGACGCAGTAGCGGGCAGCAACGATCAGTATCGTGTGAAAGCCGTTCCCGCTCGGCCATTCGCCCCGGCACGTCGCATCCCCACCAATTTCGACAACCTAGCCTACGATCTCGATACAGCCACGAACTACGTGAAGCGCGGCGAAGGCAACGTCCGTTTGGCGATTCCACTCGCTTCGACGACCACCACGACCTCGGATGTGGCCGCCCGCGCCGCGCACATCAATGCCTCCCTTCGCGAGGCCGTGGTTGCGAATGCGCTGATGCGGCGTGCGACGACCCCTGATGAGCTCGCCTCGGTAGTCAAAGGGGCAGGCGAGAGCTCCGCGGTTGGCCCGCGGGATGGGCGCAGCCGCGTCAAGGACATGCTCATTGAGGCAGCGACAAATGCGTCCACTCCAGATGCCCGCCTCCATGCGAAGGGCCTACTTGCCGTCCACGAAGCGGAAGAGCGCCAAGCTGAGGCGGCGGGAGCCAATGATCCGCGCGCCGATGCCGACTCCGCAATCGCAGCATTCGGCGCAGCGATGCACGGAGACGTCTCTTGGTCGGTCTATGACCCCAGTTCCGGGGATGAAGATGGGGTCCAGCCGGCAAGCGACGAGCCCGATCCGTCCAAGAAGCCGCGCGGAATGCATCATCCGAAGGTTCGCGATTCCGTGATTGAAGGGCAGCGGCGTGACGCTGAGATCAAAGACCGGGTAAGGGCGAAAGGCGGGAACTGGAGAGCCAATCCGCACTTCAAGAATAAGTTCACGGGTACCTTCATTCGACCGGACATTTGGATCAAGGAGTGGGACTATCTGATTGAAATCAAGCCGAACACGATCACCGGGCGAATCGCCGGAGCGCTCCAATGCGCGATTTACACCGCCGTGACCGGCTTCAAGTGCCGGGTCGTCTATTACGAGCCGAGTTGGAAGGCGCCCACGCCACCGAACACAACCGAGCCGGGGCGTGGCGCCCCGCGCACCGGTACAGGTGGCCGAACCGGCGCTCCCATGTTGGGCAATCCGATCGGGATGGGTAGCAATCCGGGCATAAACCCCAAGCTGCGGTCACCCCTCCGTCCTATCAACTAGGTCGTGGACTCAAATCTTGCCCAGAGCAGGATAGCGACGAACTGAACGGCGGCAAGGAAGTTGGTGGCGTGCTTCTCGAAGCGCGTGG